>ERZ1035001.1069-NODE-1069-length-11569-cov-9.336199_pt1 | contig 11569 bp, 7 predicted proteins | sample MGYA00520685_ERZ1035001 | MGnify/ENA primary metagenome ERZ1035001 (study PRJEB33766, sample SAMN09781749) | gut metagenome | biome: gut microbiome | host: Homo sapiens | place: Madagascar | study: EMG produced TPA metagenomics assembly of the PRJNA485056 data... | reverse complement strand
CGTGGCATACACGTCCACCGATGAGCCCGCCGACACCGCGCCGCCCACCGCCTGTGCCGCAACGATCGCCCCGCCGCGCCGGGCCTGCAGCTGCTTGGCCAACTGGCCGTAGGTAACGGTTTTTCCGTATGGGATCGTCTGCAGCAGCGCCCATACCTCACGCTGAAACGCACTGCCCTGCGGGGCAAGAGGAAAATCGATCGGCGGGGTTTCCCCCGCAAAATAGGCATCCAGCCAGCGGGCTGCTTTTTGCAGCACCGGCGGCGGGGTGCCGCCCTCGTCGTTTTGCCCGGGCAGGGGCGCATATTTCTGCCCCACAAACCACAGGCCGGTCAGCGCGCCGTGTTCATCGGCGCTAAGGCCGATTTTTCCCATGGGCGATGCATAAAAAGCGGTGTATCTCATAGGCTTTTTCCTTATGCTTCCATCAGCTTGCGGGTTTTCAGGCAGGCTTCGATCTCCTCCTGGGTGGGCATGGCCGGGATCGCGCCGCTTTTCATGGTCGTCAGGCTGCCCGCCGCATTGCCAAAGCGCACCACCTGCTGCAGCTGCTGCGAGGGCAGCTGTGCCAGCTCCGCTGCGGTTTTTCCGCGCAGCTGGTGCAGCACCGCGCCCCAAAAGGCATCGCCTGCGCCGGTGGTATCCACGGTTTCCACATCAAAGGTCGGCACCAGACCGCCGCCCATTTTGTTTTGATAATAGGCTCCCTTTTCTCCCATGGAAACCAGCACCAGTCCCGGGCCCATGGCCATCAGGCGCGCTGCGCCCCTTTCGGGGTCGGTTTCACCTGTGAGCAGGCGCATTTCTTCTTCGGAAACCTTCAAAAGATCGGCCAGCTGCACGCCCTGCCGCATCCAGCCCACCGCCTGCGCGGGCTCCAGCCACAAAAGCGGGCGGAAGTTGGGGTCAAAGCTGATCAGCTTCCCCTGCGCCTTTGCATAGCGCGCCGCCTCCATGGTGGCGGTGCGGCAGGGGTCAGCTGTAAGCGAAACCGAGCCAAAATGAAAAATGCGGCAGGCATCGATCAGGCTTTTTTTCACCTCGTGGCTCTGCAGCATCACATCCGCGCCCAGATCACGATAAAATGTAAACGAGCGGTCGCCGTGTTCATCCAGCTGCACAAAAGCCAGCGTGGTATTCAGCTTTTCATCGGCGATCAGGCCGGTGGTATCAATGCCGCACTGCACCATGGTCTTGCGCAAAAAGCTGCCAAAGGAATCCCGGCCCACTTTTCCGATAAAGGCAGTTTTGCCGCCCAGACGGGCGTTCATGGCCAGCACATTGGCCGGTGCCCCGCCCGGATTGCAGGCAAACAGCTTTACCCCCTGTGCGTTAGCGCCGCCCGGTGTAAAATCGATCAGGGTTTCCCCCAGTGCCACTACATCAAACATATACTTTCACCTCGTTACAGCAAATTCTACAGCACGCCTATTCTACTCCATTTTATCTGTCATTGCAATGGACATTCCGGCAGGGCTGCGGCGCTGTTTTTTTCGTTCAGGCGCTTTTGTGCGCGGCGCATAGTCCTTCATGCCGGGCACTGCACCGCCGGCCGCCGCCCACAAATACAAGCTGGCCACACTGCCATAGGGGCTGAAGCGGCGGCGATATTTTTCAAACAGCGGTCGGGTGATCTTTCGGTGATGATACACCATGCGCAGCCCGCGCTGAATGGCCAGATCGCTGTAGCTGAGCACATCGGGGCGCTGCATACAAAACAGCAGGATCATCTCCGCCGTCCACACGCCGATGCCCTGCAGCGCGCTCAGCTCACGAATGGCCTCTTCGTCCGATTTTTCCCGGATGCCCTCCGGGTCAAATTCGCCGGTTTGCACCTTTTGGGCAAAGTCCATTATATACTGCGCCTTGCGAAAGCTCATGCCCAATGCCTGCAGCTGCGCTTCCCCCGCCGCCAGAATGTGCGCCGCATCCACGGTGCCCAGCGCCTCGCGCATACGCTTCCAAATGGTGGCCTGCGCCTTGGTGGAAATTTGCTGGCCGATAATATGATGCACCACCGCTGAAAACAGATCGGTGTCCACCTCACGCTGCACCATTCCCACCTGCGCGATCACCGCCGCCAGCTTGGGGTCCTTGGCGCTCAGCGCATCGATTTCGGCTTTTCCATAGGCAAAATACATGGCGTTCTCCTTCTTTTCCGGTGGGCGGCTTTTCTTCGCAAAGGGCAGTTTCCCTGCCCGCCGCTGCCCTTAGTTTAGCATAAGCCTTCGCAAAACACCAGCACCGGATCTTTTGCGGTTTGTCTGCCTCGCCGCATTCTCCCCCGGCTGCCACGGCAGAGCCCCGCCGCTTTGGGCTGCGCCCCGCTTAAACCGGCGGCGTTTAAAAAAGCGCCGCGGTGTGCTGCATAACGCAGCACACCGCGGCGGGAATGGGTTTTTACTCCAGTTCGGTAGGTTCATTTCTTTACTAAGCGAATTTGTTTAGCGCGTCTGTTCTTGGATGTTCACTTTTCCATGAGATTGCTGTGCTAGATGTAGCTTGCTGATTTTTTAGTATCAGGATAGTATCACACAACCAGCGGAATCTCTGTGAATATTATAGCAGATATTTTTCCTAATATCAAACATTATTTGCTATCATCCTCTGCCATTGAACTTCCACCAATCCCAAAGAACTTATCAAAGAAGCTCTTCAGCTTATCAATCACACCCTGTTTTTTCTGTGCACGGCCACCGCCGCCAAAGCGGGAAACAGGAGGCATCAGTTTGTCAATATCCGTGCCAACAGTCTTGATTTCGCCATCACGGAACGCATTGGCCAGATATTTGCGCGTTTCCGGCTCCTTCAGCTTTTCCTCTTGGATAATCTTGGCAAGCTCTTTCTCCCGCTGTTCGGACACAAAGGTGTTCCACTCTGCCATCACGTCATCCACATCGTTGACCCCTGCAATAAAGGTTTCAATCAGTTGCTTTTTACTGCGCAGTTCCGGGCTGGCATCAATCGCCTTGCGAATCGTGATGAGCACTTCCTTATCATCGCAATGGGTGTCATGATACTTTTTGACCAGCATCAGAATGTAGTCAATGTTGATCTCGACCTGCCGAATCAGCTCCACCTCGAACACCACATCATCCGTGATATCCTCTTTGGTTTCATCGTGCTTCTTGTTACGCCATTCGTCCCGCAAATCCTGATAGCGGCCCAAATAGTCCAGTAAATCCCGTTCCGAGATCATCTCGTTGCCCTTGAAATCATCAAAGGAGGACAGCAGGTTCCGCATCCGCAGCAGTGCGCCAAACAGCACGATAAAGTCTTTCTGGTTCTGCTCTCCGACGATTTGCGGCTCTGTCAGCGGGAACTTCTGCGTCAGGTCATCGATCATGTCTGTATAACCCTGATGGTATTTTCCCTGCTCGTCCATATAACCGTGATAGTAGTCCGCATATTTGCGCAGCAGAACGATGCCGCCCGCATTTTGATCGCCGAACAGCGAAATAGCCGCATCCACGCGCTTTTGTAAATTGCGGAAGCAGACAATATTGCCAAAGGTCTTGATGCTGTTCAGGATGCGGTTTGTCCGGCTGAACGCCTGAATCAGACCGTGCATTTTCAGGTTTTTGTCCACCCAAAGGGTGTTCAGGGTCGTGGCATCGAAGCCCGTCAGGAACATATTGACCACGATCAGCAGGTCAAGCTCTTTATTCTTCATGCGGAGCGATACATCTTTGTAGTAATTCTGGAACCGTTCACCATCCGTCGAGTAGTTCGTGTGGAACATCTCGTTGTAATCCTGAATGGCGGCATCCAGAAAATCCCGGCTGCTCTGGTCAAGGTTGGAGGTATCTTCCGGGTTTTCCTCGTCCAGAATGCCATCCGTTTCCGCTTCATTGGCTCCATAGCTGTAAATGGTTGCAATGCGCAGCCGCTTGGTTGGGTCTGCCGCCATCTGTTTTTTGAACTCCTGATAATATAGCTTTGCCATCGGCACAGAAGCCACGCAGAAAATCGAATTAAAACCGCTGACGCGCTGTTTTTTCTTGATTTCCTCCACCGCACCACGCTGGGCAGAGGCCACCTCTGCCACATTCGTCAGCAGATTAAACTCATACGATTTGTCTCCCCGATAGGTTTTCTGGTCGAAGTGGTCGAGGATGTACTTTGTCACCAGAGAAATACGCTTGGGTGCCATGAACGCCTTTTCGCGGTCAATATCCCAAACCTGCTTGTCATCCATATCTGGCTCTGCATCCATCGTCTTGATGTAGTCCACACGGAACGGCAGCACATTCTTGTCGTTGATGGCATCCACGATGGTGTAGGTGTGCAGTTGGTCGCCGAACGTCTGCGCCGTGGTGAAATAGCGTGGATCGGTGGAGCTTCCTGCGTTGACTGCAAAAATCGGCGTTCCTGTAAAGCCGAACAGGTGGTACTTTTTGAAATTGTGAACAATGGCCTTGTGCATATCACCGAACTGGCTGCGATGGCACTCGTCAAAGATGATTACAACGTGCTTCTGGTAAACTTCGTGTCCCGGATTCTTCTTGATGAAGGTCGCCAGCTTCTGGATGGTGGTAATGATGATATGTGCTTCCGGGTTTTCCAACTGGCGTTTCAGAATCGTGGTGCTGGTGTTGGAGTTTGCCGCGCCCTTCTCGAAGCGGTCATATTCCTTCATGGTCTGGTAGTCCAAATCCTTGCGGTCTACCACAAACAGCACCTTGTCGATGTAGGGCAGTTGCGATGCCAGCCGTGCCGTTTTGAAGGAGGTCAGCGTCTTGCCGGAGCCAGTGGTGTGCCAGATATAGCCGCCGCCTTCGATGCTGCCATACTTTTTGTAGTTGTTGGCAATCTCGATGCGGTTCAATATTCTCTCGGTTGCCGTGATCTGATATGGGCGCATCACCATCAGCATCTTTTCTGAGGTAAAGATGCAATACCGGGTCAGCACGCTCAGGATCGTGTGCTTTGCAAAGAATGTCCGGGTAAAGTCGATCAGATCCGTCAGCACACGGTTATTCGCATCGGCCCAGTAGGAGGTAAATTCAAAGCTGTTGCTGGTCTTTTCCTTTTTCGTCTTGCCGTGTTTGGCGTCCTTGATGGCATTGTAGCGGGTGCTGTTGGAGTAGTACTTGGTATTTGTGCCGTTGGAGATCACAAAAATCTGCGTATACTCGTACAAACCGCAGTCTGCCCAGAACGAATCCCGCTGATAGCGATTGATTTGGTTGAACGCCTCCCGGATGGCCACCCCGCGCCGCTTCAGTTCCACATGAACCAGCGGAAAGCCGTTGACCAAAATCGTCACATCATAGCGGTTATCATGCCGTGCGCCGTCTGCTTGTTTTACCTCATACTGGTTGATGACCTGCAGGCGGTTGTTGTGGATGTTCTTCTTGTCGATCAGCGTGATATTTTTGGAGCTGCCATCATCCCGGTGCAGCACCTGCACATTGTCTTCCTGAATCTTCCGGGTCTTTTCGGGAATATGCTCGTTGGGGTTGGCAATTACATCACTGAAAAACTGCCGCCACTCCGTATCGGAAAAGTGGTAGTGGTTCAGCTCTTCCAGTTGGCTGCGGAGGTTAGCAATCAGTTCATCCTCGGTATGCAGCGGCAGATAGGTGTAGCCCTGCTCGCACAACAGCCGGATAAACTCTTTTTCCAGTTCTGCCTCACTCTGGTAACTGTCAGAGCGCACCTTGGAAGGTTCATAGGTAGCAACAACGGTATCTTCATTGGTAGCCGCAACGATATTGAAAAAGGACATTTTCACACCCGCCTTTTACTCATACAAACCTGCTTCTTCTCGTTCCACTCGAATATCTCGCAGTTTTCTTCCCTGATAAAGCCAATGCACCGGCCCTTGTAGCGGATAGGTCGTCTGCATGATTTTTTGAGCCAACGCAGAAAGCGAATAGGTTTTACCCTGATACTCAATTTGCCTATCATCTTTTACTACGGCTACAACCTCAGGATGATTTTGCAGCACAACCTCTGCCCCCATTGGAATACCACATTTAATAAATGAGAACGGGGCTTTGCGTTCTTTTGCTTCTTCCTGAATTTCAGCCGCAACTTCTTCGTCTGCAATCTCATGGCCCTCCGGGGTAAGGTGCTGCAGTTTGTCCATTGTGCCGCTTAATTTTGCAATGCTCTCCAAAAGCGCATAAGCATCCTCTTTTGTCATTGCATAAAATTCTTTTGTTCTTGTCTTGCCATCGAACGTATCAATAGCGCGCAAATCAGGATTCAAACGGTCAATCAGGCTATGCAGTTCTTTATCTTGTAGTGGAGCCGAAACATCGTAAGTAGCATATACCCGAAACGCAAATGGGATACATTCGCTTCGATTTAACTGTTTCAGTCGATTCTCGATATTGGTCGCATAGCCAATTTTTACATAATCGGGAAAAGAGGGATTTGTCAGGATATAAATTACACCAGCCTTTTTTGCTGCACTCACGTTGCAGCCACCTCCTTAAACGTCAACAATTTATCTCGATAATATTCATACTGCTTTTGCCTTGCTTCAATTTCCGCGGGCAGGCCGCTGGTCAAATCATTGCAGATGGCATCAAAACGGTCAAGAATATCCACAATATATTTTTGCCGTTCCTGACTCGGAAGCGGAATTTCGATTCTGTTCAAATTTTTCTGGTTCAATTTAGGCTGTGCGCCGCCAGAAATATACGGAGCCAGATCAATCGAGTTCAAATAAAACTCTACAAACCGTCTGGTTTCGTAGCGATCAAACTTCAAAACGTGCGCATGATTATTGACCCAGTTTTTCCCCGAAATCGAAAACGCAATCGGCGTACTTCTTGCCAAAAGATTTGCGCCATCTTCTGACACAAGCAGGTAATCCCCGTCAAAGATATAATCCTTTACATAATCCACGATGCCAGAAGCCCCATAATACGGGTACTCTCCCGCTTCACGTTTGCCACTTGTGACAGGTTTACGCATACTGTCGCAATTTTCAGCAATATCTTCAAGCGTAACAACCGCATAGCCAAACACATACTGCAAGAGCTTAATCAGTGCTCTGCTCTGCTCTGCTCTGCTCAAAATTGTGTTGCCGGTCTCTGCAAATGTCAAGAGCTTATCTCGGTAATACTCGTACTGCTTCTGCCGGGCTTCAATCTCAGCAGGCAAGCCAATGTTGAGGTCAGAGCAAATCTTCTCAAAGTTGTCCAGTACATTCACAATACGGTTCTGGACATCAAGGGGAGGAACGGGCACAGGGAAAGCATTCAGCATAGGTCTACGAATAGACGCAACCGAACCTTGGAACATCGTTTTCTGGATATACGGCAGGAATTTTGCTTTCATGTAATGGAAATAAAATTTAGGCATAACTTCTGGCGTATTGATGTGAATGCGGTATGCCCGCTGATGCAGCGCATATTTTCCTTCAATATAATGATATACCTTTCCGACGCCCACACCATCACCCGCCGTTATAATAGCTGTTTCATCATACTCATAATCATTCTTTCGCAACGGCTCCTGAGAGCGAACAAAAAACGGATATTTGCCATCTTCCACCGCCTCGTTTGTATTACTACTTCCCGTCCCAATGTCCGCTATATCTGCCAGTTGCACGATTTTTGTGTTAGCGTGAAATGTCAGCAGCTTATTTCTATAGTAACTATACTGTATACCTCTATCAGTAAGTTCCGCTGTAAGTTCCGCTGTAAGATTTGTGAAATTATCCAAAATGCGAACAATTTCACGCTGAATTTCTAGTGGTGGAATTGGTATCATTAGCCTTGAAAAAAGTGTTTGTGTTAAGTGACTAATTGTCGAGCCTGTTTTCTGTTGCTCAACAACACTTTGAAAATGATTAGACAACAGATAGTGCAGAATGAACCGATTCTCTAACGAACTATCTTTACAGCGAACAACAAAGACTCCACCATTTAATGTTGCTGGCATTTCAAGCCCCTTTACTTGTGCTACTTTACCAAGAGTTCCATCTTTGGTTATTAGGATGTCTCCATTTTTCAATTGAATTTTTGGGTCTTGCTTGTATCGCTCTTCCGTCACATATACACAGGTACTATAATCAATTTCATGTGTTTCAGTAAAGTCAGTTCCTGTTATAAGCAAGTAGTCGCCTTTGCTCATATACTCTGCTTTCGTTAGCCGTTGCCAGCCAATTCGAGCATTTAATGTGCAAACTTCATCGAATCTTTTATACTCAACGCCATCCGGGCAAAGCTCCCGGATTAATTCATCCAGCTTACTCATTCCTAACCTCTACTTTCTTTGCAATGTAGGTACTGTACAACGCCATCACCGCATAATAGTACATATCTTCCTGTGTTTCAATCAAATCTTCATCGAAAATAATATCTTCTTCTGATTCAGCAAATACCCGGCAACAATCAATAACGATTCGCATCGTCCAGAATGTCATTATTTCTTCTGGGCATCCAGCTAAATCACATTGCAACCAAACCATATCAATTGGTGGTTGCAGTAGCCATTTGGATTTTCCCAAATCTGCGGAGTGAATGTAATCATACATATATCCGTATAGCGTTCCGTTATAGCTCGTGTCTTTTAATAATTGGAGTGAATCACCTTGATAAAAGTGTGTTCGCCTTATGTCCTCAAATATGTACGGATTTACGGTTTCAATTTTTTCATCCGAATAACGCTCCATCGCTCGATGAAAGTATTTAGCCCCATCATATAAAATATCTCGTCCAAAACTGTGCACCTTAATATCATCTTTTAGTCGTTTTAATGCAGCACTCACCTGTTCTTTAGAAACCTCTATTGGCTGAAAATTGGCTTGCTTCAGAATTTCCTTTTGGACTTCCTCACTACATCTTAAAAACTTAGTCGTTATCGCTCTACGATGCTTTCTTTTGAATTTCAGGCTTTTTGCAATCGCTGACAACGGCAAGTATTCTATTTCATCTTCATTATCAATCAGAAAAACTCTTGCCGCTTCAGCAACAGCTTTTTTCTGCACCTCCACTTCCATTTGCTCACGTTCTTTTTCATGTGAGCGCTGTAGCCCATAAATTGCAATCGTTAGCGCACTGGTTGCAAGAAAGTTCATAAGATCCCAATTCATTATAAGCCTGTGCTTTCTTCCAAATACCTATCAAAATCGCTCTGGTACAGCCGATCCTGCACCACACGGTACTTTTCAAACTCCGTTTCGGCGTGCATCTTTGCAAGCTGCGCCGAGATTTTGCCTGCATCCTTCAGCACTTCCAGATCATCCGCCTGCAAATAGATGTCCAACCGCTTGGCCCAGTCCTCCATGGTCATGGGGATATGACGGCGGGCACGGTTCTCGGCAAGGTCGAGGTAAGCCGACACGATCAGCTCCATGGATTTCATTTCATCTTCGGTCAGGTAGTTTTTCGCCACCGAAACATCGCTCTTTTTGATTTTGCCGTTGGGAGCGTCCTTCCATGTGTGAAGCCCCATGTGCGGCTTTTCGGCATCGGCACGCTCATAGATCAGTTCTGCCGCCGTATGGCGATGCACAGCATAGTGCATCTTGTTCTGTACCTTCGCAAAGAACTCTTTTGTGGTCAGCGCATTGCAGTCATAATCCAGCGAAGTAGCGTAAATGTCAGTGAGTTTCTGGTAGAAGTTGCGCTCCGAAATGCGAATTTCCCGGATACGCTCCAACTGCTCTTCAAAGTATTTCTTGGTCAGGACTGTGCCGCCGTTTTTCAGGCGTTCCTCGTCCATTGCCCATCCCTTGATGGTGTACTGCTCCACGATCTGGTTCGCCCAGACACGGAACCGCACCGCTCGCTGGTTGTTCGCCTTGAAGCCGACTGCGATAATTGCCTGAAGGTTATAGTGAACCACCTCACGCGAAACCTTACGGCTTCCTTCATTTTGAACTATTAAGTATTTCTTAATAGTTGCCTCTGGTGTCAGCTCACCATCATTGTAAATCTTTTTCAGATGCTGGTTTATCGCCGCGACAGATACATCGTAAAGGGTCGCCATCATCTTTTGCGTCAGCCAGATGTTTTCATCCTCGTAGCGCATCTCGATGCTGTCCCTGTCCTCCCCTGTGGAGGCAACAAAGGTCAGATATTCCGCCGCAGAAGAACGTATCAATGCAGAATCCTTCTTGTTGTTTTCCATTTTAGCCCTCGATTTCTGCCACGATCTGGTCAATGGCAGCCCGCAGTTCATTCTCCCGTGCTACAATTTGTGCAATTTCAGCGTTCAGCTTTACAATGTCGATTTTCTCGCGGGTGTCCTTGGCCTCCACATAAGTGGAAACCGACAGATTATAGTCATTTTCCTGTACCTCGGAATACTCCGCCAGATGGGAGAAGTGTGCTTCTTCTGCCCGCTGTGCAAAGGTGTCCATGATTTTATTGATGTTCTTCGGCGTGAGCTTGTTGTTATTGGTCACCTTGACGCACTCGGAAGAAGCATCAATGAACAGCACCTTATTGTCCGTTTTGCCCTTTTTCAGCACCATGATGCAGGTGGCAATACTGGTACCAAAGAACAGGTTGCTCGGCAGCTGAATGATGCAGTCAATGAAGTTGTTGTCCACCAGATACTTGCGGATCTTCTGCTCTGCGCCGCCACGGTACATAATGCCGGGGAAACAGACGATTGCCGCCGTACCGTTGGAAGCCAGCCATGCCAGTGAGTGCATGATAAAGGCCAAGTCTGCCTTGCTCTTCGGAGCCAGCACACCAGCCGGAGCAAAACGCGGGTCATTGATGAGCAGCGGATTCTCGTCACCGGCCCACTTGATGGAGTACGGCGGATTTGAAACAATCAGCTCAAATGGTTCATCATCCCAGTGCTGCGGATTGGTCAGCGTGTCCTCACAGGCAATGTCGAATTTGTCAAATTCGATGTCGTGCAGAAACATATTGATGCGGCACAGGTTATACGTTGTGATGTTGATTTCCTGCCCAAAGAAGCCGTTGCGCACGGCATCCCGTCCCAGCACCTTTTCTGCCTTCAGCAGCAGCGAACCGGAACCGCAGGCAGGATCATAGACCTTGTTGATTTCCTTCTTGCCTACCGTACCCAGCCGGGTCAGCAGCTCCGAAACATCGGCAGGCGTAAAGAACTCGCCGCCGGACTTGCCTGCATTGCTGGCGTACATGGTCATCAGGTATTCATAGGCATCGCCAAAGGCATCAATGTCATGCTCTTTCACATCGCCAAGGTTCATATCTGCCACGCCGTTCAGCAGTTTCACGAGCTTCTCATTGCGCTTGGCAACAGTCGCACCCAGCTTGTTGCTGTTCACATCGTAATCATCGAACAACCCTGCAAACTGTCCCTCAGAGGAGCTGCCCTTTGCGGATTCCTCAATGTGCCGGAAGACTGTTTCCAGCGTTTCGTTGAGGTTTTCATCGCTGGCCGCTTTTGCTCGTACATTGCAGAACAACTCACTGGGCAGGATGAAGAACCCTTTTTCCTGTACCAGCCCTTCCCGTGCCTGCTCTGCCTCTGCATCAGGCATATTCTCATAGCGGAAATCTGGGTTGCCTGCATCAATTTCACCCTGATTGATATAGCTGGCAATGTTCTCCGAAATATAACGGTAGAACATCGTACCGAGAACGTAGCTCTTGAAATCCCA
>ERZ1035001.1065-NODE-1065-length-11615-cov-4.684516_pt1 | contig 11615 bp, 11 predicted proteins | sample MGYA00520685_ERZ1035001 | MGnify/ENA primary metagenome ERZ1035001 (study PRJEB33766, sample SAMN09781749) | gut metagenome | biome: gut microbiome | host: Homo sapiens | place: Madagascar | study: EMG produced TPA metagenomics assembly of the PRJNA485056 data... | reverse complement strand
ATGTTATAATGTTCTTATAACACAAAATTATGAGAAGTTATGATGGCAGGAGGTAGTAACATGGCTGTTTGTTATAATAAATTATGGAAAATTCTCATTGATCGTGGGATGAGTAAAACGGAGCTTATCAAGGCAGCCAAGATTAGCACAAATGCCATGGCAAAACTAGGAAAAAATGAAGATGTCCGAGTAGAGGTCTTAGTTAAAATATGCGGAGTATTAAATTGTTCTATTGACGATATCTTGGAAATTGTTCCAGATAGCAACAGTTAGTGGGGGAGGATATACAAATGAACACAATTTTATCGAAAAAAGAAATGTCTGAAGAAGATATCAAATTGCAGTATATTACCCCTGCTATTACTTCCAAATGGGATAGAGGCAAGATTACAATGGAGACACAGGTTACTGATGGTAAAATAAACCTGAAGGGTAACTTTGTGTTCCGTGAAAAGCCAAAGCGTGCAGACTATATTCTGTATCTGAACGCAAATAACCCGATTGCCATTATCGAAGCAAAGGACAACAAACACAGCGTTTCACATGGTTTACAGCAGGCCATGACCTATGCTCAGATGCTTGATCTTCCATTTGCCTATAGCTCTAATGGTGATGGGTTTGTTGAGCATGATTTCCTTACTGGCAAAGAGCGTCAGTTCGGTTTGGATGAATTCCCAACCGAAGCCGAACTGGTTGCCCGCTTCAAGCATGAGTCCGGAATGACACCGGCACAGGAAATGGTAATTGAGCAACCTTATTATAGCAGCCAGAATACATACCCTCCTCGGTACTATCAACGTATTGCTATTAATAGAACTGTAGATGCCATTGCAAGAGGTCGGAACCGCTTGCTGCTCGTTATGGCTACCGGTACGGGTAAAACCTATACTGCTTTCCAGATTGTTTACCGTATGCTGCAAAGCGGCTTGAAGCGAAAGATACTTTACCTTGCTGACCGTAATATTCTTGTGGACCAGTCCATTCAGCAGGACTTTGCTCCACTGGAAAAGGTTATTCATAAAATTAATGTTGCCAAGGATGATAAGAGTACCATTACTTCCCATGAGGTGTATTTCTCTCTATATCAGCAACTGGTTGGTGACGATGATAAGGAACATTTCAGCGAACTGTTTACACCGGATTTCTTTGACCTCATTATCGTGGACGAGTGTCATCGTGGATCTGCGAAAGAAGAAAGCCGTTGGCGTAGAATTTTGGAATATTTCAACTCTGCTACCCAGATCGGTATGACCGCAACTCCGAAGGAAACCAAGTATATCTCTAACCTGAGTTACTTTGGCGAGCCTATCTATATGTACAGTCTGAAAGAGGGCATCGAAGATGGCTTCCTTGCGCCGTTCAAAGTTATCAATATTATGACCGATATTGGTGATGGCTGGCGTCCTCGCAAGGGACAGAGAGATATTTACGGTAATGAAATTGAAGATCGTATCTATACCAACAGCGACTACGATTATAATATCATTATCGAAGATCGCATTCATCAGGTTGCTTCTGAAATCACTCGTTACCTGAAAAGCACAGACAGAATGGCGAAAACCATCGTGTTTTGTGCCACAGAAGATGCTGCGGAGCGTATGCGTCAGGCATTGGTCAACCTGAACTCTGACATGGTCAAAGAGAATCCAGATTATGTTGTGCGTATTACCGGCAGTGATGATTACGGTAAAAAGAAACTGGATTACTTCATTTCTGTTTCTGCACCTTATCCGGTTATTGCGACCACATCTAAACTGCTATCTACCGGTGCAGATTGTAAGATGACAAAGCTGATTGTTTTGGATGAAATGATTGGTTCTATGACTGAGTTTAAGCAGATTATTGGACGAGGAACCAGACTGCGTGAAAAGGAAGGCAAAACGCATTTTGTGGTTATGGACTTCCGTAATGTCAGCAGGCTGTTTGCGGATCCTGATTGGGATGGCCCAATTATGATTGATTTAGGATTCACTCCAGGTGGTTATACACCGTCTCCGAATGGTGATGGCTCGGTTGACCCGCCTATACCACCTAATCCTCCGGCCGTAAAGCCGGTTGTTGGTCGTGATGGCTGCAAGGTAGAAATTATTCATAAAACGGTTTCTGTTTATGATACAAATGGCAAACTGCTCCGCAAGGAAAGCATTGTCGATTACACGAAAGAGAATATTCGTGGTGAATATGCATCTTTGGATAATTTTATCCGCCAGTGGTCGAAAAAAGAAAAAAATCAGAGAAATGCTTTTGGAGCGTGGCATTGACCTTGAATTGATGAAAGCCGATCAAAACATGGTTGATGTAGATGACTTTGACTTTATCTGTCATGTGGCTTTCGATAAAAAGCCATTGACCCGCAAAGAAAGGGCTAACAATGTGAAAAAGCGTGATTTTCTCAGTAAATATAGCGGTGTGGCAAAAGAGGTACTGGAAGCACTTCTTGATAAATACATGAATACAGGTATTTATGAAATTGAAAAGACGGAAATTTTGAAACTTGACCCGTTCCTGAAGCTTGGCAAGCCTGCAAAGATCGCCGGATATTTCGGTGGAAAGGCTGGCTATATGCAAGCAGTTAAGGAACTTGAAGAAGCGATTTACGCAGATGAGGCGGTATAAACTATGAAAGGATCTGAAATGAAACTTGTTTCCTATATGCAGGGTTCTGACAAGCGATTTGTTATTCCCGTATATCAGAGAAACTACGATTGGAAAACTGAAAACTGCAAGCAGCTGTATGATGATCTGATTAAGGTTATCCGCCGTGGACGCAAGAGCCATTTCTTTGGTAGCATTGTGTCTGTACATAACGATGGTGAGTTTAATGAATATCTGGTCATTGATGGTCAGCAACGACTGACAACGATTTCTCTGCTTCTGCTTGCAATGTGCAACCTGATGAAAAACGGTGTATTAACACCAGGAAAAGATAATCTTGCGGAGAAAATATATAAGACCTATCTGATTGATGAATGGCAGGATGATGACACCAGAATTAAGCTGAAACCTGTAAAGAATGATAGAAATGCCTTTGGAAAATTGTTTGATGAAGAAGCTGAGCATATTCCAGATTCCAATCTTACAATTAACTATAACTACTTCTATTCTCGTATTCAGAAAGAAGAAATTACCCTTGATGAACTTTGTGAAGCCGTAACAAAACTGGAAATTATCAACATTACGCTGAATCAGGACGATAATCCTCAGCTTATTTTTGAAAGTTTGAACTCTACCGGCGTTGCTCTAAGCGAGGGTGACAAAATCAGAAACTTCATTCTCATGGGCTTACCTACCAAGCAGCAGAATGATTATTACGAAAAATATTGGAACAAGATTGAGATTTGCACGGATTACGATGTAAGTATGTTTATTCGTGATTACCTCAGCGTAAAACAGCAGCTTATTCCTGCCATGAGCAAGGTTTACTTTACATTTAAGGCATATGTAGAAGAAAATGGCACGGAGATCGAACCGTTGCTGCAAGAGCTGTTGAGCTATGCAAAATGGTACGAAATTCTGCTCAAAGGCAATACTGCGGATAAGGAGTTAAACGCATGCATTTACCGTTTGAACCGTTTGGGAACTACGGTTACAAGACCATTCTTCCTTGAAGTCCTGCGCCTACAGGCGGCAGGAAAATTGTCTCTCGCAGAAGTAAAGGAAATTTTCCTCTACACTGAGAATTACTTATTCCGTAGAACAATTTGCGATCTTCCTACCAATGCTCTGAACAAGATTTTCTTGATGCTCCATCGAGAGATCATCAGGTATGACGGGACAGATAACAGCTATCTCGAAAAATTCAAGTATGCGCTTAATTCCAAGTCTGATCGTGGCAGATTTCCGGATGATGGGGAATTTGTTGAAGCATTTGCCGCTCGTCCTGTTTATCAGATGAACAGTAAAAATAAGGTATATATTTTAGAGCGTTTTGAAAACTACGGAACTGTAGAAGTTCAGAATGTCTATAAACAGTGCGATGATGGAGTATATTCCATCGAACATATCATGCCACAACATCTTACCCCCGCTTGGGTGAAAGAGCTTGGCGAAGATTATGAAGAAATTCACGAAACATGGCTTCATCGTATGTCCAACCTGACCCTAACCGGATATAACTCCAAATACAGCAATAGTCCGTTCCTTGAGAAGCGTGACATGAAGAATGGCTTCATTGATAGCCACCTTTATATGAATAACTGGATTGGACAGCAGGAGCATTGGAGACTGTCAGAGCTGGAAGCACGAAATCAGATGCTTATGCAGCGAGCTTTGACAATATGGCCACAACATGTATCAGAGTTTAGGCAATGGGAAAACAGATGGATGCCTATTCTCTGGACGATGATGCTGAATTGAGTGGTCGTGAAATTGTTCGATTTGGATATAAGAACACCGAACAGCCTGTTACCAGCTGGATTGATATGATGGAACAGGTATTGAAGATGCTTCATGCAGAGGATAAATTAGTTCTGTCTCGTTTGGCATACTCCAAGGGTACAGCAAATGATTTGGATGCATATGTCAGCAACAACCCACAGGATTTAAGAAACGCCCTTGAAATTGATACGGACATTTATATTGAAAGAAACACCAGTACATCCACGAAGATTTCTATGCTTCGCAAGTTCTTTAAAGCTTATGGAGCAAACGAAGAAGATTTGATGTTCTATCTCAAAGATATGAATGACGATGGAACCGCACAGGAAGCAGGAACCGGTTATGAACTGCGCCGCCGTTATTGGGCGTTCGCATTACCATATATTCAACAGGCACATGATGACGGAAACGGTCATGGTTGCTTCTCTGGGTGCACTACTTCTAAAGAAAACTGGTTAAGAGGTTTCTTTGGTATCGGAGGTTTCAGTCTCGTGTGTGTAGCGAATTATAATAAAGCACGAGTGGATTTAAGCCTTGCTCATTCCAAGAAAGAGCGAAATAAAGAAGCATTTGATTACTTGTACAGGTACAAGAGCGAAATCGAAACTGTTCTGGGAACGCAGATCAGTTGGTTGCGCAGTGATGATACTAAGGGTTCATATATCGAGATTCGTCTGGAAAATGTCAGTATTGAAAACGAAGCCGACTGGATGCAGATGGCGAAATTCCATGCAGAATGGAGCAAGAAGTTCTACGATGTATTTGTTCCTTATTTGAAGCAAAATACTAAGAGGCGGTATAAACTATGAGTAATTTATCAGGATTTGTGAAAAAGCTTCGTGACATTATGCGCAATGACGCTGGTATCAATGGCGATGCCCAGCGCATTGAGCAGATTGCATGGATGCTCTTTCTGAAAGTATATGATGCAAAAGAACAGGATTGGCAATGGGAGGATGAGGAATATGTTTCCATCATTCCGGAAAAATGTCGTTGGCAGAATTGGGCTGTTGACGATCATACCGGCACAGCTTTAACAGGCGACAAACTATTAAACTTTGTGAATAACACCCTGTTTCCCGTTTTAAAGGGGATAGATATCAAGAATTCTAAAGGAGAAGTGATTATCCCTGGTGTTAAGGTTGATTCCTCTACCCCGATTAAAAAGGCTATCGTGCAGACCACTTTTGCAGATGCCAACCAGTATATGAAGGATGGTGTTTTGCTTCGTCAGATTATTAATGTTATTGATAATCTCGACCTTGGAGATTATGAGGAAAGCCATGCTTTTGGTGAAATTTATGAAACCATTTTGAAAGAACTGCAAAGCGCTGGTTCTTCCGGTGAGTTCTATACACCTCGTGCTGTGACCGACTTTATGGCAAAGATGATCAATCCGCAAATTGGCGAACAAGTTGCAGACTTCGCCTGTGGCACGGGCGGTTTTCTTACAAGTTGGCTGAAAGAGCTGGCTGCCAAAATTAAAACCACCAAAGATCAGGAAGCTTATGATGCGTCTATTTACGGCATTGAGAAGAAGCAATTTCCTTATATGCTGTGTATTACAAATATGTTGTTACATGGGATTGATGTGCCGAAAGTCTACCATGACAACTCTTTGCTGAAAGATATCCTGGACTACACACAGGATGACCAGTTTGATGTTATTCTGATGAATCCACCTTACGGCGGTAACGAGAAAACAGAAGTAAAGAATCACTTTCCGGCAGACTTGGCAAGCAGCGAGACAGCGGATCTTTTTATGTCTGTTATCATGTACCGTTTGAAAAAGAATGGTCGTGCGGCGGTTATTCTTCCGGATGGATTCTTGTTTGGAACGGATAATGCAAAGGTGGAAATCAAGAAAAAGCTGTTTTCTGAGTTTAATCTGCACACCGTGATTCGTATGCCGCACAGCGTTTTTGCTCCTTATACATCCATCACAACTAATATTCTGTTCTTTGACCGTACGGGTCCGACAACAGAAACATGGTTTTATCGTCTGGATATGCCAGAGGGGTATAAAAACTTCTCAAAGACCAAGCCGATGGAACTGAAGCACTTTACTCCTGCTATGGATTGGTGGCATAGCCGAAAAGAAATCACCGTGGATGGTTTTGATAAGGCGAAAAAATATACCTCAGAAGAAATCTCTGCAAGGAACTATAATATCGACCTTTGCGGTTATCCTCACGAGGAAGAAGAAATTCTGCCGCCAAAGGAATTGATTCAGCAGTATCAGGAAAAGCGTGCAAGTTTGAATGCTGATATTGACCACATTCTGGCACAGATTACAGAGATATTGGGAATTGATTTGGAGGAAGAATAATGACTGGACAACAGCTGAAAAACTCAATATTGCAGATGGCTGTTCAGGGCAAGCTTGTTCCGCAAGACCCCAATGATGAACCAGCATCTGTATTGCTTGAAAGAATACGAAAAGAAAAAGAGCAGCTTATCAAAGAAGGTAAAATAAAAAAGGAAAAGAATCCTTCTTACATCTTCCGTGGTGCCGATCATTTGCCTTATGAGAAAGTCGGCAAAAACGAGCCGGTGTGTATTGCGGATGAGGTTCCTTTTGAGATTCCAGATAGTTGGGAGTGGGCAAAGATCAAAACAATTTCAATGCCCATTGGCAATAAAAACAATCAAATCCAATCAAAAGAAGCTCTCCCTACTGGGAAGATCCCTGTTGTAAGTCAAGGAAAAGATCTTATAGACGGGTATTGTAATGATGTATCCAAGAAAATAGATGTTTTGCCATTGGTAATGTTTGGTGATCACACCCGAAATGTTAAGTATATTGATTTTGAGTTTGTCATTGGCGCAGATGGAACAAAGTTCCACAAAATACTGTCGTGTAATCCTGAGTATATTTATTACTGGATGCTTTACGCTGCAGAAACACTTAGGAATAGAGGATACGCACGTCACTATACACTCCTTAAAGAATGCTTCATTCCTTTGCCACCGCTACAAGAGCAAGTGCGTATAGTATCTAAAATTAAAGCTATATTACCGCTTGTTGAAAAATATAGTTGTGAGGAAATCAAACGAGTTTCGCTGGATTCTGCATTTCCGAATCTACTCAAAAAGTCTATTCTACAGGAAGCAATCCAAGGGAAACTCGTTCCACAAGATCCTGGTGACGAACCCGCTTCGGTTCTTCTGGAGCGTATTCGTGCAGAGAAGGATCAGCTGATTAAAGCTGGCAAAATCAAGCGTGACAAGCACGAATCCGTCATCTTCAGAAGGGATAATTCTCATTATGAAAAGCGTGGTTCTGAGGAAGTTTGTATTGATGATGAACTGCCTTTTGATATTCCCGAAAATTGGTGTTGGAGCAGACTTTCAACGCTGTGTAAAAGCATCTCTGACGGAGATCATCAGCCACCACCTCAGGTGCCTTCTGGAATTCCTTTTGTAGTAATTTCCAATGTATCATCTGGAAAGATCGATTTAAGTAATACACGATTTGTTTCGCATGATTACTATGAAAACTTACATGAGAGCAGAATCCCTTGCCGAGATGACATTTTGTTTACTGTGACCGGTTCCTACGGTATCGTTATTCCTGTTGATACAGAAGATGCTTTTTGCTTTCAACGACATATTGCCCTTCTTAAACCATTGCAAATAACGACTGAGTTTCTTTCTACATGGCTCAATACCCCTATTGTTTACGAACAGTGTAAGCACTGTGCAACAGGGACAGCCCAGAAAACTGTAGGATTAAATTCACTAAAAAACATCTTGATACCAATTCCACCGATCAATGAACAAGTGAGAATTTTAGAGCAGCTTGAGGAAATATTGCCTTTAATCGCTTTGTAAAGTTCTCATTATGAGAAGTTGGACGGAGTCGAGCGTTGTATTGATGCTGAAATACCGTTTGAGATTCCAGACAGTTGGGTATGGACATCAATTGGAGAAGTGTGTACCAATATCCAATATGGTTCCTCAAAAAAATCTTCTTCGACTGGAAAAATTGCTGTGTTAAGAATGGGGAATTTACAAAACGGACGAATCGTATTAGATAAGTTGGTCTACACATCCGACTCAAAAGAAATCGAAAAATATCCGTTAGAGTATAAGGATTTGCTATTCAATCGAACCAACAGCAAAGAATTAGTTGGTAAGGTAGCAATTTATAAAAGTGAAATTCCAGCCATTTATGCCGGATATTTAGTGCGATTACAACCAATCTTAATCGACAGTGATTATCTCAATTATGTTATGCAATCACAGTATTACTGGATTTATTGTCAAAACGTCAGAAGCGATGCAATAGGGCAATCCAATATAAATGCTGAGAAGCTCAAACGTTTTATTTTTCCACTTCCGCCATTGCAAGAGCAGAAAAGAATCGTAAATCAGATTTCTTGTGCAATGAGTAAAATTGAACATCTTTAATGAACAAGGCATACACTTCATCAGTCCGAAGTGTATGCCTTTTCTTTTACCAATCTACGATTGTATCAACGATTTCACGCTGCTCTGTGGCTGTTTTTCTGAGATAAATGCGGGTAGTTTCGATACTTTCATGTCCCATAAGATCAGCCAGAAACGCTATATCATTGCAGCGTTCAAGAAAATTCTTAGCAAATCTATGTCGAAATGAGTGCGGATACACAACCACAGGATTGATACCATATTTCACTGCCAGTTTCTTCAACTGTCCAGAGATGCCACGGGTGGTAATACGTTCCCCATATTTGTTCAAAAAAATGAAGCCGCTTTCTTGGTGCTTTTCAGCCAGCCAAGAAAGGGCTTCGTTTTGTAGCTCTTTGGGGATATAAATTCTGCGTAATTTGCCACCTTTGGAGTACAGGTCAAAATGCCCTAACTTAACATGTTCAGCCTTAATCTGAATCAGTTCGCTGACTCTGGCTCCGGTGGCGGCAAGGAAGCGGATTACGAAATACCAGAACATTTCATCGTCATTCTTCAGACAAGATTTAAAGTATTTGTAGTCTGCTTCACTAATGACATTTTCCAGAAAAGTTTTTTGCTGCACACGGACAAATGGCAGTTTCCATTTTTCTTTGCCAATGCACTCTAAGTAGCAGTTGATGGCCCGAAGTCTGAGATTAACTGTCTTGGGCTTGTAATTCTCGATCAGCCATACCTTGTACTCACGTAGCTTTTTCTGTGTGACATCATCGTATTGCTCCCCATACTGTTTGATGGCAAATTGATACGATGAAATCGTGTTTTCCGAGAGGTTCGTGCCCCTCAAATGTCTTTCGAATTTTTCTTTTTCTATCATGGCGAAAGACCTCCTTTCGCCAGATATTATACAATTCCACGCTAAAGCAGCGTGATCTTATCAAACAACTCTCTCTGCTTTTCAACGATACAGCGTTGCTCTGACAGCGGTGGAATCGGAAACAAGAGGTTCATAACGCTATTGCGATCTATTCCGGGAATAACACCCTGTCCTTTGGATTTGATTTTATCGAAGTTTGCTTGTAGGAACAAGCGGACATAGTGCATATCTAATGTTACAAACTTTTTTATTGCCATGATTTGCCTTGCTATATGAGCTTCTTTAACATTGCAAATCACAGTTTTTCCATAGCCAGAACCCTTGCAAACTAACAACACATCTCCATGATTAGCAATTACCCTTGGTGTTTCTGTCCAACGGTTTAGTAAAACGCCGTTCTCTGACAAACTACTGGCTCCCGTAATGTAAGGTGTTCCTTTTTTAGAATCGTTGTATTCTTCAGGCTTAAAATCTGTTCCGGAAAGCAAAGAAATAACTTGCCCAAATCTTGACCATACCCAACTGTCTGGAATCTCAAACGATATTTCATCGTCGATACAACGCTCGATTCCATCCAACTTCTCATAATGAGAATTATCCCTTCTTAAAATGACAGATTTGTGCTTGTCACGCTTGATTTTGCCAGCCTTAATCAGCTGTTCCTTCTCCGCATGAATACGCTCCAGAAGGACCGAAGCGGGTTCATCGTTAGGGCCTTGTGGAACAAGCTTTTCTTGAACTGCTTCTTGCAGCTGACCAAGGACAAGGTACTTATCCAACAGCCTATAAGCAGAAGCAGGGCTTAAAGACTCCACAGGCGACACCGGAGAATCCAAGTCAAAGGCATCAGCCAACAGTGAGAAAAATACTGGAACGCAGAGAAAATACAGGCTGTATCGTCAACTTCAAGACCTTTACCAATTCCATAGGATATATTCGAGAAGGTTCAGGTGTTGCGTTAGAATCGCCTACGCAGATCCAAGACAGGTAAAACAAGCCTGTCCTCCGGCATGGTGTATCGTGCCGATTGTGGTGAGAAGCTGTATTACTGCACAGCTAACAATTTTGAGAAGCGACAGGATTTCTTTGAGTGTTCCACCCATCGCAAGAATGATGAAAAATGTAAATCCCACTACACCCGTGCAGTCGTTTGGGAGGATATGGTGTGGATGCACATGGAAACTGTCATCAGCTATATTTTCCATTATGAAGATCACTTCCGTGCAGTTGTGCAGGAACAGTTAAAAATAGAAAGTGATGAAAAGATACAGGCATGGAGAAAGCAGCTGACACAGGGTGAAAAACGTATTGCTGAGTTGGATAGACTGTTCGTGAAGATTTATAAGGACAATACCAAAGGAAAACTGTCTGACGAGCGTTTTTCTATACGGATCTTCTGAACTTCCAATGATAGAGCCCCATGCATATGATGGCGGAGAGAAGGGAGCCCATCGGTGCAGCAAGGCCCATCGGAGACAGTGTCTCGGGGAAGAGGAGGATGGCAAGGTAGGTGCCGGGGACGCGGACGGTGACGATCGAGATCATATTGTGCAGGAAGGAGTAGATCGATTTCCCATAGGCAGAGAAATATCCCGAGAAGCAGAAGTGGATACCAGCAAAGATGCAGTCGATGACATAGGTACGGAAGTATTCACCGCCAAGGCGCACGACTTCCGGCTCATGGCTGACGAAGAGTGAGATGACCCACTCGGCGCAAAAGTGGACGACGAGGGTCGTAAAAAGGCCGAAGATGATGCATACACGGATGCCGTAGCGGAGCGCCTGCCGCCCGCGCTCATCGTTTCCGGCGCCTCGATTCTGTGCGGCGAAGGCGGCGACGGTCGAGAGCATGGCAGAGGGGACGAGGAAGAGGAAGCTGATGATCTTCTCCACGATGCCGACTGCGGCGGCGACTTCGACGCCGCGGCTGTTTGCGATGGCAGTGATGATGAGAAAGGAGATCTGGATG
>ERZ1035001.1063-NODE-1063-length-11619-cov-9.869941_pt1 | contig 11619 bp, 3 predicted proteins | sample MGYA00520685_ERZ1035001 | MGnify/ENA primary metagenome ERZ1035001 (study PRJEB33766, sample SAMN09781749) | gut metagenome | biome: gut microbiome | host: Homo sapiens | place: Madagascar | study: EMG produced TPA metagenomics assembly of the PRJNA485056 data... | reverse complement strand
AAGTTGTTGCTGCTTCGGCGCATCAGGGAGACCAACTCCTTCAGCTCCGGCAGATCCAGTTTGACCACATACCCATCCAGTGCCATTTTCCGCAGATAGGCACTCAGATTTTCTGTTCCGTATTGCTGCATCTTTTGATGGATCAGTTCCAGTTCTTCTGCGGACACCCAAAACAAAACCGGAACATCCCGCTTGCGCTTTGCCATGGTTATCGCTCCGGCTCCCGTTTTTTCGGGGCTGCAGGCTTGCGGGCAGGCGGTTCCTGCTTGAGCTTTTGCAGGACAGAACTTTTCTGCTGTTCTTGAGCGATTTTTCGGAACTGTCTGGTGAACAGGTCGGTCAAACCGGGATTGACCCCATCCACAACCAGATAGGCACAGTGGCGGGAAGCATCGCTGTCCTCCGGCATGGGAATGGTTTTTGCCCAGGCTTTATTGTCCTGAGAGATACGCCCGTCATGGTTCTTGTGCTGGATGGTGTTTGCAAGAATGAATTGTACCCGTTCCGCCCCGAACTTTTCCAGCACATCTTTGACCGCCACCTCCGTATCCAGCCGGTTCTCTGCATAGTGGGCGCTGATGGTCTGCTCAATGGCTTCTTTGCAGGCGCTGTTCGCCTGATACGAACGGTTATATTGTGCCATCTCTCCATGCTCGGACGCATAGGCGGCAGAATGGGGGTAGAGCGGGGCAGTTCGTAATTCTTCCTGCGCCTTGCACACATCATCGGCACGGTTTTCAATGCTGTCCCGGATCACATCCATGTAGCCGGTCTCCAGCTTTTCAAAATAACGGTACACATCAGCCAGCGGCGAGGGGGAATCCAAAAGCGCCTGGGCCTGGGCATCGGTCAACTCCAATTCCTCCATTGCCATCACGATGTCCTCGCGGATGGTGTACTCATAGGCATGGTTTAAGACTTCTTCCGGGGACTGGCTTTTCAGCCAGTCCCGGAACTTGTCCTGTTCGGCAGTCATCTTTTCAAAAAGGGCTGTATTCAGATCGTTGGTATTCATATTATCGCACCTCCTCATGCTGTTTTGGTTTCTTGTCTGTACTGCGGGGCGTCACCGGGCGCTTCAGGCTGTCCAGCACCGAAGTCCGTGTGCTTTTGGCAACAACAGCCTCGGCGTGTGCCTGTCCCTTTCCGTCGATGTTCAGCAAAGTATCCAACTCCACCAGACGGGCATTTTTGCTTCGCAGTTCTTCTTCATAAAGGAATGGCTTTCCGACTTCCTCCTTTGCGGCAGCCTGCTGCTGATAGAGGTTATCCAGCTGGGCCTTTGCCGCCTCCAGACGCTGTGGCATCTGGGCGAGGGCATTGTCGATACGGGTAAGATTTCCGCGAGGGTCTGTACCAAGGGTTGCCCGGTGGGTCATCTGTCCTTTCAGCAGGAGCGTATACTCCTGTTTCCAAGCGGAAAATTCCACGGATATGGCATAGCCCCGGTAGCTGCCAATCTGCACCGGATCGGAGGGTTTGACCTCCTTGCAGGCATCCAAAAGGGCTGCGCCGGCGTTCTCCTTATCGGTCAGCAGATCGCCGCGGATTTCCATACCAGCAAAACCGTCCTCCGGGTGCGGGTGCGCTGCCAAAACCTCCAGATCGGATTCAAAGCCCTTGATAAAGCCTTTGTGCTTTTCAATCTCCTCCGGGAAGTATTTGAGCAGCTGGTCCTCCAGACGATACTGCTTGCTCTGGTGGTCGGCTTTCATCAGCTTCAGGCGGGATACCTCCACATCCAAATCCATACGCTCCTTGATACGGGGATCTCCGGCGCACAGGGCTTTGATCTCGGCAAAGGAAAGCGCCGTTTCGTCCACATCATCGCAGGAACGCACCGGCGATTTAGAAGTCATGATCTGACTGATGAATTTTTGCTTATTCTCCACCGTCTGCCAGAGGTATGCGTCAAAGGTTCCTTCGGTCACATAGCGGTACACATGGACAAGAGGATTCTGGTTGCCCTGGCGCTCGATACGACCCTTGCGCTGGGCAAGGTCTCCCGGTCTCCACGGACAGTCCAGGTCATGAAGTGCCACCAGGCGGTCTTGCACATTGGTGCCTGCGCCCATCTTTGCGGTGCTGCCCAAAAGGACACGAACCTGACCGGTACGGACCTTAGAGAACAGCTCCTTTTTCCGCACTTCGGTATTGGCTTCATGGATAAAAGCGATCTGGTCGGCAGGCATTCCCTGAGCAATGAGTTTCTGACGAATATCGTCATATACCGTAAAGACCGGTTCCTGCTCCGGCAGAGGCACAGAGCCTTCCAATGCGTGAAGCAGTGGATTATCCAGCGTTTTTGCCGCCTTGCTTGCAGGAGCTTTTGCCTGCGGTGTAGAAATGTCGCAGAACACCAGCTGGGTCAGCTTGTCAGCTTTGCCATTCCGCCAGATCTGCATGATGTTGTCCACGCACTGATTGACCTTTGTGCCAGGTTCATCCGGCAGCATCTGGTTGACGATTCTCTGGTCCAGGCCCAGCTTACGGCCATCCGAGGTAATCTTGAGCATATTGTCCTGGGACGGGTCAACGGTTCCGCTGTGTACCAGCGATGCGCGCTCCGAAAGGGCCTTGACCATTTCCTGCTGATGTTCGGTAGGCTGCGCCACGATGTTGTGGTATTCCACCTCCGGGGTGGGCAGGTTCAGTTGGTCGGCGGTCTTGATGTCCGCCACTTCTTTGAACAGGTTCATCAGCTCCGGCAGATTAAAGAACTTGCTGAATCTCGTTCTTGCCCGGTAGCCGGTGCCTTCCGGTGCCAGCTCCAATGCTGTGACGGTCTCTCCAAATCGGGAAGCCCAGCAGTCGAAGTGGGTCATGTTCAGTTCTTGCAGGCGTTCATACTGAAGATAACGCTGCATGGTGTAAAGCTCGGTCATGGAGTTGCTGACCGGGGTTCCGGTGGCAAAGATAACGCCACGGTTTCCGGTAATCTCGTCCATATAGCGGCACTTGGCGAACATATCGCTGGACTTTTGGGCATCGCTGGTGGAGAGACCTGCTACATTCCGCATTTTGGTGTATAAAAACAGGTTTTTGTAATTGTGTGCCTCGTCCACAAACAAACGGTCCACACCCAGCTGCTCGAAGGTTACCACATCGTCTTTTCGCCCCTCGGCTTGTAGCTTTTCCAGTCTGGCTTCCAGAGACTTTCTGGTACGCTCCAGCTGCTTGACGGTAAAACGCTCGCCGCCACTGGCCTGTACCTCTGCAATCCCCTCAGTGATCTCGTCGATCTGTTCATAGAGAAGCCGTTCCTGACGCTCCCGGCTGATGGGGATACGCTCAAACTGGCTGTGTCCCATGATAATGGCATCATAATCACCCGTCGCAATACGAGCGCAGAACTTCTTTCGGTTATGGGTCTCAAAGTCCTTTTTTGTGGTGACTAAGATATTGGCGGAAGGATAGAGACGCAGAAACTCCGACGCCCACTGCTCGGTCAGATGGTTTGGAACCACAAAGAGAGATTTCTGGCACAAGCCCAGGCGTTTGGCTTCCATCGAAGCAGCTACCATCTCAAAAGTTTTGCCTGCGCCTACTTCATGTGCCAACAGGGTATTTCCTCCATACAGCACATGGGCGATGGCGCTTTTCTGGTGTTCCCGCAGGGTAATGGCCGGGTTCATGCCCCCAAAAGTGATATGGCTGCCATCATACTCGCGGGGACGGGTAGAGTTCATTTCTTCGTTGTACTGGCGCACCAAAGTCTGGCGGCGCTCCGGGTCTCTCCAGATCCAGTCCCTAAAGGCTTCCCGGATCGCCTGCTGTTTTTGAGCTGCCAGGGTGGTCTCCTTGGCGTTCAGAACCCGGCGCTCTTTTCCGTCTGCGTCCTCTATGGTGTCATAGATGCGGACATCCCGCAGGTTCAGGCTGTCCTCTAAAATCTTGTAGGCATTGGCACGACTGGTCCCATAGGTAGTATAAGCTGCCACATCGTTGTAGGATACAGAAGATTTCCCCTTGATCTGCCATTCAGCGGTAAAGGACGAATAGTTGACCCCGATACTGCGCTGGAGATAAAACGGGGTATTAAAGGTCTCATACATAAATTGCTGGATATATTCCTTGTCAATCCAGGTAGCGCCCAGACGCACCTCAATCTCCGACGCATCCAGGTCTTTGGGCTGGGCGGCGGTAAGAGCTTCCACATTGACTGCATAAATCGGGTCCTGCTGTGCGGCCCGTTGCGCCTGACGCAGTTTGCGGCGTACATTGCCGGAGAGGTATTCATCAGCAGTCACATAATGAGGCGTTCCGTCCTGCTCCAACTGTCCCGGTACACGGAAGATTACGCCTTGCAGTTCTCCGGCCAGTGCTTCTTTTGTTTTTCCGGTAAGCTGGCTCATATAGTCCATATCCACGCAGGCTTTTTCCGAGATGGACACCGCCAGTGCTTCGCTTGCCGTATCCACCACAGCCACCGCCTGATGGGGCTTGATGGTCCGCTTGGTGAACATATCTGCCTTACGTTCCAGTTTCCCATCCTCGTCAATGACTTCCAGCGCACAGAGCAGGTAATAGGAAGAATCGTCTGCATAGGCCAGACGGTTTGCACGGTCATTGATGAGACCGTATTTGGCAGAAAAGCTGTCATAGAGCTGGTTCAATTCCGACTGCTTCTCCCGAATGGTGCTGTCCAGAACCGCTGCATCCATCTGAAGGTCGATCAGTTCCTGCACACAATCACGCAGTCCCACAAGACCTTTCACGCGGGCTTCGGCGGTGGCGTTGAGGTCAGGGCGCACCATACGGCTGTTTTCCCGGTAGTACACCTGCCCGTCTACAATGGCATAGGAATAGTTCTTCACATTGGGGTCGGCAGGAATGGAGGTGTCAATAGCTTCGCCTTCGCCCAGCTCCGGCAGCTCTGCCTCCTGATAAGTGCCATGAATGTACTTCACGGCATCATGCAGCTGGTCGGAAAGCTCCAGTCCCTCGATAGGATTCACAGTGTAGTCCATACCATGAGCAGTGCTTACCGGCTCCTGTCTGCCCAGCACCATTTCCGGGTGGTCGATAAAATACCGGTTGATGGCAAACCCATCCTCCGTTTGTCCGGTCTGAGTCCATTCCGGCACGATGTCCAGCGGACGGTCCCGCTTTTGGAGAAAAATGATGTCCGATACAACCTCGGCACCGGCATTCTTTTTGAACGCATCATTGGGCAGACGGATAGCACCCAGCAGTTCGGCACGTTGGGCAAGATAGCGGCGCACGGTGGAATCCTTGGCATCCATGGTATAGCGGGAGGTCACAAAAGCTACCACACCGCCGGGACGCACCTGATCTAACGCTTTTGCGAAAAAGTAATTATGAATGTTGAAATTCAGCTTGTTATAGGCTTTGTCATTGACCTGATACTGACCGAAAGGCACATTGCCGACGGCAAGGTCAAAGAAGTCACGCCTGTCAGTGGTCTCAAAGCCGCCTACTGTGATGTCCGCCTTTGGATAGAGCTGCTTTGCGATACGCCCGGAAACCGGGTCCAGCTCCACACCGTATAGACGGCTGTTTCTCATTTCCTCCGACAGCATACCGAAGAAGTTACCCACGCCCATAGATGGCTCCAAAATATTTCCGGTTTCAAATCCCATACGGCCCACAGCATCGTAAATCGCTTTGATGACCGTAGGGCTGGTGTAATGGGCATTGAGGGTGGAGCTTCTGGCGGCTGCATATTCCTCCGGGGTCAGCAGTTCTTTTAGCTGGGCATACTCTAAAGCCCATGCCGGTTTCTCCGGGTCAAACGCATCAGAGAGACCGCCCCAGCCCACATATCGAGAAAGAACCTCCTGCTGTTCGGGGCTTGCCTGCTGTCCGGCAGCTTCCAGCTCTTTCAGCAAACGAATCGCATTGACATTTGCCTGGAACTTGGCTTTCGGACCGCCTTCGCCCAAATGCTCATCGGTAATGCGGAAGTTTTTTGCATTGCGGCGCAGGTTAGCCTTGTATTCCTCATAAGATGCTTCCTCGGCAGCTTTGGCATTGGGAAAGGTCTGCCACTGGCCATTGACCTGAATGGAAACCGGGTGTTCATCCAACACTTCCTCAAAGGTTTTCTCCGGCTCAGTCACAGGGGCTGGCGGCTCCGGCTCCTCGATATGCAGCCGTTCTACCACCACATCATAAGGCAGATGGTTCTTGTCGCCCGGATAGACGGCCACGGTCTCGGAATGGAAGGCCGGGGATTCGGCAGCCGGTTCGGGCTGTTCCTGTCCAAAGCCGTCCTGCTGACGGGCATACATCCCGCGCAGCAAAGGCGCAACCTCATCCCAGCGGAAATACAGCATAGCCAGACGCTTTTCCTCTGCATCCATGACTTCCAGCTCTATGCCCTGTGCCGTGGTACGGTAATCGGCAATATCGCCGGTCTCCAGATTCAGTGTCTCAATCTCACCGGAATAGGCTCTGCTCAGCCAGTAGGCGATCTCGCTGTTGCTCCTGCCGGATTGCAGCAGCGTGGAAATCTGCTTTTTACCCGCTTCATCCATCAGTCCATGAGCCAATACATCCCGCAAGTCCTGATCTGCCTTGTCCGGGTCAGTAGGAAGAAACTCGGTATAGTAAGCATTGCGGCGGTCTGCCCGAAGCAGCTGCTCGAACTGTTCTTTGCGCTCTGCCCGGTAGATGGGATATACCATCCCGGTGGGCAGAAGCTGTACGGTGTCCTCCCGCAGCTCGGTGATCTGATAGGCGTCATCCTCGATATACACGGTATCGCCCACGGCATAGACCGGGGCAGCAGGGTCATAGGATGTTCTTTGCGGAGTTGGGCGGCGAACTGCATCATATTCCTCATCGGAAATAGCAACTTCGGAAGTCTGCTCTGTCTCAGCAGCTGCGATCTGCTCTACATCCGACATCACCTGTTGGATAAACGGATCATTGTCCAGTTTTTCCAGGTCTGCCACCTGGCCGTTGACGATCCCTCTTTCCTCCAGAGCTTCCCGGATGGCGATTGGGTCGATGTCGTCAAAACGGTCCTGTTCTTCTTCGGTATAGAACCGGTCCTCCTGAATGAGCTGGGCAAGCCTGCGCTGTACCTTGGGCCATGGCAGCTGCGTTTCCTCCGGGCTGCCGGCACGGACAACGAACAGGCTGTTGCTGTTACTGCCGCCGTATTCCTGAGCCAGCCATGCAGCGGTATCTTTCTCTCTTGCATGGTCTTTCATATAGCGGATAACAGCGTGTTTACTCTCGATATTGCCGTTCCATGCACAAAGGGCAGTATCAATATCTTCCTGAGAAAGAGGGCGCAGAAGTTCATGGAGCTTTGGATAGGTTTCATCGATCACTTCCCGGTGCAGACGCTGGCGGAACTCCGGCACATCCGAATAGAGTCGGATCAGCTCCATATCCTTAGAACCAAGGACCGCACGGCGCACAGCGGCATTACCCTCGATGACAGCATTTTCACGGTCAGAATGACCGCAGGCATTGCGATATGCGGTATCCTCGGAAATGGCGGCAGTCACCACAGGCTTATACTGCTCAAACTGCTCCCCAAGGGTAGGCTTTGGCGTTTCTTTCTCCACCTCCGGCTGCTGTGCTTGAATGGCATCTTCTTCTGCCAGTTCCTTTTCAGCCTGGATTTTGTCATACTGCGCCTGTTCCTGTTCGGTAAGATAGCGGTCTTTCTGGACAAGTGAGGTAATGCGCTTGGCAACCTTTTCCCAGTTCAAGTGAACATCCGGGCAGTCCTGCTTTTTATAGTGCAGTCCTTTCCCATCGTGATCTTCGCCGCTGTGTGTTGCACCGGACAAGGCATGAGAGCGTCCGCCAATGCCATACTCGTCTTTGAGGAATCTTACTTTCTCCTTATCCGTATGGTTTTCCATGAAGAACGCATAGATACGGCCTTTTCCTCCGGCGAAACTGCTTCCGCCGGTCATGGCGGCGTCGATCTCATCCTCGGTAATAAAGTGCTGGACGGTTGGCACTTGGGAAAGCTCTGAAGAAAAGGTCCTGCGGGGCAGGTCAAGGTCCTTCAGGTTCTCCCAGATCTCCCTCGGTCTATGATAGTGAAAACGCAACAGGTCACGGTCCTGCTGATAGGCAGTCCAGAAGGCAGCGTATTCTTCCTTGAGGGTCTGGCGGAAAGCCGGTTCACTCAGCTGCTCCATCAGGTGGCGGGTCTCCTCCGGGAAACCATTGCCTTTGATCTCTGACAGGCAGGACAAATATTCGGCTTTTCTGGCGTCCTCGCTGAGATCGTGATACAGATGCCAGAGCTTTTCCGAGAGAAGGGAGCGTTCATAGCCTGCCGCTTCTGCAAGCTCCACATTGGAGGCAAACTGGCCACTTTTCAAAAGCTCCCCGATACGCTCTGCGGCACTCTCCCAGGAAATGACCTGGGCAGACATGTCATAACGGACAGACTTCCCGTGGGAAAGATGGATACCATCCTCGGCATACCATGCACTCACACTGCCAAGGCCGTTGCCACCGTGGTACAGCGTTTTCAGTATCTCGGCAATCTCAGCGGTGGTTTTCTGCTTTTCAAAGGCTGCAACCACACGCTCCCTCTGACGGTCTGTATTGCCTCCCAAACGCAGCACATGGTCAATGTCATTTTGGGCAAAAGAAAAAGCAGAGGATGTATGCGCTACATTCTCTGCTTCATCTATGGATTGGATCTGTTCCGCTTCGGAGAGGAACAGGTTTAGAGTCAGCTGTTGATAAGCTCCGCCATCAGGATTTCCTCGGCCTGGGCTTTGCAGGTGTTCATCAGCCCCACCCACTTCATGGGATCGCTGGCTTTCAGTTCCTCGGTGGCTCCCGCTTCCTTCGCCAGCTGGGGCATCATCTGCTCCAGTCTGCTCTGGGCGGTCTCGTCGATCTCCAGAAGGTGCGGGTACAGCTTCTCGCTCAGCAACATCTGGTTGTAGAGGATGGGACGGTGTTCCTTCAGGTAGGTTTTCCTCATCCTTCCGTACTTGCCCAGGGGTTTCTCCGGCTGCTGGCTCAGCTTCAGGTCGGGAATCAGATAGTCTCCGTTCTGGATATAGGTCATGGGATTGTTCATCTTGTTTGCTCCTTTCTTGGTTGGCTTCGCGCTCTGCATTTCGGACGGTAACGCCGATCTGCCGCAGCACCTGCTGGTTGATCTGGCTGACCGCTGTTCCCAGCGCTCCGATGGTTGCCGGAGTATTGAAATCAAAGATCGCCATGAAATCTTCGTGGTCGAAGTAGCGTTCCGGCTCCAGTCCACAGCGGGACATCAAAGCGTAAGTGATACTGACGGTGGCTGCTGCCTTGAACTGTACTCCGATGTTAAACTCATCATATTCCTCCAAAAAGGAACCGTCAACGATATAGAAGAAGTCCTGCTGATGCTCCGTCCAGTATTCCTCAGCCAGTTTTCCGGCTACCTCGGTGAGCTGTCCGGCAAGGTCATCACCGGAAACATCATAGGTGCGCTCAAGCATGGCCTGCACCGAATCCAAATGGCGCTCCTCCAGCTGCCACAGCCAGGGAGTGCGGGAATGTTCACGGGTTCCGGTGTCGGAAATATCAAAAACATAGCGCAGGCGGGGCCTGTCCCCGGAATCGTCCACCAGAGCAATTCCCTTGGAGCCGCGCCTTACATACCGGCCCATCTTTTCATTCCACAAATCGTACTCTGCACAGGCGGTGGCGTCCGGACGCTGGGCGTAGATCATCAACTGCTCATGGAACGGGTACTTGTAAAGGCGGGAAGCAGTGGTGAGAAACCCTGCCCATTCCTGCCAGCTCCCCGTGAGCTGCGTTGTTACCTTCTCCGCCATCTGTGCATATAGTTCAGCTTTGGTTGGCATAGTGTTCTGTCCTCCTTTCAGTTTTGGGGTAAAAAGGTGGGGTGGCATATCGCCACCCCATCCCTGCGGTTATGTTGTTTACTGGTCAAAATCCGGGTACAGCTCCAGTTCGGCAAACTTCTCATCGGTCATCGCACAGAGCTTCGTAAGAGCGCTGTCGGTCAACTCTCTCAGCTCTGTTTCCTCCGGCGAAAGCTCGCCGCGCATCTCACGCAGACTGTCAATCAGTCCGGTGCGGCTGCCGGTATTGTAAATGCACATCAGGTTCATTTCCTCAAAAGTAAAGTTTCCCATATCAAATCTCCCTTTCCGCACTCTTTTTTGGCGCTATCTTTTTGTGTTCTGCCTTGGGCTGGCTTTTCAGCTGCTCCATGACGGACTTTTTCTTTTCCCGTTCCTCCCGATGGGCAGCGGCAGCCAGATCCATCAGGGAAATGGGCTGACCGCTGCGGGCCTGCTGTTCCAGCTCTGCCACCGTAGGCTCTTTTGCGCCATTGTTGATGATACCGTCGATCATGCCGTAATCGTCCTCCACGGCCATCTCCGCATTTTTCAGCGGATTTTCCGGCAGGAATCCGGGGATCTGGGTAAAACCAACACTGTCACAGTAATGACAGGATACCTTACCATCCTGCTTGATCGCAACGATGTCACTGACACTCATAGAAGGACTGTGAAAATCCGCCGGTTTTTGCAGATTAAACTGCTCATATAGTTTTTCCAGCTGCTCCGGTACCGTGCCAGACTCCCTCAGCGGAGCAGTGTAAATGAGATCATAATTGCTACGGTCTATGGAAATGTCATGGGACTTTAGCCAGTCCAGATTCATAAAGCGCACATTCTGCGGATCGTCACGGCTCACCTGATAGATGGCAAAGCAATCTCTGTTCTGAGCAAGAAATGCCTGTTCCCGTTCCTGCTGATGTTCCTGGCGCTCCATGACCTTTTCGTGGAACTGAGGGCTTTTCTCCCATTCCTCACGATCCACACCGAAAAGTCCGCCATGATCCATGATTTCCTGCGAGTCAAATACCATACTCTCCGTATTGTCCTCATGCAGCACATAGACAGTCAAACCAGCGGCATCCAGTTCCAGCGCCCGTTCTCTGGTGACAGGGAGCATCCCATCATAGAAGTAGCCGTATTCCTGCATATCCGGTGTGGATACCTGCTCATCAGGCATAGGGTATTCATCCAGCGCCTGCTCTTGTGCTTCCGGCAGCTGAGAAGAAGCAGTCATCTGACTGGCCTCTGCCTGCATCTGCTGGTAGGCAGCTTCCTGCAAGGTCTCAATCATGGACAACGGTGCGTATTTTACCGAGTCTCTGCCCAAATCGTTGTCATCACAAATCTGGAGAACTGCCTTCATGCGGGAAATCTCCGGCATATCCAGCTGACCACCATCCAACTCTTTCATGGACGCGGCATCGTAAAGGGTATAGTCCCAGCCGCTGTCACAGGACTGGATATGAAGATAGGTGGCATCGTCAATCAGAAACAAAGCCTCCTGCTGGTTGGCATCCGCCCCCAGCACTTCCATTTCCGGCATTGCCGCAGCCAGTTCCTTTACCGCTTTTTGCACCAGAGGATTATCACGGTAATAGTCGATTGCCTGGATGGTGTCCAGGTCAATGGTCTGGCCGGTCAAAATCGGAAAAGGTCCTTCATAGTCGCTTCCGTCTTTCAGCTCAAAACCAATGCCCTTGATCCCGTTCATTCGTTCTGCCGGAATCTCCTGATAAATGCGGATTGCTTCCTCCAAAGACAGGTTATCGTGGTATTCTCCGAGGTTTGGAAACTCCATGCACTCTGC
>ERZ1035001.1058-NODE-1058-length-11658-cov-8.995949_pt1 | contig 11658 bp, 26 predicted proteins | sample MGYA00520685_ERZ1035001 | MGnify/ENA primary metagenome ERZ1035001 (study PRJEB33766, sample SAMN09781749) | gut metagenome | biome: gut microbiome | host: Homo sapiens | place: Madagascar | study: EMG produced TPA metagenomics assembly of the PRJNA485056 data... | reverse complement strand
GGCATATGCTGACAGGTCCTTTATGTCTGTATATGCCCCGCTTGCTTTTCCGGCGCCCCTGACTATCTTCTCTGCTATCGCGTCATTTATCCACTTGCTGGCGCTTATGCCCTCGCCCGCCGCCTTTTCCTTTATCTCTTCCTTTTTCCCTTTTTCCATGACAAAGTTAATTCTATCATATGCCTTTGCTATATATTTATTCTTTACTGCTGAAGATGTCTTTCCGCCCATTCTCTCGCCCTCTCTTTTTTTAATATACCTGTAAACATGATAACACCGGCTTAATACTTGCGCAATTATGCATCTTGCACAAAATACTTGCGCAAGTTTTGTGAAATATTCCGTCTTGCGTACTTGCGCAAGTATGCGCTATGATAAGGGCACAACGAAACAAGAACACACAACCCGAAAGGAGCAAACGAACATGAAAGCATATAAGATTTTTGTAGACGGTCTTTACATTGGCACAGAGGATTTTACACCGGCAGAGGTTGAGAGCATCCAGAGAGACGAAGAGATCACACTGGTAAGAGCATAAGGAGGACAAAAAGATGATTAACACAGTATATGGAACATTCAAAGATACGCAGGATCTTAGAGAATACGCAAAGCAAGCAAAGATTTCCGAATACCGGAAAATGGCTAAGGTCTTCGCAGTTCACCCATCAATGGAGCTTAGTTCCCAGATGTCGGATGTAGCGCTTGTGCTTCACGACAGTTACAACCTTAATTGGGAAGATATAGAAGCCTTAGAATATTAGCCGAAATGCCCTTCGGGGCATCAGCCGCGGGATGGTCTCCCGGCTCTGATGATGGCAGACCAGAAAGGGAAAACATGACAACATTAAAATTTGAAAACAACAAGATTTATAAAACTTCCAATCTTAGCGAAAGAACAGATGTTTTTGAAATCGTGGAGAAAATCCCGCAGGGCTTTTTTGTTTGGGCCATTGGCGAGAATATGGGCACGCATGAATATATACCAGTTTGCCAAGACCAGCACCCGGAAGACAAGACCAATTTTGAAATCAATCTTGCAACACTTAAAGCCGTAAAGGTCACACAGGACGAATGGAAAAAGATAAACAAAGCAGCCGCTTGGGGCATTGGAAACCTTGCGCAAGCAGAAAAAGCCTTGAAGAGCAAGCGCCGGGGCTACATATCCGACAGGAAAAGAGCAGCTGCAGAACTCACACTTGATATTTTCCGCAGGATTTGCAAATAGTCGAAACCGCTCCGGCGGTCTACAGGAACTGCCCCACCTGCACCGATGAGACAGGGCACACATTGAAAGGATGGTAAACAACATGGAATTTATGGAGAAGCTGGAAAGACAGAAAGCCGAAGCAAAAGCCGCATATATCCAGGCGCGGGACGAATGGAGCAATACAAGAAGCGCCGGAAACATTAACGGAGACTTTGAAAAGTGGAAAGCCCTTTGCGAAAAGAAAAAAAACTGCATGCGTTTAGGTGTGCTTATTTAGAAAAATGGCTTCCGGGTTTTTCCCGGAGCCGGAAAGGTGGAAAACATGAGCGAAGAAGTAGTAAGAGAATATAAACAGGGTAGAAAGAAAAATTTCTTTTTAAGAGAAAATAACGGTATTTACTTTTTAGAGAAAATCACAAAGGCTTGCGGATTTACAGTAAAAGCCGGAACAAAAGAAGAAGTATTACAGTATATCAAAGAAAATGGTTTTCAACCTGTAGCTTGTTAATATACCACCCGCCCGGCAGGGTTAGAGCCGGGAGGAAGGAAGAAGAAATGTTCAAGGATAGTAGATACATCAATGCCGGAGTTAATGAGATTTACCGCTACGGCAAAAAGGCAGTTGAGAAAGTAAGCGCACACCTGCAGCCCAACGAAGCCGGGTTCTACAACTTCCCCGTTGACGGCGGCAAGTACTGGACCATAGGCACAAGTGAAGGAAAGTACGGAGAGTTTGCAAAGATTGATGATACCATCTTTTCAGTAAATGGCGCCGGCTTCATGTACGCAAAAGCCGGAACCGACAAAGCGGAAAAATTTGTAGCTGCTCTTCGTTCCATGATTTCCGATATGGACCAGATGAATGCGGCAAGATGCAGTGAGGAGGAAGAATAGACAATGAGCAAGTTTGAAGAGATTAAAAGGAGATTTAAGAGAGACTGCATATACAAGGCAGACGTTTATACGGACAGAAACATGTTGCGTTTGGGATTAGACAGCCTTTTAGGCTATTACAGGCAGTATTTAGCCGGTGTATTTATGTTTACTGAAGACTTTACCCCAGAGGAATACAAAGACGAAGTAGCAGAAGCCGGCGACTTTGTAAAAAAAGTACTTCGCTGCTGGGAAAGTGATCCGGCAGAACTGGATTCCATGCTTGAAAGTCTGAATGAAAAATGATAATATTACATTAGTTTTGTTGATTATAAAACGAAAGGCGGTTTGAATACCGAATGGTGAATGAAATGACAAAATATTATTTAATCAAAACCAACGCATCAAAAGATGTTGTTGCAGTGTGCGACGGTAAAATGTACGTTTGCCCCGAAAAATCCGGTGTTGATGTTAATTCCGACATAGATATTTATGCCGAGAATGTGGAAAATGTTGTGGAAGCTTTGCGAAAAGCATATGGGGCCATGATTGAGGACGGAACATTATACAACATGGATGATATAGAACGGGACTTCCCGGACAGTGTGATTTCCGAAAATGTAGAAAACTTTTTTGGAAATGATATCGAAGAAAAATATTTAATTTGTGAATTAGTATAGGTGATTAGTTGAAAAAGAATACAAGAATTTGCATAATCTGTCAAAAAACTTTTTTTTGTTCGCCGTCTGATAATAAGGTGACTTGTTCTGTTGAGTGCAGAAAAGAATACAAACGCAGGCTAAGAGTTGGGTATAAGCTTCCCGAGGATGTAAAAAGAAAAATATCCCAGAAAGCACAGGGTCGGGATATGTCAAAATTGCAGCAACTGGGGACTATGTGTGCACAAAAAAGCCAAAAATCTGGTCGTTTTGAAACTAACATCAATGCAAAAAAATGGCATTTAATATCACCCGACGGAAAAGAATATAGATTTACTTCGTTAAAATATTGGTTGCGTGAAAATTGCCGTGAATTATTCGGCTGTGAGCCGGACACCCGGGAATTTAGAAATGTACGCAGCGGATTGGCTGGAGCTAAAAGGGGATATATGGGAAAATCATACCCCTGTGCAACATACAAAGGTTGGCGCGTATTGCCGACTGATGATGATTTACAATAACATATACGTTTACATCAAAAAAGGCATCCTTTACCGGGTGCCTTTTCCTATATGTCTAATTCGTCTATAGCATGATTTATAGACCGCCGGATGCTTCTTTCGTCCTTGTCGCAGGCTTCGGCAATCTTAGCCGGTGAAAGCCCATTGACAAAGCGCATCTGCAAAAGTGCCTTGTATCTTCTTTTTGGGGCTTTTTCACAGGCTTTTACTACCATACCCCTTACGTTCTCCGCCGTTCTTATTTCGGCTTGAATTTGGGCTAATAATGCGGTTATGTTTACCGCTCCTGTCTCCGCCTTGCTGCTACCACTTCCACCGCCGGAGCCGCCCAGATTGTATGCCTGATTAACCTTTGTGGCAAGGCATCCCCATTTTTCCATTTCCGCCGTTAGTCCGGCAATCTTTCTTTGCGCTTCCTGGTATTGGTTCAGATACATTTTTTTCCGTTCAAATTCGCTTACTTCTCCCATCTTCGTTTATCCCCTTTCGTTGCTGCTTTAATGGTTACATATCAAATATAACGGATGCTTTTTAGGGTGTCAAGGTTAGGTCGAATATTTGTTCGGTATTTTTAGGCAAAAAAATAACCCGGTTCCCCGGATTACCCTTTTGGCATATTTGCAGAAACTCCTTTCTGCTTTTGAGTTTTGATTGACTTTTTGATTGGATTCAATCAAAGGCTTTCAAAAAATGCCGTATTTTCAACAAAAAATGAAGCTGCTGACGGGAATCGGACCCCGCTACGACACCCATTTTTTTCAGTATTTACGCGGATTTTTTACATTTTCCTTTGATTGACTTTGATTGTCTTTTGATTGACTTGTCAATTTGCACGCAATTCTGGAACGTTATTTAGTATTTCAGCCTTGCGTGTTTGTTCCCGCCTATTTCGGTGGTAATGCTGCTCCGTACAAACAATATCTGTATGCCCCATCTGCTGCGTGATTAGAACCTTGTCTATATCATTATCCAGCAGAATAGAACCATATGTTTTTCTGATTTTGTGCGGTGATTTTTGATATACCCCCGTTTTTCGGCACACATTGTATAGCCGTTTTCGCACGGAATACGTTTTGACTCGTATACCGTCCTTCATCATCATATATTCGCCAAATGGGTTTAATGCTCGAAGTTTTCGCAATATCCAAACATAGTCCTTGGGAACTATCACATCACGTATTCCGGCATCTGTCTTCGGCATTTCTTTTACCTCAAACACAGATTTTCCGTTTTCGCCCTTGTACCGCGTCTCTGTGTGCCGTATTTTTATCACGTTACCAGATACGCACGACCACGGAATAGATACCAGCTCGCCCACACGCATGCCTGTTACGAATATTAACAAAATCCCCAGATTTAATACATCTTGGTTATTCTGCAGATATTCCTTGACCTGCGGCTCCTCGTCTTCCATGAATACCTCTTCATAGTCCTCTTTGATGACTCGCTTAAAGGCTTTTTTTGATACTTCCATATCACTCATGGTTAATGTGATACTGTAGTCTATCAGGCGCATCTTTTTAGCCTTTTTGAACACTCCGAAGACCAATGTACGAAGGTTTGAAAATGCCTTTGCCGTCAATCCATATTCGCCAAGGGCATGAAGCATGAAGTCCTCAATATCCATTTCCGTGACTGCCGCTATCTTGCGGTTTCCAAATTCCTTGAAAAATCGTTTGAAATCCGTTTCGTACCGGTCATACGTGGCTTTTGATATTTCTTTGTTGGCAAGCCTACCATTGAGCCATATGTAAAAAATTTCTTTTACCGTTGGGTTTTCTTCCTTCGACTTCCAGTATTTTACTACGGCATCTTTGATGGCTTTTTCACTTGTCCGGCTTATCTGCTTTCTTCCATTTTCGCCATCTGGAATATATGTTTTCCATGTTTTACCGTCCTTGCTTTGCCATATCTTATATGGGTGTTTTTTTAGGAACTCTTCTCGCTTTTGCATAGCAACTACATTCTGCAAATATGCTATGTCGATAATACCACTTTCTACCCCATATTTCAATAATTCATTTTCTGTTATGTTCTCACCCTCTTTCTTTGGTGCGGTTGCCCAGTTTTATCCAGGCAACCGTTTTTTTATACGTCAAATTCATTGTTGTATCTTTGTTTTAATGTGTTTTGGACCTTATTCATTCCTTTTATGCCACCAACTATGTATGCAATTTCCGCACGGTTTTCAATCATTTTTGTTTCTGCTTCCATATCGTGCATACCGCACTGTAATTCGATGTGGATTATTTCATTGGCTGTAATTCTCTTTAAGATTTCATCACATTTCTTTTTCGTCAGAATTTTCATCTATTACTTCACTCCCTCCGGTTTCTCGCACCGTTCAAACTCGATAACCCACACCCACGGGCTTGCATCCCAGCCGTAGCGATCAATGTCGGATTTCTTGATGGTAGAGTTCCACAAATCAATAAAATCATCTATCGGATTTTCGTCAAAAATATATTCGCCTGTTTTTTTATCTCTTGGGAACTGCGTGTTTATGCCTTCGTCAAGTGCATCTCTCCAATCTATCTCCTGTAACCGCTCTACCCTCACATCCGTAACTTTAAGCCAGATACGTGCGGCTTCTTTCGGCATGTGGATTGATGGCTTCCATTTTGTAATATCTGCAATATCATTTCTCTGCCAACTCTCGTAGTAATAATATCCGTTTGGGGCCTTTTTCCATGTTTCTCTGACATACAGGATATCCCCCGGACATATACGGCGGCTTTATGATACAAGGCTCATTCCTGCCGTTGTAGAGCATCAGCCCATCTCTAATATATCCAGTCCACTGCGGATTTTCTCCCGGCAGAAATCTTACCAGCCGTCTGGTGCAGCTCTTTCTTCCGTCCAAAATTGCCCGTACCATCTCGGTATTGAATAAAATCGGTTTAATTGCCATCCGTTTCACCTACTTTCTCAAAATAGAACTTTATCGGTTCTCTGTTTTCCTGTACCATACCGAATCTGACTGCGATATTGTATGTACAAACATCTATTTTCAGTCTGTCAGGTATCTTCTGCAACTGCTTTCTGAATGTCTCTAAATCCATTGTCGCCTTGTAGCGATTGCATGAACCGCAGGACGGCATCAGATTGCCTATGTCGTGTACGTCTATTCCAGTAAATTCTTCGGTGTACTCATAATTTCTAAGACAATGCAAATGGTCTACATTAAATCCTTTTTCCGGTATTTCACACCCACAGTAAGCACAGTGACCGTTGTATTTCTCGTACACAAGTTTTCTAACAGATTTAGAAATCTGTTTTCGCATCTACTCCACCGCCTTTCACGATTGTAATTGCTTCATCCATTGCCCTGCTTGCTTTTTCCCATACTTCATCATTTGTTTTGTTTCCTGTATTGGCATAGGTGAGATAGTACCGCATTCTCATGGTTTCCAACTGTTCCACAACCTTGTCCGGGTCGTAGGCGGTATGCTGGGCATCTATAACAGAAGCAACGCGTAAAAAGTCTAAGCAATCCATATCTTCGTTCTTTGAAATTGCTTTTTCTAAATCCGCTTTTAATTTATTCGCATAAATCAGCCTTTCCATTGTCTGCCCTCCTGTTCCATGCCTGTATTGCTTCTTCCTTTGTTGTCCCATATGCTGTATTCGCTAAGCAATCATCACATGATACCCAAGGTGTGCTTGTGTTCCAAATACGCATATTCTTTCCACCACAGAACGGACATGGCTTAAGTTCTTCGCTCATTCTTCATTCCTCCAATCTAACTTCTGACCGCAACTCGGGCAATATTTGCAAAATTCAATTTCTACTTCACCGCAAGCAGGACATTCTTTATACATGCATCTGTCGGTAGGTTCCTTTGGTATCTGTTTTTCTCTGGCTTGCAGCAGACTGTTAAATGTAAATCCACGTTTTACGCATTCATCCTCGAATTTCATGTAATCTTCCATGTTCTGCAGTGAAATTCTTCGTTCTGCCATAGCCTTGCAGATGTCTACGGACTTCCGGCATTCTTCCGGTGTGCCGATTGTACGGTACTCTTCAATCAAATTTTCTGCGGCTGCAAGGTCACACATATTATCCAATGCATTTTCAACAGTAACCCCATGCTTTCTGTATTGCTGCACATCTTCCAGTGCCTTGATTGCCATTTCCATAAGTTCTTGCCAATATTCTTCATTTACAAGTTCATCCCAGTGAGGATTAAACCTGATAATGTTCAAATCCTTAATAGCTTCTTCTCTCTTCATTCCGCACCTTCCATTTCTTTCAGCTTGGCTTCGGCTTCCGCTTCTGTAAGGAATACTGTTTTGCCGATCATTGACAATAAGATTGTAAAGTTTTTCTCACACTCTATGTAATTGCTATCCGGTCCGGTCTCATCATCTATCCATTCATATAACCATTTCTCTCTAACTGCAATCTTCATCCAGTTTCTTTTTGCAAAGCGGAATGAAACAACTCTTGCTGGGAAATATAATGGAATCTTATTATCAATGTCCTCATAACACTCCATATCCTCTATTGGAAGAATCGTACTATCTACATAAACCGTATCTCCCACCTTGCACGGCAACCGCAAGAGTAATCCCTGCTCCTCAGCATCCTCACAATCTTTTAATTTGAAATATACTGTCAGCCAGTATTCTGCATTATCTACAAGCGTTGGTATTTCTTTATCTCTTTCTGTTAATCTCTCCATCCTACACCTCCAACAGTTCCGGGTTATCAAAACAGTTACCAAGAATCTCAATTTCATCACAACACGGCAGATATTCAAAGTTTGATTCGTAATTTTCTTTGCCATTTGTAGCTTTGAAATCTAATTCCGATTCATCCCATACCACCTGATAAATATGTTCATTTCCGTCATAAACAGTCCTAACAATATCATTCTCCCAAATCAGATTGCCGTTCTTATCCTGAAGTCCAGTACACCAACAAATTGTGGATGGATCAATTTCCAGAGCATATAAATCTGATGCGTAACTAGGGACGATATAGTATTTTTCCCTTCCGGTAAATCCATATCGTACCAAACCGCCAATAACCCATTCTCCGTTATCAGTTCGTTTTGCTTTGCATAAATATCTATCTTCCATCTATCACACCTCACTTTCCCGGTACGGCTCCGGAAGCGGCATCCAAGCTGTAACCTCACATTTTTGCCAACCATTCGTGAAAAACTTTCCATTCCAGAATGCTCTGAATGGGTAGGGATCGCCTTTAATTGATACAAGATATAACTCCAATGGCTTGTTATCAAATATCTCATTTTCTTTCGGCTCTTCCGGCAGTCTTTCTTCTACCGGTATCCATTTCTGTTCCATGTGTAGTCCTCCTTATGGTCTGGTTTCCACATCTACGGGAAATTCTGTGTGGAAATACAGTTTATAGTGATATGGGTCTGTATGGGTTCCGGTTATATCCTCCACCACGTACATGGTGTACTGGTTCAGATATATGTAATTTTTCTTGTACTCGTTAGGCCCAACTTTTACAGTACAGACCAACTCTCCGCTTTCATTATTGGATATTGACATGTATCCCTCCGCTTCAAGGATAACCATGTCTGTTCTGGCATTGTATACCGTGATTTTTCTTTCACACTCAAAATAATCTGCCTGTTTAGAAATGTTTACATTTACCCTATCTGCTTCAGTGCATCCTGCCAGCATCATAACTACACACATCATTGCTACTACTGTTAAAATTTTTCTCTTCATATCATTGCCTCCTGATTATTATTTTTTCGCCCTCGGATTGATTTTCAGCCGTACCTCATCCCATTCTTTCCACAGCCAAAGTGGGATGCCTTTCTTGGGGTCCTCCAGTTCCTGCTCATGCAGGGGCTCGATATGGTAAATCTTGTGGTACCGTGCCCCTGTCACGCACAGATGCCTGGCGCTGCTTATGGATATGCCGAAAAAATCCGCTATTTCTTTAGCCGTTAATATCCGATATGGCTTTTGGTTCTTTAATAGCTGGTATTTTGTTTCTTCCATGTCCTTCTCCTTACATGCCTGTCATAACACTCCCAACCGTCTGCGTCAGCGGGTCAACCGGCATTTCCATTACTACTCCGGCTTCCTCGTATAATGCCCGTATCCATGTATGTACCTCGTTCTTGTCCGTCTGGTACCGCAACAGCAGCTCTTGCATATATTCTTCTACACGGGTAAGCCGTTCTTTGCCGAAGCCATATTCCTCCGCCAGTGCCGTGAAGAAGAAAAGCATATATCGTGTTGCCTGTTCATTGATGGTGTTCTGCGGTGCAATCTGCTTTTTGTCCAGCCAGTACTTATAGGTGCCCTTTCGTGCCGTAATGTCCTTTTCGGTGTATTCCTGCCACTCTACCGTCCATCCTGCCTTATCGAACAGTTTCTTGCTTATTTCCTTAAGGTCAACATTTCCTTTCTGCCATTCGGCTTCCATTTCATTTACCCTATTGGCTATACATGAGATACGTTTTCCCTTAAATCCTTCTTTTCGCATAATCACGAAGGAACACATAATTCCCATTGCCGTCCAAGGTGCCCGTTCTGCCATACGGCTTTCTCTCGCTATCATGTTGCACTGCGCAATAATTTCTCTTGGTGTTAAATGTCTTTTTCCCATATCTTTCTCCTATGCAAACCGGAGCTGCCCGGTCTGATCTGCTGCTATTCTAATGTTAGGTGTACGGTCACCAATACGGAGATAACCGCAGTTTGCAGACACCAATGCTTCTGCCATAACCGGCACTACGCTGTTTCCGATCCTTGCCACCCTCTCCACAATGGGATATGTCTTGCCTGCGACATCCCGGTCAATGATGTAATCCTCCGGAAATCCCTGCATCAGCTTCAATTCTTCCGGTTTCAGCATCCGCAGAAAAATGTCCTTGATGATATACTGCTCGCCGTCAATCTCGATCAGGACATTCACCAGTCCGAACCGGTCCTTTGTGGTAATAGTTCCCAGTGGCTTATCCAACGTCTGTCCGCACCCAGTACCGTAGTACTTAACCAAAAATGCAGATACCAATCCGAAATGTCCAGGGGAGGTAGTGATTGTGTGCAGTGGTTCGTCGCATCCCTGCCCGATCCCGGTCTTATAAAACTTTGTGACAAATGCAGTCACCAATCCATACCGGTTACTGGTATCAATGGTTTTGATAGGGTTCGTAAGGAGTTGTCCCCGGGAATCCCCCTGCCTGGTCTCACCGTGATACTGGATAATAAATGCCAGTGCATCCTTGCTTTTGACGATATACGGGTTCGGATTATCAATTATGTACTTCCTCACACCGTTCCCAATTCTGTCCATTGTGGCTGCCGCCAGCGGCTTCTTCCGCTCAAAAATGGATGTTCCAAGATCGGACCAGTCGATATAGTCGCCACATTCCTTCCACTTCGGTAACAGGTCCCCGTCTTTGCTGTTGGTTGGTGTCGGCCAGACAATTTTTTTCCCATCCCGCCGGAAGATTGCATACCATCGTTTTCTTGTTGTAGGTGCTCCGTAATCCGCAGCCACAAGTTCCCGGCTGTCGAAAGCATATCCAAGAGCAGTCATTGCTGTGATAAACTTGCGATAATCTTCTCCCCGTCGCTCCGGTATCGGGTGACCGTCTGCATCCAGCGGTCCCCACTGCTGTATCTCTTCCACGTTCTCCATGATAATTACATCCGGCAACAAAATCTTGGAGTGCTTATACACCGCCCAGGGAAGTATCCTCAATCCTTTATTGCGGGGTTGACCGCCCTTTGCTTTACTGTGGCTGGTGCAGTCCGGAGAGGCCCACATCAGAGCCACATGGCGATCTCCAACATACTTTTGCAGATCTACCTTAAAAATATCCTCTGTCAGGTGCAATGTGTCCGGGTGGTTTACACGGTGCATCCGGATAGCCTGCGGATCATGATTTACTGCAATGTCAACAGATCTTCCCAGTGCCATTTCTATTCCTACACTGGCTCCACCGCCACCGGCGAAACAGTCAATAATGATGTTATTTTTCATGGCATCACCCCCGGTATATCCCCGATTTCCATTTGTCCGGGTATATCAGCATCCTTTTCCTCTTCCAGATTTTCAGGCTTGCCTACTTCCAGCAGAAATACCGGCTTACCTAAATCCGTAACACCGTGATAATCTTTTAAGGGATAACGCTTTCTCTCCTTTGGATTTGCAATGATAACTGATACCTCCGCATCAGCAGGGAAGGTGTCTAAATATTCTTTTAATTCTCTATTCTTCATTTTTTTTACAGGAGCCCGATATATCGTTACCACGGCCGGAGGCTCGACTCCTTTCTGTTTTAATCAATTTAAGTATTTCCACTATCAAGCCTGCAATTACGTTTGTTATCACACTCAAAATCATATTTTCTATCATGTCTGTATCCTCCTGTTTTGTTTTTTCAAAGTTAATATG
>ERZ1035001.1047-NODE-1047-length-11739-cov-3.680075_pt1 | contig 11739 bp, 8 predicted proteins | sample MGYA00520685_ERZ1035001 | MGnify/ENA primary metagenome ERZ1035001 (study PRJEB33766, sample SAMN09781749) | gut metagenome | biome: gut microbiome | host: Homo sapiens | place: Madagascar | study: EMG produced TPA metagenomics assembly of the PRJNA485056 data... | reverse complement strand
CCTGAACGGAAAGCATGCAGGAGACATGACACCGGAGATCATGAAGCAGCTGCCGAGGGCGCTTACAAATCCAATCATGATCTTTAAGTCATATACAGGGCCGAACGGAGAGGAACGCCGAGTAGTGGTGGTAGACCTCAAAGATAACAACGGGGCAACCATCGTCGTTCCTTTTGAACTCAAGGCAACGAATACAGAAAGACGGTATATCGTAAATCGGATAGTAAGCGTATACGGGAAAACGGGGAAGAGGACGAGAACGCCATCCTACGAATGGTTTGGCAGACAATTAGAAAATGGAAACTTGCTCTATGCCAATAGAAAAAAGGCTATCAACGAAATTCTCCAGAGAAGCCCTAATTGGCCCATACCCGAAGAAAAAGTTGATAACCTTTTATCTGCTCCTAATGTAGCAAATGAAGAAGACCTTGTCAAGCTGAAAAGCGAAAATCCCACCTACTACCAGACGGCTGCAGACAAAGACCTCGTCGTCTATCACAATGTTTCTGCTGGCAAACTGAGAGAAGCCATCAAGCTGGGCGGCCTCCCGATGCCTTCCCTCGCCATCACGAAGAGGGATATCCCATTTGGGGACTTTGGGGAGATCACGCTGATCGGGGATAAGGACATGATAGACCCGCGCAAATCCAGGTCGAACGAAGTCTTCTCTCGTGATGCCTACACGGTAAGAAAGCCTGTCGTAAATTACGAAGAGCCTGCAGAAAGAGACCAGAAGGCATTTCATGAGAAATTTCAGAAGGCGAGCAGCGAGTTGAAAAGCAAAGGGATAGAAGTGCGGAAAATCAATTTCTCTGCCTACACCGGCGAAGAAGCTCTCGCCCGTATGGAGAATGACGAGGCGGTCAAATACTATTACGTCAAGAACGTGCTGAAGAAAGACGTACCCGTCAAGTACGGAACGATTGCGCACAATTACCCCCACAAAGAATTCTTCGAAAAGTATCCGGACATTTTGATAGCGTTGAAAGATCCGAAAGTAAAGGAAAAAGATTTTTCGGATTTAGATAAGGCATGCCAGCCGTACATTGAAGACCTGAAAGAAAAAATCAGGAACAAGAAAGGGCTGCTTGCACTCAACAAGCGACGTCTTGCGTGGCTGCAGAAGGACGGACACGTCAGTCCCGAAGCAGCCGTCACGCTTTCAGAATGGGCAGGCGAGTATGAAAAAGGACGGAGGGCAAGTAGTAAAAAGATTGTCGACAAATCATCTTTCGACCAAGACCTGCAGAAAACAATCGAAGAAGACGGCATAGACAAATTCATTTCTTTCGTCCGTTCCGAATTCGATAATCTCTACAAAGAACGATACCTTTGGGACAACGGAAAGAAATACGCCTTCAATATTGACAATATTGTCAAGCTGATGAAAAAATACCGCGGTACCAACAACGAAGGACCAGGCGGTATCAACTACGGCTTCAACAGCTTACTTGCTTTCCTTTCTCAAAAGTTCACGTCAATTAGGGATATCAAAAACCATGAATCACTCCTTGCACCGAACAAGAAAGAACTCGTGCGGTACAAGAAGGCGGAAGACATGTACAATCGCCTGATAGACGAAGCAGCTGAGCTCCGCGGCAGTTACGGCATGGATTTAGACATGGATCTGGCTGGGCTCATGAAGGACACGAGAGATGGGAAGAAAGATCTGCACGGATTCCCGGAAGATAAGAAATTCCTACAGCACATCAAAGATTTTCTGAAGGAAGCGGACAAGGTAACGACGGACTACTTCGAGGCCAAGCCAGCCAGGAAGGTGACGTTCGACGAATTCTCCGGCGCTGTCATCCCGAAGGGGTCACCGGAAGAAATGGTAAACTTTCTGGAATCACAAGGTATTGTGGTCCGTGAATATGACCAGGACGTAGAAGGCGACCGAGAAGCAAAGGCCAAAGAATTAGGCCAGAAGCTGAACGTATATTTCCAAAACAAATACCAGGGCTCCTACGACAGAAACGCCAACGTCATTGAGCTTTTCGACGGTGCGAATGAATCTACAGTCATCCATGAAGGCGCTCATATGTTCCTTTCTATGCTCGAGAACATGAGTCAGATGAGCGAAGAGAATGTCGCCACCTACTTCAACGGGGATACGGCGAAAGCACGCGCTGCATTGAAGAACATGCAAGGCGACCTTACCACCATTCGTTCATGGGCAGCCTTTTCTGAAGAGCACCTAGCCGAATATAAGGGAACCATTCTTGAAAAAGAATTTACCCAGTACGCCAATGACATACAGGCGGGGAAGGCCGGTGCCATGGAACGCTGGATACAGGAACGCTTCGCCAGGGGATTCGAGAAATACCTCATGGAAGGCAGCGCACCCACCAAAGAGATGCGGGGCGTATTCCGGCGGTTCAAGAAGTGGCTGACCGACATTTACAAGACCACGAAGAATTTAGGGAACGTCAATCTTACTCCGGAAATCAAAGACATTTTCGACCGTATGATTTCTACAGAAGCCGAAATCAACGCATGGGCCGCACAAAGGAAGCTCGAAGCCATCGACAAGGCCATCGATGTGAACCAGTCCGAACTAGGCAATCTCAAAGCATGGGCCGAGAGCGTCAAGGACAAAGCTCTGGAAAAGGCCATGAGTTACTACCTCCACATGGTGAAAGAAGAAGCAATCGAAAAATTCCGCGCTTCCATTTCCTCAGAAGAAGAGCACATGAAATTCCTTCAGGCTTTAGGAGAAGAAAATGAAATCTACCAGATCGAGAGCATCTACAATTCCGACACCTTCCCCACGAAGAAAGATCAGGAAGACTTTCTCAAAATGGCTGGGCTCACAGAAAAAGAACTGAAAGAGAAGCTGGCAGCCGCTGGCGGCACCACGGAAGAGCGGTGGAGCAAACACATCGAAGAGATGATGCAGCACTATCGGGAAGAAGCCTTGACCCCGGAAGCCATCAGGGGCATGGCAGAAGAGATCCTTCGATCCCCGGAAGGCATGACCAGGAAGTCCCGCATCGAAGCCATGCTGCTTGAAAAGAAAGTTTCCGCCTATATCCATCTCGTCAATTCTATGCAGATGGAACTCAAACGGTCCAAAGACAAGAAAAAGACCGCGAGAGAAATTCGCAAGCGATTGGGACTTGTTTCCGAAAAAGAAACAACAGAGATCGACAAGCAGACAGATGTGATTGCCAAGTCGGAAGATAAGATCACAAGGCTGGAGAAGCAGAAGAAGCTGCTAAAAGAGCAGCTTGAAAAAGCAAAAGCAGAAGCCGCAGCAGCCAAGGGCGAGAACAAGTCCAGAAAGGAATCACAGACCATCCTGGAAGGAAACATCAGAGCCCTTGAGGCTGAGCTTGAGAAGGAGCGCGCACAAAGGGCAAAGGCCGACAGCACCACCAAGGACGCAGAACTCACTGCCGCCGACCTTGCGGTGCAGCTACGGACTATGGTAGACGGTCTCAAAGAATCCAGAGACGCCATGCGCTTCGACATGAAGGAAATCAAAGAGGACGCCAGGAATACATTAGGCGGCGAGAAACTCTCCCACGCCACCAGTTGGAGATGGTGGGAGAACAAGGCACAGATTGCAGAAGCCCGCGCCATGAAAGCGGCTGCAGGCAATGATTGGGAAGGCGCTGCTTATTGGAAACGCGAGCAGGCGCAGTGCCTCACCATGGCCAAATTCGCCAGGGCAAACGAAGAAGAAATCCGCCGCACGCTTCATGGCGGAGGTGGGAAAGTCACCACGCCTCTTCTTAATGAAAACGGCATGGAGCGCTACGGCATCTTAGGCATCCTGAACCGGATCTCTCGGACGGATAAACCAGTCATGATGAAGGACGACGCACGCTACTTCGTGCAGCACATGGCATACGTCTTAGGCCTCATAAAGAAAGACGGCATCTTGCCTATTGACGAGAGCGGGCAGGAGAGACCTTTCAACTGGCGCTGGCTTGCCGTAGAGATGAATCCCATGCAGGCTATGGACGATGATCGCTACATGGTCGAAGACATCATCCCGGGATGGATGAGAAGCGCCTTCGAAGGCTCTACATCTTTGAAGCTGAAAGACCTTACCATGGACCAGTTCCGAGAAATGGCTAAGGTTATGAAGGCTGTCTACAAATTGGGCCGAAGAGAGTACGAGGGGAATACCTTAGGCACCTCTTTCGATGACGCGGCACAAAAGATCCACGATGAGATTATAGATAACTGGACGCACCGCGTGGCCACTCCGGGACTCAAGAACCAGACTGCCACTGACCTAGACAGGCTGGGGACAAAAATCCACAGCCTCATCAAGGACATCACACTTCCTGAAATTCTGATCGAACGACTGGGAAAGTCTGCTACCGAGTATTTCTATAAACCCATGGACAAAGCAGCTGCCCATCTGCGAGAGCTAAAGAGTGCAGCACGAGTCACCTTCCGGAAGAACTTTGCGATCTACTCCAGAAAAGAATGGACCGCCATCCGAAGCAAGAAACTTTACACGATCGGCCTTGATGAAAGAGGGAAGCCTGTATCCTATACCAAGGAGCAGCTCCTCGCCATGGCTTTAAACTTTGGCACCAAGTCCAACAGGGAACGGCTCATAGAGACATTATGGTTGAGCGATACCTTGAACACCGACGAGAAAACCATACTGGACATGCTGGATAAGAACCTCACTGACAAGGACTGGGACTTCGTAGAAAGCGTATGGGAGCACCTTAATTCTTACTGGGGCGAGAGAAACAAAGTCCAGAATGATCTCTACGGCACGCCCTTAGGGAAAGTTCAGGGCGAAGATTTCACGCTGAAGTCGGGACGTGTCATCCATGGCGCGTACTATAGAATCAAGTACGATCCATTAAGCAGCACGAAGACAAGTAACTTCTCAACAACAGACATCGCCAAGATGGACATGCAGAATATTTCCTCCTTCTCCTTAGGTATGGGGAGCACCAAGCAGCGTGCAGGAGCTTCCGGCGGGCAGAAGCTCCGCCTCGACCTCGACGTATATGTAGAGGCTGTGAACGAAGCCATGCAGCACATCGCCATGCGAGAAGCCACCGTAGACGTCTACAAGCTCCTCAATCGGAAAGAAGTCGTGGCAGCGATCGAAAACACCGCAGGCCCGGAAACCCTTTCTTTGCTGCAGGGATGGGCCAAGGACTGCTGGCACTCCTCGATCAAGGATATGAGCGAATGGGACTCTACCTTAGGCAGAGCCCGGCGGCGTTTCAACTTCGCTACCATGGGCTTCAGATTCTCCACGGCTTTACTGAATATCGGGAACATCACCGGCATGATGGAACGGATGGGAGCAGCCAATGCCCTAAAGGCCTTCGGAGATTTCTATTTTCATGGGAACATCGTAGAGCAGCGGCGATTTATTCAAACCAAGTCCACTATGATGAGAGACCGAGGTGCCACCATCGATAGGGATATGTACATGCAGGACAGACTGCCGGTAGGGAAGAACGAGTCCGAGCTGAGATCCAAAATCGAACACGGCAAGTACGGCGTGGACGCCTTGAACTCCAAAGCTTACTGGCTGATCCAGGCAACGGACGAAATGTTTTCCCTGCCTGAATGGCTTTACACCTATAAGAACGCCATGGCCGTGATGGAAGTCGAAGGCAAGCTCAATAGAGACGAGATGGACGCAGAAGCCGTGAGACTTGCCGACAAAGCTGTGAGAGAGACTTTCGGATCCAATGAGACAAAAGACCAGAGCAGCTTTATCAGGAAGAACGGAATTCTTGCAGAGATGACCACTTTCTATAGCTACACGAACCTTGTCACGAACCAGTTTATCCGCGCAGGGTACACCTTATACGACAAAGGTGACGTGAAGCCGCTCATTGCGGCTACGTGGTACTGGTGGATCCTAGGCGCTTTAGTCGAAACAACCTTACGAGAAATCGGCGACGACACTGATGATGAAGATAAATGGAAGAAGAAATTCCTCCATGTCATCGCCTCCGGCGGCCCCATTGGCGGCGTCCCTCTCGCAAGAGAAGCCGTCCCGTGGACCGTAGATTTCTTTGTCGGAAAATCCTTCGGATCCGCAGCTCCAGACGCGCCCTTCTTTGACATGTTGAAGCACATGGAAAATTTCCTAAAAGCTGCCAAGAAGGGTGACCTGATCGAGATGGGAAGGGGTGCCACCAAAGCCATCACAAGGACATCCATACCCGTCCCGGATACCATCACAGACGCCTTCTGGAACTTCATGCGAATGGCCTGCACAGATACTGAATTCACCATGTGGGATTGGTTCAGAAAATCCCTATGGGACAAAACACTGAAGGAGAAGAAAAAATGATCGAACGATTTTATTATCGGCTGATTGATTGCCAGCCATGGGCAGACGCAGCGAAACGGTTATGGATAAACCTATGAAAGAGAAAAGGAGGGTAAGAAATGATAGGTGCCGAAGTAAATCGAATCGTCTATAAGGGGGATGGGATTACAACAAGTTTTCCGTATACCTTTACGGTTCTTGAGAAAGCGGATATTGTCGTGACGCTTGTAGACAAGGAAAGCAAGAAAAAGACTCTCACGAGCGATTACTTCATTGATATGGACAAAAAAGAAATTACCTACCCGGGGTACGCGCCCGGAGAAGAACCTGCTGAGGCCGAACGGCCGCCCGTGCTTCCGGCGGGATGGTATCTTGTCATCCAAAGAAAAACGAAAATAAACCAGCAGACAAGCCTCGGGGACAAATGGCCCTTTGATGTGACGGAAGATGCACTGGATAAAATCACTAGAATTTTGCAGGATTTAGATACAGACTCTAAGCGGCATTTAGAAATTTCTACAGAGGCTAGCGGCATAGATCCCATGCTTCCATCGCCTAAAGCCAACATGGGCTTTTACTGGGACGAGACCGGGACAAAGCTTGTAGAGGGTCTAAACCCGAAGGCCGCCAGCGAAAGCGCCGCCGCCAGCAGCGCCGCCGCCGCACGTAGTGCTGCAGCTGCCAGCGCCAGTGCGAAGAGCAGTGCGTACCATATGGAATTTGCCCAAAGGTGGGCCGCATCCAGTGAGAGTCCGGACGACAATGTGGACGGCGAGAGCACGACAGGGCTGACGCAGTCTTCCAAAACGTGGGCATTGTATGCGAAGGCCAAGGCGGCAGAGTCAGCCGAGCGTGCAGACGCGGCCATCGACGCGGCCAATACAGCCAAGATCTATGCAGAAACCGCAACCAAGAAAGCAACGGCGGCAGGGGATAGTCAAACTGCGGCCGCTCATAGTGCAAGCAGCGCGAAGGCGTCGGCAGATCATGCCGGCGAAAGCGCTACCATTGCCGCAGACAACGCAGCGACCGCGACCACATGCGCCGCACAGGCGTCGGATGCAAGAGACGCGGCCATTGGTGCGAAAGATGGTATAGAAGCTGCGCAGGCAAACGCCAAGGCGAGCGCTACGGCAGCAACGAATAGCGCGGCTTCCGCGCAGGAGAGTGCGGAAAAGGCCAAAGGTTATGCGGCTATAACGAACCCCGTGACATCAGTCAAGGAAGATACGACCCATGGCGGCATCGTCGTCACGAACGCCCTGGGAGGCGTGACGGTCATTCCTCTAATGACAATTAGGGACGTTCAAGACCTGATTAAACAAGTCACTTATTTCACCACTGATACAAATGGAAATATTGTATTACGAGGGTAAGGAGGAAACATGGCAAATATTTGTTCAAGACCGTCTGCTATAGACAATCTAGGAACCGCATCTCAAGAATGGGGAAGCACTTATACTAAAAACATTACTGTGAGTAACACTGCCAATGTAAAGCAACTTGCGGTGAATGGGGATATTACCGCGACAGGTGACATAACGGGGGCTAGGGTTTTTAATGCTGTATACAACGACTACGCCGAATGGTTTGAAAGAGGCGATGACGCAGAAGTGGGGCATATCATTGCGCTTGACGAAACATCAGCACAAGAAAGATATGTAAAGGCAACGAACAAAAGTAAAGTTATTGTTGGAATCTGCACTGGAAATTATGCTCATATCATCGGCGGTGAGTATAACGATAATTATGAAACTTACAACCTAAAAAATTTTATTCCAGTTTCTCTTGCGGGAAGAGTTCCTGTTTATGTGAAAGGAGCGGTTCGTGTTGGTGATTTCATTATCCCAACTGACGCCCTCGGAATTGGCAAGGCGTCAAAAGAAAGAACAGGTGGCGCGGTCGGGATTGCCCTAGAACAGAATCTTGATAGTGGAATTAAGAAAGTAAAGGTGCTGGTGATTAAATGAACGAGAACATTTCCCTTACTGCTACTATCTTCATCACGGATAAATGCAACCTAGCGTGCAAGTATTGCTATGAGGAAAACAAGCAGTATCAGACAACCAAGAAAGAATACATCGACAAATTCATAGACCTTATCTATACCGAACCGCAGTATAGCAAGAGAAAATACATCATCCTAGACTTTATCGGCGGCGAAGCACTTCTTGAGTGGTCGCTGATGGAATACGCCATGACGAAGTTCTTAGAGAAAGGGCGAGAGCTTCATCATCCGTGGGTGACAGAACACCGCTTCACATTTTTCAACACGACTAACGGAACGCTCTTTGGAGAACCTTCCATACGGGACTTTTTGAATAGGTGGAAGTGTCTTAGGGTTGGGGTATCCCTCGATGGGTGCAAAAAGGCACACGATATGAACCGCGTTTACCTGAATGGCAAAGGGTCATACGACAAGGTTATGGAGAATATGGAATGGTGGAAACACCGTGACCACGAGCCGATGGTTAAAGGCACGATGAACCATGACACGCTTCCTATGCTCGCAGATATGCTTATTAACCAAATTCAGCTCGGGTTTGAACCATGGGCTAACCCCATCTATGAGCAGAAGTGGACGAAGGAAGATGCCGAAGAGTATTACCGTCAGCTTCGCAAGGTGGTTGACTTTATATTTCACCGTAAGCTCCAATTCAAGCTGAAACCGATTGGACGGCGGCGTATCATTAAAGAAGATAACGAGAAAAATAACTATTGCGGAAGCGGCGCATACATGGTAACGCTCGGTATGGATGGTAAACTGTATCCCTGTCACCGTTTTGCAACAGGGCGGCACCGTTACGACATTGGTGATATATGGCACGGCTTTGACAAAGAGAAATTCAAGCGGTTCAGAGAAGGGCAAGACCGAATAAACGCTCAGATAGGAAGCACGAAGCTACCACTTTGTTATTCTGCCAACTACGACATTGATGGTACTTTTGATTATCACAACAACGAGGAAATCATGACGGAACAGGAGTATAGGATTCACGACTACTGGATGGAAAGAATGAAGGAGATGAGCTTATGATTTATGTTTCAGCTATCGCAAAATGGGCATTGAACATGGAAGCAAAGGGTCAGATGAAACTTCCAGGAACCATCTTTGACTTTTTCTACGAGACGGACAACGAGCATTTCTTTGATGACTTCACACGCAAGGATAGCGTTTTCTACCCGAAGGGCGGAGCGCACTTCTTCTACACGCATGAGGGATTTAATGAATACCTCAAAGCAACAGGGAATGCCCCCTGGCCTGATGAAGCAAACTTAAAGCCGGTTCAATTTATGAAGGTCATGCCCGACGGATGTGAAGAGTATACGATGGACTGGATAATTGACCATTTTCACGACTTCCACGCCAACTGGGAAACCCTTTGCTATTACTATAGCCCTCTTGATAAAGCGGCTATCCGCATGCAATGGGGAATCAATGAAGCAATCAGTGATTATATTCCGCTTCGCTATGAACTCATGGACATGCGGAATACCATTTCTGTGCTTATGGACTACATAACAGGGAAACTCACGAATGACGAAAAAGAAGCTGTTTCTGCTGCGTGGGAAAAGCGTGGAGATGTAGTTGGCGTCAAAGATTACTGCTTTCAGGAAAAGCGCGTCCGTGAAATCGCAAAGACCATCAGAGCCCGTCACGAGGAGGAAGTATGAATATAAGTATTACAAAACAACACGGCGTAGAGCTGGACAAGAAAGAACTTGAAGGAATTGCCAACGCGGATGATTTCATGGTATTCCTCGAAAACATGGCATTTCTCTTTACAAAGCTTTGCAATTACAGCGACAAACTGGAGCTTACCCAAGAACAAAAGAGATACCGCTCCAACATGGAGCGAAACTTAGGCTATTACCTTCTTCGCAGGAGTGACCCTGAATGAATACCAAGCTCACGCACATCGACAACATCCGCGTGACAACGGGATACGACTGCAACTGTCAGTGCGAGTATTGCTCGCAAAGGGAAACAGACATAGCCTACAGGAATCGTGGGAACGGCACGCAGATAGAAACCCTCTATACGCTATTGAAGCAGCCGCACATCATCAAAGAAGGAACTCTTTCTATAGAGCTTGAAGGCGGAGAACCTCTTCTCCACCCCGAGGTCATCAAAGACACGGTGCGCCTTTGCGAACAGGTGAAAACAGACAAAAGAGACGTAAGGTACATCATTGTATCTAACTGTCAGCTTCTCAACGGCAAGGGCAGAGAAATTATCGGCTGGATGAAAGAGAAGGGCGTAGACTTCCAGCTCTCCGCCAGCTTTGACCATGACCAAAAGAACCCGCGAATTATCCGCCCTGATACTTACGAATACATGAAGGCGAACCATCTTTACACAACATATGTCGTAGCAGGGAAGCATTATCTAAGGCGTGCGAAGCAGAACATCGACTTCCTAAATGAAAAGGGAATATCCCCGATGGTGTTATGGAACTTCTTCGCTTATAACGAGCTGAAAGACATCAGCATCCGCCGTGCGTACCTCTCTCTTCTTAGAAATACGAAAAACCGCGCCAAACCATTTCGCATGTTTAGCGGTAACATCCAAGACTGCGCGTGGGCTGCCATCACGCCGCAAGGTCGCTTATACCAGTGCTTCCAAGCAAACTTCGGCGATGCAAGGCTTGACGAAGGTGAGAAATTCGCCTGCACTCATTGTAAGACGTGCGAGCTGAAAGACTATTGCCGCCAGTGCGTGGTAAGGAAAGCACTCTATGGGGATAACCTTTGCGGGCTGATGAAAGTCCATTATGCGTTAGATCATAACGCGGAGGTGACATAATGGCAGTCAAACATAATGCTATTGTTTCTGCAAGAACAGGCAATATATCCGCCACTATCTTTACCGACTTGCAGAACCTTTTAGAAAACGATGAAGCACTGGACGTCACATTAAAGCAGGTTGAGACGAACGCCGCCACTATACAGGCGTGCATGAACAGTTGCAGTCTTTCGTGCGGCGGAAACTGCAAGAATGTATGCTCAGGGTGTTCACGTAGTTGCGGCGGGAACTGTACAGGTGGATGCACCGTTAATTGCCAAGACACATGCCGCAATGGGTGTACTGGATGCGGTGGTGAATGCGATAGTTCCTGTGGCGGTTATTGCGATGAAGGCTGTGCTGGCGCACCATAGGAGGGAATATGAACAAACCGACGATTGAGAACAAAGGCGACAAGGTTAAGACTTCACTATACGACAGTCTGAACAAAATGCTTTCAAACGATAAAGAGTTAGACAACCGCACGCAACGCAGTAAGAATATTACCGATGCAGCGTACAAGAAGGTGACAGGCAATGGCGCTTAAGAACAACGCGCTTTCGGCGACATCGAAAGCGCGAGGAGATAAAATAACCACTTCCATTTACGACGATTTGGTCAAGCTCCTTGCTAACGACAACGGGCTTGATTCAGACATCCAAGGTACACTCTCCAAGCA
>ERZ1035001.1044-NODE-1044-length-11761-cov-25.618059_pt1 | contig 11761 bp, 9 predicted proteins | sample MGYA00520685_ERZ1035001 | MGnify/ENA primary metagenome ERZ1035001 (study PRJEB33766, sample SAMN09781749) | gut metagenome | biome: gut microbiome | host: Homo sapiens | place: Madagascar | study: EMG produced TPA metagenomics assembly of the PRJNA485056 data... | reverse complement strand
TTTGAAACAAGGTGTCGCATTCCCCCACATAGGTGTCGCATTCCTACAAAAAAGGTGTCTCATTCGTGGGGAATGCGACACCTAATACATACTTTTTAACAGTTTTTCTCTCTCCAAGCCGTAGGAGAGCAGCCTTCTTTCTCTTTGAACATACGGTAGAGATGGGTACGGGAAGAGAAGCCACACTCGGCAGAAATGATGTCATTACCGAAGTCGGGGTTATCCAACATCATCTTCTTGGCAGCCTCAAAACGTACCTCGGCAAGCCAGGGGCGGAAGGTGGTATTGAGACAGGATGAGAGGTAGCGCGACAACTCGTATCTGCTGATATCCAACGAACGTGACAGGGTAATCATATTCAGCGACGTATCCCTATAACCCTTGGCGGCACACCATTCATCCAACTTCTCACAGATGATCTTCTGCCGTCTTTCTGAACGCTGCGATTGTAAAGTTTCTTCTCTGTCATCAAGTTCAATGCGGCACAGAAGTATGCGAGCGATGCCGTATCAGCAGCCATCCTCGCTATGCACAGTTGCCGCGAAACCGGTAGCGTCATCGACCACGAATCTTGTTGTTGGTAAATATAGGTCATGTTGTTGAAAGAGATAGGTCATGTTGTTGAAAGAGATAGAATCTGTTGCTGGAAGAGATAAGATAAGTTGTTGAAAGAGATAGGATAAGTTGCTGGAAGAGATAGGATATGTTGTTGAGACAGTCAGTATCTTCGGCCGCACAACAGCTGTTGTGCGCTTGCATAACAGCTGATATGCGCATGCACAACAGCTGTTGTGCATGCGTTGCCCAACTGTTATGCACCAACTATTGTCCAGACTTATGGCACCCCCAACAAAAAAAAGGGGATGCACCTTCCTCACGGAAGCCATCCCCATATTGGTCATATCAACATAAAATTTTAATTTATATAAGAGAGATTTTCTTCTAATTCAATGAAGTAACAAAACTACATAGTTGCTTATTTCTGATTACATGAACTGCTTCAACTCAGAGAGATTTCTCTTCTCAGAAGTACCGTCCTTGTAAGTTACCATGAAGTAATCGTGAATTGACTTGCCATTCTTGAACTGAACGACAGCTACACCGCCTTCACGGAGCTGGAGTGTGAAGTAGCCTTCGCGCTTGCCATTAACATACTTGCCATGCCACTTCTCCTTACCATTCTTATAATAGGTAGTAACCTCACCATTAAAGATAGTATTGCGATCGTTGCCGAGGTCGATAAAACTATAACCACCTTCAGCACGGAGATTACCATTCATGTAGAAGTCCTGGAAAACGTCCTTCTTGTTAAGGCCTGAACCAGTAGTCATCAGCAGTCTGTAATAACTAGCCTGATCTGCACTGGTTACATTACTCATATTTTCTGCATAGAAAATAGTGTCAGCTACAACTGTTGCATTCTCTACGTGCTTACGACCGAAAGCTGCTATGGTCATCAAAGCCATCAATGAGAATAATATCATTCGTTTCATATCGTTTATTTTTAGGATGTTATTTTTATTGTCATTGTTTCTTTTTCTGGTGCAAAGATACAACGATTTCCGAAAAGTTCATAATTCCTTAACGCTATTTTATCTTATTTTTTGGTCAAGTTATACTTTTTGCTTTAGAACGCACACAATCTTACAATTTGCAATTTCAGGACCTAAAATTTCGCATATTGTACGAACGCCTACCTTACAAAACGCCATTTTTATGGAGTCAAGTTTACAAAATGTAACTAAATTGATATACATCAAGAAGATGGAAGCACAAGTTTTTTGGCATTTTGAGAAACTTTTTCAGGATATTTCTCGCCTATCTTCTTTTATTTTTGTATTTTTGCACGAAAATATATAATATAAGGTACGCGCATGAGAAAAATTCTTTATTTCATGATCGCCCTCACCGTCCTCAGCTTTGCATCATGCAAGGATACCGAAGGCTCTATCGGCGACCCTATCAGATCCAACGGACAAGACCGTGACACAGATATCATTACAGGCGATGATTATGTTTATCATCTGCCTGTCATCTTCCATGTCTTCTACAGTAACACCACGCAATACATCGAATATACCCGCCTCAAGGAGATTCTCTCCAATGTGAACGAACTTTATCAGGGTGATGTATACAACTATCAGATGGATACCATCCCGAGCGAGAACCTGCATATCCTGTTCGAACTGGCTGAGAAGAATGAGAGCGGCAAGAGACTCAGTACACCAGGTGTGGAATATATCGAGGTATCTGAATCTGATTCGGTGTTCGACTGCGAGAGTTTCATGAAGGACAAAAATTATGTAAAGTACTGCTGGGACCAGAACGATTACATCAATGTGATGGTATATGCCTTCAAGAAGACCGATAAAAACAGTACCACGCTGGGCATCAGTCACCTGCCTTATCAGGTAGGCGGCTATCCACAGATAGATGGTTTGAGCAATCGCAAGAACTATCCGCTGAGCAAACCGGGCAATTTTCCGTATTGCGTTTCGCTCAATTCAATCTATGTGGGAAGGGAAAATGAAGGGACCCGGTATACTACAGATAAGAATCATAAAGGATATACCTACAATACAGCCGACCCGAATGCTACGCTGGCCCACGAACTGGGTCATTATCTGGGTCTCTTCCACTGCTTCTCGGAAAAGACCACAAAAGACAGTTCAGAGGCTGCCGATAATGATGACGACTCAGACCATTGCGATGACACACCGAGCTACAACCGAATAGCATACGGCAAATGGCTGACAGAATATGTCAGCAAGGCACAAGCCATCAAGAAGGATACCACGCTCAGCATGCGAGAGCTTGCCAAACGCACCAACAGCAAGAATGAGGAATGGCAGTCAGACAATCTGATGGACTACAGCATCTGTTACAGCATGCGATTCACCCCAGAACAGGCAAACCGCATCCGTCAGGTTCTGTATTACTCGCCCCTGATACCGGGTCCGAAGAAGATTCGTCCGAGAACCCGTGCATGGGATGAGATGCCGGAAACAGAAGATGACCTCCCTATCCGATATGCCAAGGAGAAGGCTGTCTGCATCAAGGACATCCGGATACTGAAGGCTGAGAAATAGAAAAACTAGAAGAGTATTAAAAGAAATAGAAACAAGAAGAAAATGAAATATACAATCAAGGCTCCACGCCAACTCAATGCAAGTATCAACTTGCCAGCTTCCAAGAGTATCAGCAACCGTGCATTGGTAATCAATGCCATGGCGGGATGCAAGTTGCAGCCCCACAACCTGAGCGATTGCGATGATACAGAAGTCATCATTGCGGCACTGCGCGATATGCCTGATGTCATCAACATCAAGGCTGCCGGTACCGCCATGCGCTTTATGACCGCCTATCTTTCTGCTACACCGGGCGAGCATACCATTACAGGTACCGAGCGCATGCAGAACCGCCCTATTGCTATCCTGGTAGATGCCCTGCGCTACCTCGGTGCAGATATTCTGTATGAGAAGAAAGAGGGCTATCCTCCACTCCACATCGTTGGTAAGCCACTGGAAGGCGGACATCTCGAAGTGGTGGGAAACATCAGTTCGCAGTATATCTCGGCACTGCTGATGATTGGTCCGATTCTGAAAAACGGTCTGGAACTGAAACTGACGGGCGAGATAGCATCACGTCCTTACATCGACCTCACACTGTGGACGATGCAGAACTTCGGAGCCAGCGCAGAATGGACCGATGTGGATACCATCACCGTAAAGCCACAACCTTACAGCTGCGTAGCCGACTACACCATCGAGAATGACTGGAGCGCTTCTTCTTACTGGTATGAAATGATGGCGCTGAACGGAAACCCTGATTCCGAGGTAAGACTCGAAGGTCTGTTCGACAGTTCCAAGCAAGGCGATTCTGTCGTGAAATACATCTTCAGTCTGCTGGGCGTGAAATCAGAATTTGAGAACCGTGATGTTCTTTCTCCTGTCAAGTTGAAAGTCCAGCGCTGTCTCTTGCCTCGTTTCGACTACGATTTCAGCGGTTCTCCAGACCTAGCACAGACCATCGTTGTAGCCTGCTGTGCCCTGGGCGTAAAGTTTAAGTTCACCGGTCTTGCCAGTCTCAAGATCAAGGAGACCGACCGCATCGAGGCATTGAAGAAGGAGCTGAAGAAGGTAGGTTACGTGATTTATGACGAGAACGATAACACGCTGATTTGGGATGGCGAGACCTGCGAGCCTAGTTTCGAGCCTATCGATACCTACGAGGACCATCGCATGGCACTTGCCTTCGCCCCTCTTGCCTTCAAGTTCCCTCAGATAGAAATCAACAATCCTGAGGTAGTGAGCAAATCCTATCCTCATTATTGGGAAGACCTGGAAAAGGTGGGATTTGAGATAAGTGAAGAGTGAAAAGTGAAGAGTGAAGAATTCAACAGCCTTTGCTAATCATAAAGTTCAAAGTTCAATATTCAAAGTTCAAAGTAAATGTTGTACCTGATTTTGGCCCTGGTGGCACTAGGATTGATTTCCGCAGTCTTCGGCATCATCTCTCATCGCAAGGGAGAGGATGAAGAGCCGCTGCAGGAAGGAGTTTCGTGCAATACCTGCAACGGAGAGAACTCCAAATGCGAACAGGAATGCATGATGGAAGCCGCCACCAAGGAAATAGAATACTACGATGACGAAGAACTCGACCGGTTTGCAGGAAGAGCTGCCGACGACTATACCGATGAGGAGGTAGAGGAATTCTCGGAAGTGCTCTATACGATGCAGCCAGACGAAGTGGCGGGATGGAACCGAAGTCTGATACTGAGAGGCATCAACCTGCCTAACCAGATTAAGGACGAAGTCATCAGTTTTTTAAGTTAAACATGCAATGCGCAAAGTTCAAAATTTAAAGTTCAAAGTAAAGACATGGATATACTGCAATATACATTTTTTCAGAACGCGCTGATTGGTGCCCTACTGGCAAGCATTCTGTGTGGCTTTGTAGGCACCTACATCGTCACACGCCGGCTGGTCTTCATCAGCGGTGGCATTACGCATGCCTCTTTTGGCGGCATCGGTATCGGCGTATTTGCAGGCATCAACCCTATACTCTCTGCCATGGTATTCGCCATTTTGAGTGCCTTCGGCGTGCAATGGGTATCACGGAAGAAAGATGTGCGCAAAGACTCTGCCATCGCCATGTTCTGGACCCTGGGCATGAGCGTGGGCATCATCTGCTGCTTCCTTACTCCGGGATTCATGCCCGACCTGCCCTCTTTCCTCTTCGGAAGTATACTTGCCATCGACAGCACAGACCTCTGGCTTCTGGCAGGTCTTACCCTGTTTGTTGCATTGCTGTTCACCTTTCTGTTGCGTCCTATCCAGACCATCGCATTCGACAGCACCTTTGCCAAATCGCAACATCTGCCGGTTACTGCGATAGAATATATGATGATGACGCTCATCGCCATGACCATCGTGGCAACCATCAAGATGGTGGGCATCGTACTCGCCATCAGTCTGCTCACCATACCACAGATGACAGCCAACCTCTTCACCTACAGTTACAAGCGCATGATAGGAGCCAGCATCGTGATAGGCTGCATCGACTGCATCGTGGGACTCTATGCCAGTTATCTGCTCAATGTGCCATCAGGTGCAACCATCATCTTCGTCAGCATCATCCTGTTTGCTGCAGCAAGGATACTGGCAGCCAGAAAGCACTAAGGCTTTCACACGCTCTGAAAGAAAAATTTTAAAATAAAGAAGAAACTTATGTTGAAGCATTTCCCATTCAGAAACCTCTTGCCAGCTATGGTTATCCTTGCCTTCGCAATGACCATAGCAGGATGCTCTACGCAGAAAAATACGGCGAAGAGCAGATGGTGGCATGCCTTCAACGCCCGATACAACACTTATTATAATGGTACCGTAGCCTATATAGAAGGCTCGCTCGAAAAGGAAAACGGAAATAAGGACAATTACTCTGAAATGATTCCTTATTATACGGTTGGCAACAAGAACAGCCGCGAACTGGGCAAGTCGAACTACGACCGCGCCATCGAGAAATGTGAGAAAGCCATTCACCAGCATAGCATCAAGCGCCGCCCGGTATGGGATAAGAAACGCCGCAAGACTGCCAAAGACTTGGAATGGCTGCAGCGCCGTGAATATAATCCGTTCCTCTGGAAGGCATGGATGCTGATGGGCCGTTCCCAGTTTTTTGAAGGCGATTTCCAGTCGGCAGCAGCTACATTCGCCTATATGAGCCGTCTCTACGCTACCCAACCCGGCATTTACGGCAAGGCACGTGCCTGGCTCGCCAAGAGTTATCTGGAATCGGGATGGATATACGATGCCGAAGATGTAATCCGCAATATCGAGCGCGATTCCATCCACTGGCGTGCCCAGAAGGAATGGGACAAGACCTATGCCCTCTACTATCTGAAGACAGGACGCTATCAGGAGGCCGTTCCGTATCTCCGCAAAGCCATCGGCTATGAGATGCGACGCAAGCAGAAAGCCCGCCTCTGGTATCTGATGGGACAGGTAGAAGCACAACAGGGACATGCCCAGAATGCCTACCGTGCCTTCAAGCATGTCATCCGTCTCAACCCGCCTTACGAACTGGAGTTCAATGCCCGCATCTCCATGACCGAGGTACTGGCAACCAACAACTCCCGGAAGATGGTATCCAAATTGAAGCGAATGGCTGCGAGCGACAAGAATCAGGAATATCTCGACCAGGTTTATTATGCCATCGGTAACATACATCTCAACCAGGGCGATACCCTTCAGGCTATTGCTGCATACGAAAAGGGTGCAGCGAAATCAAGCCGCAACGGAGTAGAGAAAGGTGTATTGCTGCTGCATCTGGGCAATGTATACTGGCAATGCCACCGATATGGCGATGCCAAGCGATGCTATGATGCTGCTATCGGACTCCTAGACCAGGACCGCAAAGACTACAAACAGCTCTCCGACCGTTCGAAGGTTCTCGATGAACTGGTGCCTTATACCGACGCCATCCATCTGCAGGACTCCCTGCAATCACTCGCCCACATGAGCGAAACAGAGCGGAATGTAGCCATTGACAAGGTGATAGAAGCCCTGAAAAAGCAGGAAAAGGAAGAAAAGAGAAGACTTGCCGACCAGGAACTGGCAGAAAAACAAGGCAACTCTGACTTCGGAAGAAACAACGGCAATAATAACAGCAAGAATAACAGGAATCAGGGGAACAGCAATGCCTCATCCAACTTCGGAAACGGAGCCCAGGGCAACGGCGGTTTCGGCAACAGCAATACCTGGTATTTCTATTCCCAATCTGCCGTAGCCCAAGGCAAACAGCAGTTTGAACGCCTCTGGGGTAAGAGAAAGAACATAGACAACTGGAGACGGAGCAACCAGACCGTAGTGGCCGATGCCAAAGGTGTAGAAGAAATGACTGATGAACAGCGCGATTCACTCCTCAACGAGGCACAGAAGAAAGACCTTGAGAAGGAGAAAGAGAAGAACCTGAGTGCAGAAGAAGATCCGCATCAGCGTGCCTACTATCTCGCTCAGATTCCGCTCACCGAAGAGAAGATGACAGAAAGCAATCAGATTCTGGACGACGGACTGCTGCATGCCGGCATCATCCTGAAAGATAAGCTTGATGATCTGGACGAAAGCGAACGCATGCTGCAGCGACTGGTAAAAAAGAACGCTGCATACGAACATCTCGATGATGCCTACTATCACCTTTACCTGCTCTACAACATCCGGAAGCAGCCAGCCATCGCCAGCCGCTATCTCGACCTGTTGAAAGCGAATTATCCGGAGAGTCAATGGACCGCCCTGCTCACCTCTCCTTATTATGAGGAAGATGCGAAGATGGGCATTCATCTCGAAGATTCGCTCTATGCTGCCACCTACGATGCCTTCAAGGCTAACCTATATAATAAGGTGGTACACAACAGGGCTATCTCAGACAAGCGCTATCCTGAAGGAGCCAACCGCGACAAGTTCCTCTTTATTGGCGGACTCACCCAGCTCCACGAGGGTAATATCCAGGCATGTCTCGATGATATGCAGCAGGTGGTAGAGAAATATCCGAACAGCCGACTCAGCGAGATGGCAGGAATGATTCTCAACGGAGTGAAAGCCGGCAGACAGCTCAAGGGCGGCACATTCGACCTGAGCAATGTATGGTCGCGCCGCAACACCGTACTCAATGATGATATCAAATCCAAAGCAAAGGTATTCAGCATTGAGCGCAACGAGCCGTTCGTCTTCATGCTCGCCTACGTTCCTGATTCTGTAAACGAGAACCAGTTGCTCTTCGAGATGGCGAAATATAATTTCACCTCCTATCTCGTGCGTAATTTCGACCTCGTCATTGACGAGCAGAATGGTCTGCACCGCATGCAGGTAAAGGGCTTCCGCAATTACGACGAAGCACGCCAGTATGCCAACGACATCTACCAGCATCAGGCCATCACCCAGCTCCTCTCAAAGGGAGCCCGCGGCATCGTAATCAGCGAACCAAACCTCCTGCTGCTGGGCACCAGTCTGAGCTACGACGACTATACCCTCTTCTATACCCAGCATCTGGCACCGCTGAAAATCAGCAAGGACCCACTGCTTGAAGAACCGGAGGAAATCATCCAGCAGGAAAAGACGGATGATTCAGAAGAAAATGAAGAAGAAACCGAAACTTTGGAAACAGGAACTACCGGTGAAATAGAAACCGGAACAACCGGAACTTTCGATAATGGTACGACCGGAACTTTCAGTAACGGAACTACCGGAACATCCGAAAACGGAACAACCGGAACCCAGGGAACCGATGCGGATATAAAGGAAGAAAAAGCTCCAAAGACAACTTTCGACAACGACGACAGTCAGGATTTGGACAGTGAAGAATATGATTTAGATGGATTTTAGTGAATAGTTATCATGTTTAAAAAGACAGAAACAGAACTTATCCTTCAACTCAAAAAAGGATCTATGAAGGCATTCGATGAAATCTACGGGCTATATGCCCGCAGACTCTTTGCCTTTTGCCTGAAATACACCAAGTCGAAGGAGAATGCCGAAGAAATCATGGAAGATACCTTCGTATGGCTCTGGAACAACCGAAGCACGCTGGAAGAGGCAGACAGCGTAAAGCCGCTGCTCTTCCTCAGAGCCAAGCATTACCTCATCAACGCTTACAGGAAGGTCATCAATTCGCCCGTGTATGAAGACTACATGGATTACCTTGACCATCACAACAGTACCGCTGCAGACAGTCAGTTGGAGTATGATGATTTCGTCAGACAGCTCAACCAGATGCTTGCCAAGCTGCCCAAGACACAGCAGGAAATCATCCGACTCTCCAAGTTGGAGATGCTCAACAATCAGGAGATTGCCGAGAAACTCAACTATAGTGAACAGACCGTTAAGAACCAGTTGTCGATGGGTTTGAAGCAGCTCCGACAGCTTATCAGCAACCGCACCAACCTGATGTGGCTCTTGTTTTTAGTATAATTTAACGGTACATTCTCTACCGAACCATGTATAACCTAAAAAAGGATTGTTTTATGTTAGACGACATCAAGAATAGTACAGACTTAGCTAATCTGAAAGAACGGATCAACAACTGTTCAGATGAAGAATTAGCAGCAGCCATGGAAGAGGAATGGCTGCACGGCATCATCCCGGATAGCGGTATCTCTGACGAAGATTTGGCACGTATCAAGGCCGAAATTCATGAACAGATAGGAACCCGTAAGCAATTCACCCTGAAGCGCGTCCTCAAGTGGACCCAGATAGCGGCAGCTATTGCCCTGCCTATCTGCATGGTGATTATGGGAATGATGTATAAGGAAAACAAGCAATATGCCGCGATTCCGCTGACAGAAATCACCACCCAGGAAGGCGAACAGGTGAGCATCACCCTACCCGACAAGAGTGTGGTAGCGCTCAATTCGCTCTCCAGCATCAAGTATGCACCACAGGATTTCTGCAAGGACAATCGCGAGATTGAATTTGAAGGCGAAGCTCACTACAAGGTAGCCAAAGATGCCCGACATCCATTCATCATCCACATGCAGGGAATGGAAATCAAGGTGTTGGGCACTGAGTTTAACGTCATCAACCGCAAGAAAGAACAAACTGCAGAAGTTGCGCTGCTCAACGGTAGCGTGATGCTCACTTCCCTTGCCAACGGCAGCACCTATACGATGAAGCCAAACGAAATCGTGGTGGTGAACAAACAGACAGGAAAGATGGATATCCGCGAAACATCGCATATCGAGGATGCCTGTGCATGGCAGAAGAAGCAGCTGGTATTCCGTGATGCATCGCTGGGCAGAGTCATCAGAAGCCTGGAGAAGAATTACGGAGTAGAGATTGCTGTAGAAATGGATACCATCGAACCTTTCACAGGAACCTTGCCGAACAACAGCCTCACCGAGGCGCTGCAGATTGTCTCTGAAGCCTATCAGGTGAAGTTCAGCAAGACACCAGCCGGAAAGTATGTTTTGAGATAATATACCTCCAAAAAGTAAAAAGGTAAAAAGGTAAAAAAGTAAAAAGGTAAAAAAGTAAAAAGGTAAAAAGAGCCTTACCCCCTTCGCGCCCCCGTCCCCAGCGATTCCATCGCTGGTCCCCATAAAGTTAAAAGCCCCTGATGCAAAAACACCAGGGGCTATTAACTATTAACTATAAACTATAAACTTCACACAGTTCCCAATATCGATGGGCGAGGTCATGGATGAACTTTCGTCCTCGCTCGGTCCATACGAGATAGGTATGGGTGTAGGCTCTACCCATCTTTTCCTGTCTGCCATCGCTTTTCGGGTCTAGGAAGGCGCTGTAGCGGGTACGGCTCTTTGCCAAGCCCATGTGGGCGTAATCGGCATAGAGGAGATACTGACCGCTCTGGTAATACTGGATATGCAGAGCACAGAGCGAGCGGTTCAGCTCCTGGGCTGTGATGCCGAGCTCCTTCGCAATCTGCGTAGTAGTGAAGCAGGAAACAGAATCGAGCACGTTATCGCTGTAAAGCGCTTTAGGCAGAAGATTACCCACCTGATTCTCCAACTGTATGATGTTCTCACCATTCTTGGCGTTGCGAACCACCTGCTCATCCACCACATCATTCAAGCGGCGGATTTCGGTATCCTGTTCGCCGATAAGTTTCTTCTGCTGTTCAATCTGCAGACGCTGCTTCTTCAGCAGATTCTCCTTCTCCTTGAGCGTAGCACGGAGGATTTCTTCGGCATGTCGGATTGTCTCCTCATCACTCTCGCCCTGCTGTACCGGGATATAACCACCCGTCTTGCGAATCTGTGGCAGCACATCAGCCGTAACCCAGTTTTTGAACTTCACGGCAGTAGAAAGCTTAGAGCCGAGAACCAAAGCATAGAAACCGCTCTCGTTGACATAGAGCATCAGAGTACGACGCATCGCCTCGCTTCCATCCTTCTTCTTACCAGTCATTACCCATGCGTTGTGTTTCACAACGTCAAGTGTGTTAACTAACTGACGCACAGCACATCTTGCAATCTTATACCCCAGTATATCACAGACATCCTTTGCACAGAACAAAGGTTCTCCGTTCTCATCGGTCAAGGTACGAATCTTACCGAATTCAGGGTTTTCAAACACGACAGCAACTGCTGCCTTCTTATCCATTTCTACTTTATTTGTATTAACTGACTTTACCATAATAATTTGTTTTTAAAAACTGAACTTTCGCATGTCAGGAAGTTAAAGGAGTTAAGGGAGTTAAGGAGTTAAGACGTATGTCTTGCTGCTTAAAAACTACGCCAAAAAGACTA
>ERZ1035001.1040-NODE-1040-length-11810-cov-6.006550_pt1 | contig 11810 bp, 5 predicted proteins | sample MGYA00520685_ERZ1035001 | MGnify/ENA primary metagenome ERZ1035001 (study PRJEB33766, sample SAMN09781749) | gut metagenome | biome: gut microbiome | host: Homo sapiens | place: Madagascar | study: EMG produced TPA metagenomics assembly of the PRJNA485056 data... | reverse complement strand
ATATATAATAAGGTAGACGCCCATCACACCGTAGGGGCGCATTCCATATGCGCCCGCAGATGGGCAGCCGCCCCCGGGGTGTCGGGGACGCCGCCTCTGCATTTTCCCTTTTCCAACACGACCGAACAAATCTTGCCCCTTGCGGCGCGCAACATCTGCGCAAAAATGTCGACATAATTCTACATATAGTGTGCAGATGTGCAAGAAATCGCGCTGTATCTTACAAAGCTGCACCGCACTAACAGTCAGGATGCACAATATAATGCGGTTGAAACATAGCAAATTGCCGAAAATGAAGCTATTCAACACAGGTACTTGAAATTCTCATACCAAAGAACTATAATTTTTCTCATAAAAGGAATGGAAATTAAATCCAGTGCATTATGTTTCCCATGCCCCCTACGCCAGCGATTGCGTGCGGACGCCGTGGAAAGCATAAGCCCAAAGGGTGTACACCCTTTGCTATTCCGCAGTTTACTGCGGAATAAAGTGTATTGAATGGATACAAGAGGAGGCAAGGCAGATGACGAAGGCAAATTCCATCCTGCATCGTGCGGCGGCACTGCTGGCCGCCCTGTGCCTGCTGGCAAGCATGGCTCTGCCGGTATATGCAGCGGAGACGGAGACTGAATTTTCTGTTTCAAATTCGGAAACGATTCCGAACGATGACAACGCGGAGAATGATGCTGACGAAACCGGGTCGGATATTTCTGTGTCGAATGTGGAAACGATTCAAAAGGACGCCGACACGACAAACGAGGGCAGCAAAACAGAGCCTGAAATTTCTGTGCCGAAATCAGGAACGATTCCAAGCGGCGCCGACACAACAGACAAAGCCGCAGACGCGCCCCTTACCGAGGGCGTGACCGGTTCAGAGAATACCACCCCGGCTGACAATGCCGCTGCGGACAAGACCGCCGATACGGATAAAACCGGCGAGGATTCCACCGGGAGCGAGGACGAAGCAACCTTCTTGAACGAAGGCGATTCGGCTGATGATAGGATGATTACGGCAGGGAATGCCAAAGAAAGTGATATTGCACTGTGTGCGGACGATGCCACGGTGCAAGAAGGTACAAAGTACACATTCTACTTTGCACCGCCGAAGAGTTGGACAGCATTATTAGAAGGTGGGACGATTACATGTTCCTTTATGCGCGGTAATGATAATAATCCAAATACACAAGACGAGAATCATAAAGTGCGAGATACCACGGCAAACCTCATTAAGGATAAGACTACTGATGGCCGCTCAATTTATCAGGTGGATGTCTACCAGAATGGTGATAGTTCGCTATGCCCCAATGGCGGCTTTGTCTGGGTTAAATTTAAACTGGATGATGGCCATTGGGTCACGATGAAGGGAAAGCGTGAGGGCGAAAATAGTAATAATTACTGGATGGAGGTTGGCAAAATTGCCGACAAATGCCTTGACGGCAACCAACTGACGGAAAACCAAGAGAACGCCTACGACCTTGAAAAATGGGTGCCCTACGCCAACATCACCCCCAAGCATGTCCGTTATTGCGGAGAAACAATGACCCTGCTGAATAAATCCGACACGGCACTGGATAGTGTCACCGTCACATTCTGGGAAAAGGATGATGCTGGAAAATTTAAACAGGTCGGTGATCCGCAGTCTACCGGAGTTTTGCAAGCGGGTGAACATGCGGACATCACAATCCCCCAAGCAGCCTGCGCCTATGTAAGTTTCCAAAAGGCAGATGGTACTTCTTACATCGGCGGCAAGCAATACTTCAATTTCTATAATGATGATACGGCATCTGACGATGTAGCAGTATTCCAATACGACCCTGTCACGCGCTATTGCCTGATATATACAGGCGAAAATGATGTAAGGTGGAGCGCACCGGGCAGCAAAACCGTCTACTTCGATGCAACCTTCTCGGACATGTCGTACAACAATGACAATGCAAAAATCACCTACGGTATGCCGGACGCCAACGGCAACCTGTGGTGCTACATTACCAGTGGTGATAGCAGCAAACCAGCGATAACCTCGCAAATGGCCCGTGACGGCACCAGCGAGATTTGGTATGTCGATGTACCGGAAGGCTATACAAAAATCCGCTTTGCCTCGTGGAAGGTAGATAATGAAACCGCTGCACTAAATGGCGATGGCACCGCAATGCTTACCATTCCCACGGACAAAGACAAGCCGTGCTTCTACGCCGACACCAGCGATGATGTAATCTACCAAGGCGGCAACCGCGACGGCTATTGGGATGTACTGGGCGCAACCCGCGATGCTGAAAAAGGCAAAAAAGCAGCAGACGGAATTGCCAAGAGTATTGTAGAACTGGAAAACAAGACTTTTGCGCCCCAGTCCAACACAAAGTATATCAGCACCACACTGTATGACTATTATACGGACTACGAACTGAACGGCAACAACCGCAATACATACAGTTCTACCGAGACGGGCAAACACCGCAGCTATGTTCCCTTCAGGCAGTTTGACCGAGCGCTGAGTAATTATTACCGTAGCTATACAGGTAACCCAAAGATTCAAAATCCAATCTATACTGGCCATTTCCAGCCCAATAAAGACGGTTGGGGAAGCCCATTCTCAGATATCGCAGCAAACCTGAATCTGTACGGCTGGGGCAAAATAGATGCGTCTGATAATAGTGACTACAAGCATTTTATGGCCGTCAACAACTCAACGATTAATACCGAAGATAATAATGTAAATTACTACGCCGCCTTTCAGGGCTTGGTTGGAAACCGAATGGTGAACGGTATGCCGGTCATGGCCGGTACTAACCTTGCAGAGCCGCACTTCAACGAAGCGTTTTTAACCGGCACAAACGCTGAAAAAGCCGTGCTGGGCAAGGTGTACAAGGATGTTTCCTTCCCATTTACCCAAAAACCTGTCTTTAAGGAAAAAGATGGTGATCCCGAAAGTAAAGCCCAATACTGGTACTTTGACAGTAATGAGCGGTCGCTGTATCTGAAGCAAGATACTGGCAACACCAGCAAGTACTATCTGGAAGCAACGAATGGCACAGATGACAAGGGAAACCCGATTTATACGGATGTCAACTCACAGAACCGTGGTTCGGATAACAGCACAGAAGATAAAAACAATGGTAACAAGCCCCGTGGATTTGGTTTCTTCCCATTTAATCAAAAGATAACGGAGCAGAATCGCAATGTAAACAAATACAACTACGGCTTTGGTGCGAAGCTGCAATTTGACTTTACATTGACCGATGACGGTAAGGTTCAAGTAGGGGATAATCCCAATGATAAGGTCCCCATCAAGTTCTTCTTCTCCGGTGACGATGATGTGTGGGTCTACATTGACGGTCAGCTGGTGCTGGATGTCGGCGGCGCGCACGGTAAAGCGTCCGGCCTGCTGGAATTTGGACGGACGACTGACGGAACAGCCAACACCGTAATCCCCTATGTCAGCTCCAACAAAGCAGGCGGTGCGACTTACACAACAAACGCAAACAACAAAACCGTCTACTTCAACGGCAAAGAAGTCAAATTCGAGAAGCAGGGCAAAATTCTTGATAAGGACGATAATACCAAAGAATTCACCCTCGACAAAGGCACCACCCACACCCTGACCATGTTCTACATGGAGCGCGGCATGTGGGAGTCCAACATGGCGGTGGCGTTCAACTTCCCCGACCACAACGAGCTGCAGGTTGAAAAGAAGGTCGATGTTTCGGGAGTAAACGATCTGTTCAAGGACAGCTTCCAAAACCAGAAGATCTTCACCTTCAACATCAAGAATCTGGCTACCCACTACGTCCCAAAAGGTACTTCTTACACAGAGGGTAATACCGAACAACTCCCAAAAGAAACCTATGAAAAGGCTAAAGGCTCGTCCGACACCTCCGCCAGTCTAGCCTATGCACCGGAACCACCAGACAAAAAGGACGGAGACCTCGCTGTGCTGTGGTCAGCTACAAGGGATGACCCAACCAGTGCGCACCGAGAGCAGCGCCGCGGCACCCTGCCATTGAGTACAGCAATCGATATAAGCCAGTACAGCTACCTGACCTTTGATGTCTATGTGAAAGGCAAACCGACCGATACCTGCGCGCTGGGCAACCTGTATGTGGAGCTTTGGGATACAAAAGGCAACCAAAAGGGCTGCCTTGGCACCAAGGGCCTGCAAAGCAGCGATGTCTACGGCGCGGCAACCGCGCTGCACCCGGGAACGTGGTACACCATACGGCTGCTGCTGAACTCTCTGGAAACCACCGATGAAGGTTTCAACAATACTCTCCAGAGCATCAAAGTCGGCGATAACTTTGCGCGCAGCATTTACCTGCGAAACTTTACATTCCGCAGCGCGCCGAAAGAGAAGACAAAACCAGGCTTTACGACCGAGCAGTACGACATCCCAGACTATGGCTCTGCCAAAAGCGGACAGTTGGAAAACGCAAAATATGCCGTGTTTTCCTCCGACCGTGGCAATGGGGATGTTGTGGATGAAAACGGCCAGTTCCTGCTGCAGGCCGATGAGACGGTCACCTTTAAGGATCAGTTCCGCCGCGGCAGCTACATAGCCCTGCAAGAGCTAACCGACCCCAAACTGTACGACACAAGCTGGACGGTCTACGAAAATGATGCACCGGTGACAAATGTAAGCGGTGCGAGTAAGTATGTGACGACAGACACGAATATCAAAAGTCTGGAGAATGTTGAAGGCACTGCCCCGAAAGATGGCCGGACGGAGCGGGTGATTGAAGGAACCGATAAAAAAGGAAACCCAATCACGAACAAATATAGCAACATATCTATGAAACCGACTGATAATACGCTCGTTTTCCGCTCCTACAGCGACAAGGCTGACAAAGACGAGTTGACCAAGCTGAAGGTGGTTTTCACCAACAAGGTCAAGACCGGCAAGCTGATCATACGCAAGGAAGCGGCCCCGGGTGAGTCACTGCTCAACGAAACATTTAAATTTACCGTCAAGTTCAGCAATGTCGGCGGCCAAGGCCTTGGCGGGGATATTCTGGAACAAAAGTACTACTGTACAGTGACAGAGCAAGGTGGTCAAGAGTACGGCGAAGTCGTAATTGACGGGATTCCGGTCGGTACGCGGTTTGTTGTGTCGGAAGATGCGCACAAGGGTACAAACCTGCAATCGGTGACCATCACCGGCGGCGGAACTGACCGCGCGGTTGTGGACGGCATCAAGGCGCGCGGTTCTGTTGTGGAAGATGCTACCAATGTAGCAACAGCAACCTTTTTCAACACAAAGCGCCAGCTGACCGACCTAGTGGTTACGAAGCAGTGGGTAAAGCAGGACGGCACGACGGATATTCCGAACAATGAACTGCCTGCGGCCATCTACCTGAAATTGCAGCGCACCACAACACCGGGCGACGAAGGCAGTTGGGAAGATGTTGACGGCTATAAAAGCGTTATGCTGAAGCCGTGGTACGATGGCTGGGTCACAAAGTTTACCGGCTTGGACAAATTTGATGCGAAAGTCAATCCCCATGTGAATTACACCTACCGCGTACTGGAAAGTGCAACGGGAACTGGTAACAACTGGCACGGCGACGCGGCTGACGATGTGATTGAGATTGACGGCAAGAAATACACGATTCTCAAGAACACAGTAAGCTGTGCAGACGACAGTAAAACCTCCTTGGAGCTGCCTTTGACCAACAAACTGCAAGATGCCAAGTATAACCTGAACATCACAAAGCAAGACGCCGAGGATAAGACAAAGCTGGGCGGCGTGGAGTTCAAGCTGGAGAAGCTGTTGGATAATGGCAACTTGGATGCCACATTTGGTATAAATGGTGTCGAGGCGGGTACAACCGTAGAAACAACAGGTTTGCTTACATTTAACAATCTGTCCCCCGGCAGCTACCGGCTGACCGAAACCAAAACCGCCGAAGGCTACACCCTGCTGGCTGATGCCATCGAGTTTACGCTGACAACGGATGGAGAGTGCAAGCGCGATGCTACTGACTTTGGCGATGTGCAGTACGATTCCACCACAGGCGTGTACAACATTGCCCTGACAATCAACAACCGCAAAAGCTTTGAGTTGCCGCATACGGGCGCGGATGCACCCAGCCTGTGGCTTTTGATAGGCTTGCCCGCGCTGGTGGCTGTGCTGCTGGTGCTGGTGTTCCGCTACAATAAGAAAGGGGGCCGGCGTCAATAACGAAGTCCCCCTCTACACAAACAAACATAAAGAGAAAGAGGTACGAAGCAAGATGAAACTGAAACGCTTACTCACCGCAGCCCTCAGTGCCGTCATGGCCCTAAGCGTCTGCGCCCTGCCCGCAATGGCGGAAGGGACTGGCACGACTCCTACGCTGACAACCAGCACGATTGATAAGGATGCAATCGGTTCTATTACAATTTACAAATATCTGCGCAATGATGAGAATAATAACGGCGCAGGCAATGGCGAATCTTTTACAGAAACCATTACTCCGGCTTCCTCGCCGTTGGCAGGTGTAGGCTTTACCGTATATCAGGTCATGAATTCGGATGAACTGATGACCTATTATAATGAAAAAGAAAAAGCAGCCGGCAGTACGGTCACGGTTGGTACTTTCTGGGATTCTACGACGAAGACCTTTAAAAGCGGTGTGACGCCTGTAATTACGGGCGAGAACTCCAAGGGTGAAACTTGGAGCGGCACTGAGAAAAACACTGGTGAAAACGGACAAGTTACTTTTGATAAGTTGCCTGTTGGTATGTATCTTGTTATGGAGACAACGACTCCGTCTGTTGTGAAATCTCCTGTTGCACCATTTTTGGTGTCGATTCCTATGACTCGAATTGGCGATAGTACTGATCCGGGTACTAATAACAACCTGAAACAGTGGCTGTATGATGTCAAGGTTTATCCGAAGAACACTACTGTAACTGGTCTGGTTAATATCACCAAAAAGGGCGTTACGGGCAGCGATACTACAAATGCTACGCTGTTGAGCGGTGTTCAGTTCAACCTTTATAAGTATAACGATGTGTCAAAGAAGTACGAAGTCTGCACTGAAACGACTGGTGAGGGTACGGGCGCCACGGCGAAGGCAATCGTTTATGTGACGGGCGCGGATGGTGTAGCAACGGCAACCAACTTGACCAAAGGCAAGTATTACTTCCAAGAAATTGGCTATACTGATGATGCCAAAAAGACGGGCTACATTGCGGATACGGTGAGCAAGTATCCGTTTGAAATCGATGATAATGGTTATGTTGTTGCAAGCACGGATACTATTGATGGAGCAGCGGAAGCACCAACATTTGTGATTGGCACAGGTAGCAAAAATAAAGATGTGACTATTTACAACTATAAGCCTGACTTTGATAAGAATGTTAAGGATGCTACCGGGAACTTCAAACAAGATAGTAGTGGCAAGGCTACACGTGATGCGGACTACGGTATTGGCGACAAGGTACCTTATGAATTGACCATTACGGTTCCTGCAAACATTGACAAACTGCATACTTTCAAGGTTACCGATAAAACGAACTCTAACCAGTTGAAGTATGTTGAAAATTCTGTCGTAATCACGGATTCTAATAATAAAACCTATGTAAAGGGTACGGACTATACCCTGACGATTGATACTGACGCTAGCACTAACACTGAGACGATGACGATTGACTTTAAAGCCAATAGCTTGAATCAGACAAACCTGACTGCTTGTGCAGGTGGTACGATTACCATTAAGTATGACGCAACTGTACAGTCCGGTGCTGCAATCGCAGGTGCTAATGGTAACCTCAATACGGCAGATTTGGTTTATTCCAGCACGACCAAGGTCAACCAGGACGGCACAGAAGAAAAGGACCCCTATACGATTGAGGATCAGGGTGTTGTTTATACATTTGCGGTCAGCATTGACAAGACTGCACAGGGCGGTACTCTGGACAAAAAGGGTCTGAATGATGTTTCCTTTGACCTGTATAAGGAAGCAACCACCAGCGACAAGAAAGATACAGCGAAGGATAAGTACCTGTTCCGTAATCAGGAACGCCCGTACATTACGGGCGCTGCGGCTAAGAAGCTGGGCTTGACTGATAGTGATGTGAATGACTGGATTTTGGTCGCAACGCTGACGACTGCAACAAAGGATAGTAAGGACGGTCAGGCTTACGAAGGTGGTCTGCCTGCTGGCAACTACAAACTGGTTGAAACGAAAACTGTTGGTGGCTACAACCTGCTGTCTAAGCCTGTTGACGCAAAGTTGAATCTGGAATATACGACCTCTTGGATCACAAATAGCAAGTATGATGCGAATGGCAAGCTGGTAAAGCATAGTTATCAGGAAAATAATACATCCTTTAGCTATACTGATAAAACTCCGGCAACAAATCCGAGCGAAGTAATCAAAATCGTCAACCGTGCGGGCTTTGACCTGCCTGTCACCGGTGGCTTCGGCACGCTGCTGTTCAGCGGTATCGGTGTGCTGCTGGTGCTGGCTGGTGTGAGCGTGCTGTTCAGCCTGAAAAAGAAGAACAACCGTGCGTAAGCCGCACAATCCTAAAACCAAAAGCAAAATAGAGGGGTAATCCATAGGGGAAGGGCCGGAAACGGTACTTCCCCTATGGGTGGTTGTGGGAGTATAATTGAAACAGCCGGGCGAAGCGGTGAACCGGTGACGGTGCGGCGGCGAAGAATCCCTCCGGCCTCGCTCTGCTCGGCCACCTCCCTTTGACAAGGGAGGCTTGACGGGGCGTCGGGGACGCCGCCCCCTACAGCTAAAGGGATGCCGGGGACGCCGCCCCCTACGGCTGAATGGGCGTTCGCTGCTAAAACATGCGCTTTTACGAGGAAAATCTTCCCCCGAAACCATTACAGAAAGGCTCTTTCCTATGGATACCACTGTCAAATTAAAGCTTGGCTTTGCGGCGCTGATGATCGCTTCGGGCATCGGCGTGGCCATGTACCCCGTCATCAGCAATGCGGTGGCGCAGCGTCACGCAAGCTCAGTCATTGAAAGCTACAACGATACCGTGCAGACGATGGACACCGAGAAAATTGACGCCGCCAAGGAGGCCGCGCGCCGCTACAATGAACAGCTTAGCAACGCCATTGACCGCGATGCTGCGGGCGAGGCCGCCGACACCGGCACAAGCTATGTGGACATGTTGGATGTGGGCGAGAGTCTGGGCTACATTACGATCCCGAAAATTGATGTCAATCTGCCGATTTATGAGGGCACCAGTGATGATGTGCTGCTCAAGGGCGTTGGGCATCTGGAGGGGTCCAGCTATCCGCTGGGCGGCGCGGGCACACACAGCGTGCTGACCGGCCACCGCGGTCTGGCCGAGGCGGTGCTTTTTACCGATCTGGACAAGTTGGGCGAGGGCGACCACTTTTACCTGCACATTATGGACGAGGTGCTGGCCTATCAGGTCGATCAGGTCAAGGTCGTGGAGCCGGAACGCACCGAGGATCTGGAAATTATCCCCGGCGGGGACTACTGCACGCTGGTCACCTGCACGCCCTACGCCATCAACACCCACCGTATGCTTGTGCGCGGCACCCGCGTGCCGTATAATGGAGAGGACGAGGAGACCGCCACGCCGCAGACCGTGCAGTATCAGGAGCTGCATACCGGCAATGTTGTCAAGCGTATGGTGGACGCATGGCCGTGGATCAGCGTAACGGGCAGCCTTGTCATCGGCGGTGAGGCGCTGCTCTTGCTGCTGCTGTTGCACCGCTGCAAAAAGCGCGAGGAGGAAGACTGATGAAACGCCTGTTTTTGCAGATTTTTGCATGGCTGGCGATACTGCTGGGCGTTGGGCTTATGCTGCAGCCCACGGTCAGCCAGTATCTGGCGGCGCGGCAAAGTACAAAAACCGTACAAAAATTTGTGCAGGCTGCCGAAGCTGCCGCCCCCGCCGTGACCGAAACCACAGACAACGCCGAGCCTGCCCGCGCTTACCCCGAACTGTACGATGCCCTGCAAGCCTACAATGCGCAGATTTTTGCCGAGGGACAAAGCGGCTTGAAGGATCCCTTTGCCTACGAGACGCCCGCCTTTGACCTGACCGGCTACGGCCTGCCCGATGATATGGTCGCCGCGCTGTGGATACCGCGCCTGAATCTGGATTTGCCTGTCTACTTGGGCGCCAGCACGGCCAACATGGCCCGCGGCGGTGCGCTGCTGGGGCAGACCTCGATGCCGCTGGGCGGCGCGAACACCAACACCGTGATCGCCGCGCACCGCGGCTACTACGGCGCGGAGATGCTGCGCAATGTGCAGCAGATACAGCTCGGCGATAAAATCACGCTGACAACACCGTGGGATACGCTGGTCTACCGCGTGTGCGAACTAAAAATTATACAGCCGGACGATATAAATGCGGTGCTGATACAGCCGGGGCGCGACCTGCTGACCCTGACGACCTGCCACCCCTACACCCAAAATACCCAACGGTATCTGGTTATTGCCGAGCATGACCCCGATGCCGCGCCCGCGACCCATGCGGAGGACCTGACCGAGTGTGACGAGACATGGGACGCTGCGCCGCGTCAGGTGACCGTGGAAACCGACGGCACGACCGCGCTGGAGGAGGTTGCGCCCGAAAGCATCAGCCCCCTGCCTAACGAGGGCGGCAGCGAGGATGCGGGCGGCGCGTACTCCAACTGGATGATTTGGCTGGAAAACAACGCCCTGTGGGCAGGAATTGTGCTGATTGCCGCCGTCATCGGCTGTATGCTGATCTGGCGTGGCCACAGAAAGGATTGACCCATGCAGAATTTCAACGAAAAAGCGCTGGCTGTGACAGCCGAGGTGAGCAAGGCCGTGCTGGGCAAGCCCGAGGTCGTGCTGAAAATAATGATGGCGATGCTGGCCCGCGGTCATGTGCTGATCGAGGACATCCCCGGCGTGGGCAAAACCACGCTGGCACAGGCGTTTGCCCGCGCCATGGACCTGACCCAGAACCGCGTGCAGTTTACACCGGATGTTCTGCCGTCCGATATTGTGGGGTTTTCGCTCTATCAAAAGGAAACCGGCAAGTTTGTCTACCACCCCGGCGCGGTCGCGTGCAACCTGTTTTTGGCTGATGAGATCAACCGTACCAGTGCTCGCACCCAGTCCGCCCTGCTGGAGGTCATGGAGGAGGGCGCCGTCACGGTGGATGGCGTAACGCGCCCGCTGCCCCAGCCGTTCACGGTCATGGCTACAGAAAACCCTGTCGGCTCGGTCGGCACGCAGATGCTGCCGGAGTCGCAGCTGGACCGTTTTATGGTCTGCGTGGTCATGGGCTACCCTGACGCCGAGGCGGAAATGGAAATTCTGGCCCGCCAGCCGCGCCATGCCCTGCTGGACCGTGTGCAGCCCGTAATGGACAAAAACGACCTGCTGGCCATGCAGCAGCAGGTGGATGAAGTGTTTATGAGTGACGAGATTCGGCGGTATATCGTGGAACTTTCCCGCGCAACGCGGCAGGACGGCCGATTGGCGCTGGGGCTGTCGCCCCGTGCATCGCTGGCTGTGGCCGGTATGGCCCGCGCCGCAGCCTACCTGAGCGGGCGCAATTATGTGGCCCCGCAGGATGTGACCGCGATTTTTTCCGATGTGACCCACCACCGTCTGCGCCTGACCGAGCAGGCACGCACCGGCGGTGAGACGGTGGAAAACATTATTGCGGATGTTCTGCACACCACGCCGCGCCCCCGCCCGGAGAAGCCGTCCCATGGCAGGTAAGGTCGGCTGCGGGCTGCTGCTGGCCGTGCTGTTTGCCGTGGCCGCAGTCAGCCGTGCGCCGTTTTCAGTGTTTCTGCTGGCATGGGCGGTGCTGGTGGTGGTGTTTCTGGCGTGGTATGCCCGCAC
>ERZ1035001.1039-NODE-1039-length-11813-cov-10.158530_pt1 | contig 11813 bp, 23 predicted proteins | sample MGYA00520685_ERZ1035001 | MGnify/ENA primary metagenome ERZ1035001 (study PRJEB33766, sample SAMN09781749) | gut metagenome | biome: gut microbiome | host: Homo sapiens | place: Madagascar | study: EMG produced TPA metagenomics assembly of the PRJNA485056 data... | reverse complement strand
TCACAGAGGAACTAAAAAGTTTTAAAGAAGTAAAAGAAGAAGATATAAATCGCCAAATTATTGATAAGCTTTTTGACAAAATAGTTGTGTCGTTGTCGGCGGATAAACAAACCATGTGCAAATTCTATTTAAGCACTGGATGCTTGAAAATACGGGATTTGGGCGGGGTTGTTCTGAATACATGTTATTTAACAATACGTAAGAACGACACAAGGCATTTTATAGGCGAACTTGTAGCTTAAAAATAGCCCGCAAACACTGATATTTACTGGCTTTTTAACACATTTAACAGGGGTGGAATCAATGAATAATACGCATACCGCATATGACGTAATGAAAGAATATCTGATAACCGGAGCAGAGCTTGACGGGAAATTTCAGATACCCATGCTGCCAAAAGTAGATTTCTCACCGGGCAAGTCGATTGACTTTGTTTCTTCAAAATCCAGATCATTGAAATACCATAAGGACCTGACCGTGAATTTCTACATTGACGACAAAAGTTTTCTACAGGTATGGAATCAACCGGATCAGTATATCGAACACCTGAAATGTTTTGATTCAGTTTGCAGCCCGGATTTCACAATTGCTTCCGGTATGCCAAGTGCGCTGAACATCTACAATCTGTACAGAAACCATGCTTTAGGCTATTATTGGGCGGTTATGGGCGTTAAAATTATTCCGTCCGTAAATATTATTAGTCTAAGGGAAATGCCCTGGATATTCGACGGAACGCCACACAGAAGCACTGTATCATGTTGTACTAATGGCAGAGTGCGGTCAAAGTCTGCCAGGATAGAGTTTTGTGAGAACTTCAAGGAAATGTTGGATGCAATAGAGCCGACAAAGGTTGTAATCGTCGGTATTGTGCCAGATGAATTGAATGTAGACGTACCAATTATCAATCTTAACTCAAGGAGTCAGAATATAAAAAAAATATATGGAAAGGAGCAGCAGGCATGGGAACAATCAGCCAAGATGCGGCAAAACGCAGAAAAAAAGAAACAATCCGGCAGAAGAGAAGAAGAACCAAGATTGCTGGTGCCGTAAGAAGGAAAAATATGAAAAACGATGAGCTGAATGTGTTGAAATGAAAAATTCACATCACGCCGAGATACATTATAGGAAATTATATACAAAATGCACAAAATAAAAAAGTCGCAGGTCTGAATTAGTTTCAGATTTCTGCGATTTTTTTCGAAAATTCCCAGTTTAAACCGGTCTGGATTTGATGCTATTTATGATTTGTCGTACATTCCCTTGATGCCCTTATCCCATCGCAGGACAGCCCTGGGAACCGCCAGTCGATCAGTGGCAGACCGCCACTGGGAACCCATGAAAGCCACACCGCCCGGCGTGATCTGGAAAAACTAAAGCCAAATAGAAATCCAACAGTACAGCCCGCCGGGGATAACCCAGAAGCAGCCCGGGAACAGCTGCGGAAGTGCAGAGCCAGCACCAGACACAGTCAGACCCAAAACCAATTCTAATAGAACGTTGTAAAACACTTTTAAAAGCGTTTTTATGCAACCACGGTAAAATATACAGAAAACGAATAAAACGCGCTTAAAAAGCCAAATACGGCGTTATAGAAGCATTTAAGGTACATCCGCCCAAGTAAAAACGTCTAAAAGCGTACAGAAATAAGACCGCCGGAGCGATCACGAACAAAGCCCGCATAGTTTCACGCAGTCTGGAAGTATAAAGACCAGACCGGGCGAAGCGTCCGCACAACTGTACAGAGCAATAATAACCCCGTTGCGCTCTGTCGTCAATCCCTGTTATTAACTCGATATTTGAAGATTTAAGGCGCCTTTATATATTTGCGATAAAATATACCAGAATCACGACAAAGTCCGTTAAAGCGTCAAATAGAAGCCAATACAACTATATATAATTATCAATGCACATCACGCCGGAGAACAAGCCCCGGAGAAATCCCAACACAGGTCACGAACCAGCGCCGCCCGGAGCAGATGCAGGATACCAGAAAAAGAGCAGCATTTTACTGCTCTAAATATTTTATATTTGCGACCCCGGGCAAGTCCCGGAAGAACTCCTGGAAGCCGTCAGTTATATTATACTGACGGTCAGACGTTGGAATTGTGCGGCCACCTTTTATTTCCATGCAAGAAAGCTGTAAATACCCCGGTCTTTTAGTGGATTTATGCAGGGCATACCGTAGGAACGACACCGTCCCAGACTGGCAGCGCACCGGCGGCAAGTCGTACCAGACCAGCGGAACGGAACCGGAAGTGACCGCATTAAACACTTGCGCAGCGTCCTTTTTTGCAGCTGCTCCGATTTTATCAACAGTGGAAAAATCACCGCTTAAAATTGCGTCAATGGTCTGTTCTGACGTTGGTTTTATAATCTTTTTTATCATTTCTTACCCTCCATTCAATTTTAAAAACAGGCGGGAAAGCCCCGCCCGGAATTGATTTATTTAGCCTAAACAAGCGTTTATTTTTTTCTCCAAGTGTGGGAACGCTTCACAAATTTCTTGCACGCTGTCGGCGTAATAGTCGCCTACAATTTTACCAAAAATTTTAATATTGCCAGAATAAAAACAACCGAGATCATTAAACCAGATGTCAAACCCGGTTGCTTGTTCCTTTTTGTCGTTGTACCACATATCAATTTTAATCATTTTATTTTCCTCCTGATTTTATTTTAAAAGGCCGCCGGGGAAATGCTCCCCGGTACGCTTGCCGGCCTGTCTTAATTTTTTGTAATTCTTTTAAAAATGTCTATTGTAAGAGTTGCAAGCGCTCTTTTTCTATCTGACATGCAGCCGCGTCTTTTACTTTTTAATGCTTTTTCTGCGGTTTTTAAATTACTTACACCGTAAGATGCAGCTTTCTGTAATTTCTCAAATTCTTCCGGTGTAACCTTCACGGCTTTCAAAGTATCCTGATTGATTGAAAAATCTTCTTTATTTTCCGGGTGAAGTATCTGGCAAATTGGAATATAACAATCAGTTCCCATGTTTTCACCGATATTCCAAACAAGATAGTTACTTGGGATTTTCTCCACGATTTCAAAGACGCTTGTATTCCACAAAGATGTAGAAATGATTTTGTTTCCTTCGATTTTTGCTGTTGCGTATGCCATAATTATTTACCTTTTTTTATTTTTTTGAAGTCCGGCGGTTGCGTTGGGGCTACGGCCTGACCGCCGCCGGAGGGATTAATATTTAGTTGGCTTTTCATAGCGGATAACTGCCACCTGTTCGCCGATGGACTTTAAGAAGTCGTATCCGTTAAACATCGGACCGTTAAGTCCTAATAAAAGCGGTTGCCCTTGCAGTTCTTCACGTTGCACCGGGTTTTCATTGTATCCATAAATCAGGCTCTTGAACTGCTCGGCGGTCTTGATTTCTCCCGGAAGATCATAAACAACGGTTTTGCCTGTGAACATTTTACCTGTAATCATTTCGTTTTCCTCCTGTTTTTTGTTTGAGTATTTCTTACTGGTATTATAATAACACTAGATAGTAACAATGTCAATAAGAAAATAATATTTTTTAGTTGATTTTTAATACTGAATAGTGTTATAATAACGCTATCACATTGAAAGGATAATAACGTTATGGATGGTACAAAAATCATTAAAAAATTGCTTTTGGAAAAAGATATAAATACGGTAGACCTTGCGAAACGCTTAGGATGCGGAACGGCGAATCTTTATAATAAGTATAAGAGAAATAATTTCTCTTTGAACGAAATAGAAGAGATCGCCGCCGCTGTCGGATGCTCCGTTAAAATTAGCTTTGAAAATTCAGACCAAGTGCAACACTCGGAAGCACCAGCACAAGCCCCAAATCAGCCCGTAGAAGCCCCGAAGCCGAGCAAGCTGGACATTTTACCGCCTACACCGGAGAATCTGCAAATAATCAATTTTGCATGGCTCAAAACCAACCCGATATATAAACCCGAGGTTGCGAAGATGTTCGGTGATGAAGTTACCGAAAAACTTTGCGGCATGAGCGAAGCAGAATTTAAAAAGCTTGCACATTTAGGCGATTCGTGATAATCTGTTTTTGCTGATATTTTAATGTAACAAACTGTGGGGGAATCCGGGCTTTTCGTCCGGGTTCTTTTTTATGCTGCCATTTTATAAAGAATCAAGAATTTTAATTCCTCATATTGCCGGGAGCTAATCCCGGTGAAGTCGTTCCCGATCAGGTTCAGGAGCTTCACCAGTTTTCTTTTGGTGTGGGCTTTTTCGATCTGGGTCAGGTAATCGTTGTATTTCATTTCTGCACATCCTCCAATCTAATAGCAAGCCCTAATCCGTTATTCTTGTTTGATCTTGTGATATAGAAATCAATCACCCGATCATCAAAATACTTTTTGCAGGTATGGAGCATTTTCCCACTCATTTCCCATTCTACAAATTCGCTTTTTCTGCCTTTCTGGATTTCGAAGAAATCACAGTGCATTGTGTTAAATAAATCTAAAAATTTAATCATGTTTTTCCTCTCTTTCTCCCGGCTCTGTGTCCGGGTTGCTTGTTCTCTGTTGATGGTTATATGATACACTAATGTGTATTAAAAGTAAATAGTAATAATACACAACAATGTACTGTGTAATTATATAAAATACACAAATATGTACAATGTAAATTCTATTGACACGGAATACATAAGAGTGTATTATTACATATATAATATAGAAAGAAAGGTGGTTTTTAGATGGCAGAAGCAACAACAGAAAGAAGAAAGAACAAATATAAAGGAAAAGTTTCTTACAATAGACTCTGGGAGACGATGCGTAGAAGAGGAGTAGAAAAGATTGATCTAAAAAATAAATACAATCTTTCGCCGACACTTGTGAACAGGTTAGTCAAGAACGAGAACGTAGGTGTAGACACTATAATGTATCTTTGTTATCGGTTAGACTGCCAGCCATGCGATATTTTAGAATATATTAAGGAAACAGAAAATAATACACATTAATGCATTTTTACCATTGACAATCAATACACATTTGTGTATGATAAGGACAGTTAAAGAAAACCAATTACACAGCCCCGGACAGGGGCGGAACGGAGGAAATAAACATGAAATATATTGTTATGGATTTCAAAGACGGCGATTTTTTCACCGATGAATTTGACGCCAAAGAAGAAGCCTTGCAAGAAGCGAAAGAGCAATGGGAACAGCTGACTGAACACGATCAGCAGCGAAGAACAGCATTTTACGTCCTGGAAAGCATCAACCCAGACGAAGACGCACCCGATCATTATGACGGCGACATTGTTAAACGCTGGAAATAAAAATAAGCCCCTGAGAGATAATCCCGGGGGGCTTTTGTTGCCTTATTCTGGCGGCGTAATGAGCGACGGTGAACAGCCCCACCGCCGAAGCTGTTAAAATACATTTAGCACAAAACCGCCAAAGTTGTCAAGCAAAAATTTTTTTATTTTGGGTCTTGATTTTTAAAACCGATGTGGATAAAATAAAAATAACGACAGGCGACGGAACTCAGGACGGGAGCTGCAAGCCAGAGCGTAAAAAGAATATTGATTAATCAGCCAGATCAAGCCGGATAAAATACCGGAAGGTCTGGTTTTTTGTGTTTAATAGCCAGAAAATGGCAGTATTACATAACGTATAATTATATAATAACTGGTTTTATAATCCCGCCCTAGATTCCAGAGACCTAGAGTTTATTAATATACATATCATACAGTAGTGTATAGATATATAGAGTTAATAAGAGCAATATAGCGGTAAAAATAAAATTAATAGACTATTGACAAGTAATATAAAAATGTGTTAAAACAGAATCAACAATTGAATACGCCGAAAGGCAATAATGATAATTAAGACTATTAGAAGACGATTAAAACCGAGCAGATCGGAAAGATGAAAGGGATTTAAAAGGTTCCGGATTGTATCTGCACCCTTGGTTTTTGTCGTCTTTTTTTATTTTATTAACATGATGAAGTGGAGGTGATATGGTGAGAACAACAGAGGAACTCTTAGAGAATTTTGAAGAAGAAACACATGGCCTTTTAAAGGTTTTCTGCGAAAAATACAATCTTGAAAGTCCAATGGAGATGAAACAAAACACTTTTGAAGCTGCCATGTCATACGCTGGAGATCAGATATTCTTGAAACCTGATAACACAACACTAAAGTATAACAGGCAGACTGTTATAGATACAGATAACGCTCCGTTAATAGAATACATATTAGACAGATATGAACAGATATGTACGATATACAACAAAGAGGTTACATTACAAGGGTTTAGCAAGTATACAAAAATAGGCAGACAGACAATGTATAACTGGCTAAATGGAGAATGTAAAACTAAGATATACATAGATATGAACGGCAATGTTATACATGATATACAAGAGTGGAAACTAAATAAAAGGGGTGAATACAGGGAGATTGCAAGCACCGCGCACTTAGACATTATGAAAAAATTGGAAGAAATGGACGAGCATTCTCTTGCAAATATTAGCATCGGCGACAGAAATAACACGGGTGCAGCCATGAAACTAAATACTAAGTTCAGGTGGAACGCACCGAACGGGCGCAGCGCAGAGGATAAGCAGGACAAACCACGAGAGAGCCTGGAACAGATCAAGGAGGAATTTGGTGGACTGCTTCCGGGAAAGTAAACCCGGCACGACTTATAGCTCCCGGGGACGGAAGAACCGGAGCTGTAACAATATGTTGTAGTATCTGAGATTGATACACAATATATAGTAATGTCCAATGTCCTTTTAGGGTGTACCCAAAATGAACACAGGACAGAATAAAAATATTTGTGCAATATGACAATATATTTCGCCAGATATTCCCTTGATTACTGCCGAAGGCTTCTGGATAACAGCGTTAAGGCAGGCAAGCCCGTATGGGATAACCGGGAGGGGGGTGTATATAGCATCCCGGACGCGCCGAGTAGGTTGCTCAAATTCTCCAAAATAGAAAAAAGGTCCTGTCACACGGACAAGACCAATAAAAAGAGGAACCATTACGGCTCCCCTTTAACATCGCTGATATTAAATTGAACAATGACATCCGGAATTGCTTCAACAGCTATTTGACATCCAAGGAAATCCAAAATGGATATTAGTTCCTCGGCAGACAAGGTTTCTCTTGAAAACTTATTCGCTAATGCCTGTGGAGAAGTCCCCAGATGTTTGGCTACTTGAACGTTAGTAACTTTTTTCATTTTCATAATTTGTTTTACTTTTTGAGATACCACATAAACACCTCCTACAACTACATAATAAACGCAAACGTTAAAAAAATCAATGAAAATTCATATAAAAGTGTATAAAACGCTTGATAAAATACACAATATAATGTATAATTGAATTATAAAGAAACGGAGGCGTGTATATATGAAAATAGGATATGTAAGGGTGTCAACAGTAGATCAGAACGAAGCGAGGCAGATTGAGGCGATGAAAGCTGACGGCATTGAGAAGATTTATATAGATAAAAAATCCGGAAAAGACTTCAATCGTCCTGAATACCAGAGAATGATTTCTGAATTGCAGAAAGGTGATACACTGGTAATTCACTCTATTGATCGGCTCGGAAGAAATTATGAGGAAATCATTGAAGAGTGGAGACGAATAACAAAGGAAATTGAAGCAAATGTCATTGTACAGGATATGCCATTACTCAACACCTGCCAGAATAAAGATTTGACAGGTACATTAATCGCAGACATCGTATTGCAACTCCTTTCATATGTAGCTCAGAGGGAACGTGAGAACATTCGTCAGAGACAGAAAGAGGGCATTGCAATCGCAAAAGCTCAGGGCAAATATAAAGGACGCGCCAAGAGAGAAATAAATAAGAAACTTTTTGAAGAGACAAAACTCAGATGGCAGAATGGAGAAATTACAAAAGTCCAGTTTGCGGAGATTATGGGGGTTTCGAGAGGAACATTATACAAACTTTTGGAGGAAGAAAAAAGATGATTGATTTTACGAACAAGTATATTATCACTGAAAACGATACAGAGTCAGAGAAGCTCCTTAAAAAGGCGATTTCTCAAGGATTCACTTTACCGAAAGGTGAAAAGGCGATGGAGTCATGCAGACTATTTCATTTCATTGGTAACCCTTATAAGCAGGTAAGTACGCCAATGTTTTCCAAAGGGTTTGAATTGGAACAGGCAATCAGATATTCTGATCTATTTGGAAATGAACTGGAAGAGTTGACAAAGATCGCTGATTCAGCTGCAAGATGGTGTCGGGCATACGGATATGAGCACCTGAGCGTATATGCCAATGAAGAACTCGACAGATACACTGGCAGGGGAATCGCAAAGACAAAGGATGGAACAGTTCAGGAAACGAGTATTGAATTGAAGAAGCCTCGCAAGATAACCGTATCTGAATTGGAAGAACATTTCGGATATCCGATTGAAATTGTAAGTTGAGGCAACTGCCTATGAAACATAACCCACAAGGCGAATCAATCAGAATCCGTCTCACATATCAGCTAGAACGAAAGCTCATAGCCGAAAAGAACCGAACCGGCAAAAGCGTATCGCAGATCACAAGGGAAGCTCTGGCAGAATATTTTCGGAGAAGGTAGGCAAATGTCGATGCTTGAAAAATTTTTAAAAAATAAAAAAGGCGGTTTTGTCGTACAGGATGAAATCCAGAATCTTTCAGATAAGATTATCTTAAATAACGAGATTGATATAACAAGCCACAATGAATCCGTTCTGGAAGACGGTAGGTTATATGACACATCAAAAGCAGAAAAGGTTTTTAGTGATCCAACAAGCGTAAATTATATTTGTTTTAGTAGATCAAGATGCAGGGCTTATTTTTTGACAAAAAACGGAAGATGGTTTTCTGCTGATGAAGATACGGAACGCGTTAGTGGTAAAATTTCTGAGGGCAAGCGAATCTGCATTCGGGATATAAAAGTATTTACCACATACAAAAATCTTCGCATAGAGCTAGAATCCACAGTCAAGATTTTAATCGGCAAAAACGATTATGAATTGTACAAAAAGTATTTTGGAAAGGCAGAAGAAGGATGATTTCGGAAGAATACAGTGAACGCTTCGATGAACTTCGTAAGAATCGAGTCGAGGTAAGCTATCATAAATACGGTCCTGTCAGGAAGAATTTTAAAACCGGGAACGTGCAGGCACTTCCGTCCATGGAACGGTGTATTGAGAAATATAATTCCACCGGAAACACAGAATATCTCGTGGATGCAGCAAATTACCTCATGTTCGAGTTTATGTATCCGCAGCATCCTAAAGCACACTTCAAAGCTACAGACAGCAAAGATAGCGCCGGGATAGTCGGAATCAGCGTAAAGGAAATGGAGGGCTTTAAGAATGAACAGTACTAATGCTTTAAAAGTAAAGATATTTAATCCCAATGGAAGCGGTTGGCGTGGAAACAAATGCGTAGTTAATGGAAAAGAAATCCCAAGAGTAAAATCGGTTGACTTCCATGTTGCTGTCGATGAAATTCCGACATTTGAGTTTGAAATATCCGGTCTGCCGGATATAGAAATGTTTGGAGATATCCGATTTCGATTTACACCAGAATCCGTGACCGACGCAGTAGCCGTTTTAAGGCACGAACTTCTTACACATGGAGAAGTTTACAATGGTTTCAAAGCAAGCCTCAAAACAGCCGTTGAGAAGTACTGTACATGCGGTCTACCATTCGAACCCGAAGAAGAAACCGCTGGTAAGATTCTTGATTTTATGATCGGAGAGGAACAGAAAGAATGATTCTTGCAAAATTCGTAGCAGCCATGTTGGATATAACGTTTTTTACATTTGTTTTGGCGTTCCTAATATCTCAGGACGAAGCCGAAAAGAAAAGCAATTCAATAGCATCGGCAGTATTTATATTGATGGAAATTTGTTTCGCAGTTAATGCAGTTGTAATTTTTAGGTTATAAGGAGAACCCAATGTGGTTAGCATTCACAATACAAATTCCCCTGTTCACCATACTGATTGAACGGGTGAAAATACAAGAAAATCAGAAGCCTGTCGTTCTCAGGTCTGGGAAAGCCTTTGAATCTGACAGGTCGAGGCATCCAGAGTAGCTTAGGTCTGCGTCAGTGAAATACAATTTCCCAAAGTAACTGGCGTGGACTTAACGATACAAATATAGACATGATGCTTTCTAAAATTTTATAAAATATATCACTCTATCACGAGTCCGGGTAAAATCCCGGACAAATAATGGGCTATCGCCAAGCGGTAAGGCACAGCACTTTGACTGCTATATTCGCTGGTTCGAATCCAGCTAGCTCAGCTGACTGTATCTTACACATGGATATAGTCCCTCCAAGGTGCCATCTATCCCAACGGGGATGATTAAAGGGACTTCAAATGTCCCGGATGGTATTCTGCATGGCGCAGAACAATCAGACCCTTTGTTGCGGCTGTGAGGGTATGAACCGTAACAGTAGAGGAACGTTACTCTTGAGTTGCCTAATAACGCCTCTACTTAGGACATTTATCTCAGCAGGTCAGAGAACCCGGCTCATAACCGGGCGGTCCTGGGTTCGAACCCCAGAATGTCCATTTCTCCATCAAATGCCATCTGAGCCGTTATCTTGGATGGAAAAATTTTTACCAGATAATTGAGAGTCGAAAGGACTGCGATAACCGGGTGATACGGCGACGAGTTACGCGCTACGACTTCACTTTATCTGGTGGCATTCCGGAGTTTAATGGGTTGACGAATCTAGGAGTTTTAAGGAATGCAGGAGTCCGTACAAGGTTCACTCTATATCACCTATATGGCATAAATATCCGAGACAACTCCGTGGAGCATACCACGGTCACCAAAAAGCCGTCAGGTTGGCAAAAATACGATAGTCCAAGCTATGAAAAATTGCCTAGTGGAAAAGCATAACACGATAAACATATTGCTAACCCGGGAATCCGGGTTCTGTGGAATGTGCAGCTAGTGGAAAGCTGATAGGGACGAGTAACCTAGTCTCCGGTTCGATTCCGGGCGTTCCGCTTCCAATGAACTGCAATCATTGGAATCTTTTTTTCTTACTTCATTCGGTTCCAGTGTTTCTCGTTGGGAGATTTATGCCGTTCAAGTCGGCGCACTGGAATTTTTTAATTAAGGAGATGTCTATGGACACAAAAGGATATAAATGTTGGGAGGAGAACAAGCATGAGTGATTTGTCTGAACTTATTAATAGAGGCGGTCTTATTGATGATTTTAAGATAAAAGAGTTAGAAGATGAGCAAACACCCATAGACCCTATAAAGGTAGAAAACTGGTTGATTGATCGCGGATTAAAAAATGGAATCCGATTATACGGAAAAAGTGAACTTAGACAAATTGCCAAACACCTTTTAATTTATTGTGGGGACGAATAATGCAAATAGCAGGAAAAGAAATCAAAGACGAGTGTTCCAGATGCGGTAATATCCTCGAATGTGAGTTGTTCCGTCAGGGACATGGAATAAAACAGGAACGTGAGAATATAGCAAAGATGATCGAGTGCCAGATGCGGCACAGGGATGGAAGAGAGAAAAATGGAAGAACTTGTGTTATGGAAAGAATTTCAGGAAGCTAAAGTTCCGTATGTATCAAACCGATCAAAAGATGAATTTTACCGAGTGTTTGGCAAAATTTCAAAAGAACAGTTTATCTCATTAGATTTACAAAATGGTTGGGGTAATTTTGATAGCAAGTCCGGAATAAGAAAATTTCTTTTTCTTCAAAAGTATTTGCGAGGTGAAGAAACAGAGTGGAATGGGCCTGAAATTGCCACACCAAAAGATGAGATTTTTATAAAACTTAAAAAGCAAAGAGAAATAA
>ERZ1035001.1035-NODE-1035-length-11865-cov-4.158425_pt1 | contig 11865 bp, 18 predicted proteins | sample MGYA00520685_ERZ1035001 | MGnify/ENA primary metagenome ERZ1035001 (study PRJEB33766, sample SAMN09781749) | gut metagenome | biome: gut microbiome | host: Homo sapiens | place: Madagascar | study: EMG produced TPA metagenomics assembly of the PRJNA485056 data... | reverse complement strand
GTACTCCGAGACGATACTGGAACAATCCCTCCCCGGATGTGCAGATCATGTCCTTATTCGTTGCTTTGTATACAATCATTTCTTTTCTCCCATGTAATAATCCAGCACGATCTTTTTCAGTTCATCCCTGCCACACATGCCGATCTGTCCGGCACTCTCCGGCAGTCCTGCTGCCTTTGTGATTCTTCTATCTATGGTTACCCGGTTCTTTGATGCCAGTTTCAGTCCTGCTGCCAGCACATCCAAAAGCTTTTTATCCGGATTAAATACGGCATTAGCCAGAGCTGCACCGTCCTCTTCCATGTGCTGTGTCGGATATTCCATCAACATCTGGACCACAAAATCTTTCCAGTCTTTCATCTGGCTCTCCAGTTTCAGGTCCTCTGCTTCCAGTTTTAGCTTGCCGATTGCCGCCATTGTCTCATTACACAGGGTATCCTCGGCATCGTCACTGTCCATGTAGTCCTCGGCATCGTCCTTCTCCAGTCCGTTCTCCACTGCCAGTCCGATCAGAGCTTCCAGGTCTCCCTCTGCCTTCTGGGCGGCTGCTGCCCTGTTTAACTCCTCTACGGTATTAAATATTCCGAATTTCTTCTCCATCTGTTCTCCTTTCCCGGTTGCACCGGTGCAATTTTTCAAAAAACGTATCGTTTTTGTGCTAAAGCGTTTCAAGCCGTGAAAATTTGTCACGGTTTCCTGTCAAAATGTTCTATTTTTGATATTTTATTGAACTCAACAAAATACTCTCTAACTCTTGTCACTTACTGGTGTTACCTCTTCAAATTCCACTTTTGTGAAAATGTTAGATTTCACATCTATCTTGGGCATATTGTAGCTGAATGCATCAGAATACTCGTGCCTGCCTTCCACGGCGGTGATGCAGTGCCCTACTTCCCGGACCTCTTCCAGTATCTTTTTCCACAGATCCGCATCCTTGATCTCTTTCCCACGGCTGTTCTTCCAGCCGTTTCTCGCCCACCGTTCCGGCCAGCACTGATTGATCACGGATGCGATATAGCTGTTTTCCGTGTAGATTACAATTTCCCGATTACTTGGCAGTCTCTCCAACGCCCTACAGATGCTCCACAACACCAGACGGTTGGCCGTGCTCTCCGCCTTCCCGATCTCCGGCGGCTTTTCATAGTTTTCACCGTTTTTCTTCGTCCGCAGGGTATACATGACCTTGCCCGTTCCCTTTGCGGATCCGCGCAGTGTTGCGCTCACAAACATTTCTATTGTCAAAATCAACACCTCCTTCTCCCCGGCGGTCTCTTCCGCTCGGTCGTTTTTAATCTGATCAGCGTGTAACTCCGGTACAAAAATCCTGTGACCGGATTGATGCCCTCATGCATCCTGGCTATGTAATATCCCTTTGGTGGCTTCACCTCCGGCTTCCAGCGGACCAGCTTGTCCGTCCGTGGCTTCGGAAGCGGCATATTGCGGCTGGTATTGTAGGAGGACTCCGCAATTCTGGGCTTGCCCGGTGTGCCGTCCGCCTTGATCTCCGCTGTGTGCTCGTCCTTGGTCAGGTAGTCTGCCAGCTGCTCCATATCGTCGCCGGTAAACTTGCTGTGTCGGATCTCCGCCACGTAGGTGCCACCCTTTGTCCATGCCTTGGTCACGATAGCAGCCGCATCACCATCCGGTGTCTGCTTGATCACAAGGTGGATATGCCAGGCTCCCTTGGTTCCACGCTCAATGTTGCGGATCCAGTAGAGCGGTGCTCCTCTTACCCGGTAGATCTTCCGGATCTTACTCATTGCCTTCTGAAAGTCCTTCAGCGCTTCCGCCATATCAGGAGGTCTATTCTCCATCGCATAGGTCCATGTGATAAACAGGTCTCCCTGGTCAAAGTACTGGATCAGCCTCCACCGACACAGCCTTGCCTTATTCCTCCGGTTGATCAACCGCACCTGTTCCTTCGTCGGCTTCTCCTTCTTCTGTCTGGTCTTACCCTTCCCCCCATAATTCCCATCATGGTACTCTTCTACATCCAGCACATCCCCATGCCTTAGCCTTATTTTCTTTCTCTTAACCATGTCTCTGTATCCTAACTTTAATATCTTTATCAAGTGCGCAGGGGCTTTGAAAAGCCCCATTTTTCTTGACTTTTTTGGCTTACAGAGTTACAATAATTTTGTCTATATAAGTAGCTCTGTGAGCTCGCCGGCATCGCCAAATGCCGGCTTTTTTATTGCGCGAAATATGCCGGGTTCTGATCGGTCGGCATGTAATAACCGTCTGCCGCCGGTCTGGCACCGTAGTAGCCTGCCTCGCCCGGGATCCGGTAGACCATGCACTCAAAGCCCAGGTTGTTCTTGATCAGGCATTCCCGCATAACCTTTGCTATGGAGCGGTCATCAAAGGCACCCTGCTCCTTTTCGTCTCTTTCCTCGTTGTAACGTCCGAATAACTGTTCCCGGATCTCCTGCGGTGCTTCCAGAAATACCGTGACCGCGCTTGCCTTGTCATACAGATACTTCGCTTGAAACCAGTCCTTCCGGATTACCGCCTTCGTAAATTCGTCTCCCATCTTCAACAGCTTGTCCATGTAGTACTGTTCTGTTTTCACCTGCTCTGCCTCCCTTCAGTTCTTCCAACTTTTGCTCCAGTTCCCGGATTCTTTCCTGCTTTTTCCGTAATTTTTCCAGCTGATCCTCGCAAAAAAGGCAAAAAATAAAAAGCATAGCCGCCAGGCCCATGACTATGGCGATCTGCTCTCTTACTTCTGTTGTCCCAAAAACATCCCTCAAAACCCACGCTCCGAGGAGTGATATCGCAATATTTTTATACATCCGTAGCCCCTCCGTATATCTGATCTCTCAGTCTATGTATCTGGATTATCCTTTCATTGCAAAGGTCCTCCATTACTTCCAGCGTGCTCAGCAATGACTGCTCCTGCTTGTCATTCGTTGTAATGATCTGTAAACCTTCAAAGTTATAATATTTCGCCTCCGGCACTGACTGCTTCACTTCATCATAGACATACCCGGCCAGTTGCGAATTGCTGGCTTCCCAGTATTTGTGACCGTCTTTGTTTTTCACAACTTCCTTGGCATAATACTTAATCATTTCCATGTTTATCCCTTTCCGATCACGCTCTCTGCGTGGTGCCCGGAATCTACCCGGACACCGAAAGAGGTTCGTGCCGCCATAGCAGGTACGGCACATCTACGGGGGGACGTGGTGCATGACACCACGCACAAAGCGTGATCTATAATATGATGCTTGTCCCCATGCCCTCTACGTGGTGCCCAGCCAGGGGAGGACTGGACACACACGCTAATTGTGTAAAAGGGGAGTGTGGTGTTTGGAATACACCACGTACAGGGCACGGATACTTGTGGTTACGCTGATTCTTCTTTTTTCTTGACTGCATATCCCAGGGTCTTCAGACTCTGTTCATTCAGCCGTAAGGCAATCTCTGCCTTTTTCATGGGATCCATGTCATCCAATGACAATACCTGATCCCCGATGTGGATTAAATTTACAATCCGCATATGTACCTCCTGACTGCTTTTCTACAGCTTATGGTGCTATGGTTGTCTAAGTTGCATTCTCCAACTCAAAGATTGCCCACCGCAGCGCTGCCTTGGTGTTCTCATCAATGTCATTACGCTCTAAGAGAGCATATAATCTATCGATTCTCTCCATTCCTGCTGCCTCCTTCCTTTATTATTGCTAGTCTGAATCTCCAATCTATTTGTTCTCTTGTCCATTCTGCCTTCTCCGTGATATAATTCTCCTATATCATTTTCAGGAGGTATTAACATGCGTAATCCTTTAGAATCCCTCATAAAACGCCTGGGCTCTATGTATTCCATTGAACGGGACAACGGCTCTGTTGACCCAGTGAAGGGCTTGATCAACCAAGAACAATCTACCGGCAAACGATACATAGGTTTTCTTCCCGGTACTGATATCCAAGTTGATGATTGGCTCACAAATCCAAGTGGTGATCGTTTCTATGTTATTGACAAAGAAACTGCAACATTTCAAGGCAAACCACACGAATTACGCTGTTTTATAGAAACAGAAGCTGAACACCAAAAAAAGGCACTTACCACCGGACCTATTTTTAATATTGGCTCTGCAACCGGATCTATCATTGGCACTCAGGTTCATGCTTCCTTAAACTATTCCGATTCCATTAATCAAATGAAGGAGCAGGTGCAATCTTCCAGTTCACCTGATAAAGATGATTTACAGCAGCTTCTTTCATTGTTAGAAATGCTTGTTAATGATCGGATTCCTGCTCAAAAAGGAATGTTCTCAAAATTTTCTGATGTCATGGAAAGAAACTCCTGGATCACAAGTGCAATATCCTCTACATTATTAGGTTGGCTGATGTCTCAAATACATTGACATTTCCCTTTATAGTTACAGAAAGCTCTGTGGAACCGTCTGCGGAGCTTTTTAAACTATAATCCGATACTTCTATCATTTCTTTTCCTACTTGTAAAAAAATCCTGCTCTCTTCTTTGTGGATTACTATTTCCACTCCTGCTGCCTCCTTTACTGATTGAAATGTCACTTTTTGTGGAGTTTAAGAGTTAAAAAAAATTTCCTGTACGCTCTTGTTATAATACTTTGCCAGTGCAATTTTGATGTAATCTCTCGGAATTCTATCTCCACATTCGTACATCGATAATGCTGATACACTGATTCCAACAGCTTTTGCAACTTGTTCTTGCGTTTTTGATCCGCGTAGGTCTACCAACCTTTTCCCTATTTCTTTTGCGTTCACCCTATAGCCTCCTTTGTCACGTTTTGTGGAACACTTTGAATATATCACTCGTCACATTTTGTGTCAACCACTTTTTGTGGAATTTTGCTATTTATTTTTTCCACGTTGTGTGGTATTGTTATTTTACAAAGTTGAAAGGAGACATCTCATGGGTGATTTTCCAAATGTATTCAAATCATTACGAATAAAAAGCGGATTAACTCAACAACAAATGGCTGAAAAACTAGACTTGTCAAGAAGTACAATCGGAATGTATGAAAACGGCGAACGTGAGCCCAGTTTTGAAACCTTAGAAGATATTGCTGATTTATTCAATGTCGACATGAATTATCTTATTGGAAAAAAAGAATCTACTGAAATTATTCCGGATAGCTATTATCTTAATCCAGAAGCACGTGACATGGCGCAGTTCCTCTTCGAGAATCCTGAATACAAGGTTCTCTTCGATGCTTCCAGGAAGGTGAAGCCTGAGGACATCCAGTTTGTAAAAGAAATGATCGACAGGATGAGCAATCAGAACGGATGACTGTGGCTCGTACATATTCAGAGGAGGTGGCTGACATGGATATCCATTCGGTACTGGCAACATTGCCAGGCAGCATTAAGGCATATGTGGTGGCAAATCCCGATATGAGCTTTACCATCGTTCTGAACGATGCCCTGTCCTTTGAGCAGAATCGGAAATCTTACCTTCATGAGTATGCACATATCGTCAACGGAGATTATGACAAGAAGTTCTCCGCAGATATGATCGAGTTGAATGCACACATTTAAGAAGGAATTATTATGACTCTTGTAAAAAAGCTTTTAGATGCTCTAAATATGGATAATTGGAATAAACAGAGAAAAAGTCCTGATGTTGATGCCGATACCTATTCTCCTAGCTTATATGAATTAATATTTACTTTCTGGAGGCAGCATCCACAAAAATACTCCAATGATTTTTCTTACAAAAAAACATCCAATGAAGAGTATTTACTTTACGGAAAGGCTTTAATTCTGTGGGGATACGATAAAGCTCGTCCTCTATTTGAAAGTTTTCCATATTATTATGAAACAGAGTGTCATATAAGTAATCCATTGAAATTACAATCGGTATTGCTACAGAAAGGCTATATTGCCCCGGCATCCGCACAGTCCGTATTATTTTCTTATACCGTTGCAGATTTAAAAATACTTGCAGACAGTATTGGTTGTTCAAAAAAAGGCAAAAAGGCCGAACTTGTTAATAGAATATACTCGTCCCTTAATCAAAATGATTTAAATGAACTCGCTATTCAATCAGGCCTATATACACTTTCAGATAAAGGTATTGCTTTTATGGAAGACAATTACGATTATGTCGACCTGCATCTGCACTGGAAATATAATATCTCATTGTCTGATTATAATAAAAACAGATTTTGTGGAAACAAAAAACGTACCTTTAACGATACCGCTTATACTATCCTATGTGAAAGAACATACAAAAAAACTGCTTCATTCAATTACTATGGATTAAGCCAAGATTATCTATCTTTATACAACATTACTTTTTCTGAAGGACGATACGATATAGCAATTAAATATTATTTGCAATATCTATATTTAAACACCTGTTGTATCCGTGAAGTAATGCTATACCAACCAGGTATTTATTATTCATCCGATGATTCGCTATCTTATGCTGTAATACTTTCAGCACATGAAGCTACTGAAATAGTTAAGTTAAAGGATTATTACAATTCTGTACTGGTTGATAATATCTATAAACAACCAGGTCAGCCACCCAGTTTTCTGGATATAAATGTCTTCAAACAGATGATACATGAAATGCTTACAGAAATTATATTTGATTATGAAAAATATAATGTACTTATGCGAAGCAAATTGAAAACTTATGTATCCATGCTGTAGTTGCACCGGTGCAACTGATATATCTGTTCTTTGACAATATAATACATTTAACCGGGTAGTCGGTGGACGTGCTCTCATCTGATCCGAGCCTTACGGAAAGGATGATTATTATGGTTTCATGGAATGAGTTGTTTACTTTCGTCATCATGCTGGTGGCGATACTGACCTACATAGAGACCCACGGAAAGCATAAGAAATAGCCGTCCTGCTCTCGTCAAAGTTTAGGAACGGCTATCTCTGGATAGTTAAGTATTAAATTTCGCCGGGTCGGGTGAAGTGCACTCACCTTCCGACTACCTTGTTAAGTGTATTATATGTCAAATGATCAGTTTTGTCAAATTACATGAAATCAGCCCCAGTGTTGGAGCACCGGAGCTGATCCGATCTTACCGGGAAATCCCGTATAAAATCACCTTAGACAAGTGCATTTTATCATTTTCCCGGACAGATTGCAATGCAAACATATGTCCGGGCATTTTTATGCCCATTTTTCCGTACATTTACTTAGGAGGAATGTGCAATGTCAAAGAGAATAAGGTATAACAGCATATCTGATTCTGAAGATCAGGTGCGCACCGGTGCCGCCTATATCCGTGTCAGCACAGATGATCAGTTAGAGTATTCCCCAGAATCACAGTTAGAGGAAATACGGCGATACTGCCGTGAGCATAACATCATTCTATCCCAAGAATTCATTTTTATCGAGGAGGATGGAAAATCCGGTCGAAAGTCCAAAAACCGTTATTCCTTTCAAAATATGATTGCTCTGGCCAAAATGAAACCAAGGCCTTTCGATGTTATAGTGCTTTGGAAATTCAGTCGTTTTGCCCGTAATCAGGATGAAAGCGTCTTTTATAAATCGATTTTGCGGAAAAACCTCGGAATTGACGTAGTCTCGGTCAGTGAGCCTTTGATTGCAGGTGCATACGGTCGTCTGGTGGAAAGCATTATTGAATGGCAGGATGAGTTCTATTGTATCAACCTTTCCGGTGAGGTACGCAGATCCATGCTCTCCCGGGCACGTAAGGGCTTATATAATGGCAAAATGCCACTCGGATATTCCAAGGCCCCTGATGAGAATCCTGTTATTATTCCCGAAGAAGCCGCTATTGTCCGTAAAATCTTTGGCATGTATGCTACCGGAAGTGATATTAACTATATTACCCGCTGGCTGAATGAACATGGATATAAGACCAAAAACGGCAGAAAATTCACTCAGGAAGCCGTTATCTATATTCTTGAGAATCCCTTCTATATTGGTAAGATACGTTATAACATGAGAGAATCCAGTGATACCAGTACCCTGCGTGATCCAGACGAATGGATCATAGTGGACAGTTTTCATGAGCCTATTATTGATATGGAGACCTGGAATATTGTTCAGGAGCGCCGTATCCGTAGCAAACAATTGCAACGCCCCTATGAGCATCCGGTATCTCATACCAAGCACTGGCTGTCCGGGCTTGTAAAATGTCCGATCTGCGGCAAATCCCTATCTCATAAAGAGGGCTACCCAAGAAAAGAAGCCAATGGTAAAACTTACATATCCGGCGAAGGATTTCAATGTCTGGGTTATATGAAGGGATTGCACGGAGGCTCCCAATATGTTTCTGCAAAGAAGCTCACCAAAGCCGTCGTTGCCTCCCTACATAGCGTTCTGGACAGCTCTATGGATGTCTCTTTCGAGCTTGTCCGGAAAATAGAACCTACTGATGCACTTGATCGGCAGCGTTACGAACACGAACTATCCTCTCTGGATCGAAAAATGGAGCGTATCCGTGAAGCTTATATGAACGAAGTTGATACTTTAGAAGATTATAAAAGAAATAAAGAGATGCTGGAGAAAAGACGTATTGATCTTCAAGCATTACTGGATAACCTATCTGCTTCCTCTGCCGACACACCGACAGATTACAAAGAACAGTTTTTATCCCGAATACAGTCTGTTCTCGATATCATCGAGAGCGACGCTCCAAACAATCTGAAGTCAGAAGCTCTCCGCGGTGTTGTTCAGAAAATCGTGTTCTATAAAGACACAAATACACTGGAATTCCACTATTACCTCATGATATAATAATGGCCGAAACCCGCATAAATACTGAGGTTATTTAATTGTCGCCGTATTTTCCATCATGGTCCCCCATGATTGGAAATACGGCTACTATTATAAAAATAACTATTATCTACAACATGTTTACGCTACAGTTCAAATATGCTATTATAACAAAAAGGAGGATTTTGCAATGTTAAAGAATAATCCTGGTGCCCCTTACGGTTATAAACTGATTGATGGTTGCTTGGAAGTCGATAAAGAACAGGCTCGAAATGTACAAAAGATTTTTGAGATGTACCTTGAATATACTGAGCATCCCCCTAAAGAATTAGTAGAACGTATAATTAATTCCTCTGCCGAAACGGGAAATATGCTTTCCTATGAAGATGCGGAAAAATTGGTACTTTATGAAGATATACTGCTATATATTGAGACACAGTTAGATTAATATTGCATTTACAAAAAAGAGGCCTAGCCTCTTTTTTGTAACTGGCAAGTTAATAGCTCCTGACTATAAATCTGCTGTAGCCATACAATCTAATTACACTTGTATGACTAATGGCTATGTAATTGGAACAATACAGGGTGCAGTGAATGGCTGGGCATCTATCCGATCATCCAAGAATGCAAATTATTTCTTGGCATTATGTACATCATCAGAAAATCCTATAGCGATATGTATTCCATTTGCATCAGGAGACTCCGTTATATTTGGATCAAGTGGTACATATAATCTCGCATTTGCACCGGCTAAATAATAAAAGTACCTTTTATCACGCAACCCTTTAGAGTTCCGGTTGCGGAATACTCCTGAAATATACTTCCATTGTACATCAAGCTTACATTACCAGTACTAGCAACATCATTTATCAGTAAGTACTGACTTGGTATCAATATATTATATTTAGGCTGTAGATCTGCTGGTAGCGTGGCTAATGGAGATCCGTATGGTATAGACCCACTTAAAATGCGGAATCCAAAATCTACAATATTGCCATTCTTCTTACAATATACAAAATCGGTGGTTACACCTGATGGGAACGTTATATCATAATCTACGGATTTTAACTTGCCATTTAAACGAGAACAGGCAGAGAGTTTTCCCAACACTCTCTGCCCTTTCGATGAAACGAATAATATAATACTCGTTTAATTTATCATATTCCTCACGGCACGTCAATAGATTAAGCTGCAGCCAGATACTTTCTGGTGGTCTGTCCGGCCAGTCCGTCTGCAGTGATCTTGCAGGACTTCTGATATTTAATAATAGCTGCTACGGTTTTACGACCGCAGATACCGTCAATATCAGCTTCTGTCAGCAGGCCAGCCTCCATCAATTCCCATTGGACCCACTTAACCGCATCACCACGGGATATGTATGTCTTAATGCCCATTTTGCGAGCCTGTGCCTTACTGGTTACCGTCATGGTAGGCTCTGTGTAAGGATTCGTTCCCCTCCAGGTTCCAGGCACCTTTACATCATATGTGTAATCCATGTCCTTAAAGGTCAAGCCATACACCCATTTTGTCGCGGATACCTTTGTCATGACTGTGCCATAATTGATCCCCTTGGCTTCGATACACATAGGTACTCCGTTTACTTTTCCGATATACACACCTACGTGTCCGGATTTCCAGAGGACGGTTCCTACTGCAAAATCATTGATCTTTGCAATCGGCATCCGGGTGTACGCGGTCTGATACAGCTGATAGGAGCCGATGTTAAGCTGCCTGTATCCGGCGATCAGTCCAGAGCAGTCCACATTAACCTTGCCGACCTGCCCCTTTCGCCGTGCCTTTGCCATGTAGGAGGTGGTCACGACCTTGGGATACATTCTGTGCATAGTGATCATTTTGTTTTCGGTCAGAGCACCCTCGGGAATCTTGGCCCCATAAAAATACGGGGTTCCCAGGTGCACTCTTGCATATTCTGACAATCCATTTCCTGTCAACATTTTTATCCCTCCTTATTTACATCAGACTTGTTCTGTAAAATTTCGATTGCCTTTGTGATAGCAACCGGCAGAGGTACACCCATTATTCCCAAATTTTCTACAATGCTAATCAGTTCGTTTGCGCAGAAAGCAATAATTACTGCTGTCCGGATGTAGTCAGTACCTAACATAATATCCAACCGGTGTGCCACCAAAACAATCAGTAGTGTTACACCCTTTTTAACGAGTCCTTTCCATGCACTGTAGGAGCTGAGTGCGCCAGATTCGGACTTGTTACTCTTCTGCCAGAAGGCTGCAATCAATACCCCTAACAGGAAATCCGTTCCCATAAAAATCAGTAACGTGATCATATCTTCTCCCCATCCGCCAAAAAGATTGGCGATAAAACTTCCGATAGCACCGAAAACGGTCAGAATAGTCATTTTTGTTGCGCTTACATTCATGTTGTTTACCTCACTTTCTCAATAGAAAAGCCGGTCACCTCCTGAAGGAAGTAATCGGCTCATGGCTCTTGGTTACTATGTAGTTGTGGGTAGGACCGTCTCTCACTCTCATAGGCAGCCTCCTACTCTGCAGTTGCGGTCAGATCTGCCAGCTGGGTCTCCAGGCTATTGATCTGGTCACGAAGAGCCTGTCGCTCTGCATGGACAGCCTCCATATCGTACTCGGTCTTCTCGCCGAGAAGTGTGTACTCATAGGTCTTGATTACCTTATAGTCACTGGCGGCGATCTGTGCTTTAAGACCATCGATCTGCGCAGTTAGCTGGCTGATCTGCTGCTTCCGTTCCTGCTCCGCAAGCTCCTTTTCGGTCAGTTCCGGTTGCACCGGTGCAACTGGCTCGGTGTAGACAGATCCGTCATCTGATAACTCATGCCAGTTATCTCCCTTCCGATAGAGTGTAGTGTATGCCTCATATTCTCCCTGATCCAACGGGTATTTACAATCCGGATCCAAATAGAGTTTAAATCCACTGGTGTTTATCTCTGGGGCTTCCGCGTCACCCATTGCGGCGATCCGGACTACGTGAGGACTCTCTACCGATACTATGACCTGCTGTGCGGGCTCCTCAATTTTATCTTTGTATAAAATATAACCCATGTGGGCTCCTTTCTGGCGCTGTTCTGGCCGCGCCCGCCATCTGATTTACTTCGTTAAATGGCAAGTTACGTAGAGAAGTTCTTAATATTGAATGGTTTGTTTCATGGAATATAGA
>ERZ1035001.1033-NODE-1033-length-11880-cov-4.079154_pt1 | contig 11880 bp, 9 predicted proteins | sample MGYA00520685_ERZ1035001 | MGnify/ENA primary metagenome ERZ1035001 (study PRJEB33766, sample SAMN09781749) | gut metagenome | biome: gut microbiome | host: Homo sapiens | place: Madagascar | study: EMG produced TPA metagenomics assembly of the PRJNA485056 data... | reverse complement strand
GGCCTGTGGTACCACGAGCGTAAACGCGGCGGAGCAGAACATTCCGGCAATAATGCAAATTTTGCGGCTTTTAATTGGCGCCATACCCCCTTTGACCAGCCAGTCGGTGACGTAGCCGTTGATGAGCATCCCGGCGGCACCGAACAGAAACGGGATGGCGGCCATAAAACCGGTGCTTTTCAGATCGAGGTTATACGCTGTTTGCAGATAGCCCGGCAGCCAGGCCAGATACAGCCACGCGGTATAGTTGATGCCGCTGAAGCCGAGCATCATTCCCCACATGGTCTTGTTTTTGAACAGGCTGCGCCATTCGGCAAAGCTTAGCGGGTCACGACGAACGTTGACGCTTCCGGCGTTAAGGTAGGCCTGCTCTTCGGCAGTGAGATCGATATCCTCCCGGTTGCGATAGAGCATATACCAGCCGATAGCAACGAAAATCCCCAGCACGCCGATAGTGATAAACATCCCGCGCCAGCCCATCATTAGCATCATCGCGGCCAAAATCGGTGGGCTGATGGCGACGCCAATGGTTGAGGCGGCGTTAAAAAAACCCATCGGACGTCCGCGCTCTTTAATATTAAACCAGTCGTTGATCACCTTTACACCGCAAGGATTCATCGGCGCTTCGCCGATCCCCATGCCGATACGCACCAGTACGAACTGGGTAAAATTGTGAACCATTCCCGAGACCGCCTGAAACAGCGACCAGAAAAACATGCCAAGCCCCAGCATGATGCGTGGACCTTTGCGATCCAGCAGCGGCCCACAGGGAAGCTGCGCGATACCGTAGGCCAGAGAGAAAACAGACAGCAGTGCGCCGATTTCGGTGGCGCTGAGCCCTAACTCTTCACGGATGGTTAAATTAGCGACGGATAAGGAGCTTCTATCGAGGTAGTTAATGACTGCTGCCAGAAATAGCAGAATCATTGCCGTTGTCTGAATTTTTTTAATCCGAGTACTACGTTGTAATGTATTATCTAACGGAACTGAAATCGTCTCCGCTTTCCCTTTTTCAAAGGTTGTCTGCGGGTCGATGGTTATATTTCTTTGTTCCACGCCTGACTCCTGGCTATTCTATTTGAACGACAAGTGACATCGAATGGTTTAAACACCACCCACATTTTTCACAGTAAAGTAAGTCGACTTGTTTTCAGCATAAATAACCTTTTTGGGGCCTGGCGGATTACGTTTTTAGATTTGTGCTTCTGATTGTCATTTTCTGTTTTTAATCGGTACTTAATAAAGCGGGGACTCATTCTGCTTAAGGGAATTAATCATTGATTGCTTCGCGGAGTTCAGGTGGTTACGCAGCGCCAGGTTGGCGTCCAGGTCGCTACGGCAGATAAGCGCGCTCAGAATGGTCATATGTTCGTCAATGGCGATGATATTGCGTTGTTTAAGATCGCTTTCATCCCACTGATAGTGAAAGTGGAAGATAACGGAAATAATCTCAAGTGATTGATTAAAAAATATATTATCGGCAGCGGAAAGTAATAACGTATGAAAATCACGATCAAGCTGCGAGAACATACGAAAACTGTCGCCGATGCTGTCTCTTAGGGCGCGATGGCGCTCAAGCAGGGTTTTCGCCTGCAGCCAGCGGGCGTCGTTGTCCGGCAGGTTGAGAAAGTGCTGGAGCGCATGGGTTTCCAGCATCTCCCGTAGTTCGAACAGCTGTTCCGCCCAGGATTGCTCAAACTTTTTCATGTTCCACTGGCCGCGCTTCTCACTTTCAATCAGGTTATAGCGGCTGAATTTCAATAAAAACTCTCTGACCACCACCGGGCTGACGCCCGCGGCACGCGCCAGCTGTAGCTCGGAAAACTTTTCTCCGGCGCGCAGCTGGCGCTGGTTGATCATAGTGAAAAATGCCTGCTCGAAGATACGGTTCTGTTCAGCCAGTGAGGCGCTGGAACCATCGAAGCCGTCCCGCACTTCGGGCAAACGGAGGATCTGGTAATCCTGATTGACCCGACTCAGTACACCGCGTTCGCATAAGTGGCCGAGGATGTGGCGCACGGTGGTGCGGCTGATGTTGTACATCTCTGCCAGCGCGCTTTGCGAGGGCAGCGGCGAGGGAATAAAGCCGCGCGCCATATCGTTAATGACCTGGTTAATCACGTTATGGCGAAGGTTTTGTGAACGGCTCATAGTGTATTTCTCTTCCTTTTTGAATATTAAAACCGGATTTAAAACAGTTTTGTGCGCGGAGTTTCACATTTTTCGCAATGACTTTATCCTGAATTGTATTTTTCATCGATATCTAAGCCAACCAATACGGAGGCAATAATTATGACGTCGATGAATACTTTAGTGTGTCAGGAACCAAAAAAACTTACCTGGGAAATACGTCAGATCCCTATTCCTGACGACGATGAAGTTCTGATTAAAATAAAAGCGGTGGGGATTTGTGGAACGGATATTCATGCATGGGGCGGTAATCAACCCTTTTTTAGCTACCCGCGAGTGCTCGGTCATGAAATATGCGGTGAGATAATTGGCCTGGGTAAAAATATTCATAACCTGAAAAGCGGTCAGCAGGTCGCCGTCATTCCTTACGTAGCGTGTCGTCAGTGTCCGGCCTGTCTGAGTGGGCGGACAAACTGCTGCGAGAAGATTTCCGTGATTGGCGTACATCGCGATGGCGGATTTAGCGAATATCTCAGCGTTCCGGTAAAAAATCTGCTGGTGGTGGATGATGTTGACCCTGAGGCCGTAGCGCTGATTGAGCCGTTCGCCATTAGCGCCCACGCGGTGCGGCGCGCGGCTATTCAGCCAGCAGATCAGGTGCTGGTGGTTGGCGCGGGACCGATTGGACTGGGGGCGGCGGCAATCGCTAAAGCTGACGGGGCGCAAGTGGTGGTGGCTGATACCAGCCCGGCTCGACGCGATCATGTGGCGCAGCACCTTGGCCTGACCACTCTCGACCCCTCCGATCCGCAGTTTACCGACCAGTTGTGTGAAACGTTTGGCGGCTCTCTGGCGCAGAAAGTGATCGACGCGACGGGGAATCAGCATGCCATGAATAACACCGTAAATTTAATTCGCCACGGCGGCAGCATTGTTTTTGTCGGCCTGTTTAAAGGCGAACTGCAGTTCTCGGATCCAGAGTTTCATAAGAAAGAGACGACCATGATGGGTAGCCGCAACGCAACGGAAGAGGATTTTGCCAAAGTTGGGCGGCTGATGGCCGAGGGGAAAGTGACTGCCAGGATGATGCTGACCCACCGTTACGATTTCAGGTCATTGGCTGAAATCTACGAAAGCGAAGTCATTAACAATCGCCAGCTTATCAAAGGCGTCATTCATTTTTAGCAGGAAAGGCTATGAAATCGTTAAACAGGAAAGATTTTCCCGGGCCGCAGTACCCGACGCGCGTGCTTCAGTTTGGTGAGGGCAATTTCTTGCGGGCGTTTATTGACTGGCAGCTAGATTTGTTAAATGAGAAAACCGATCTGGCGGCAGGCGTGACCATTATTCGCCCGATCAACACCGAGTTCCCGCCGTCGTTAAATACTCAGGACGGGCTCTATACCACGGTGATTCGCGGGTTGGATGAGAGCGGCGAGGCGGTGAGCGAAACGCGGATCGTCCGTTGCGTGAATAATGAGATCAATCCCTGGCAGGATTTTGCCGCTTATCTCGCGCTGGCCCGTAATCCGGATATTGAGTTTGTATTTTCGAATACTACCGAAGCAGGCATTAGCTATCATGCCGGAGACCGGCCCGATGATATGCCGCCGGTGAGCTTTCCGGCGAAGCTGGCTCAGCTCCTGCTTGAACGGTTCCGCTATTTTGATGGCGCAGCGGATAAAGGCTGGACGATTATTCCCTGCGAGCTGATTGACTATAACGGCGAGGCGCTGAAGGCGCTGGTGCTGCGTTATGCCGAAGAGTGGCGGCTGCCCGCGGCATTTAGCGATTGGGTTAAAACAGCCAATACCTTCTGTTCCACGCTAGTCGATCGCATCGTGACGGGCTATCCGCGCGATGAGGCGCAAAAGCTGGAAGCGGAGCTGGGGTATCACGATGCGTTTCTTGATACTGCCGAGTACTTCTGGTTGTTCGTCATCCAGGGGCCGCAAACGCTGGCGAAGAAACTGCGGCTCGATCGTTGCCCGCTTAATATACGTATCGTCGACGATATTCGGCCTTATAAAGAGCGCAAAGTCGCCATTCTCAATGGCGCGCACACTGCGCTGGTCCCCGTGGCGTGGTTGTGCGGCGTGGATACCGTTGGTGAAGCGATGCAGGACGAAGTCATTCGCCATTATGTGCAGCAAACCATTAGCGAAGAGATTATTCCTGCGCTTGATTTACCTGTCGACGAGTTACGGCAGTTTGCGGATGCGGTCACCGGGCGCTTTCTTAATCCGTATATCCGTCATCAGTTGCTGTCTATCGCCCTGAATGGGATGACCAAATTCCGTACCCGGATCCTGCCGCAGCTGCTGACGAATATTCGCCAGCATGGCGCGATTCCGCCGCGGCTAACGTTCGCTCTGGCGGCGCTTATCGCCTTCTATCGCGGCCAGCGCGAGGGGCAGATGTATCCGCTACAGGATGATGAAGTCTGGTTAACCCGCTTTGCCAAAGGATGGGCCCAGGTGGCGAACGGTCACCCACTGCATGAACTCGTTGTGGAGGTTTTGCAGGATGAAGCGCACTGGGGGGAAGATCTGCTGGCGATTCCCGGACTGAGCGAACAGGTTACACGATATCTGGAGGTAATTCTGACCGTTGGGATGCGCGAAGCCCTGAGGCGGCTATAGCCGGTTTGTTGTGCGGCGTCCGCGGGGTTATGTAGATACTGTTATCGGTTTGCAACTTTTTTAAGGGGTTTTCCCGGATGCGGCGCGTTGCGCCTTCTCCGGGCTACCAAATCGCAAAGCGCTGTAGCCCCGGTAAGCGGCAGCGCCACCGGGGGATTTTGAGATCACCAGCACCAGTAGTGTCAGCCAGCGTGGTGAAGAAATTAACGGCAGGTCGCACGGACCGTAGGCCGGGTAAGGCGTAAGCCGCCACCCGGGATGCCTGTCAAAACAGCGTGTCGAGCTCGTCCAGCACGTTGTAGTCGTCATCGACCAGCAGCAACGTCTTCCACTTATCAAAGGTCAGACAGGGGTGCGAGGTGCCGAACAGCAGAATATCGCCGACCTGCACATCGCTGCCCGGCGCCAGGTGCAGCATGCAGTGCTGATCCATGATGCCGATACTGACGATCGACTCCGCGCGCAGCGCTAACTGCAGGCCGTCACGATAATGGGCGATCGGCTGCGGCAGCCCGGCGTCGAAAGCGCAGTCGCGCTTGCCGAAATTCACCACCGCGCGATCCGCCTCAGGCACCGATTGCACCATCGCCATCAGCTCCAGCGCTGATGTAAGATCGCCGGCGAGATCGCAGGCAATCGGATCGCGGGCGATCAGTTCTTGTTGTGCGAGATCGTAGATCCCGCGATCGTGGGTGATATAACAGCCAGGGCGGATGACGATACGGCAGCGGCGCGGTTTTGCCGCCGCCAGCCAGATGTTGCACACCACGTCATACCAGACGGTGCCCGCGCCGGTGAGAATAAATTCGCCGTCAACCAGCGACTCCATGCGGCAGGCAAGCGCCGCGGCCTGTTGTAATAACGCTTCCACCTGCGGTTGCGGATCGTCGCCGTGCAGCACTCCTTCATACAATTCCAGTCCGCGTAGCCGTAACCCCGGCAGATCGCTTACCCGCTGCGCCAGCGCCAGCGCGTCATCGACGCTACGACAGCCGCAGCGCCCGCCCGGCACGCCAAGTTCAATCAGCACATCCAGCGTTTGTCCCTGGGCGGCGAAGAATGCGGAGAGGGCGCGCACGTTGGCCTCGCTATCGACGCAGCAGATAAAATCCACTGCCCGATAGTGGGCTTTTAGCTGCGCGACTACCTGCATATTGGCCTTGCCGACCAGCTGATTGACCATCAGGACGCGTTGGATGCCGCTGGCCATCGCCGCGCTGGCCTGCCAGGCGCTGCCCACGCCGATCCCCCACGCTCCCGCTCGCTGCTGCGCCTGAAATATCCATGGCGTCATTGTCGTTTTGCCATGCGGCGCCAGCGACACCCCGCGGGCGTCGGCGTAACGCTGCATCCATGAAATATTATTTTCCAGCGCCGACTTTTTTAGCAGCGCGGCGGGTAGACAGACCTCTTCCGCCAGCAGATTAGCCGGCGCGGACATGAGGGCGGATTTGTGCGGGATGAGCGGTGCTGAATGGTATTTCATAACACTATCCTTTCAGGGGTTATAATCGGTTAGTCTCTTGGTATCATTTATAACTATTTGATAAATATATTTTTAATATAAAAATGTTATTCGTTTTGAATAAAAGTATCACAAAATGATCTGGGTTTTGCGTAGTTTTCCACTGTTTTTTGCGCTTGTAAATGGTTAACTTATCGGCATGTCGAAAGGGAGTAATTGCTATGAAAGTTGACTGGCTTTTCAAAAACGTCACGGTGATCGACGGGAGCGGCGGGCCGCAATACCGTGCTGATGTGGCGGTGAAGGGCGACCGAATAATGGCTATCGCCCCGGCGCTGGATGTCGCGGCGGAGCAGGTGATTGATGGCCAGGGGCGGGTACTGGCGCCGGGCTTTATTGATGTGCATACCCATGATGATATCAACGTTATCCGTATGCCTGAGTACTTGCCGAAACTCAGCCAGGGGGTGACGACGGTGATCGTCGGCAACTGCGGGATCAGCGCGGCGACCGCTACCATGCGCGGGGAAGTGCCGGACCCGATGAATCTCCTCGGCGAGCAGCAGCACTTTATCTATCCCACCGTGGAGGCTTATGCCCACGCGGTGGAAGCGGCGCGACCGTCGTTGAACGTCGGCACGCTAATCGGTCACACCGCGCTGCGCAATAACCATATGGACGATCTGTTTCGTCCGGCGAGCGAGACGGAAATCGCCGGTATGCGCGTACAGCTACGCGATGCGCTGCGCCAGGGAGCATTAGGGCTCAGTACCGGGCTGGCCTATGCCAGCGCCTTCCAGTCGACTACCGAAGAGGTGATGGCGCTGGCGGAAGAGCTGGCAGCCGGGAAGGGCGTCTATACCACCCATTTACGTTCAGAGTTTGAGCCGATTCTCGAGGCGTTGGATGAAGCCTTCCGCATCGGCCGCCACGGCAACGTGCCGGTGGTGGTTTCGCACCACAAGTGCGCCGGGGCGAAAAACTGGGGGCGTACCAAAGAGACGCTGGCGTTTTTCGATGAGATGCGCCAGCAGCAGGATATCGCCTGCGACTGTTATCCCTACTCCGCCAGCTCGTCGACGCTGGATATGAAACAGGTGACCGATGAGTTTGATATCGTGATCACCTGGTCCGAAGCGCAGCCGGAGCAGGCGGGGAAAACGCTGCAGCAGATCGCCAATGAGTGGCAGGTGAGCCTGCACGACGCCGCGGCGCGGCTGATGCCGGCGGGCGCTATCTACTACAACATGGATGAGCAGGACGTACGGCGAGTGATGCGCTATCCGGTCACCATGATTGGCTCTGACGGGCTGCCGAACGATCCGATGCCGCATCCGCGCCTGTGGGGCGCCTTCCCGCGGGTACTCGGCCACTATAGCCGCGACGAGCAGCTATTCCCGCTGACTACCGCGGTACACAAGATGACCGGGCTGTCGGCGGCGCGCTTCCAGTTGGCGGATCGCGGGCTGGTGAAAATTGGCTACTTTGCCGACCTGGTGCTGTTTGACCCGCAGACGGTGCGCGATGTCGCCAGTTTCTCCGACCCGAAACGACCGGCGGACGGCATTGAGGCGGTGATGGTCAACGGCGTGATGAGCTACGGCAGTGATAAGAAAATTACCGGGCGGGCAGGGCGTTTCCTGCGCCGTCGGATGGACTAAGGAGTTGAGTATGAGTATCAAACGTTATGGCGTAGAAGGCGGTACCGGCACCGGCGGTCAGCATCTGCCGTTTGCCCGCGCGGTGGAAGCCGGCGGATGGCTATATGTCTCCGGGCAGACGCCGATGAAAAATGGCGAAGTCGTAGAAGGCGGCATCGTCGAACAATCGCGGCTGGCGATCCAGAACTGCGTCGACATCATGAGCGAAGCCGGTTACGGCCTGGCGGACGTGGTACACGTGAAAGTGATCCTCACCGACGCGCGCTATTTCCAGTCGTTCAATAAGGTATTTCGCGAGTTCTTTGGCGATAATCCGCCAGCGCGCATTTGCTGCGTGGCGGACCTGGTGGTGGATTGCAAAGTTGAAGTGGATGTGACCTGTTTTAACGCTGCACGACAATAACGCCTGACGGCAAAAAAATAATTCCCTCCCTTTCCGGGAGGGATCATCAAAAAAATGTGATATCGGCACCAGAGTGAATAAATAAATCGGTGCCACTGGGTTCGCTATGCCTTTTTTCAGGCATGGTTCCTGTTAACTCATAATATTCAGCGGCACGAATATTATTTATTACGTCTGGATGTGAGCCATGAATAATATGTCATTTATGATTTGGTTTTCCGTTTATGCCTGCGCGATGATTACTTTAGGTTGGTACGTTTCGCGCAAACAGAAAACCGGCGAAGACTTTTTACTTGGCGGTCGTTCGCTGCCGATGATCCTCACTCTCGGTTCGACGGTCGGCACCATGGTGGGGACCGGCTCCAGCGTCGGCGCCGTCGGCTTTGGCTACAGCAACGGCTGGGCCGGGATGCTTTACGGCCTTGGCGGCGCGGTGGGGATCCTGCTGGTGGCATGGTTATTCGCACCGGTACGTAAACTTCGCTTCATGACCATGAGTGAAGAAATGTCGTATTACACCGGCGGCAGTAAAATTATTAAAAACCTCGTCGCGATACTTATTTTTATTGCCTCTATCGGCTGGCTGGGGGCGCATATATTAGGCGGCGGATTATATCTGGCGTGGGCCAGCGGCATTGATATTAATGTCGCGAAAATTATTATCGCGCTGGCTTTTGTGGTTTATGTCGGTATCGGCGGCTATTCCGCGGTGGTGTGGATCGATACCATTCAATCAATCGTGCTGTTCGTCGGCTTTATTTTAATGGCGGTGCTGGCGGTTCATCACGTTGGCGGCTGGAGCCATATTCAGCAGGCCGTCGATCCGGCGGCGCAAAGCCTGTTCGCGGTCGATAAATTAGGCGTGTTGCCGGCGCTATCATTGGCGATGGTGATCGGCGTCGGCGTGCTGGCGACGCCTTCTTATCGCCAGCGTATTTACTCGGCGAAGACCGTCTCCTCGGTGCGCCAGTCCTTTACCATTACCGGCCTGCTGTATCTGGGCTTCTCCTTCCTGCCGGCGATCATCGGTATGGCGGTATGGACCATGAACCCGCAGCTGGAAAACAGCGGCTTCGCTTTCTTGTTTGCCACTCAGGTGCTGCCGCCGGTGCTGGCGATGGCGATCCTGATTGCCGGGATGTCGGCCAATATGTCTTCCGGTAGCTCTGATGCCATCGCCGCGGTGTCCATTATGCTGCGCGACCTCTACACCCTGGTGACCGGCCATATGCCCGCGCCGGAGAAAGCGATTCGCCTGTCGCGGATCTTCCTGGTTCTGGTGATTGCGCTGGCGCTGCTGTTTGCGCTGACCTCCAACGACATCATCAGCTATATCACCAAAATGATCTCGATGATTATGTCCGGCATGTTTATCTGCACCATGCTTGGCCGCTTCTGGAAACGTTTTAACTGGCAGGGCGCGGTCGCCGCGCTGGCCGGCGGCGCCGGGGCATCGGTTGCGGTACTGGTGGATAGCGACTGGCTGGCATTCTGGGGCAATCCGTGTATTCCGGCGGTACTGACGAGCCTGGTGGCTTCGGTGGTGGTGACGTTACTGACCCCGGCCAGCAGCATGAGCCGCGAGCAGGCGCTGGAGATGATTACCCGCGAGCGTGAAAGCCGCCCAACGCCGCCGCCGCTGCCGATTGGCAAACGTCATACCTCACGCGGGTAAGGGGCCATCATGAACGAGTATATTGCCGTCGATTGGGGCTCTACGCAGCTGCGGGCATGGCGGATGCGTGATGGCGAATGCATCGACCAGCTGAAGCTGCCCTGCGGCGTCACGCGCCTGAACGGGCAGCGCGCCGAAGCGGTATTTCAGCAGCAGCTGGCGCCGTGGCGCGGCGACCCCGCGCTGCCGGTGGTGATGGCGGGCATGATCGGCAGTGATGCCGGCTGGCAACCGGTGCCTTATCTGGCCTGCCCGCTGGCGCTGGAGGCGCTCAACGGTCAGTTACATGAGGTGGCGGAAAACGTGTGGATCGTGCCGGGGCTGAAAGTGGCGCAGGCCGCAGAGTACGATGTGATGCGCGGTGAAGAAACGCAGCTGCTGGGCGCCTGGCAACTGATGCCAGCGGAGTGTTACGTGATGCCCGGCACCCACTGCAAATGGGTGCAGGTGCAAAACGGCGTGGTGCGCCAGTTCGCCACGGCGATGACAGGCGAACTGCATCACCTGCTGCTTAACCATTCGCTGCTCGGCCAGCAACTGCTGGTACAACAACCCGATGACGCCGCTTTCGCTCTCGGTATGGAAAAAGGGCTAACTCAGCCAGCGCTGCTGGACGGGTTATTCAGCGCTCGGGCCGCGCGGGTGTTAGGCGCGCTGGCGGCGACTTCGGTGAGCGATTATCTCTCCGGGCTGTTGATTGGCGCGGAGGTGGCGACCTTTAGCGAACGCTATCGCGCCAGCCGCGTGGTGCTGGTTGGTGAGCACTCGCTCAGCACCCGTTATCAGCAGGCGATGGCGGCGCGCGGGTTCGCCGTTTCCTGTTGTTCCGGCGAGGCGGCGTTTCTTTCGGGTATAGCGAGGATGATTGATGGACAAGGTTAAACTGGTGGCGATTTTACGCGGTATTCAGCCTGGTGAGGCGGCGGAGCATATCGCCGCGCTTATCGAGGCGGGTTTTCGCTATATTGAAATTCCGCTTAACTCGCCGGACTGGCAGCAAAGTATTCCGGCGATGGTGCGCCAGTTTGGCGAGCGGGCGGTGATTGGCGCGGGGACGGTGCTGAAGGTTGAACAGGTTGATTTTCTGGCTGAAGCCGGGGCGAAACTTATCGTGACGCCCAATACGGCCCCGGCGGTGATCCGCCGCGCGGTAGATAAGGGGATGTTGGTGTGCGCCGGCTGCGCCACGGCCTCGGAGGCGTTTAGCGCGCTGGATGCCGGGGCGCAATGGCTGAAAATCTTTCCGTCATCGGCATTCGGCCCGGACTATATCCGCGCGCTGAAAGCGGTGTTGCCGCCGGAGGTGCCGGTGCTGGCGGTCGGCGGCGTGACGCCGGAAAACCTGGACAGCTGGCGTCAGGCGGGCTGCGCGGGGGCGGGGCTAGGCAGCGATCTCTACCGCGCCGGGCAGCCGTTGGCGCGTACCCGCCAGCAGGCGCAACGCTTTATCGCCGCTTGCGGCGATTAATCGCCGAGCGGCAGTCGGTCGACGCCGTCGCGGTGGTCGTCGAGCGCCAGCTTAATGCGGCGCAGGCGGTCTTTCGCCTGCGGTTTATTGGCCATCGCCAGCTCGGTGGCCAACACATCCACCATCGCCAGCATCGCATAGCGTGAGGCGCTGGGCTTAAAGATATAGTCGTTTTCGCTCACCAGAAGCGGCAGCACGATATCGGCCTGCGCCGCCAGCGGCGTTTCCGGCGGGGTAATAGCGACAATTTTCGCCCCGTATTGCCGGGCGATAGCGGCGCTTTCAATCATCTCTTTGGTATAGCCGCCGAGCGACAGCACAATTACCACATCTTTCGCCGTCACCGCCGAACTCATCATGCGTACCAATAGGCCGTCGCTCTGGCTGACTACCGGCAACCCGAGGCGGAACAGGCGATACTGGATCTCCTGCGCGC
>ERZ1035001.1032-NODE-1032-length-11884-cov-32.858652_pt1 | contig 11884 bp, 12 predicted proteins | sample MGYA00520685_ERZ1035001 | MGnify/ENA primary metagenome ERZ1035001 (study PRJEB33766, sample SAMN09781749) | gut metagenome | biome: gut microbiome | host: Homo sapiens | place: Madagascar | study: EMG produced TPA metagenomics assembly of the PRJNA485056 data... | reverse complement strand
TTAGAAATTTGCAGCTATTTTATCGGCTATAGCCTTCCATTTCCTTACTATATTTACTATTTTATACTATATTGTTTAATTCGTCAACATTTTTTTAGATTTATTTAAATTTATTTTAAAAATGGGGAATTAAATCCCCATATGCCTAGCAATCAGCTACAACCTTGTCTGTTTTAAATGCTATGAATGTTGGAAACTGTAGTGATGGAAGTTTAGTCTTCTTGTCCATAGTTTCTTCTTTGTATTTAACAGCAACTATCTTACCAATAAGTTGCTCTCTGTTGTTCCAATACTCTTCTCTTTGAGCATCTGTAAAACCTGATCCTACTCCCACTTGATTCCCTTTATATTCAACTATAAGCGAACCAAGTTTACCACTATGTTTACCAGATCCCTCTTCATACCCTACAACTTTTAAATCCACATCCATAAACTTCTTACACTTTAAAACTCCATTGTGTCTTTTACACTTATATGGCATATCTCTAAGTAGCATTGCACCTTCCATACCAGCATTGTGTATAGCATCTAAGACATCATCTATCTTAGAGTGGTCTCTTCCTGTGTAATATGTTGGTGCTATATCTATGTTTTCAAGGCCTATCTCATCTATTATGTGTCTAACTTCTTGTATTTCAACAAGTCTGTCCTTAAATGTTTTAGAGCTTTGTCCAGATATAAACTCATGTGTTGGCAACATATCAAATATAACTAACCGTATTTCAGACTTATCCTCTGCATCTGAGTTTACTATGCTTGTAGTTAATCTGAAGTTCTCGTTATCTGGTATATCATCTACATTCTTTCTTATAAGTTCTCCATCAAACACATAGTCACTATACTTTTCTAGTTTAGCTATGTCTGATGCTATGTGGTCAAACCCATGCATTATCTTATTTTGTCTAGACTTAAACTGACCTTTAAAGTATGTAGACCTTATACCATTTAACTTCAATGATAAAGCTATCCATTCCTCATTTTTTAACTTAACCTTTTCTAATGGGTAACCCTGTTGTACTTCCCATTCAGTTATTAACTTTGGTATAGCTTTATTTATTGTCTTTGAACTTATATTACATCTTAAATCTTTTGTAAGTATTCTTATAAACAATTCTCTTACTTCGCTTAGCTGACACCATAAAAATGTAATAACATTTCTTCTCAGTGCATCATTTATATTAGATGTTGCTAATATATCAAGCATATCAAACCCATTTTGCCAAGTGTTTTCAAGTATATCTTCTGATTTTGTATTGTCTAGCAACTTCCTCAAATTTGACTCACTGAACCCATAATTTAAGTTACTATCATAGGTATATTTCAATACACTTTTAAACACCTCATTGTCCGAGTGTTGCTTTATTATTGCTATCTTATCATTAGAGCTGCTAGTGTTTTCTAATTGTTTTACTATTTTTGCTACTTCTACCATCTTTAATCTCCCTTTAAATATTAATTTAACTTGTCTTTATCTCTTCTGTCTTTCATTATATTATAAGACTGTTCTAATACTCCAACCCATTCAAACTCAAATGAATTTACGCTAACCTTAAATCCACTTGTAAGAGCTAGTATTAAAACTATTATCCATAATACTTTTATAAAGTTTTGCATCGTATCCTCCTCTATTTACAACTTATAGTATTGTCATATTTAAGTAATTCACTTGGGTCATATATGTTATTATAGTATTTATAATGACACTCTCTACAGACACTTACATATGCAACATCAGCATCTTCTCTTAATACTACAGTGTCTCCATCTTTATCTAATTTGCCATTTATAAACCTTATATTCATTCTAGCTTTACTTCCACACTTACACAGTGTTGGTATCTCTTCTATTGTATCTGCAAGTGCCAATAACCACTTAGAACCTTCAAATAATTCACCTTTAAATGTGGTTCTTAAGCCATAAGCTATAACTTGTATTCCTTTTAATGTTATGTAATTTAAGTATTTAACCTCTTCTTCTGTTAGGAACTGAGCTTCGTCAACCAATACACAATCAACCTTTACGCTATCAATACATTCTTTTAACATAGAGAATGGTATTGCATCTGCTTGAATTCCAACCCTAGACTTCACAACGTTAGAATTTGTAGAGTCAGGAACTACTACAATAGTAGTAAGTCCTAACTCGTTGTAATTGTGATTACTTGCCAATAATTGCAAACTTTTGCCCGCATTCATACACGAATAACGATAGACTAATTTCTTCATATTATCTACCTCTTATTTCTTTTAATTTATCTTTTATTAGTCCAACAACATACTCTCTATCTTCTGTGTTGTTTACATAGTCTAGATCAGAAACATCTATTGTAAGCACAGGTGCTACTGTACACGAAGAGAAGTAGTCATCATATTCTCTGTTTAAGTCTTCCCAATATTGACGAGGTGTATCTTGCTCAAAATCTCTACCTCTCTTTTGTATCTTTCTTATTGCAGAGTCTACATCAGTCTTTAAGTATATTAACAGTTCTGGTGTAGGTAAATGTTCCATCATATTAGCAAATAAGTCTAAATAACAATCTAATTCTTCTTTCGACATATTACCTTGTTCTCCAAGCATTTTTGCAAATATTACATCTCCGTAGATAGCTCTATCCATGATTGCACCATTCAACTTTTGTGCTTCTTTTATCATTCTGAATCTGTTGTTTAAGAAGAATACTTGAAGTGGGAATCCATACTTCTTCATATCTTCATAGAACTTTGGTAACAGCGGATTATCCATAACAGGCTCAGGGAATACTGTTAAATTAAGTTCTTCTGCTAGTATTTCCATTAAAGAAGTTTTACCTGCTCCAACTACTGCATCAACTATTATCATATCTTTCTTTACTCCTTCGTTAATTATGTTTACTAGTTTATCATTAAAATCTTTGTAGTTAACCATATCAATCCAATCCTTTCGATTTGTTTAAGTAGTCCATTTCTTTTATTTTGTTCAATATCAATTGTTTCCATTTGTCTAACTCTCTTCTACCTTTGTTGTACTCTATTCTTAATAAAGGTATATTGTTAAGAGTAGCATAACTGTTTTTTAACTCGTCTTTTCGTTGCTTATCTTTAAATTTGTTCTCTGCTTCTTCTAAGTTTTCATCACTGTATACTATAGGCTTTCTATGATGGTCTCCGTCTAATTCAACAAGTAAATTATATCTTGGTAAATAAAAGTCATATGGTAGAAGTTTTGTATCTTTTAAGTCGTCATAAGTTTTTTGTCTTTCTACTTCATATCCCATATTTAACAGCAACGCATACAAAGCAGCTTCACCCTTATTTATGCAAAGTGGACATCCATGACCAGATTTATATGAATTCGCTTTTATCCAATGAGGTTCATGTCCACAATTAAAATCTATCAAAACTTTAGATGCTGTATTTTTATATTCAGATAATAATGTGTGGCCATTCTTATTTATCAAACTTATTAAATCCTCTCTACCCTTTTCATTTGAGTTTCCAGCACATTTCGGACACCCATGACCATCCTTGTAACTATCATATTTTATTAAATATGGTTCATGTCCACAATTAAAATCTATCAAAACTTTCCCTTTACTGCCATTATATTCAGATAATAATATATGACCATTCTTTTCAACTAATTCTAAAAGTGTTTCTCTTGCTTGCTCAGGGCATATACCAATACACTTAGGACACTTTCCATTCCTTTTGTATGAACCAACATACACTGAACTTGGCTTGTGACCACAATTATAATCAATAGTTATTTTCTCTCTGGTACTTATATAGTTTCCAACCAACTTATGACCCCTTTGGTGTATTTCAGTACAAAGTTTTATGTATGCCTTTTTAACTCTATTTAATCCTTTTTGTGGATTGGCTTTAAATAAACTCCAATCCACAGGAACTCCATCTATAATCTCTATCATATTATGTAACTCCTCTTTGGGTATTATTTTTAGATTTATTTATATTCTTTTTTTATAAATTTGACATTAGTCCTTTGCTTATGCTTACAATCTTATCAGCCCAGTCTGAATTCTCACAGTAGTTCTCGTTAACATCCCATATAGAACGTCCACTAAAGTAAGTTGCATCATCTTTTAGATAATATTTTGATATTAAGTTAGCTATGTATGATATACAACTTTCCCAACTTGAGAAGCTTGAGTATTCTCCACTGCCTTTTCTAACCCCACCGATATTATTGTTGTTTATTGCTATGTTAGAAGTTCCATGTCCACTTTCTAATGATGTAAGGCCCATTAAGAAAACAGCATTAACCCCATATGTTTCTTCTGCATATATGTAATGACTTGATACCGACTGTAACTTGCTTCCTTTTAGCATTCTATAGGCATCATCTCTAGTCAGATTTGACTTCTCTAATAAGTTATTTGGATTAAAGTGTGGAGTTTTTACATCTTTAACTTCTTTCTTTGTTTCCTCTTTAATCTCAACAACTTCCTCAACTTCCTGTTTTTGTTCTGCTACAGGTTTTTGTTCTTCAACAGACTTCTCTGCTTCTTGTTCACTCCTTGGTTTTACAACACTTTCATTAGTTTCAACTTCTGACACCTTTACAGTGTTAACATCTTTCTTTAAAGTATCAGAAGTTGTTCTTGATTCTAATTCAGTTGCCTTGCATCCATTCAAGCAAGTTGCAAGTGCTACCGCAGCCATTGTGTAAATAACCTTTCTTTTGTTCATTCCCTTGTTCTCCTTTGTTATGTAAAAAATATTTTATTCTTCTATGTAACCACAGTCTGTGCAACCATATATATGTATAGTTTCATATGCAGGTCGTCCCCAGAATTCTCCTCTGTCTTCATTATAAGAACCTACAACATCAAGTTGTGTACCACATACAGGGCAACAGTTCTCTTCTCTACACTTGTCTAGTAATGCATATTTTAGGTCTTCTACAAACATCATTGGATTGTCCTCAACCATCTCTATAATATTACCGACAATGTCGATTAAATCAGACATATCTCCACCATGGTCAAGCATGTCTAATATGTATCTCTCGTCCATATTTATTTAAATTACTCCTTATTTTAGATTTTTATATATTTTAGATAAGTCATCTCTTATCTCTATATACAATATTACCATATCTAAAACAAGGAGTCAACAATTATTTTAGATTTATTTAAATTTATTTTCAAGAAGTTGCTTTAAGTATGTATTTCTACTAGTATTAGCAGACTTTCTTAATGAACTACTAATTACATCAAAAGAACCTATATGGTCTAATGTCTTCTTTGATCTAGATGCCGCAACATATAATAAGTTTCTATTAAGGAAAAACTTGTGTGCCTTTGGAGTTATAAGTATAACATTATTAGCAGCAGAACCCTGTGATTTATGTATAGACATACAATATGCTAAGTCAAGTTGGTTGGCTAGTTCATTCTTACCATACAATATTGAGTCTTTGCCTATTTCAACTACCACCTCATTATCTGAAACCTTTTTAATTACACCAATGTCACCATTGAAAACCGATGTTTCAGAACCATCCTCTCTTGATGCCCTATAGTTGTTCTTTGTTTGCATAACCTTATCTCCAACCCTAAAGATTATATCTACACCATTCCTTTTGACCGAAATATCGTCTCCTATTGGATTAACTAATTCTTGAATAGCTTTGTTTAAGACTATAGTTCCATAATCTCCTTTGTTATAAGCTGTTAACACCATTATATCATCGACACTAGAACCCTTTTCAAGATACTTTCCATACATATGCTTAACATATTTAACAGAATCCTCTTGTTCTACATTTATAAACCTATAATCCCTATTTACTCCAAATGTTTGGATTACCTCATTTTCATTCAAATACTTTCTACCTTCTCTTATTTCAGTAGCAACATATGATAATCCACCTTCACCATATCTAAATACCGTTGTTAGTAGTGCGGTAGGTATAACCCCACTTTGAATCATATCATAACTTATATTTCCAACTGATACAGAAGGTATCTGAGCTGGGTCACCTATAAATAATATCTTTGTATTCTCAGTGTCTATTGCTCTAAGTAAATCCCTAAGTAGGAATATATCTACCATAGAAAACTCCTCTACTATTACTATATCGTAAGGAAGCTTCGTTCTTTTAAATGTCTTTCCATTATGTTTATATTCACCTATTCCATATTTAAATCCATACTCAGGATTGTATTCTAGTCCTCTATGTATTGTTTTAACTTCTTTGTTTATATATTGAGATAGCACTTTCGCTGCTTTACCCGTTGATGAAAGCACTATATAGTTCTTTATGTTATCATCTAACATATTTATAACCCCTTGCATAGAGAAACTTTTGCCTGAGCCGCCCACACCTGCAAGTATGTTAACATTGTTATTGCATATATTATGTAAAACCTTCATTTGGTCGTCTGTAAGTTCAACACCATCTACATTTCTGTATTGATATGGATTGATATCGCTCCATACATTTGAGTTCTGATGCATTTTTAATAATATATTAGATATTTCAACCTCACACATTCTAGTGTTGGCATATGACACCACCCTTCTATCAGTATCATAATAAATATCTTCCGAGTGCTTTATCACTACTGGGAAATTCTTTCTAGATTCAAATGCTAACTCATCAAACCTAGAAAGTAACTCTCCTACATCTATCCATGTATTTCCCTCTTGTTCATTTTGATTCAGTAAGAATCTAATACAAGCTTCAGCCCTCATTTCACTATCAATTTTATGAGGATATTTTGTCATTATCATAGAGTCTGCCGTTTTAAATCCCACCCTGTTTATTTGACATAAGCAGTAATATGGATCTTCTTCCATCTTCTCTTTTATCTTCTCGACAGATTTATATACATCAAATAATCTCTTCATCATTGCAATTGTCATTCCATAGTCTTCGTATTCCTCAATCAGATCATATAATTGGAAATTCTCAACAACACCACTTTTTATATCTTCTATTGTCTTCTTGCCTATATTGTTTAACTTACTTATATCTATTGGTTCATTCTTAATTATCATGGATATAATATTAGGATAAACTCTAACCAACTCTGCTGCTCTCTTCTCTGATGTTATTGTCTTTAAGAAGTTTATTGTAGTAACTACATCTGTATCTTTAAGTCTCGTATGGAGCTTTCTAAATTCATAGTTGTCATATTGGCCCTTCTTAACATGCTCAACATCTATTTTATACAAAACATCTTCTATCATAGTTGGTAGCATCCCACTAATAGCTATTGTGTGATATTGTGGATGCACCTTTACTATGTCGTGATATTTCTTAAGGGGGACAAAACTAAAAATTTTAAAGTCCCCTCCTTTGTCAAATATAACCTTTTTAAAAAATCCCTCTATTGTTATTGTCATTTTTATCTCCTCCTACATTACAACTGTCCAGCTTGTCAGGTGAATCTCTTTCTCGTCCGTTTTAACCCATTCACCATCAACTTTTTTAGTTTTATTCTTTTTAGTAATTTCTTGAACCTTTATAACTGAGAACTCTCCAAAAGGATTAAGTTTTATATCATTCTTCTTACATTTCATAGTTATACATAGTCCATCTTTTAATCTATACATTCTAAGCTTAGGTGTATACTTATCATCTATTTCTGTAACCATATATATGTTTTCTGGAACATTAGGATATACTGATGATTCAAATCCTAAGCTCTCCTTCTCAGATTGAACTTGAGACTTGGCATCTAAATTCTTATTCTCTTGAGATAATTCAAACTCTTTAAGCTCCACAAGCCTCTTCTCTACCGTAGTTTCTTTAAGTTTTTTGTTTTTAAGTCTCTTATCGTACTCTTCTAGTACAGCTAACAACTTATTGTTCCTTCCAAACTCACTAAAGAAATTTAAAGATGTAAGTATTTTAAGTTGTCTATTATTCATTGTTGTATTCATCTTTATATCTCTAATCAAGTCAACAAAATAATTGTAATTGTTATTTGAAAACAGTTTTAATTCCTCAGCTATTGAAGTATTGCAGAATTTAATAATCAATGTACCTATTTCAATATGTTCATCTTTTACCGTACATATGCTACTTGCACTTCTCCAATCTCCAACTTTAAGTGGTATTCCTAGTCTTTGTGCTTCTCTTTTACATACAGGAAGTTTGTCTATCTTACCACCATATGAATTGATCCATGCACATATAAACTCTTTTGGATGATATGTTTTTAAGTACATACATATATAAGCTATTATCGCATAAGCAGCACTATGTGATAAGTTGAACGAATATTTTGCGAAATCAAGCATTATATCCCATAATGTATCTAATTGTTCTACCGTCCATCCCCTCTTCTGCAATCCATCATACAGTTCTGGATTAAGTTTTGCTAGTAACTTATCCTTCTTTTTAGCTGTAGCCTGTCTAAGTTCATCAGGATTTGTAAGTTTAGCCAGTCTACCTATCTCAATTAACTGTTCTTGGAACACTATTATTCCATATGTGTTTCCAAGTATATCTTCTAGGTCTGGATGTAAAAATTCATATTCTTCCAACCCTTTCTTTCTTAAGGCATAGTTTTCAATAAACTTCATACTTCCCGGTCTATATAGTGCATTGGCAACAAATAAATCGTTTAGTTCACTAACCTCGATGTTCTCCAATGTCTTCTTCATTCCATCTGATTCAAATTGGAATATACCGTCTGTGAATCCATTTCTAAAATTCTCAAAAACCTTCTTATCATTAAAGTCTAAGTTGTGAGGTGCTATATATTCATAGTCTTTACCTATCATATCTAAAACATCATATATAACATCTACTGTTCTTAGTCCTAATATATCTATCTTTACTAGACCTAAGTCTTCTGCTGTGTGCATATCCCCTTGAAGAACTAGTTCTCCATCGTCAGATATTTCAACTGCATTATATGTAATTATATCTTCCATGGCAATTATCTTACCACAAGGATGCATTGAAAATGACTTGGGAAGACCTGCTAACTTCTCTGCATATACAAATAACTCTGGATATTCTCCTTTGTATTCATCTAATAATCCTAACTCTAAAGCTTCCTCTATGGATTCATCGCCTAGGTTTTTAGTCATTTTATTTGTTGTTTCAAATGATATTCCTAAAACCTTACCTATATCTTTTATTGCCCCCTTTGCCCAAATATATTGGAAACTTCCAAGGGCTGCAACTCTTTCTAGTCCATATTGTTCAACTATATTATTCATAATGTTATTTCGGTCTTGCTTTCCAAAGTCAAGATCGACATCAGGAATCTTTAATTGTTCTTTTGTTATAGTTCCATTCTTTAATAATTCTAAAGCACCAACATCTAAGAAACGTTCAAAGTAAAGACCGTATTTAACTGGGTCTATATCTACTATATTTGTAAGATATGCAACTAGACTTCCTCCACCAGAACCTCTGGCAATACCTCTTCTTCTAACGGAGTTTGCATAACTCTCAACTAAAAGATAGTAACCTTCGAACCCCATTTCTCTTATGGTTGATATTTCATATTTTAATCTATCTAAATACTCTCTTTGCTTTTCTATTGGTAAAGTATCTATCTTCTTATTTCTAAATCCTTGAACACACAGATATTTAAGATAATCCATTTCATCCTTAAATTGATCTGGTATATTTATGTGGGGCATTATTGGTGCTGACAAGGGAATAGTTACATTACACTTATCTGCTATTTCTTCGGTCATAGCTAAACCAAATGCAACCTCTTCTCTTGTCATATTATCACAGAATTGATAAACTTCCTCTTCTGTTTGTATGTAACAATCAGTATAAAACTCTCCAGCTTCTCTTGCTTGACCTATTTGTACAAATACATTGTGATATTTTTGGTCTTCTGCCGTTAGATAATGTGCATCTGGAGTTATGATATACTTTATATCTAATTCTTTTGCCATTTCTAAAAGCTTACGATTAACCATTCTTTGTTCGTCATCTCTGTGGCTTTGAAGTTCTAGGTAGTAATCATCTCCAAAATCATTTTTATATTTAAGAGCTATATTAGTTGCTTTAATAATGTCTTCATCCATTATTGCCCTCTGAACTTCTCCACCTAAACAAGCTGCAGTTATAATTAAACCCTCTTTGTGCTCAAGTAACATATTATAATCTATTCTTGGCTTTCCATAGTACTTATATTTATTACCTTCACTAACTAATTTTATAAGGTTTAGTCTTCCTGTTTCATTCTTAGCTATCACCACTAAGTGATTGTATTTGTTTTCTTTGTTTTTAACGCTTGGATGTTGAGGTGTTATGTACATCTCACAGCCCATTATATACTTTACACCATATTCTTGGCATAACTTATAAAGTTCAACCGATGAATATAGGTTTCCATGTTCAGTAACACATAAGGCCTCCACTCCCAACTCTTTTACTCTAGATACTAACTCTCGTAACTTAATAGTTGAATCTAGTAAACTAAAACAAGTGTGTACATGTATATATGCCATTATCCTGCCTCCTACTTTAAAATCGCAACAATTGATTTTAGATTTATTTAATTAGTTTGTTGTATGAACATACTTTGACATCTAGCCCTAAACGTTGTAATGTGTCAACATATGTAGCTCCAAATCCTAGATGATTAACATACACTCCGTCTATTTTTGATTCGTTATCCAAAACATAACTTCTTATTCTGTTGCATATATCTGTTATATCACCTTTTAATATTTGTATATTTCCGTCTTCAAACCATATTTTACAGCTTTTATTTTCTAAATTTGAATCTATGTAAATTCTCATAATGCCACTCCTAATCTATTTAATATTCTTTTGTTGTTCTAATATATGACTCCCTAAGTAGTTCACAAGCTCTATTTAGACAACATTTTAATTCTTCGTACTCAGTTTTTGTAAGCATCCTTACTGTAGGAATACATTCTATATTACAACTACCCTTCTCGCTTCTTTTTAGTTTACTTTTATCTAGGGTTATACTTGCCAACAATCTCTTCTTGAACATACCGTCCTCCTTTAAAATATTTCTTTTAATCAAATTTTGATTTATGTAAATGTTATTTATTGTCTAATATATTGTTAATTCTTTGTTTACTTATTTCAAAGTATTTTTCTACTTTTTCTATTCCTATAAATTTTCTATTATTTAATAAAGCCATTTTGCCAGTAGTACCACTTCCCATAAAACAATCTAAAACAATATCATATTTATTTGAATAACTTTCTATCATATCTTTTGCTAAATCTTCTGGAAATATCGCAGAGTGTTCAAATGCTATTTTATCTTTAGATGACTTATTGAAACCAGTATAATAAGAAAATATATTTTCTTTTATTTTGGTGTCTTTTACATCTATAACCTTTTTTCTCTTGTGGTCGAATGGTAAACCATCACTCTGTCTATCTTTCCTTGTACTTGCACTCTTTATCTTTAATCCTGCATGAATACAAGGTACTCTTATAGGATTAAATGTCTTTATTCTACCCTTTGTAAATACAAATATATACTCAAATGCTTGAGAGTATCTTAATGGTGGATTTCCACAAGTTCCAAAGCAATTCTTTTTATGATATATCATAGTATCATGCAAGTTAAATCCTATCTCTTTAAAATACAATGCTTGTTTAAAGCTTGTCCCACTTTCACTTCCCTTTTCAGTTTTATCTCCAACTACCCAAACAACAACTCCACCTTCTTTAGTTATGTCATATAATCTATTAGCAACTTGTTTAAATACATCAAAATTCCACACTAAAGAATTTTCATAACTCCTTAAATCATCATATGGGGGGCTTGTTACTGTTAAATCAACTTGTTTACCTTGTGCTATAAGTAAATCCATCATTTCTATACAATCATAATTATATATTTCATAGTTATCTGTTTTTATAAATTTGTTTTCTTCCATATGTCTCGTGTCCTTTCTTTTAAAATTTT
>ERZ1035001.1031-NODE-1031-length-11894-cov-5.989442_pt1 | contig 11894 bp, 9 predicted proteins | sample MGYA00520685_ERZ1035001 | MGnify/ENA primary metagenome ERZ1035001 (study PRJEB33766, sample SAMN09781749) | gut metagenome | biome: gut microbiome | host: Homo sapiens | place: Madagascar | study: EMG produced TPA metagenomics assembly of the PRJNA485056 data... | reverse complement strand
AATTCTTGCCTCCGCTTCTTCTTTGAGAAGCTTAAATTCTTTAAGTTCCTTGATTACTGCGTGAAGTTCGTTGTTGCTCATTGTGATTACCTCCATATTGTTTTGGGTTTTGGTTTGTTTCATTGATTATATTATACTCTAAATTTTAGAGTATGTCTATTGATATAATAACCAAAATATACTTTATTTTTTAGAGCATATTGTACACTTGATTTTCATGTATATATATGCTATAATGTATATAAAGGTGGTGGACTAAATGCCGATCAGATATAAAATAGATATTCTTGCTGCGTTAAAAAACACAGGCTATTCTACTTATAGATTACGCAAAGAAAAGATTTTTAACGAAACTGTTATTCAGAAGTTTCGCAGTAACGAGCTTGTAACAGGTGATAACTTATCTTTGCTTTGTAAACTCTTAGATTGTCAACCAGGTGATATACTTGAATATATACCAGATGAAGACTAATCTTGTGGAATAGGGCTGATTTATCGGCTCAACCCTTTAGAAGCCGTTGGAATTATTCTGTTAAAAATTTATATTTTATAAGTCCCTCCAGAAATTCCATACATTCTTTTTTTGTTCCCGTGAAAATGTTTTCGCCGTCAATCTGTAAATGATTATAGCCGTTATAAATTCGGTTTGTGATGGTAACTTCTAATACTTCATTAGCATATATGATCTTATTATCAAGCATTGTCTTTGTAATTCTCATTGTGATGTACCTCCATATTGTTTTAGGGTTTGGTTTGTTTTCTTTACTGTATCTTATTGTACACTATTTAGTTTACATAGTCAATATGCTATATAAACGAATTGATGTACAACTTTTTGTGTATTTTGTACATTGATAGATTTACATATATAATGTATAATAAGAATGGGTCATAATAATCATAATATAGGAGGGTTGAAAAATGACAGTATCAGCAATAATAAAAGACAGGCTAAAAGAAATAGGAATGACACAAACAGAACTTGCTGCAAAACTTAATACTACACGTCAAAATCTGAATAACAAAATGTCCCGTGACAACTTCTCGGCAAAAGAATTATACGAGATATCAAAGATACTTGAAACTGAATTAACTATGATAGATAGCACAGGGAAAAAGTATAATATATCATATGATAAATAAGTAAACTATACAGTGTACAAAATAAACAAAATCAGGCTACCATCTTTATATAAATAGTGCATTGACTTTGTAAACTATTTGATGTACAATAATATCAAGAAATAAATCAAAAGAGCAATAAAGCTCAATAACGAAAGGTCTTGATATTATGATGAAGTGGTTTAAAGAATGTAAAAGCGTTGAAGCAGTAAAAAGAGAATATCACAAGCTTTGCATGAAGTATCACCCTGATTTAAACAAGGACGATACAACCGAAATAATGAAGCAGATCAACGCAGAATATGAAACAGCTTTTGAATATTTCAAGAACATTCACGAGGAAGCAGACAACAAAACAAATACATATACATCAAGCAACGAAACCAACGAAACAGCAAAAGAGTTTATGGAGATAATAAACAAGCTTATAATATGTGAAGGTTTAAACATTGACCTTTGCGGTCGTTGGATTTGGCTCACGGGCAACACATTCCCATATAAGGACATTATAAAGAACCTTAACTTCAAATGGGCTAGCAAGAAAAGATGCTGGTATTGGCACAAAGACGAAGATATTTGCAGAAGTCGCAAAAATATGACCCTTGATGAAATAAAAAATAAATATGGTTGTGAAACATTCAAGGGAACAGCTACACCAAGACTTGCAACAGCATAAAATATTAAAAGGGTATTCGCTAAATCGGTGAATACCCTTTTCGTTATTTAAATTATGCTATTGTATGATGTAACATAGCGTATAAGCTATTACAATGCATTATATGGCGTTTTATAAGTTTAGTAGTATAGTTTACCTATAAATTCTAAAACGCTTTATACCGCTTGCTAGTAGGCTCTATGAACGTCATAGTTATATGGCTATTTGATATTACGTTTACAATATACTTTGTATCATAATATGATATTGAGGGGGGTATTTACATTTTCAAGACCTACTAAGTTGGTGCGGATTTGTATAGTAGTTCCATTCCACTCACGGGAATAAAAATATAACGCCGAACAAAGAGCTAAAAGTAGTCATTGTGGTTGATATAACGATGAACAAATCGTTCACCCTAAACCTAACTCGATACCATTTTGGTATTGAGTTAGAACGATGAAGTCTTAATTTAGGACTACAAAAGATTTTCGGGTCACCAAAATGGTGACTGACTAATTGTTTCACGCTATGTTAAACTAATTTGCATTTGTGGTACAAAGGGGGTTTTAGGTGGGGGTGATAATAAAGAGTCTTATTCTATCACCCCCCACAAAAACCCCCTAATATAAAATTACACATTCATATACCCTATTTGCATACAGGGGGGTATGTTTTCAATCCCAAAATATTAAGTCCCTATATATAAGGTATAGGGTAAAATATGGGTAGGTTATTCACCCAGTCAGATGTACGAAATTCGTCTATCTGAAATAATATCTTATTGATGAGGTATCAGATGCGTATCCTATAACCTTATAATTTCTTTATTTAATAAAGAAAATATCAACATCAGTATTTTATAGACTAATTTATCTACTAAGGTATCACATATCAATATTTTCTTGATAAGGTATTATTTCATACCCAATAATTAAAGGGGCGGTAAAACAGCGACCCCTTTGAATAAAACTGTAAGGATGTCATGAAACACGACACCCTTTGAATAAAATTACCGTAACGATTCGTGACGGTATTCTTATGACTTTATAGCAAAGGAACGAAATTCATACGCACAAAAATCACTACTATGCTATAACTGACGACGAATTTCATCGGTAGTTTCAAACGCACAAAATCAAAGAAAATAACTATAAATTTAATCCTATGTATGAACAAGTCAAATTATATTAGCAAACATAATGATGTTAAAATGCAAAGACGTACTTCTTTTGAAATTGGATAAAAAGACATATTATATAAAAATACTCAAATCTGCACACGATACAGACACTTTACGCCTTTACAAAAGAATATATTTTGGACGATAATGTTTTGCGAATTTCGGGCGTACAAAAAATGATGACGCAAAGCAAAGAAAAATTGCAACAGAATATGTAGCGTTATGCGGTTTTAAACATGGTGAAATCGGTCGTGGAAGAAAGACTTCTGATAATCAGAACTCTATGTTAACTCAATCAGAGATAGCATCACAGCTCGGAATATCTGTTCCCACATTAAACGAAATGCTTGCCATTGAAAGTAAACTCACTCCCGTAGGCTTGAAAAAATTGAAAGCGTGAAGGCAAGAGAGAGACAAGCAACGTCAACGGGCGGTGTTAATCCGCAGCTTACGAAGAAATCTACGGAAGCTGATAATGGTGAAGTTTCAGAAATTGTTGCTTCAAAAGTCGGTATTGGATCGAAAGATACTTACCGCAAAGAAAAATACATAGTCGATAACGCCGACACACTCACACCCAAAGAGGAGCAAACTCGATATCCCCGAACTGGGGGGATCGACTTTAGATTATTTTCAACCACCCTCACTTTAGGGTAGTTGCTATAATATTCAACAGTTACCATAACGGTAACAGTTGAGAATAAAAACAATTATGAAATATTCACAAAACATGAGCTGATGATTTTGTGAAAAACATAGAAAAGTAAGAGATTTATCTAAAGTCACTCAAAAACAAGCAATAATCAAAAAAACGAAAAAAACTCGCTTGACAGATCAATTATAAAAATATATAATAAAGTCAGTAAAGCAAAAGTCCTCAAAATGCTGGTAACATTTCAAGGACTTTATGAAAAAATGTATCTGAAAGCTGGCAACTTTCAGAGTAGGTAGGATAAGCTGGTAACTTAACCATACCTAGAAAAAAAGAGAAGCAAATAGCCACAAAATAAAATATTTAAGGCATTAAATTAAATAAAATATTAGAGGCATTCACCACTTTGATTGTACCACATTCAATATTCAAAGTCAAGGTGTTTGCTGAAATATCCCTATTAAAAATAGTAGGGAGTTTTAACAACACCTTTTTTATATCTACATGTACTTTACTGTACTAAAGCAACACAAAATCATACTATATATAATGTATAAGGAGACAATGACAATGGGTATAAGGGATAGTCCTAATGACAATTTTACAAGCAGATAATAAAACACACGAGAAAGGATAACATATCATGACCATAAACGAATTAAATGAAATTGTTGCAAAGAGTGCTGAAATGGTTAAAACAAATGAAAAGAAAGTAGCAAAACTTAATGATTATGTTGCTGATTCTGCAAAGAAGATAGCCCACAACAAAAATGCTAAATATAATGGTACAATTACAATTAATAAATCCCTATGCCTTGTTATGCCCTTTGATACAATAACAATTGATGCTATTGATAACTTGGGATTTGATACCGCTACATCAAGACGATACATACACTTTTGTAATTATACAAATGAATTACAGATACCTATTGAAGATATTTTTCATATATTCTTAACAGATAAATACGAAGATAATGAAAAAAATAACGAATATGATAATCCCGATGAATTTATAGAAAAGCTTAATTGTCTTGAAAAAGAACATAGATACCTTGTAAGCTTTATCTTTAAATCTGTTGATTATGATATATTTGATATTGATTTTATGCTCAATTAAATAGAAAATCGTGTTATATTTGCGGTGGTGATGCTTATGCTTGTGTAAGTATATGTTTAAAACTATTGTAAAATGAAAGGAATGATAAATATAGCGAATGGCAAAATTTCAATTAAAAAATTATCTCAAAGTGCTTTTTGAGTTTGATCAAGAGACAGAAGATTTTAAGCTTGAAAATAATGAGTTTGTAAGGTTGGTAGCAATAAAAGCTGCTAATGATAAAATAGTTGTAACTAAATTCATCAAGCATGTTGCTGAAATAGAAGAGTTTATAGGCAAATACAAGTATAACTACAATATTTATATAGGTTTAGCAACAACCAAAGGTGAAAATGGTGAAGCCAAAAGTATGTATAAAAGAAAAGTATTGTTGCTTGATTTTGATAAAAAGGATTATCCAGAATATACGGATGTTGTAGATTTTTCAAGGCATATCAAAGGCAAAATACCAATTTTGTTCAATCAAATGGTAATTGACACGGGGCATGGATATCATTATTATATCGCAACGAATAGATATAAAGATAATCAACGAATGGCAAAAGATAATAATGAGATTGCGAAAATTTTGGGAGCAGATTTAAAAGCTACATTGACAACACAGATCGCAAGGTTGCCGACAAGTTTAAACCTTAAAGACAAGCAAAATCAAAAACTTGTGACCATAGTTGCAAATAATTTTGAAACGGTTCCAGACAAATTTAAGCCTTATAATCTCCTGAAAATAGAAAAAATGATAGAAGATTATAATAGAAATCAAGAATTGCTTAATAAAGTACCCAAAAAACTTTCTCAAGAATATACGAAATGTTCAAGCTATTACTGCATAGAAGCGATGCTTTCAAAAGGGGTCATACAAGGTGAACGCAATTTTGCTTTAGGACGTATCACTAATTATCTTAGAGATATAAAGGGATTGACAGAGTATAATGCGTTGCTTGAAATTCAAGATTGGAATTTAAGATGCCAACCCCCAAAACCACCTAATATAATTGAACAAGATTTTAAAGCTTATTGGAATGGCAATTATAAACTTTTAGGTTGTAATGTACCTGATGAGAAAGATCAGCAGATAATTTACAGATTTTGTGATAAATCACTGTGCAACTCAATTTTTGAAGATAGTGGAAATAGTATAGTTGAAGGTGATGAATTGAGTTTTGATAATAACATTCTGAAAAATACTTATCTAAGAAATTTAAGCGGTTACCATTACATGGTGATAAGTGTAATGGATTTTCATAAAAAGCCAATGACAAGACAGTCAATAGTTAAGGCATTGACAGGACGAAAAATCAAAAAATGTTGTATAAGTGATAATACCTTGCGCAAAATTCTAAGCGAACTTATTGATAAACACTTTATTACATACGATACTTTCAGAAAATTATATTGTCTTAAACCTATTGCAAATTATAATGCAGGTTATACACGATATTATTATTCAGCAACATTATTGCTTATAAACAAAATAATATCGCCAACAGAATACCTTGTTTACTTGTGCCTGATAAGAAATCTTCAGAATAACACAAATGTAACGTATGAAACAATAGCTGATAATTTAAATATGGATGTAGGAAATATTAGCAGAGCCATAAGAGGATTATATGATGCAGGAGCTATTACTATTGATAAAAATTATAATGAAAGGGGAAAAATTTATAATGCCTATAAGATAGTAGCATAGCAATATGAAAAAATACAAATTGAATTATATCCTATCATCATACATTTAATGACCCTTTATAATAAAAGATTGGCTGTCTCCGACAGTAGTATCCTTGACAGGATATAATTCATTTGTAATACAATGGTTGTAATTTTTGAGGTTTTATAACCCTCAAATGCCGATGAATACTGAGTTTTAAATTTAAAAACAAGGTTGTAATTTTTGAGGTTTTTTGAAAAATTTCTTGAAAAGAATAATAAAAGGAAGTGATAATTATGGATTGTATCTGATTCGGATAAAAAGTTTCTAGGGTAGTTCACAATATGGCAAAATCTATTGTTTTTACATATAGATAAATAGAAAGAAGGAATACAAATATAATGGAAATAAGCACACTTATTAAGCTTGCACACAGCGGAAAGATTGATCACTTGACAGTTGAGAAAATCGGTACAAACAAAGTTATCCATTGTGCAAGTCTTTATGTTTCAAGGAAAGGTAACGCATATTTCAATGATGAAGAAGGACAAGCATTGCTTTCCTTTTGGTTGAATGATGTTATTATAATTTCAAGAACAAACCATAAAACCGACAATGAAAATGAGTACATATTCTTTTTTGAATTAAAGGGTCACATAACATATGAAGTAAGAATATTCATGCAGGATGGGTACACTCCCTTTATCACAAACAAAGAAGATATAGAAAAATTTAAGGCGGTTTATGAATCTATACCACAGAAACTTCAGAATTTCAAAGGTAAATCAGTAATAGTAACTCAAACGATCGAAACAGAACAATTTAACAGAAGTAGCTATGTGAGATGTTGTGAAAATCAAGAATTGGCAACATCATTTAAGATCAATAAACTCGATTATAGTGTTGAAATAATTGATCGTGTTCCCGTTTTAAAAATAATTGATACTGATAATAAAGATATAATGTGTAAAATGCTAAAGGTATCAATAATTGTGGATATGCCTTCTCTTAAATCTGTAGTTATTGGAATTGAAAATGCTCAGTATTATCTGCAAATGATTTAAGATATGAAACTCTGATTTTATTAAGTATGAAAGGGGGTGGTTATTATGATTGCATTATAAAAAATAGGCTATACCATATATAATAGTACAGCCTATAGTATTTACCATTTATAACCACATTGTTTACAATGCATTGTCTTTCCTAAGTTACTACTAAAAACTCCTACCATTGCAAAGCCTACTACTTTCTTAGCAGTAGATATTTTCTCTACTTTGGTAGAACCACAAGTAGGACATTTAGGAATAGGTATATTAATTGTTTGTGGTTCAAGTGGTAAATATCTTTCGTCTTCAGGTTGAGTAGAACCGCATTGATCACAGGTGACATTTACACCTTCTTTAAGGATAACGTATTTATCGGCAACTTTTTCACATTTTTCGGAATAAATAGGAAAACTATTTCCACATTCGCAACATCGAATAATTATAAACCTATCTACAACACCTTTTACCGCACCTACTGCTAACATAAACATAATATCGCCTCACTAATTATATTACCAATATTATACTACTATTTATAAACGATGTCAATGTATTTTAAAAGAAAGGATTAAAAATTATGGATAACAATTTGAAAGTATTAGTTACAGCAGAACTTGATAAATTAAAGTCTGTAACACAAATTAATCAAGATATAAAGAAAATTGAAGAACAGCTTAAAAAGCTTAAATTACAAGCAACACTTGATAAGGGAAAATCTGTTAGTGAAATTCAAAATCAGATAAAAGCCCTTAATACGCAGAAAAGGAATTTATATGTTGACTTAAAGCTCCGCAAGAAAGGCTTAAAGGATCAGTACAAACAGGCTATTGCGAATATACAGACACAGCCCTTGAATGTAGATGTAAATACAGCATCAGCACAAAAGCAGATGTCAGGACTTACAAATTCTGTAAAAGCAACAAGTAGTGAAACGGTAACGTTGGGAAATACACTTAACAAAACGCTTAACAATATCGGACTTGTAGTTTCGGCTCAAACAGCTTTAAATACAATTCGTCAGGCTGCACAGGAAGCAACGGAAGCTGTTAAAGAGTATGACAAAATGTCAACAAATTTACAGATAATCACAGGACAGTCAAAAGAATCTGTTAATACAATGATCTCCGATCTTGCAGATAAAAGTTTGAATTACAATGTTGATATTTCTGATCTTGAAAAGGCACAGGAAACACTTTTAAGAACTGGTAAATCTGTAGAAGACGTAAATTATCTTTTAAAAGATACAATTATGCTTGCAAAGACAGGCTTTATGGATACTGAAGATTCAGCAGAATCACTTGTAACAATAGCTAATGCATATAACTATGAAGCTGATGAAATGGAGAATGTTGTTTCAAAGTTCTTAGCACTTGATACAGCTTCTAATACCGTTGCTGGTAAACTTTCAACGGCAATTGCAAAATCAGCACAAAACGCTAAACTTGCTGGACTTAGTATCGATAAGTTGGGTGGATATATTTCAACATTAAAGGATACAACAGGCAAGGCAGAAAGTGAAATTTCAACAGCACTTAATTCAATATTTTCAAGAGTATATAATGTTAAACTTGGTAAATATGAAGCAGAACTTGAAGACGGCACAACAGAAGATATAACAGAATCACTTAATGATACTGAAAGAATGCTTAAAAATGTTGGTATTCAGCTTCGTACATCAAAGGGTGAATTCAAAGATATTGACGATATTATAAAAGAATTGTCTGAGCATTGGAATGAATTTAACTCCGTTGAAAAGAACAGTATTGCTAAAACATTTGCTGGAACAATGCATAAGAATTCATTCATTTCACTTATTGAAAATTATGATAAGGCTATGCAGCTTGCAGAGGTTTCGGCTGAATCGGCTGGTACAGCAACAAAGAAGTATTCTGTTTATATGGAATCAATTGAGGCTAAAAGTGCAGCATTAAGCACATCGCTTAAAGAATTATGGAACAACCTCATTCCAAATGGTTTTGTAGGTGATATAACCGGTGCTACAACGGGACTTGTAAAGTTTACAGACGAATACCAAATATTACAGACAGCTATTAAATCAGCAACATTCTATGCACTTGCAAAGGGTATTGTATCAGCTAAAAACGGTTTTGCAGGTATGATAACCGATGTAAAGAATGTTAGTACTGCTATGGATATGGTTTCAAATAGCTCTTCGATGACTGAAGAACAACTTACACAACTTCGTTCTGTTTTAAGCGGTTTGTCTGACAAGCAGGTAAAACTTATACTTAGTAACAGTAATCTTACTGAAAGCGAAATGGTAAAAGTATTAACCATTGGTAAAACAACTGAAGCCGAAGCAGAACAAAGACTTGCTACTCTTGGCATTACACAGGCAAACAACGCAGCTACAGCTTCAACATTCAACCTTTCGGGGGCATTTAAGACATTATGGGCTACAATTGCTGCTAACCCCGTTATGGTTTTGACAATGGCATTTACAGCCCTTGTTTCAATATATCAGAAAGTACAGCGTGAACAGGAAGAAGCAAGAAAGAATGCAGTTGAATCTGCCGAAAAGTACGAAGAACAGGCGACATCACTTGCAAATCTTAGACAGGAATATATAAATATTGTTGACAGCGAAAGTGATGTTTCCAAGAAAACCGAAGAGCTTAACAAATGGAAAGAAACCCTTATTGAAACCTATGGTTTTGAGAAAGAAGCAATTGAAAAAGTAAATCTTGAACGTGAAAAGGGTTTAGGTTTGCTCGATGATGAGATAACTAAAAATCGTATCAGTTCTGCTGAAACTTGGCTGACAGAAAATAAAGATGCTTACGAAGATGCAAAGAAAGTTCTTACAAGCAAAAATAATTCATCTGAAAATGCTGTTATTCCTCAAGCTAATGTTGTTATGCAGGTCACTAAGGATACTTTAAATAAATTTTCAGATAATTTCAATGATGTTCTGAAACAGCTTAGTTTTTCTAATCCTACCAAGGATAATCCTTTAGTACAAATAAAAGTTAAAGGAAGTGACACACTTGAACAGGATGAAACCCTTAACGAAATACTTAATAAGATAACCTCTATTAAGATCACAAAGGGTTTAAATGATGCTGAAGAAAAGTTTTATAATTCCTTGCTGGCAAAGCAGAAAGCATATAAAAAAGTTGTTACCGATGATATCAAGGACATATACGAAACAGGTAATAAATACACAAATGAAGTCAAACTTTCTTATTTTGAAACCGAGAACGGGATAAATTTTGATAACGTAACGCAGGACACATACAAAGAATTCAGAGATAAGTTCCTTGAATCGCTTGGCTTTGGTGATAAAAAGGACAGTACAGCTTTTTCACTCGATATTGAACAGGTTTTGCTTGATATGATGCCCGACTTTGAAAAGTCCTATCGTGGCATTGAAGATAGCGTTTCAGATGAAATACAGAATGTAGCTGATACAACTGCTGAATCAAGTGAAACGGCTTCCAAATCACTTGAAGACTTGCAAAAGGCCTATGATGATCTGTCAAAGTCAGCTTCAAACTTCACCAAAGCGCAGAAAACATATACATCTGCATTGGAAGAACAGGAAAAGCACGGTCAGCTTTCGGCAAGCACAATTCAGGAATTGACCGATGCTGGATATGCACAGGCTCTTGTTGTTGATAGTGAAACGGGTGCCGTTACACTCAATAAACAGGCTTATGAACAGCTTAATAAGCAGAAAAGGAAAGCCATTGAGCTTGATCTTGAAGCTGAAAAGTCCGATCTTGTAACTCAGTTAAACGAAGAGAAGGATGCTATTGCTGATTTAACAAAAGAATACGAAGCGTTAAATCAAGTTCCAAATAAAACACAGGATATTACAGATAGAATATCTGCAATTACCCTTGAACTTACAAAACGTGGAGAAAATATTACTGCTATTTCCGAACTGATAGACAAAATAAACGGAAGTGTTTCAAGTCTTGATGCGCCCGAATTTGGTAGTGACAAAACAGAAAAACCTCAATCCGTCCTTAATTTTGAAGCTGAATATGCTGAAAAAAACCACAAAATTATTATGGACGAAATGAAAGAGGATGAGAATTATTATTCTTGGCTTTTGTCTGCTGCTCATACGGCTTATGACGGGCTTGCCGACTATCAGGATGATTTATGGAAATACGAGGAAGAGGTTTACAAAGGACGTAAACAGCTTGCTGATAATCTCTATGATGAACAGCAGAATGACTTTGAAGACAGAATTTCAAGTCTTGAAGATGATATTGACAAGGCTATGGATGGCAAACTCACAAGCCTTGTAAGTCAGTCAGATATTGATGATTTGAATGAATTAAATCAGACAATGCAGGAGTTATATCAGCTTGGAAATGTTGACCTTACCAAACGCCCTAAGGTCAATGCTGAAACAATGCGTAAAGCTGGTTATGAAGCTGAAGACGGTGAAACTGCTACTGTTTATTCGTCATTTGACTTCTTATGGCAA
>ERZ1035001.1027-NODE-1027-length-11922-cov-22.878402_pt1 | contig 11922 bp, 27 predicted proteins | sample MGYA00520685_ERZ1035001 | MGnify/ENA primary metagenome ERZ1035001 (study PRJEB33766, sample SAMN09781749) | gut metagenome | biome: gut microbiome | host: Homo sapiens | place: Madagascar | study: EMG produced TPA metagenomics assembly of the PRJNA485056 data... | reverse complement strand
AAATCCGCAATATCGTATCAGAAAGCTAACCCCTAGAGAATGCGGTCGGTTGATGGGTGTATCTGATGAAGATATAGATAAAATGGCAGCTGTCAATAGTAACACTCAGTTGTATAAGCAATTTGGCAATAGCATCGTTGTAGATGTTATGTGCGCTATGTTTAGGAATTTGAACATTGAGCAGGAGTGATTAAATGGTAAAACCACTAGCGCCGTGCATGGGTTGTTCTGATAAGCATATCGGTTGTCATGGAATATGCGACAGGTATAAGTCATATACAGAAGCAAATGAGGAGCTTAAAGAGAGTATTCGAAAGCAGAAGTTTGTACATAATTCTTTGAAAGATATGCATAAGGAACAATATGAGCGGTACAAGAGAAATCGTCACAAAAATAGTTAGGAGTGATTGAAAATGAGCAAAAGCAAAGAAGAACAAGCGAGACGTGAGGGAATGTCATATGCACTTAGATACGCAAGAGAACATGGCTTAGATGCATTAGAATCCGATTTAAAGAAACGCGGAGCATATAACATACCTGTACGGATTGATGATAAGGCATTGCAGGAGTTCACGGATAACGCCAAGAACATGATGCTTGACACGATTCTGATTCTGGCATCTGTAACACTGCATGATGAATTTGGATTCGGTAGAGAGCGCTTAAACCGGTTTAAGAAGCGGTTTAATTTTAAGGCAGAGTGTATCGGCGAGAACTATACCGATTGGAACGATCAGATATCAATATTAAAGGAAGAGTGCGGATTGGAATATTCAATCCGCATGAACGAAAAGGATGTGAGATTAAAGTGATTATTATTGATTCAAATGTAGTGCAGAATAGCATTAAACATTATGGCTTCGATTTGCTGACTACTGTGGAAGAGTGTTCGGAGCTTATACAGGCAATTAGCAAAATGAAGCGAGGCAAAGATAATAGAGACAATCTTATTGAAGAGATGGCGGACGTTATGATCTGTATGGATATTCTAAAACAGGTTTACGGAGTATCTGATAGTGAGATTCAGAATTATGTATGCAAGAAGCAGGATAGATGTGTCGGGAGGATGGAGAGCGATGAATCACAGAAAGTGGAAAAAGGCATATAAGAAGCGGTACGGAATACGACCGATTATCTTTCTCGATAAGAAGCGCAAGGATAAGGCTATGGCTATGATACGTGATTATATGTCACAGGTTACGATTTACACGCCGGAGAGTCAGTATTATTGGGAACTTGGATGTTATTACAACGAAACTTCGATAGATAGCAAGAAATCAATGCTTAAAGCGTGGGAAGGAGGTGCGTAGAATGACAACTTATGAAAGAGTACTCAAGTTTGGTTATGATAATGCGATCAATGATGTAATGAATATGCTGAATGATATAGACTTTGTCGGCGGCACAAAAGATACACTTGCCTGTGCAAATGCGACACTTAACTATATTAAGGGGAAAGTAGAGAAGTTAAGAAGTGGAGGTGTGGTAGATAATGACGATTGATGAAGCAATAGAAAATTTGAAATATGATGTTGAGATAGATATGTATATTCGTGATATAGCTCCACAGCTTGCAGAGTGGCTGGAAGATTATAAACGAATTAAAATGCTTATACCGATAGAGCAGGCATTAAAAGCAGAGTATAACAAGGCGATTGATGATTTTATCAAAGCTGCAGATAAACATTGCGGATATTACGCCGGAGAATGCAAGAACCTTACACGTGACGATCTTCTCAAAATTGCAAAGGAGTTGAAAGACAATGGCTAAGAAAATTAGGGTTTATATCAGCGGCCCAATCACAGGAACCACAGATTACATGGAACGTTTTGAAGCAGCGGAGAAACGATTAAATGGAGAATACAGCGTTATCAACCCGGCAAAAGTAAATTCAAATATGCCGGAAGATACGACGCATGAAGAGTATATGAAGATGTCTATATGCATGTTATCTATGTGTGATGCAATTTTCATGCTGAATGGATGGGAAGATAGTGTCGGAGCGTGTGAAGAGAATATTTATGCATTGAAAAACGGCATACGGATTTTTAGGGAGTGATGATTGCTTATGAGTGGATGGATAAAACTTCACAGGCAGATACAGGAATGTTTTTTATGGAGAATAAAAGAACCATTTGATAAAAGAAGTGCATGGATTGATCTATTGCTTCTCATGGAACACCAAGACAAAAATCTTATGATTGATGGGAAGATTGAGACTATTAAACGTGGTTCCTATATGCTCAGTATTGAGAAATTGTGTGATCGTTGGATGTGGTCTCGGAACAAAGTTAAGCGTTACTTGGATGTGCTTGAACGTGAACATATGATAGCCACTAGGCGAACCAACAAAGGAACCCTTGTAGACGTAGTAAATTACTGCATTTATCAGAATCAAGATAAACAAGGCGAACCACCACACGAACCAACGGTCGAACCACCAGACGGACTACCAGACGAACCAGCAGACGAACCACAAATAAAGAATATAAGAAATAAAGAAGATAAGAATATATATATAGTATCTAACGATACTATATGTCAGACACAAGATGTCAGACGTGTTGTGGATAAGTGGAACGAACTTGAAAAATACGGAATTGCGTCAATCAAGAAATTGACAAGCGGTTCTAACAGGTGCCGGATGCTGAATGCGAGAATTAAACAGTTTTCACTTGATGACGTTTTAACTGCAATCGAGAACATTAAGGATAGTAGTTTCTTGCAAGGAAAGAGTGATAGCCGGCGCACTTGGGTAATTACATTTGATTGGTTTGTAAAACCGAATAACTTCCCAAAGGTTTTAGAGGGCCAGTATTCGGACAAGAAATACGGTCAAAACAGATCAGGTCAAAAATCCGTAACCGATATGCAGTTAGATTCACTTGCGGAACGGCAAAAGCAGAGTGTACCGATTCTAAGTGATGATGAAATAAATAAAATGTTTGGAGAGTGAAAGGAGAAAAAATTATGGAAAGATTAACAAAGATTTATTCAGATGGAACGCACGGAGCTTCTGATAACTTACCGTGCGGAGAAAACAGTTGGGATTACAAGAATTTGCTGATAGAAAAATTGGGCGAATATGAGGACTTAGAGGAACAGGGCAGACTTATTAAGTTGCCTTGTAAAGTGGGAGATACAGTATATGTCAATGGTGTTTTAGGTTGCGGTGAAGCAGAAAGATACATGGTTATCCGAGTTGATTATCACAGCACATTGGGAACAGGCAGAAACGAGTTTTACATTGAAGCTTTACTTTGTGCAAACCCTGATAGTTCAATAGGTTTTTATGATAAGCAATTCGGCAAAACAGTATTCCTTACAAAGTCCGAAGCCAAAGCAAAACTGAAAGAATTGAGATAAGAAAGGTGGTTGAAAATATGTTTGTACCTTGTGAATGGTATTATGAAAATATCTTAGGAGATAATTGCGATAATCAATGCGAAAAATGTTTTGGGAACAAGGATATACGAATTTGTACCAAAGATTTTGAATTGAGCAAAGATGATACTTTAGACAAATTTATGGTTGAAAAAGGCTCGTGGTGGATATGTAAGTTTGAAAATGAAGATCATATTTTGCTTTGGGATGGTGGAGATATCGAATTGTATATGCATACAGTGCATCCAAATTACAAAGATTTTGAAAATTTTAATTACCAGGAAGGATTGATATGTAGCGATGAATAAAAGAAAAACAATATCTAAAATCACAAGAACAACCGTATATCTTATGTATAACGGACATTGCTCTTATTGCGGCAAACAGATTGATTATAAGGATATGCAAGTAGATCACGCAAAACCGCTTAGGATAGGTGGAACGGACGACATATCGAACTACATGCCGGCTTGTAGGAGCTGCAACCACTATAAAGCTACTTTAGATGTCGAGGAATTTCGAAAGTATCTTTCAAAAATACACGAAAGACTTATGCGTGACAGCATAGCTTATCAGGTCGCAGAACGTTTTGGCATAGTGAAGCATGTATCAGATAATGTGAAATTTTATTTTGAATTGAGAGGTGAAGAAAATGGAAAATAAGGGATGTGACACATGCAGGTATGAGCATCACGACATTCAAGATTATCCGTGCAACAAATGTGCATATTCATACATTGACAAGTACGAGCCTAAAACAAACGCTGACAAAATCAGAGATATGTCGGATGAAGAACTTCTCGATTTTATATGTTCAATAGAGACTTATGAAGAGGGAAGCGTCAAGACCATTGGAGGCGGAATTTCGATGCATACAGTGTCGGAGGTTAGGGATTGGCTTCAATCAGAAGCAGAATTGAGAGGCGTCGAATGACAAATAAATGCGAAAATTGCAATGCGAGTAATATGTGTGAAGATGTTGTAGGAAGTTGTGAAAAAGCTATAAGCTATGCAAACGCCATTTATAACAAGGCCCTTGACGATTTGCGAAATGAATTAAAAGCTCATTACACAGAATACGATGTTGACAGCGTTTTAAAAGATACAGATTGTTATTCTTATACAATGGCTTGCAATTATCTTGAAGATTATATTGACGAAATAACAGAGGAATTGAAGAGAGGTGGAGAATATGGAAGATAGATATTTATTCAAGGCAAAGAGAGTTGATAACGGAGAATGGGTGCAAGGATATTATGTAAAGGGCTTGGATGAGTTTGCGAATTGTGAAGAAGCACACATAATATTTGAACCTAACGCAATGTTTTATTCTTTTGGAGAGACAGATGGATGGGACAAAGTAGACCCATCCACTATCTGCCAATGTACCGGCTTGAAAGATAAAAATGGTAAGCCGATTTGGGAGAATGATATTGTAAAAGACTTATTTAGTGATGCTTGTGCACAAATCAAATACGGCAGTTATCAGAGTTGCTTTGATAGCACCAAAACTGAACATGTTGGATTTTATGTAGACTGGTCAGACAAGTATACTAAAAGATACAGAAAAGATTTAGGTTATTGGATAAATATGGTTAATGCAGAGGTTGTCGGCAACATATTCGACAATCCAGAGTTATTAGAAAGTGAGGAATGAGTATGAAGCCAATATTGTTTAATACACAGATGGTTCGGGCGATTCTGGACGGTAGAAAGAGTTGCACAAGGCGTGTGATGAAGCCACAACCACAATCAAGGCTATGTTATACATATGCGGGTAGCCGCAATGGCTGTATAGGAAAATGGACATATCCAAACAAAGGAGCACACGAATTTTGGGGCGAAGAATATAAACTTCCGGAAAATATAAGGGACGAGGAATTAAGCAAACAATGGAATCCGCCATATCACACGGACGATATACTTTACGTGAGAGAAACATGGAAAAATGCATTGAACGGATACTATTACTACGAAAGTTGGCAAAGAGCTGACATTGCCGATGTTACAAAGTGGAAACCATCTATACACATGCCAAAAGAAGCGTCACGTATCTGGCTTAAGGTTACGGATGTGAGGGTGGAGCGGTTGCAGGAGATAACTACAAATCAAATTGAGCAAGAGGGCGTAGAGACAGAATACCCGCATGTACTTAATGGCGAAGAAAAGAAATATGCTTTTCAGAATCTTTGGAACAGTACCATCAACAAATCCAATCTTGATTTCTACGGATGGGATGCAAACCCTTGGGTCTGGGTTATTGATTTTGAGCGATGCGAAAAGCCAGAAAGCGAGGGAAATTAAATGAATATAGGAGTTGCTTGTGCAATAGTTCATAACATAAATTCTGAAAAATATTCAGAAGATGAAAAAATTGAAGCATTAAAAATGTTCTTAGAAATGCCAACACACAACGGAACGACTAAAGAACAAATTCTTAAAGCATTTCGGTGGTTTTGGAATTTTTGTATTGAAGAAAGCGAGGAATAATATGACAGAGAGTGAAGCAATAGAAGCAATACAGTTTGATTTAAAAATAGGCGGTGAAATACATTCTCAGGCGTTGCGTGATGCTATTGATGTAGCAATACAGGCACTTGAAGAAGTACAGACAAGAGATAAGAAAGTGTGGCATCGTCCAGACGAAATACCAGATACAGAAGATTGCTATATTGTGGCTTGGTTGCCTAAAGGAGGACAGTGCAACGCCGATTCGCCACATTATTACGCCATATGGAGTTATGAAGATGGGGAGTGGCAGATATATGTTCCAAGTGATTTTGCGGACAAAGAAATAATATTACTTGCTTGGACGGAATTGCCAGAGCCTTATCATAAAGAGTGCGAAGAAAATAAGGTAATTGATACAGATAAGATCGTGAAGCAGATAGAAAACATAGAAGTTTCAAAAGATTCTAACGGTGTTGTCAACGGTTGCAATCAAGGTATTTGTCGTAGTGATGATTGCCTAAAGTGCTTAAAGAAAAAAGTGATAGATATTATAAAAGGCGGTGGTAAAGAATGAGGTTAGTTGGCATCGGAGAAGTCGAAAAGGCTATCAGAGAATATTTTAAGAAGCAGATTGACAAGGACGAGCCGGATAAGTGGTCGATACTTGAATATAACGCAGATTTGCAGGATATAATGGCGCATAAAGTACCTACAGCATTTAATACAGACCGCTTGATCGACCGCCTTAATGAAGAATCGGATACATCTTGTGAAAACTTCGATAAATACGCAGATGAACACGCCATTTGCAAAAGCGAAAATACGTTTTCAGCAGGACTTATCAGGGCGGTAGAAATCATAAGGGAGTGTGAATCGGATGGGAATGGTTGATGAACTACGACGGATGCGAGTAGAGAGCGCAAACCGAAATTTCAAGCCAGACTATAAATGCCCCATCTGCAAAGACACCCATATTGTAATCGTTAAGGACAAAGATGGCAGATCGGTGGCAAGAGATTGTGATTGCATGGCACAGACAGTATATCGTAGATTGATGAAAGCAAGTGGAATTGATGCGGAAGATGTGAATGTCCGATTTAATGATTTTCAGACATTCAATGAGCCGGAATTACAGATTTCGAAAGCAACCGCTGCGAAGTATTGCAAGGATTTACCGATGCAGAGATACCAGAAGAATAACAGCTTACTACTTACAGGACTTCCGGGGCGCGGCAAGACAATGTTAGGATTCTGCGTTGCAAACCAGCTTATCAAAAACGGCACGCCGGTTCAGTATGTAAGTTACCGGGATGCAATCACAAGGTTGAAACAGAATATTACAGACAATGCGGAGTATTCAGAAGAAATTAACCGCATGAAAAATGTGAGCGTTTTGTTCATTGACGATTTATTCAAAGGAAGAATCACAGAAAGCGATATAAATATCATGTACGAGCTTATCAATCACAGATACTTGAAGCGGTTGCCTATGATCGTTTCGACAGAGAAATATCCGAAGGATTTACTTTCGGTTGATGAAGCTCTTGGTAGCAGAATCATTGAGATGTCTAAGGGTTATGTGGTCGAATTTAAAGAGAGTGGAAACTACAGATTGAGGTAGTATTTATGGATGAAGAAAGAAGGTTTGAAGATGGCGAGAAAAAAAGGATTTGGAGTAAGTCCAATCACAAACAAAATTTTTTATGGCACACAAGACACCGATAAGGGAATGTGGGTTGGAACAAAAACAGATGTGACAGAAGATGTTATTTCTTCGGCTTTTGATTGGTTTGTCGGTAATATGAAAGATGAACACGGAAAACGTATAGAGTATCGAATCACATACCCGGATACCGATTACGAGTTAGTTATGCGGAAGAAAGAGTAAAATTCAGAGAAAGGAGGCAGATAGATTTGTCCGGACGTAAATCGCGATTTGCTATCCTTTAAAGCTATGAGTAGTACGTATCACAAGAATATTGCAGAGGGAAGATGCGGTCAATGTGGGAAGATCAATGATAGACCTAATAGAGCCGTATGCTCTGAATGTGCAAAAAAAGATGTTATAAATCAAACAGAGACAAGAAATTGGTATAGAGATCATGGATATTGCCCTCGTTGCAAAAAAAATAAGCTTATGGGTCAGGAAAAAACATGTGTCGAGTGTAGGGCAAAGGGCGCCGAGAGGTTGGAGATTAAGAGAGAATCAGACAGAAAGGCATACAATGATTCTATGTCTTCTTATCACAAATCTCTTTATAACAGGAGAAAAGAACAGGGGTTATGCCCTGTTTGCGGCAAAGCGAATAAAGACAAAAGATACGTCACATGTAACATTTGCCGGAATAAAAAAAACAGCCGGACAAAGCCTAAGACATTAAAGGATGAAAGAATAAAAAACGGATTGTGCATTTGGTGTGACAGTCCTGTTAAAGACGGATATAAGATTTGTGAAATACACTATCAGATGAATTGTGAAAAATCAAAGAAAGCAAACAGAGACTATTTAAGAAAAAGTAACAAGGCATTATTTATTAAATATTAAAGGAGAAATGGCTTATGAAGTTTTCAAAACTAACTAAGCCAGAAATTGAGGGGATTCTTACTAAGGCAAACTTTACGGATGAAGAAGAACAGATATTTAAAATGTTGTGTCGGGGAAACACGATATCGGAAATAGCATATAGGATGTCTATATGTGATCGAACAGTAAACAGGAAAATTAGTTGCATACGAGAAAAGGTGTCTCGTGTTAAAGGAGATGGTGATAAATGGTTGTAGTAACTATTGATGGCAAGGAGATTGATGTGGGAAATATTGAATTGCCGGATGAAGTGTTAAGGATGATTGCAGAAGCGATTGACAGTAAATAAAGAATGGACTAAAATGTGTCGCAAGTGTAGTAATGCGGCACATTTTTGATAGGAGGGATAAAAATGGAATGTGTTGCATACATGCGTGTCTCGACAGAAAAGCAGGCAGAAGAAGGCAATGGACTTGAAAGCCAAAAGCGAGACATAGAATTATATTGCAGAAAAAACGAATTGATTATTTCTGATTGGTATATCGACGATGGATATACCGGCGCAAATATGAACAGACCGGAGTTACAAAGGCTTATAAATGATTGCGGAAGAAAACGCGTGAAGTGTGTTGTAGCATTTAAACTTGATAGATTGTCAAGAAGCATGGTTGACGGAATATACATGATTGAAAGAGTTTTCCAACCAAACAACGTGCAATTCAAGTGTGTTCACGATTCAATATCTTATGATAGCCCTATGGAGCAGGCATATACGCAGATGATGGCTGTATTTGCACAGCTTGATAAGAATACTATGATGCTTCGTATGCGTGGTGGAATGCTAGAGCGTGTAAAACAAGGATATTGGATGGGTGGTGGCAACAAGCCTTATTGCTATACATACAGTAAAGAAAAGGGCATATTGATACCGATTCCGGAGCGAGCTGAACAAGCAAACAAGGCTATGGATTTGTTTATCGCTGGAAATTCAGATGCGGCCATTCAAAGAATTTTAGGATATACAAGCGAATTGGTCGTAAGAAGCATATTGACAGGTGTTGTAAACATAGGGATGATTCCGTATAAAGGGAACATATACCAAGGACTTCACGAACCTATTTTTGATAAAGAAAAGTTTGAAATGGCACAGCAAATAAGAAAATCACGAAGAAGCAAAAAATCTTATTGCCAAAACCTTACTTCAAATATGCTTACAGGACTTTGCTATTGTGGAGTTTGCGGCTGCAAGATGCGTTATCAAAAATGGACGAATGGAGTTAGGAAGATTTATTGTTGCTCACGGAATAAGGATTTGTACTATCTCCCGAACTTTAACAACGATTGCGATAATTCTATAGAATGGGCGGATAATATCGAGAATATTGTTGAATCGGAAATGCTGAAAATATCTGTAAATCTATCAAAATATAAGCCAAAAGAAAAAGAAAACAAGATAGACATAATGCAGTCGCGGCTAGATAAGGAAAAATCAAAATTGAAGCGCCTGTATGAATTATATGCAGATGGAAATGACACAGTTCTCGATATGATAAAAGATCAGGAATTAAAAATAAAAAATCTTGACGATTCAATCAAGGAAGAGCAAAAGTCCGGAGACAACAATCCGAAAAAGCAATTTGTTTACGAGAATATTAAAAAACTTGCCGATGTATGGGACGACATCGACAAGCCAGCTAAAAATAAGATATTAAAAACTATAATAGACAAAATAGTTATAGTCAATGGAAATGTAGAAATTCAATTAAAGAATTTTTAGCACCTACTATACGCCGTGGGTATGGCATATAGTACGTACTGATGTGCCGTATTTACTACACTTTTAATATAATAAACTTGATTCAATGTCGCTAAAGTGTCATATATTTGTCGCTTTGAGCGCCTTTTTTTATGCCAAAATTAAATCATAAAGGAGTGATGCTCTATGTTTACAGATGAGATTTTAACAAAAATATTTGCGCATCCAGCAATTATGAAGCTGGACTTAAATACACAATCGGCGGTCGTTCACGCGATCGAAAGCATTATGGACGAGGAGGAAAAGCAAAATGCAGATGAACCCGTATCAAATGCCGCAGGCGAATAATTATATGCCACAATATCAAACATATCAACCGGCATATAACCCTATGCAGAACATTCAAAGATTCCAGCAACCACAACAGCCTGAACAGATGCAACAAGGAATATTCGGTAAGGTTGTGCAGTCGCAAGATTCTATCGTTGCCAATGATGTGCCGATGAATGGATCGGTGGCATTTTTCCCTAAGAGTGATCTTTCGGAGATTTACGCAAAGCAATGGAGTGCGGATGGAACAATCTCTACAATGGTTTTTAAGCCAGACAAAAAAGAAGAAGACGTCAATCCGACGATGGATGCAGAAAAATTAAAAATAGGGCTATCAGACGAAGCCACAGAGATATTTAACAAGCACTTCGATACCCTGTTTTCAAAGATGGAAGAACTGGAAAAGAAAATCGACGAGAAATCTTTGACTAAGACTAACGCAAGAACAAAAGTTAGTCAAGATTAGTCCAAGTTTAGTCATAGATTAGTCATAAAAAATAATAGGATGGTGGTTTTATGATGAATCAAGGAATTATGCAGGCAATAAATAAATTAAAAGCAATCAGAAATCCGCAACAGGCGGCTATGCAAGCATTGCAGAATGCGGCAAGCCAAGGAAATCAAATGGCAAGCGGAATTTTGCAGAACATCCAATCCGGCAATATGGCTGGAGTGGAGCAAACACTTAATAACTTTATGGGTGAAAATGGAATAAGCATGAACGACATAAATCAAATGCTTAGATAAATAGTGCATATTAGGGTTTTGTCCGGACAACAAAAACCACGGTTCCCTATTTGTAAATAAACAAATGGAGGTAAACTAATATGTTTAACAACGGAGTAAGCCTTGCTGATATTGCGGCAGTAACGGGCAACAACAGAAACAACGATGGAATGTGGGGCGATGGTGCTTGGTGGATTGTCATTCTCTTAATTTTCGGATGGGGAGGCTTTGGCAATAATGGCTGGGGCGGTAACGGTGCCGGAAATGGTTATACAGATGCAGCAATTCAGAGAGGTTTTGACAATCAGGCAGTTATCAGCAAGCTTGACGGAATCACAAACGGTCTGTGTGATGGATTCTACGCCGTAAACAACAGTATGCTTACAGGCTTCAACGGAATCAACACCAATATCATGCAGACGGGTTATGGCATCCAGCAGGCAATCAACGCTGATACAATCGCGAACATGCAAAACACAAATGCATTGCAGACACAGCTTGCAAACTGTTGCTGCGAAACTCGTGAAGCTATTCAGGGCGTAAACTACAATATGGCGACAAACACTTGCACATTGCAGAACACAATGAACAGCAACACAAGAGACATCATCGACAGCCAGCAGGCAGGAACGAGAGCTATTCTTGATTATCTCTGCAATGAAAAAATTTCTTCATTACAAGCAGAGAATAACGACCTGCGCAGAGCAGCTTCACAGGATCGTCAGAGCGCACTGCTTACAACTCAGATGG
>ERZ1035001.1023-NODE-1023-length-11943-cov-3.835380_pt1 | contig 11943 bp, 13 predicted proteins | sample MGYA00520685_ERZ1035001 | MGnify/ENA primary metagenome ERZ1035001 (study PRJEB33766, sample SAMN09781749) | gut metagenome | biome: gut microbiome | host: Homo sapiens | place: Madagascar | study: EMG produced TPA metagenomics assembly of the PRJNA485056 data... | reverse complement strand
CCCGCATTCCTCCCGGGGCTCAAGCCCCGGGCTTCCTGCGGGAAATTCTGTGAAACGGTTGCAAAGAATAAGCCCGTACCGGGGAAGACCGATACGGGCCTGAAGATTCTTCGGACCGTCAGAAATTACAGTCCGAGCGCCTTTTCAACGTCGGTGAGCATCCGGTCCATCGAATAGACGCCCCCTTCACCCAAGTACCACGCGGGGCCTGTGAGCTCGGTGACGCGTCCGGCCTTCACGGCCGCGGTGCCCGCCCAGTCCTTCTGCCCTGCCGTGATCGCTTCCAGAAGCTTCGGTTCTTTTGCGCCCACCGCAAGGTCCTTGTTTAAGACAAAGACACGGTCAGGGTTGGTCTCTTTGAGTTTGGCAAAGGTCTTGGCGTTTTCTGCCGCAATTTCAGCCGCGGTCGGCGCCTTACGCGGAGCCGCACCCTTTTTCGGCGCAGCGCCCGTTCTCGCAGGCATGACGTTGGTGAATCCCAGGGCTTCAGTGAGAAGCGAGCAGCGGCCCTCGGGCGGCAAAAGTCCCGCGCGGCCTCCGACGCACATCATGACGGCGATGCGCTCACCCGCGGCTTTCGCGCGGATTGCATCGATGCGCTTTTGAAACCCTGCGACAGCCGCGGTGGCTTCATTTTCTTTCCCGAAAATGCGGGCAAGCGTTGTGATGTTTTCCTTAAAGCTTGCCCAGGCGCCCTTCTTGTAGTCAGGCACGAGCACGAGCGTCGCCGCCACGGTGTTAAAGGCGTCGTAGGCGAGGGCAATACGGCCCGAAATAAAGATGAGGTCGGGATTGACGGACTGGACGGGCGCGGTTTCAGCCGACTTAAGGCTTTTTACGAGCACCACACCGTCACCGGGCTTTTTGATCCAGGTAAGCGTCGTGGGCGACACCGCCGCGACCATCCTGTCCGTGAGCCCCCAGGCCTGAAGGTTTTCCATCACGGAAAAGTCAAGAACCGCGAGGCGCTTGGGATCAAAGGGGACGGTCACATCGCGCAGGGTTCCTGCGACGGTGTTTTGAATTTCAAGCGTTGCGGGGCGCCGCGCGCAGCCCAGGGTCACCCCGGAAAGAAAGAGGGCGGAGGTGCCGGCCGCCAGAAGCGAGCGTCGGGAAAAAGTCATGATGCGTTTCTCCGGTCTGTAAAAAGTCGATGCTTTGTTACTGTTGGCATACCTTGTCATTACTTTGCAAGGACCGCTTTCTCAACGTCGCTGAACATGATGTTCATGGCCGTGTAGCCGCCTTCGGCGAGATACCAGGCCGAGGGCGTGAGGTAGACGATGTGTCCGTTTTGCGCGGCCTTCGTTTTGTTCACAAGTTCGTTGTTCAAAATGTCCTGCGCGAGTTTGGCGCCGGGGCGGGCGATGGCGGAGTCGCGGTCAAGAACGAAGAAGTAGTCGGGGTTGAGTTTCAGCAGAAGCTCAAAGGAGGCTTCGTTGCCGTGGTTGGCGTTGGCTTTCTGAGCCACGTTTTTAAAGCCGAATTCGTTACCGATGATCGAACAGCGGGCGGCGTTGCCGAGAAGGTTCACGTGGCTTGCGGTCACCAGGCCCACGAGCGCGGTTTTGCCCTCAGAGGCGGCTTTGAGTTTTTCAATGCGTCCTTCAAAGTGAGAGATGTCGGCCCTGGCCTCATTTTCTTTACCGAAAATGGCGGCAAGGTTCATGTGGTTCGCGGCGAAACTCGCGAAACTTCCCTTCGTGCGGTCGGTTGTCATGTAAACCACCGGCGCGATTTTCGTGAGTTCATCGTACTTTTTGGCAAGGCGCCCGGAAATAAAGATCACGTCGGGTTCGGATTCCATCAGTCCCTCAAAGTCGATTTCCTTCAAGGTGCCGATGTTTTTCACCTTTGCGCTCTTTTTAAAGTACTGCTGGAGGTATGCCAGAGGCGTCGTCTGGGTCAGAGCCACAATGCGGTCGGTGAGCTTCCAATGGTCGAGCGTATCCAAAACCGCATAGTCCGCGACGGCAATGCGCTTGGGATTTGCGGGAACCGTGATGTCAATGAGCTGGTTTTTACCGTTAAGTGTTTTCACCGTGACGGTTTTGTCCGCCGTAAAAGCGGGAAGGGAAACCGTGAGGGCTGCGGCGGCGGCCGCAGAGAGCATAAGTCGGCGCGAAAGCGTCATGAGATTGTCCTTTAAAGTGTCAGTGAAAAATGGCAAGGGGCTTGCCGTCAATGCGGTGAATCTGAAAGGGCACCCCGTAAATTTTTTCGAGCGTCGCAGGGGTCATCACGTCTTCGACGCTTCCTGCCGCAGCGATCCGCCCGTTTTTAAAGGCGCAGATAAAGTCGGAGTAAAACGCGGCGAGGTTGATCTCGTGCAAGACGAGAATCACTGTTTTCCCGAGCTCATCGCAGAGCCTTCGCACAAGCTTCATCATCTGCGCGGAGTGGTAGATGTCGAGGTTGTTCGTGGGTTCATCCAACAGGATGTACTCGGTATCCTGCGCCAAGACCATCGCAATAAAGGCGCGCTGCCGCTGGCCGCCTGACATCTCATCGATAAAGCGGTCGGCGAAGTCTTTGAGCTCCATGTAGCGGATGCTTTTTTCGACGATCGCTTCGTCTTCTGCGGTAAGAGCGGAACCGCTGTGCGGAAAACGGCCGAACGCAACGAGTTCGCGCACTGTGAGCTTCATCTGCACGTTGTTGGTCTGCGTGAGAATCGCCAGGTGCTTTGCGAGTTCCCGGCTCTCCCACTGCTGCACGTCCTTTCCTTTGAATTCCACGAGGCCTGAGGAGCGGGCAATGAGCCTTGAAATCATCCCGAGCACAGTGGACTTACCCGCACCGTTGGGCCCGATCATGGAAACAACTTTGCCGTGCGGAATGTCAAGCGTCACGTCGTCCACAACGGTCGTGTCCTCGTAGGACTTTACGAGATTCTGGATTTTGAGCATGGCGTTACCTTTTGCCGGCCGTTAAAACGAGATAGAGAAAGTAGATGCCGCCCCCGATCGTCACAAAGACGCTCACCGGTACGGCGTAGACCATGACGTGTTCGACCACAAACTGGCCTGCCGTGAGAATGAGCATGCCAACGCAGGCGCTCCCGGCAATGAGCCACGTGTGGCGGTAGGTGGTGAAAAGCTGGCGCGCGACGTTGGCGGTAATGAGACCAAGGAAGGAAAGCGGTCCCACAAGCGCCGTGGCAACGGCGATATAAAGCGCGACGCCCACCATCAGGCGCCTTAGGGTCCTTTCGTAGTCAACGCCGAGCGACACCGCCTGTTCGCGGCCGAGGCTGATGACGTCAAGGATGGCGAGGTCTTTTCTGAGCCACCAGGCAATCGCGGCCAAAAGGAGCGTCCCCGGGATGATGCAGGCGGCGTTGACGTTCGTAAAGCTTGCCGTCAGGGTGTTTAAAAGCGCATCGTATTCGTTGGGATCCATGATGCGTGTGAGCGAATTCTGCATGCTCGAAAAGAAGGTCGAGAGCACCGTGCCGATCAAAAGCACGTAAAGGACATTGCCGCCCGTTTTCTGAAAGATCGTGTAGTAAATAAAGCCCGCAACGAACCCCATGACGATGACGTCCGCGGCAAAGGCGTAGACGGGGTTCACCGCAAAAAGGCTGCCGGAACCCAGAAAAAACACGACTGCCGTGTGAATGAGAAGGTAAAGCGAATTCATGCCTAGGAGGCACGGTGTCACAATCGTGTTGCGGATGATCGTCTGAAAGACAATGGCGGCCGCTGAAATCGCAAAGCCGGCGATAAGAATGACCGCAAGCCGCGGGAGTCTTAAGCCCATCGCATAGGCGAAAAACTTCGGGTTCACGAACGCAAACTGATAGAGCCCGATAAACAACAGGACGAGCCCGGCCAACACCACCATGGAGGTCTTAAGGCGCCGCCGCTGTGCAGGTCTGACAGTATTCATTTGATCACCGCGGGGTTGCAGCAGCCCGGACGCGCTCTACGGGTAAGGCCGAAAAGTTCCAGGAGCCTGTCTTTCGTGAGACTTCTGCGGCCGAATCTGAGCCGGTAAAAGATAAGGACGATGAAAAGGAGGCTACCGACGGTACCGATGATGAGTTCAATCGGAAGTTCATACGGCATGATGATGAGGCGGCCGATCACGTCGCAGATGAGCACAAAAAGCGCACCGAAAAGGGCGGTATCCGGCAGCGTCGCCCGTAAGTCATCGCCCTTAAAGATCGCAACGAGGTTGGGGACAATGAGCCCAATGTAGGAGATGCTTCCCACGACCGTCACAACGGAGGCCGTAATCATCGCGGCGATCGAGAGCCCGGCAAAGAGAACGAGGGAGTAGTTGACGCCCAGGTTTTTGGAAAACTCCTTTCCCATCCCGACGATGTTGAACCACTTGGCGTAGATCCAGGCCGCGGCAATTAGGGGGACCACAAGATAAACGAGCTCGTAGTTGCCGCGGAGAACCAACGAAAAGTGCCCCACGAGCCACGTGGAAAGGGCCTGCGTCATGTCAAAGCGAAACGCGAGAAAACTCGTGATCCCGCCGATGACGTTGCCAAACATGATGCCGATTAAGGGCACCATCACCGGGTCCTTCATGGGGATCCGCAAAATAAACCACACAAAAACCCAGGTGCCGGCAATCGCCGCGAGAAACGCAAACGCCGCGCGCGACCAGAGGCTTGAGTCCGGAAAAAAGAGCAGCGCTATGAGGATTCCCAACTGCGCCGAAGAAATTGTCGCGCCCGTTGTGGGGGAGACGAATTTATTGGCGCAGAGCTGCTGCATGATGAGCCCGGCAATGCTCATTCCGACGCCCGTGCACAGAACTGCCGCCAGCCGCGGCAGGCGCGAGGCAAGGAGCACGTGGAGCGCTTCGGCGTCGCCCGTGAGAACGGCCGCAAGCGAAATGTCGGCCGCGCCCGCCGTGAGTGACGCGAGGCCAGCAGCGAGCGTGAGTGTAAGAAGGATCCAGGTGGATTTGGTCATGCCTGTCAGGAAAAAAATCGACGGGTTGTGTGAAAAACGGAAGGACTTTAACCGAGGCTGTAAATGGGAATCGTTCCTATTCAATAATTGTTACAAATTTGGGAGAAAAGTTAACGGAAGTTCATCGGGGTTGGTTCAGTAAATGTTGCAACCATCTGAAGTTAAATGAAAAAGTGCAGAATCTGAGGGCGGTGTCGGTGTTTTCCGACATATTGCAGAGAAAATATGTGTTAACACTCTGTTAACGACGGTAAAGCCTTGTTTTGTATGGTTTCGGGGGTGTGTTTTACGCCGGTTGGCTGAATTTGGTCCGAAGTTGTTGAAAATGCTTGAGAACGATTCTCATTTGCGCGCATTTCAGTAGTATTCACGGACTTTAACGCGAAGGGCCGCTACGCATTGCGGCCTGACGACACGACCGGGGAACCGGGGAGAAATTTTCCTACTGCCATGAAAACAACCAACAAAACCCTCTTTGTCGTGCTGCCGCTGGCAGCCGCTGTGAACGCCGCCTGGGCTCAGGCTGCCTCGGATGAATACACCACGCTGGATACGTCCGTCGTTTCAGCCTCGGGCTACTCGCAGGACGTGCGCGAAGCGCCCGCGAGCGTCTCGGTGATCCCCGCCCAAGAACTGCGGACAAAACCCGTGCGTGACTTGGGTACCGCGATCGGGGACATTCCGGGTGTGGATCTCGATTCCACAAAGATGGGTAATTCCACGATTTCGATCCGCGGATTTGACGCGGGCTATACGTTGATACTGCAGGACGGGCGGCGCCAGAATTTCAGCTCCGCGATTCAAGCCAACGGCTTTGATCCGACGACCGCCTTTATTGCGCCCGTGGGAATGATTGAACGCATCGAAGTGCTGCGCGGCCCGGCTTCCACCGTCTGGGGAACCGATGCCGTCGGAGGCGTGGTCAACGTCATTACGAAAAAACACGTGAAGGAACTTACGGGATCGGTGACCGCTGAAGGCACTTTCCAGGAACACAGAAAGAGCTACGGCAACAGCGGTGCGGGGAGCTTTTTCTTCGGTATTCCTCTGGTTGACGAGTCGCTTTCTCTGATGCTGCGCGGCCGCTACTACCGGCACGAAGACACGGGCATCATGAACCCGAAGGGCGCCTACGCCGGACACTCGCCGAGCGAAAGTTACACGAGCAATGTGGGCGCACGTCTGAACTGGAGCGTCAATCCCCAAAACTTCACCTTTGCCGATTTTGACTTCACGCGCTTTTCCGGCGGCTCCATGAATACGAGCAGCCGCTCCATCAAGGCCCAGCAGTGGTACCACAAATACAACCTCGCCCTCGGACACGAAGGCAAGTACGGGTTCGGGCGCACCGAAAGCTATCTGATGTGGAACAACCTCTCGCAGATGAAGACAAAGACCACGCTCACGCCGCATTCCTCGGCCAAGGCGCGGGCTTCTGAAAACCACGGTTCATTCTCGGACCCCTTAAAGCAGACGAATACCTATACCTTTGCCACCAAGGCGATCATGCCCTTTGACTTCGACCGCTTCGGCAGCATGAGTCTCACGGCGGGCGTGGAAGCCAACTACGAAGACTACGAAAATCCGTCGACTTCGACGGCTTCGCAAAAGGGGCCCTTTGATCAGACAACGCTTGCCGTCTTTGCCGAAGGCGAGTACTTCATCAACGACGAGTTAAACGCCACGGTCGGTGCCCGCTACCAGTGGAGCGACATGTTTGACGCAAATGTTTCGCCTCGCGCTTACCTCGTTTATAAGCCTGCACAGTGGCTGAGCTTTAAGGGCGGCGTGGCCGCGGGCTACAAAACGCCCAACGTCAAGCAGGTTGTGACGGGCTATTACGACGGCAGTGAGCCCGGCGACCGCTCCTGGGGCAACCCGAACTTAAAGCCCGAAGAAAGCTGGAGCTATGAACTGTCCACGACCGTGGATCTCGGGCGGGCCGCACAGGTGACGCTCGGGGGCTTTTACACGGACTTTAAAAACCTGATTGCCTCGGAAGAAAGAACGGAAGCGGGCTACTGCAACGCCGACGGCAGCGCCTGCGACAAGCGCCTCATCAACTACGGCAAGGTCCGTGCCAAGGGCATTGAAGTGCTCTTTAAGACCGCGAAGTTTGCCGGTTTCTCCTTTACCGGCGGCTATACGCTCACTGACGCCAAGATCACCGCTGGCGCCGACAGCGGCAAGCGTCCAAACGAACTGCCGCGTCACAGCCTGCAGCTGCGTGCCGACTATCAGCAGGGACTGTTCTCGGCCTACGTCAAATCCCCCTCCAAGTGGGACATGATCTGCAACAACAGAAGGACCGGCATCGGACTGGGCAACAAATACAAGGACTACACGATTGTTGACGTGGGTGCGACCTACGTTGTGGCGAAGAACCACCGCTTCTCCGTGGCTGTGAACAACGTCCTTGATAAGGACACGGTCGAGTGGACGGAAACGTCGCAGGGCCGCTACGGCAACCTCTACCGCCAGTACCTGGACGGCCGCAATTTCTGGGTTTCCTACACCTATGACTTCTAAACGTCCGTCATAAGACAAGAGCCCCGGGGGCCGCAGCGGCATTGACTGCGCTGCGGCTTTCGGGGTTTAACCCGTTTAAACGGACAGGATTTTTCTGCCATGGAACTCATCAAAGACAGTGTTGACTACATCATCTTCGCGATTCTCGGCCTCATGGGGTTTGTGACCGTGTGGCTGACGATTGAGCGCCTTTTGTTTCTGCGGTCTGTGAAGCCCTCCGGCTACGCGGATAAAGACAGCTACGACAAGGCCCTCACCGACAACCTCACGACCCTTTACATCATTTATTCGAACGCCCCCTACGTCGGGCTTTTGGGGACCGTGATCGGCATCATGATCACCTTTTACGACATGGGGCAGAGCGGCAACATCAATGCTTCCGACATCATGACGGGGTTGTCTCTTGCGCTTAAAGCCACGGCGCTGGGGCTCGCGGTCGCCATCCCCACGCTTGTGATTTATAACGGCCTGCAGCGCAGAATCAACGTGCTTTCCGCCCAATGGAAAGACGCCGCCAAGTGAGTTGCGCCATGATTGAGATTCCCAAGAAGGAACCGTTAAACATCGTTCCTTTCATCGACATCATGCTGGTGCTGCTGGCGATGGTGCTCTCAATTTCGACCTTTATCGCCAAGGGTGAGATCAAGATTAATCTCCCGGCTTCAAAAACGGCGTCTCAGGCTGAAAACGTGAAGGACCCGTTGCTCGTGCAGGTCGATGCAGCCGGTGACTTCTTCCGCGACGGCACACGGGTGTCGTTTGAAGAACTCGCCGAGGCGATTGCCGGAATCCCGCGGGATAAACCCGTGCTTCTCAGAATGGACCGGGAGTCCAAGTTTGAGCACTTCATCCGCGTGATTGACCTTTTAAAAGAACATCAGCATGAAAACTTCCGAATCGCCACAGAACGTAAAGACGGCTAGACGCCGCTCAGCGGTGTCTTTTGCGGCGGCGGTGGCGCTCTATCTGCCGGTGATTGCCTTTGTCTTTTATGCCGCGCCGGTTTTGACCTACAAAGCCGCGGGCAACCAGGCGTCCGTCGCTCTTTCCTTTGCGCAGGTCGCAGGGGGTGCCGTTTCTGAAGCCCGGGCCGAGCCCGTGCCGCCGGAACCGGAGCCTGAGCCCGAACCCGTGAAGGAACCGGAATCCGAACCGGAAGTGAAAACGCCGGACCCCGAGCCCGTGCCGGTGGTCAAACCCAAGTCCGTCGTAAAGAAGGTTGTTGAAAAGCCTAAACCCAAGCCTAGGATCAAGCCCAGCCCCGAGAAAACGAAAGCCGTCAAAACCGTTCAGCCCAAACCGGCTGAAACCGTGAAAAAAGCGGAAAAACCCGCTGAGGAAAAACAGACGGCTGCGGTGGCCGCACCGGTGGCCGGAGCGCAGACTGCCTCCGACGCCGGCGGCATCTCAACGCTGGTGTACGGCAAAACCGACGATCCGTTTCTTGCGCGCGTCAAACGCTCCGTGGAAAGCGTGCTGCATTATCCGCGCAAGGCCCGCGTGATGAGGCTTCAGGGCGTGACCGTCGTGCAGTTTGTGATTGCCGCGGACGGCAGTCTCACGGAACTTGAACTCTTTGAGACAAGTCCCCACGGCATTCTCGACAAGGCGGCCTTACGTGCCGTGAAGGAAGCCCAAGGCGCATGGGGCAGCCCCGCCAAAACCGTGCGTCTGAGGTTTCCCATCCGCTTTGAACTCAGAGGCTGAGTTTCGGTTATAGTCCCGAAAACTCAGAATTTCGGGACTTAACCATGAGAATCTTCCGACTGGCGGCCGCGGCGCTCGCCCTGTGCCTCACAACGGCCCTTCACGCCGAAACACTCCGGATCGGGGTGCTCCCCGCTGCGGACTCCATTGTCCTTGAGGCGGCCGCCGATGAAGGGCTCTTTAAAAAGGAAGGGCTTGACGTGGTCACGGTCCCCTTTAGGAGCGCGCTCGAAGTCGGAGCCGCGATGCGCGCGGGGCAGTTGGCGGGGCACTTCGGTGACCTCATGAACGTCATCACCCAAAACGCAACAGGTGCGGCCCAGAAAGTCATTCTCACGACAACGCACACAGCTGCCTCGCAGCGCGCGTTCGGGTTTGTGGTGTCGCCCAAAGCCGCTGACCGTATTCAGAGTCTTTCGGACCTGAAGGGCACCGGTACCGCAATGAGTGCGGCAACGATCATTGATTACCTCCTTGACCGCATGAAGAGGGAGGAAAAGCTCCCGGCGGGGGCCGTCAAAAACGTCGAAATCCGTCAGATTCCGATCCGGCTTCAGATGCTTCTGGCGGGCAAAGTCGAGACGGCGCTCTTGCCTGAGCCCCTCGTGACGGTGGTTGAAAAGAAGGGCGGCCGCGTGATCTGGGACGATGCGGGGCTAAACGAAGCGCTTGCGGTTGTGGCTTTGCGTAAAGAGAAGCTTGACACCAAAACTGTCACCGGGTTTCGTAAGGCTGTGGCAGAGGCCGCCCGTTTGATCGAAGCCGATCCCGAAAAATACCGCGCGGTGATGGTGAAGAAAAGACTCATCCCGGCGCCCGTCGCGGCGGGTTACAAGATGGTGCGCTTTTCGCTTTTCGGGACTGCCGACGGCCTTCCGCCCTTACCTACGGAAAGTGATGTGAAGCGCGTGGGAGCGTGGATGCTCGACCACAAGATGGTTAAAAGCGTGCCTTCGTACGAGGACATCGTCTGGACACCGTAACGGGCGGCAGCCTTCTTTTGCTTAATCCATGTGAGCATTTCGGCTTATTGTCCAGGCGCGGCGCGCCCACTAAACTCCTGCCACCATTTGTTTTTCGGAGCGGCAAGCATGTCCGCTAATTTCCACGATCTCATTCATGGGTTCCACCGCTTCAAGGAATCCTACTTTATGAAGGAGCGCGAATTCTTTGACGCGCTCGCGCACGGCCAGAGTCCCAAGACTCTGGTCATTGCCTGCTGTGATTCGCGCGCGGATCCCGCGCTTCTGATGGGCTGTAAGCCCGGTGACCTGTTTGTGATCCGCAGCGTCGCGGCGATTGTCCCGAGCAAGGACGAGGCCGCTCACGCCGACGCCGTCATTGCTGCCGCGGAATACGCGGTCAAACACCTTGAAGTAAAGCACATCATCGTGATGGGGCACTCAGGCTGCGGCGGCATTCACGGGCTCATGTTTCCGGAAAAAATCGCGGGAGAACCCTATATCTCTCGCTGGGTGTCGCTGGCAAACCCGGTGCTTGCGGAACTTAAGGCTGAAAACCCCATGGAAGACGCGGTCCTGCGCACCCGGCGCTGTGAAGAGGGGGCGGTGCTTTTATCGCTTGAAAACCTTTTGTCGTATGACTGGATTCACGACAAGGCCGATGCGGGGGAACTTTCCCTGCACGCGCTTTACTACGACATGAAGGCGGGGAGCCTTAATATCTGGAACGCCGACATTGAGGATTTTGAGCCCTCTCACGCGCTTTTTGCGCCGCGCGGGTAATATCCCGCAGGAGGGCCTTTGCGGGCTGTAAGCGGATTAATTGGCCATGCACGATATTGAACAACCGGATCTCTTCGGACTTACGGACGCGGAAAAAGACCGCGCCCGTCGCCGCGTGCGTAAGCCTTATCCCAAAAAGAGGGATAAGCCCGTGAAGTCCGCGGCCCCGGGCCGGACAAAAGCCGCTTCAGAGGCCGAAGACGTTTCTGCCGCCGGTGAACTCATTGACGGCGTCCCGCAGCACGTCAACACTTACCATCCCGACTGGATGGATGAGATCGGGCGGGCAAAAAACGAGCGGCTTGCTGCGGTTTTGAGAACGCTTGCCGCTGAAGGCGCGAAGCCCACGAGCGAGGTGACCGCTGAAGATTCTGAGTCGGAAGCTGAGGCTCCCGAGGATACCCCTGTCAGCAAAGAGGCGCCTGCGGGTGCACATGCGTCCCGGGGTGCTGCAACGGACAAAACCAAGTACGATGCGCGTACCACGGCGACCCGCTATTCGCGCGGGATCAAGATCAGGGCCTACATCTTCTTTACCCGCGGCTGGGGTTACAAAGCCACGGCCGGGTTTCTTAATCTCTCAGGCTACACCGTGCGCGAGTGGAAGCGGCGGTTTCAGCAGGGGACGTTTTTACCCGATCTCACCGACGCCGAGCGCGCACGCATCGTGCAGGAGACGTCGGGTAATGACCAAAAGCCCTTGACGGAAAAACTCAGCAGGATCGGCTGAGTTTGGTTTGTCAAACCTGTTGTAGACGTACAACGCGGTTTTTCTCTGTATTGATACAGCAAAATTAAGTATTATAAATAAGATCAGCGGCTTGGCATTTCCCGGAGGATTTTGCTGTCGCGTTAACCCTGAGAGGGTTTTTCTTAGAAAAAGAAAAAACTCGAAAAAAAGGTCATTTTTTTCCTTGCGGGGGGGGCACATTTCACCGACGTTGTCAATTGGTTAAGTAAATTTAAAAAAAAACTGGCAGCTAAGCCATACGGTTCAAACAGGTGCACATCGGACTGCTCGTCCGTCG
>ERZ1035001.1021-NODE-1021-length-11957-cov-6.516216_pt1 | contig 11957 bp, 10 predicted proteins | sample MGYA00520685_ERZ1035001 | MGnify/ENA primary metagenome ERZ1035001 (study PRJEB33766, sample SAMN09781749) | gut metagenome | biome: gut microbiome | host: Homo sapiens | place: Madagascar | study: EMG produced TPA metagenomics assembly of the PRJNA485056 data... | reverse complement strand
TTAAATGCAGATAAAATGGCTAATTACAAACTTTCTCCAAATGATATTACATCCGCAATTCAATCCCAAAATATTCAAACTCCTGCGGGAGATTTGGGAGTTGAACCAATGAAAAACAAACAAATGATTAAGCTAACAATGCGAACGAAAGGGCGGTTAGATGAGGTAAAAGATTTTGAAAATATTATTATAAAAGCCCTTCCTAATGGTTCAAATATAAAGTTGAAAGATGTTGCAAGAATTGAACTTGGGGCAGAAAGTTACTCAAATTATTCAAGAATTAGTGGAAAAAACGCTTCAATTATCACGGTGAGCCAACTTCCAGAAGCGAATGCTATCGACTTGTCAAATAAAATTCAAGCAAAAATGAAAGAATTAAGTAAATCCTTTCCAAAAGATATTGAATATAAAATTCAAAGAGATGAAACAGAATTTGTAAGAGAGTCAATTAACGAAGTAATTTATGCTGTCCTTTTAGCAATTTTACTTGTATCAGCCGTAACATATTTGTTTCTTGGGTCAGCAAGAGCTGCATTTATTCCTTTTTGTGCAATTCCTGTATCATTGATTGGTGTATTTATTTTTATGAAATTTTTTAATTTCTCTATAAATTTACTGATTTTATTTGGTCTTGTTTTAGCGGTTGGACTTGTTGTAGATGATGCAATTGTTGTTCTTGAAAACACTCAAAGACATATTCAGGAAGGCAAAACTCCTAAAAATGCAACACAAATTACAATGCAAGAAGTTTTTGGTGCGGTACTCGCAACATCATTAGTTTTAATGGCTGTTTTTGTACCAGTATCTTTTATTGGAGGAATTACTGGACGAATGTTTAGACAATTTGCATTATGTATAGCGTCTTCTATTGGGCTTTCTACTCTTGTTGCTTTGACATTATCTCCCGCATTATGTGCTGCTATACTAAAATCAGATCAAGAAAAAGCTGATTTTAAATTTCTAAATACATTCAATAATTGGTTTGATAATTTAAGAGATAAATATGTTAAAAATACAGAGATTTTTATAAATAGTCCAATTTTAACTCTCATTAGTTTAGTGTCAATAATTATTATAACTTTGGGATTATTTTATATAATTCCAAAGGGATTTCTCCCAACGGAGGATAGAGGGGCTGTCTTTACTCAAATTCAGCTTCCAGATGGTTCAACTGCGACAAGAACAGATGAAATTGCAAAAGATGTAGAAGAAAAATTGTTGAAAATCCCAGGAATAAGAGATACCCTAACTCTTGTTGGATTGAATGGTGAAAATACGGCGTTTATTGTTTCCAATTTTCAACCTTGGTCAAAACGTCATGGGAAATCAGAATCCTTAAATGGAATCATAATGAATATTAATAAAACACTTGCCAATTATCCAAGTGCAACTATTGCAACCTTTTCACCTCCTGCAATTTCAGGTCTTGGAATGTTTGGAGGCTTTGAATACCAATTATTAGATAAGGGGAATAGAACGTCCTCTCAAATATATGAGGAAGCTCTAAAACTGATTAATAATGCAAAACAAAATCCAAATTTTGCAACAATTTATACTTCTTATAGTGCAAATTTACCACAACTGTTGATTGATGTAGATATTGATAAGGCTTTGGCTCAAGGCGTTAGCATTCCAGAGGTTTATGATGCTATAAGTTCATATTATGCAAAGTCTTATGTAAATGATTTCAATAAATATGGCAGAGTGTACAGGGTTTATCTCCAAGCAGATTCAGAATACAGAGAAAAACTCAGTGATTTGCGAAAAGTTTTTATTAAAAATAAAAATGGTCAAATGGTTCCGCTAACATCTGTAATTACAACAAAAAACATTGTTGGTCCATATATGAGAACGAGATTTAATATGTATCCTTCAATTACTATAAATGGAAGTGCTAGAGGAAACATAAGTTCTGGTAAAGCAATCAACACGATGGAAGAAATTTCTAATAAAATATTACCATCTGATATGGGATATGCTTGGTCAGGGACATCATTGCAAGAAAAAGAATCTAGTGGTCAAATTGGACCAATAATAGTTATGTCATTGGTTTTTGTATATTTATTTCTTGTCGGATTATATGAAAGCTGGGTTCTTCCTATTACGGTTCTTCTTATTACACCAATTGCCCTTGGTGGTGCTTTATTCTTTCAGTATGTTTTTGGGTTTGCTCTTGATATTTATTCTCAGATTGGACTTGTCATGCTCCTTGGGCTAAGTACAAAACAGGCTATTCTAATTATTGAATTTGCAAAAGATGCAACTGAAAAAGGTGAAACCTTAATAAATTCAGCTATACAAGCGGCTAAACTAAGATTTAGAGCTGTAATGATGACAAATATTGCTTTTATCCTTGGACTACTACCTCTTGTTTTTGCATCTGGAGCGGGTGCAGCTTCAAGACATTCTGTTGGAATAACGGTTTTAGGGGGAATGGTTGCAGTTGCGTTCATTGGGACATTTTTAGTTCCTGCGTATTATGTAATTATTGAAAATTCAAAACATAAAATCTACGAATATCTTAAAAAGAAATGGGGATTAAAATGAAATATTCAATAGCAATACTTTTGATTATATTGTGTCCATTGGCTTCTTATTCTTTAGATTTAGGCAATAATATAAATTTAACAGAATATCCTACCCCTGAAATGGTCATGCCTGTTGAGAAAATTGATTCTAATACAATTATATCAGGGTCAATAGAGAAAAATATCGAGATAAATTTAAATAATTGTATTTGGATTGCACTTGGGAATAATCCTCAAATAAGAGCAGCATTTCAAGATATACTAGCTTCAGATGAGAGAATTAAGCAAGTCTGGTCTAATTTTTTCCCTTCTTTTTCATGGCAAACAAGTTATACTCATTTGAAACAACTTCAATTATCAGATGCATTGGATAAAAATTTGCAATTTAACTATTATTTAGCTGGACAAGTTACCTTACAGCAAATGTTATACGATTTTGGAGTAACACAAAATCAAGCAACAATTCGAAGAATGAGTTATCAAGCATATAAGAAAACTTTTGAAGCTGTTGTAAATGATGTTATTTTTCAAACAAAAGATGCTTATTTCAATTTGTTATACGCTTATGAAAATCAAAGAGTCGCATTAGATAACGTAAAAAAATATCAAATGTTTTACAATCAGGCTAAGGCTTTTTATAAATCTGGAATGAATCCGAAAGTTGATGTAACTATTGCGGAAACTAATCTAAGTAATGCGAAATTAAAACAAATTCAAGCAAATAGTGCTGTTAGCCTTGCAATTGCTAAGTTGAATAATATTATGGGTGTTCCATATATTGAGAAATATTCAGTAATTGATAAACTTGAATATAAACCAGTCATATTGAGCTTTGAAGAGCTTATAGATGTTGCAAGAGATTCAAGACCCGAATTAAAGCTTGCAGAACTTAAAGTTGAACAAGCAAATCAGACAGTAAAACTTGCTAAAAAATCATTTTATCCAACAATCTCTTTTGAAACTCAATATCAAAAAGGTGGTAAATCATGGTGGTCCAATGATGGTTATAATATCGGAGGCTACTTAATTTTCCCGACAATAAATTTAATGCTTATATCTAGCGAAATCAAAGAAGCAAAATATCTATATGATAAAGAATTAGCAAATGCTAAAAACACCCAAAATACAATATACTTAGAAATCCAAAATGCTTATTTAAAATTAGAAGAATTGCGAAATCAAATACCATATACAATCATTCAAGTAAAGCAAGCAAAAGAAAATTATGAATTGTCGTTTGGACGATATAAAGTTGGGGAAGGTTCTCCAACAGAATTGAAAGATGCTGAAAATACCTATGAACAAGCACAACTTGCTTATTATAACGCTCTATATCGCTATAACTCAGCAGTTGCAGAGTTAGAAAAATCGGTTGGTAAAAACCTTAATCAGGAGCAAGACTGTTTAAAGTTTAAGAACTAGTTTACAAAAGTTAATATTATCCTTCAAAAAAGTCAATTTTTTCTCAAGTATTTACTTTATATATATGTAAGATATAAATCAAAGAGAAGAGAGAAAAAGAAAATGGTATCAACATCAGGACAAGCTTTTGGAACAATGGTTAAGCCTTCAAGAAAATCAAGAGTTGCAAAAGAATTTAAATATTTAGAAAACCACGATAAAAGAATGAGATTTAACAACTCTCAAGATCCAATCTATTATGTTTTTGATTGTATCGAAAATAGACCAATTCCAGTATTGGCAAAAGAGTTTGTAAAAGATTCTTTCTTCGAAGCTATAAATTTTGTATCAAAAGTTGTTGGATAATCAATAGGAATAAAGAGAAAAGAAATATTAGGAATAAGGATAGGAAACATAAATTAAGCACTCAATGAATGAGTGCTTTTTATTTTATTAAAATAGAATTGTTTGAGGGTAAACCTCTTCAACATATGTTGTCCAGTCCTTTACAGGGAAAAATCCAATAGAAAATTCTGCCGTATTTTCTCCTAATTGTTGAGCTCCAGGAACATCAAGAGGTGGACCTGCAGGCGTTGTTCTTGCTGGATTTTTCGGGTTTGAAATTATCCCAATACTTCTCAACAAAGTAACAGCTAATGTATTTTTTGATACTTCGTATTCTGTTAATCCATGTGTAATTACCCCTAGCCCATTTGCCCAAACAAATCTTTGCATAGGTGCTGTATTAGTCCAAGCTTCTTGACCTTTTTCTTGTGGAAAATTTTCTCTTAAATTATAGTTTGAATCAAACTTTCTTTTTACGAGTAAATTCATATCTTCAGAATAAGTTTCAGTTACTTTTTTCGGAAGATTAAATCTGACTTGCCAAAGCCTATTAGTCAAAAGATTAGGATATTTAATTTTGAAATTAAGCAATTTGGACTTCTTATTTACGAATACATCAACATTGAAAAATGACGTTGTAATACGTATTCCGCATCTTAATGGCCCATCCATAATCATTTTGACTGATTTTATCTTCGCAACTTCACCAGAATCTTTAATATCTGGAGCATAATTATATGTATCGCCAAGATCTTTATAACGAACAAATTCAATTAAGTTTTTGTAACAAGTTGCTTTATCAAAGATGTTTATTTGACCATCAACAACTTCAATTCTTATATTTCTGTTAAATACCTCAAAATTATCAACAAACACATCCTTTGTAGTTTTGTTGTCAGAATTAAATTCTTTTAATAATGTATATAAAGTTGTATAATCCTCTGTTACAGGGATTTTTGATGTGTCATATAAAAGTTTTGTCGGAAAACCTCTACGTTGAGAAATAACCTGAGTTCCTTCCTCTATATAATCTCTTTCAATTTCTAAAAGCTTGTATTTATCAGGGTATTTAAAGCTCATAGACAAATTGTCTGGTTGTGGTGTACGAATTTCCTCAATTATGGTATTTGCAATCTGAAGAATTTTGTTATATCTCGTTATATTCTCAGAATGCACTGAATCTAAAGAACATCCACAAATACTATCATGAGCTTGATTTTGAAGTAGTAATTTATATGCGTATTCAATTGAATTTGCATAAGTATTACCAAAATTCATCTGTAATTTGTTAGCTAAATCAAGTTTATATGAACATTCAGTGTTCATTTGTTTTAATTTAGTTCTAGCAGAATACGCTCCTTGCAAAATAAAGGTTTGAGAATTATCTCGAAGTTCTTCATTATATTTGACTTTAAATTTAACTTTCTCAAAATAGTCAAATGGAGAACCTAAAATAATTTCATAATCATCTAAATATTGATTAACTAGATTAATTTGAGATGCAATATCCTCTGGCACCCCTAAATGATCAGCCCCAATAGGAAGAAGCAAGGTGTCACCAGATTTTTCAGCAATCATATCAAGATTCTTTTTAATAAATTTGGCTTTATCCTCTATAAATTTGTCAGAAGAAAAAATATCGTTAAAATAACCTCTAACAAGGTTAACAGTGTTTACCCCATTAAAAATAAATTCAGATGGTAAATTCTCTGGACATCCACGCCAAACAATAGCTTTATCAATACCATAATCTTTTAAAATTACAGGAATATTTTTGCTATGACCAAATGTATCCGCAAAATAACCGATAAAATCTTCACAGCCGAAATCTTTTGCAATTTTTAAACCTATGTCTAGGTTTTTCATAAAACAAATCCCGTCAGTTAAAAATTCATCAACTAAGCAATAAAAAGGTCCAATAAAAAGTTTTTTATTGGCAACTAAATCTCTAACTAACTGTTCATTTTCAGGACGCATTTCAAGGTAATCAAGAAGTGCAGATACTTGTCCATCAAAATAAAAAGAAGGAATCTTTCCCTCTTGAAGCATATTCAAGACATTATCAAAGACTCTCAATAGTCTTAATCTAAAAACTTCAAACTCTCTATACCATTCTCTATCCCAATGAGTATGAATATACGCAATTACTTGTTTTTTCTCTTTATTATTATTTTTATCAAATCCAAACATAACTAGATATTAACACCATTTAATCAAGTTGGCTAATTGTTAAGATTCTCTGATTCGGTAATTAAATTTTCAATAACATTTTCTACCATATTGAATATGAGAGGTGAAAATGAAAAATTTATTTTTAATAAGTCTTTTAATTTGTTCTATATCCTTGGGTTTTCAATCCGTTGAGGCTTATACAATTAAACAAGTTCAAAATTCAAACTATGATTATAATAATACCAATATTTATGATAATGATTTATCAAGAATAGAAAAATATCTATTTAGACAAACTTTTAGACAAGAGAAAAATTCTTCACGTTTGGATAGAATTGAACGAGAAATTTTTAATCAAAATTATCCTTCAATGACAATTAGTCAAAGAATGAATAATGCTTTAGCAAATTATAGAGGAAATGACTATGATAATGGTTATTATTCATCTTCAAACTCGTATTACCCTCAAACCTCTATCAAAAATCGCCTTATGAATAATTTAATAGGGCAACCAACAGGGATGACACCATCCATACTTAGTTCTCCATATATAAACAAGTTTGGACCATCATACAACAGAGGTTTTTATGGTTCTAATGGTTGGGGGTATCAAAATGTATATCGCCCAACAATGACTGGGGTAGGAGTTCATATTTTAGATTAAGCTAATGTAAAAATTATATTAAGGGAATAAAAAACTTTTATATTAATGATACCATATGTAATGTAGTTATTTTAAGGAGAGAATACAATATGTGTGGTATTGTTGGATATATTGGGAATAAACCAGCTGTTGATATTTTATTAGACGGCTTAGAACAATTAGAATATAGAGGTTACGATTCATCTGGGATTGCTGTAAAATGTCCAGAAGAAATTAAAGTTTATAAAGCAGAAGGAAAACTTAAAAATCTTAGAGAAGAATTAGCTCCTCATGCTTACGAAATTTCAAAATCTACTTTAGGTATTGGGCATATCAGATGGGCTACTCACGGAGCTCCAACAGTTGTTAATGCCCATCCGCATACTTGTGGTTGTGGAAAATTAGTAGTAGTTCACAATGGTATTATTGAAAATTATAAAGAACTTAAAGCTGAGTTGGAAGCTAAAGGCTGTAAGTTCAGATCTCAAACAGATACAGAAACTGTTGCTCACTTAGTTGCTCTAATTTACGGAGAAGTAAAAGATTTAACTAAGGCTGTTCAAATGGCAACAAAGAGATTAGAAGGAGCATATGCTCTTTGCATTATGCATAATGATGAACCTAACAAACTTGTTGCAACAAAAAGAAATGCCCCATTAGTTGTTGGAGTTGGAGAAAACGAATACTACGTTGCTTCAGATGTTCCTGCAATCATTAAACATACAAATAAAGCAATTTATATCAAAGATAATCAAGTTGTAACATTGACTCCTAATTCATTGAAATTAGAAGATGAATTTGGTGGAGAAATTATTCCTAAAGTTGAAGTTTTACCTTGGGAACCTGTTGCTCTTAGCAAAATGGGATTCAAACACTTCATGTTAAAAGAAATTCACGAACAACCTGATGTAATTAGAAATATCCTTATTGGAAAACTTCATACTTCTGATTCTCCAATTGTTCTTGATGAAGTAAAATTAACTAAGGAACACTTGAGAAAATTAAATAGAATCCAAGTTATCGCTTGTGGAACATCTCTTCATGCTGCAATGGTTGGGAAATATATTATTGAAAGTTTTTGTGGTATTCCTGTTGATGTTGAAGCGTCAAGTGAGTATATTTACAGAAAAACTGTTACAGATGAACATACTTTAGTTATTGGTGTTTCTCAATCTGGTGAAACAGCTGATACTTTGACAGCAATTAAACAAGCAAAATCAAAGGGTTCACACGTTTTGATTATTACAAATAGACCAGATAGTACAATGGCAAGAGAAGCTGACAGTTTAATTCCTGTAAGTGCAGGTATTGAAGTATCTGTTGCAGCAACAAAATCTTATATTGCACAATTAACATCATTCTATTTATTAGCTTTATATATGGCAGAAATTAAAGAATCAATGCCTACAAAAGAATTAAATGGTATTAAAGCCGAAATGCTTGTTCTTCCTCAAAAAATTGAACAAATTTTAGCTCACAAAGAAGGAATTCAAGCTTGTGCAAGAAAATATGCAAACACTAGAGATTTCATCTATATTGCAAGAGGAATAAATTATCCAACAGCTCTTGAAGGTGCATTAAAGTTAAAAGAAATTAGTTATATCAATGCAACAGGTTATCCAGCAGGAGAACTTAAACATGGACCAATTGCAATGTTAGATGAAACAATGCCTGTATTATCAATATTAATGCAAGGTTCGGTATATGAAAAATTGTTATCAAACAGTGAAGAAGCGAAAGCTAGAAATGCGAGAATGGTTGCTCTTACAAATTCGTCTGATCCAAAACTAGACGATTTGTTTGATAGTATAATTAAAGTTCCAGAAGTTCATGAATTTTTATCACCTATTATCGCAACAATTCCATTACAACTGATAGCTTATTATATTGCAGAATTTTTAGGAAAAGATGTTGACCAACCTAGAAACTTGGCAAAATCAGTAACGGTTGAATAAAATGACAAAAATTTTATCTGAAATAACATATATTGATAAAAAAGAACATTTATCAACTGATTATATTGAACAAAACCTAAGAGCGAAGTATGGAGAGCTAATTAGGTGGGCAATTGTTGATACTCAAGCGGATAAGCTTAAAATTTGTTTAACATATGAAAAAAGCGGGAGTTAATTTCCCGCTTTTTTATTTTAATTTGTTTTAATGTTTAAACAACGATAGAACCGGTCATTTTTTCAATTTTTGCATTATCAACGTATTTTTGTTCAATTCTACCTTCGTTATATGCATGTTTTGTAGCTAAACTAGCTAAAACACCAAGTGTACCTAAAGCAACAGCAGCAATTGTACCAAATTTGCCATATTTAGCAGCTTTACCAGCAATTGTAGTACCGTGTTTTCCTAATGCGGCTCCAAAATCAGCTATAAATTTAGTTTTAAATTTACCTAAAGCCTTTCCTAAACCAGCAACCATATCACCTGCCGTTTTCATTGCTTTAATACCAATTTTAGGCTTTTTATAAACTAAACAACCTGCACCTATACCAGCAGCGGCAACTGTTGAACCTAACAAAGCGTATTTTAAATCATTTTTAAAATGAGAAGCTGCACATTTTGTCTTATTAACCATTGAACCTTTATCATCTTTTCTTAGAGAATGATGATACACTTGTTGAGCAACTGAAATAGCCATACTAGACCGCCTTTCTACCGTAATAAATTTTCCTACACGTATATATAAAGTTTTTTATTGAGGTAAAATTTACATCTTTTTCTAATGAAAAATTGTAATCGTATAATAACAAGGCTTTAAAGGCTTAACATATCTTAATATTCCCCAATTTCAATAGCATTTACAGGACAACTAAGAGCAGAATCAATGCATAAATCTTCTGTTTTTTCTATATTATCTGGATTAACAATAGCTTTGTCACTGATAATATCAAAAACTTCTGGATTTATGATGGCACAAGCTCCACAGCCAACACAACTATCTAAAATTCGTACATTCATAATAAAATATCCTCCATATTGTTCAATGACATTATGAAGGATATTTTGTAATTATTTATTAGTAAATTTTCTAATTATCGATGCTAATCTTCATTAGAAATAATTTGAGCACCATTTTGTTCAACATTCATAGTTTTAATATCACATTTGATATTTTGTTCAGCCCAAGTATCTTTAACAATGTTTTTGATTTTATCTAAATCTCCACCTTTTTGAGAAATAACAAGTATTGATGAACCAGCCCCACTAATTACACATCCTAAAACATTCTCAACATGACGAAGATTTTCGATAATTTTATCCAAACCTTGCATTAACTTCATTCTATAAGGTTGGTGTAATCTATCGTGTAATGCTAATTTCATCAGTTCTGCATCTTTTGTATGAACAGCTTGAACAAACATTGCAAGTCTTTGAGCATTGAAAATTGCATCTTTCATTGGAACTTCCTTAGGAAGCACTGATCTTGCAATATCAGTAGATAATTCAAAATCAGGAGTACAAACCGTAATTGCCCATTCAGATGGCCATTCTAACTTTCTATATAAAACAGTTCCATCTTCCTCTTGAGATGAGATTACCAATCCACCAACAATTGCAGGTGTAATATTATCAGGATGACCTTCTATTTCGCAAGCAATTGATAATAGTGCAACTTCATCCGCTGGTCTGCCAAGAAGTTCATTTGCAGCAATTAAAGCACCTACAACAACAGATGCACTACTACCTAAACCTCTTGCAACTGGAATATTTGAATGAATATTTATCTTTAATTCGCTTGGAGATTGTCCAATTGAATTGTATAGCAATTCAACAGCTTTATAGACTAAACTATTTTCGTCTAAAGGTATATGTTCCAATGATAACTCATCAATTGCTGGGCTTTCAGGAATTACATTAATTTCAACTCCAGTACCAGGTAAAACTGTTTCCTCAATAGTAATAGTATTATATAGAGGTAAAGCCATACCTAAACAGTCAAACCCAGGACCTAAATTGGCAGAAGTCGCTGGAACTTTTACACTAATTTTCATAATCTTAATCTACCTTCACCTTTCACTATTATTATAGCAAAAACAGCCTAAAATAGTAGTTTTATAAGATTTATAAAGAATTTGTAACATTCATAAAATAGCCGTATAATTAGACTATGTACGAGTTTCATCCATATTTTACAAATGATGGGTCCGTAGGTCTATATAGTACGGATTTTAATGATATATACCATAGTGCAACTGGGGCATTAACAGAAGCTTATGAGAAATTTATTTATCCTGTTGATTTTAATAATCTTTTGCAAAAAGATAAAATTAAAGTTTTATTTTTGAAAATTATTGTCGGAAAAATTTTTCAAAAAAATATTCTCTGACAAAACACTATATCGATAAGATACATACCAATAATATTTTACAAACATTATTCGACCATTTTACTTATAAGAATAATATATGTAACGAGCAGATATATACTGATAATATTTTTGATAAAATTTCTTTTACTGCAATCGATAATGATAAAATTTTACCTTATATTTCTCCTTTTATAAAAACTGGAGTGAAAAATTTTAAAAATGTAAATCTGGATTTTAAATATAATGCAATTGACAAGTTTATAAATAACAAGGATAAAATTTCTCATCCAAAAATTAATGAATTAATAAATTATTTGATATTTGAAAAAATCAGAGAAAATTCAAATGATTTTACTCAAAATAAAGAGTTAAATCAGCTTATCAATAATCCGACTTTTTCTCAATATTTTGATTCAAATATTAAGGGTATTTACAAAAGTTACAGATATAAAAATAGCGTGAGTAAAGAAGTTTTTTCTTCTCCTCACGCTATTTTATTTTATATTTCTTTTTCACATTTTATTAAATACTCTTTAGTTTTTTCTGG
>ERZ1035001.1018-NODE-1018-length-11972-cov-6.294957_pt1 | contig 11972 bp, 10 predicted proteins | sample MGYA00520685_ERZ1035001 | MGnify/ENA primary metagenome ERZ1035001 (study PRJEB33766, sample SAMN09781749) | gut metagenome | biome: gut microbiome | host: Homo sapiens | place: Madagascar | study: EMG produced TPA metagenomics assembly of the PRJNA485056 data... | reverse complement strand
TATATAAAGTATTTTTAATATTAAAAATTGACTAATTGTTACAAATTTACAAGAAATTATAACAATCGACATATGTTTTTGTAGTTACAAACAAGACATATCGTTCATAACATAAACAACGGCACCGATAATATCCACGCTGTCTGTTTTTAAATAGATTTCCGACTACTGGGAAATTTTTAAATATTACATACTAAAATGTAATGGTTATTATCCATTTTTATCCTTTAAAATCTTCAAAAAAACAAGCGAGTTTGAGGCTGAAATGCAGATTATTAAAAGGAAAAAGGATAATTCCAAGGATAAGAAAAGGATAAATCGGATATTTTCTATATTACATTTTTTTAGACATGGAAGCGACAACAACCCCCAACAATACTAACACTTTCCCTAATATCTTAACTTTACATATTTATAAAACTATCCTTCTCTTTATAGACACATAAATTGAGAATGTCTAGGATTTATTAAATTGCATGTCTAATTATTAAATTGTTTGTCCGATATTCTTTTTAATAAATGTTTATAGTTTAACATCTTTAGAATGTAAGGTGGAAACCGCTACTGGCTTTTCCCACCCTACCAGCTGTTTCGCATTTAAAGTGTTCTTTTACATAATAATTTGTCGGTTAGTAATCCAAATTCAGCTTTTTGCATAAGCCTTTCAGGTGGAATTTTATATGTTTGTGCAGCATAAGTAATCAAATTCGAAATTTCATCTGCGGTATTTTTTGCGTTTGTATAGTAATAAACTTTTACTGCATCTTTGTTTGTAATACCACGTTGTATCTCTTGGATATAACTGGAACGTTCTTTATCCAAAAATGATTCAATTTGTGCAATGTTAATAGGCGGAGCACTGAGTTTTTGAGCTGTCAGATTTATCCAACGTAAGAATGAATACATCTGAAGTTTAGCGGCTTCTGTATGTAAGATGTCTTTATCTCCGCTTTTTAAAGCCATGTAGTGACATGCTTCTTCTGCTTCCATTCTTTTAAATATTTCGTCCCCTAATTCGGTTTGAAGTTTGTTATAGTGATGTGCCATTTCCAAATGGTGTTCACTTTTTAATTTTATATAATTTCTAAACGTTTCTTGGGCTTGTGTAATATTTGGACTTCTATATAAATAAGGTGCAAGTGTATCGTATTCAAATGCTCTCAGGTTACTTGTTCCAAAACCTGTGTCGCTTTCATTTAAAAAGAGTGTGTAGTTTGATTTGTTGAGTTGAGGAAGAGTTTTTGCTGTTTTTTCTATATTTTTCTCATCCCCAAGTTTTACTCTATGAAGGTATTCAAAATCGAGTAATCCTGCATCGTTTTCTGTGATTTTAATATTTGGAGCCCGCATATCGGCTTGCAGGAACTGAGTTTTACCAAAACCTTTATCAAGTCGGTTAAGAGTTTCGACAATCGCTTCAAGGTTCTTTTCGTTGAATGGTGCTTCTATCGGGTGTGGATTTTCTCCAGCAACTTTTGATGAAACAAGGATAGGCAATTTATCTTTTTCAAATGCGAAAAGTCCTTTTTGTGTGTTGTGGAGGTAATTTTCGTTCCCCGATTTAGTAATTAAATGACTCAAACTTGCCAAGTTGTCCATTTCAGAAAATAAAGTTTTCTTTGCAAGTTTTTTTAGAATTTTGTCGAAAATTTTTATTACATTTTCGCCATATTCATAAGCGGTTCCGGATGTTCCTTCGCCAATTTTGATTTTGGAGTTCAATTCAAGAATATCTTGAACTTCTTCAAGTTTCGGGGTTCTTATAATTGGGTGGACTGGTAGTCCTCCGATGTTTGTTGTTTTAAAATTTTTAATCGAGTTTGTAACTATTTGGCATTTCATATTCTTATGAATGCTCGTGATAAAAATATTTTGCTAGTTCGGGGCAATTTTACTCCAGCAGGCATTGCACTAACTGAAATTTCACAACTTGTTAAATCCAACAAATCATGCAAAAACGCTTTGCCATTATCTTGCAATTGTTTTTTTGAGCTATAATAATTTTGTAAGAAGATTTATATATTTACCAGATAAATATGAGGATACCCCAAATGTCAAGAATAGGAAGAATTTACAGTGCGGCTCTTAGTGCAACGTACGACAGATATTTTATTACTAAGGCTTCTAAAAAACAAAAATTAGATAGTGTTGAAACTAATTTACGAAATTATGTTGAAAGGACTTCTGGTGCTTCGACTCATGACCCGATTGAAGCAATGAAAAGATGGGGAAAAGCGTACAAAGTAGGAATTAGTAGAATTAAAAAAAATGAACAGATTGAAAAACAATTCAAAACCCCTTCAATGATGTCTAAAATTGTTGATTATGTAGCAGGAGTAATTAAAAAATAATTCGCAATTAAACAAATAGAGGAAAGCTGGCATTTTTATAAATTTTAATATATGCCAGCTTTTTTGTATTAATTTGGCAATTTTTTATTTCTGTTTGTTTTATTACTAAGTATCTGGAAAGTAAAAAAAAGAAGGTGTTAACATGAAATCAATCCAATTAGCTTTAAATTCTGCTTATTATGCTGCAAAAGACAGATATTTTGTGAGAAAAGCTTCTCCTCAAAAGATGAATCTTATTGACTTGAAATTTTACGACAGGTTAAAAGAAACATCTGGTCCTAAGTCTAACAACTTCAAAGACGCATATGCTGGCTGGAAAAAGGAATTTGGACACAAATACAGAATGGGTTTACGAGAAAAAGTTATCAATAACCAATTCAAACAGCAATCCATTATCTCTAAAACAGTAAGACGTGTTGCGAGATGTCTTCGTAGAGTTCTTAAATAGGTTAAATATCTAAACCTGTAAACATTTCGAGTGCTGTGACATTTTTTAGCATTGGAAAATCTTCGATATTGTAGTTTTTGACAAAATCAATGGCTTCGTTTCTTGCAAGCTCAAGAATCTTTGCATCTCTAACAATATCTGAAATTATCAAGTCTGGCAAACCAGATTGTCTTGTTCCTAAAAATTCACCAGGACCTCGAAGTTGCAAATCTTTTTCTGCAATAACAAAACCATCATTTGTTTGAGTCATAATTCCAAGTCGTTCTCTGGTTTCTTGAGAGCGAGAAGCTGTAATTAAAACACAATATGATTGTAGAGAATTTCTACCAACACGCCCCCTCAATTGGTGAAGCTGCGAAAGTCCAAACCGTTCAGCATTTTCAATTACCATAACCGTCGCATTTGGAACATCAACCCCAACTTCTACAACCGTTGTTGATACGAGAATATCATATTTCCCTTCTTTAAAATCTTTCATGACTTCTTCTTTTTCATCATTTTTTAATTTCCCGTGAAGAAGCCCTATTTTAAACTGAGGAAAGATTTCTGTTTGAAGTTTTTCAGCTTCAATCGTTGCAGCTTTTGCAGAAAGAGTTTCGCTCTCGTCAATTAGCGGATATACAACGTAAGCTTGTCGTCCAGAATTCACTTCATTTTTAATAAGTTCCCAAACTTGTCGATGAGAACCAGTCAAAATTGTTTTAATCGGTTTTCTCCCTTTCGGAAGTTCATTTATTACCGTCAAATCTAAATCTCCATGAACAGTTAGAGCCAAAGTTCTTGGTATTGGAGTCGCTGTCATTGTAAGCATTTGAGGATTTTGGGATTTTTTCTTTAAAATATTTCTTTGCTTAACCCCAAATCTATGCTGTTCATCCACAACAATAGCCCCAAGGTTATTAAATTCGACATTTTCTTGAATTAGAGCGTGAGTTCCAACAGCAATATTTGTTTGCCCATTTTGAAGATCCGTTTCAAATTTTTGGCGTAGTTTTTTTCCGTGACTTCCGAGGAACAATCCCACGCTTAACCCCAACGGAGTTAACCATTGAACAAGGTTGTTATAGTGTTGTTGTGCAAGAATTTCAGTTGGAGCCATCAATGCCCCTTGGTAACCGTTTTCAACGGCCGCAAGTAACATAATGGTTGCGACAACAGTTTTTCCACTACCTACATCACCTTGGAGAAGTCTTTGCATCGGGGTATCAGAATTCATGTCGTGTAAAATCTCGTTTACAGCTTGTTTTTGTCCCGATGTTAATTCAAATGGTAATTCTGATATAAATTTTTGAACAAGTCCGCCAGAATGTGTTTGAAGAGCATATGCAGAAGTTGTTTTTGCAGTATTTTCTCTTAATCTTATGAGCTTTAATTGTATTAAAAATAATTCTTCAAAAATCAACGAAAATCTAGCGTGTTCCAAAGAATCCATTGTTTCTGGGAAATGGATTTGTTTAACAGCATCTTTTTTCTCCATAATCCCAAGTCTTACCCTAATGAAATCAGGGATAATATTTTTAATGTCATTTTTATACAACTCAATTGCGTTAAAAATAGCTTTTCTCAGAGTTTTAATGCTCAAGTTTTCGCAGACAGTATAAACAGGAACAATCCTTGCTATATTCAAGTTTGAATCGGGATTTTCCATGAATTCGCCTGTCATAATCGAGTATGTAGGCTTATCCATTGTAAGATGTCCTGAATAATTATTCATTTTGACAACACCTGAAACCATAATTCCTGCATTTTGCGGGAATTGAGATTTCATTCTCTCCAGTAAATATTTATTTCCCTTTGCGTTAAAAAAGCTGAGTTCAAACCTTCCACTCTCATCAGCTATTGTGACTTTTGTTACAGAAAGATTATTTCTTGTATTAAAAGATGAAACTGACTTGATATATCCAAAAACAGTAGTTGTTTGCCCTTCTTCAAGGTTTTTGATTAGCGTTCTTGAGGAATAATCAATATGTTTCTTCGGGAAATACATCATCAAATCTTGAGCGGTATATATTCCAAGTTTGTTGAATTTTGCCGCAACTTTTGGACCTACACCTTTAATATACATAACATCAACTTGAGATGGGTGTTTTTCTCTTTGTCGTTGATGTTCTTTTTCCTCTTGTTTATCAAGAGCCTCTTGCTCTAAGTCGGATTTTATAACCCTAATTAAATGTTCAATAGCCTTTCTTCTATCTGGGAGAGAAGAAACTGGATACATTTCAAACGCATCAACAATAATTTCCCATCGTGGATTTTTAGATTTTTTTGCAATCTTTTTTGCTTCTTTTTTTATAAAACTAGAAAAACTTTGAGTTTTGCCGTGAATATCTATATAGCGATATTTCGCCTCGATTTCTATTGCAGCTTTAATTTTCTCCAAATTTTCTATCATAATTATTTATGATATTACAACAAGAGAATGAGGTTGTAAAATCATAGGCGTGGAGTTATAAGAACTTGAGGAAAGTGTTTCCAAATAAAATGTAACAATATAAAAAGTATTTGAGTTGTAACTGAAACCTCAAGAATTGTTTATGCTAGAATTTAGAAGTAACTAAACTTATTATATATTATGTTAAGTAAAATTTCTAAGAGGGTTGGGAATGCCAAAAGTATCAGTGATAATTCCAGTTTATAATGTTGAAAAATATTTAAGAGAATGCTTAGATAGTGTATTAAATCAAACATTATCTGATATTGAAATTATCATAATTGATGATGGAGGAAAAGATAATTGTCCTCAAATCATTGATGAATATGCACAAAAAGACGAAAGAATTATTGCTATCCATAAACCAAACGGTGGTTACGGACAAACTTGTAATGTAGGTTTAGAACGAGCAACTGGCGAATACATTGCTATTGTAGAACCCGATGATTATATCGATAGCAAGATGTATGAGGATTTGTATGATATTGCAAGTAAATTCAATTCCGATATTGTTAAATCTTGTTTCTACGATAATCTTCAAGCGAAAGAAGAACAGAGAATTTTAAAAACAAAATGGGCTGATGGTAAAATTCCACAAGATAGAAGCTTTACGGTAAATGAATGTGGTTTATTTTTACAATATCATCCAAGCATTTGGAGTTGTATATATAAAAGAGAGTTTTTGGAAAAACATCATATCAGATTTGTAGAAGCTCCAGGGGCAGGTTGGACTGATAATCCGTTTCAGGTTCAGACTATGTGCTTGGCTGAAAGAATAAATTATACTCCAAATGCATATTATTATTGGCGAAGATTAAACAAAGATGCATCAGATGACTTAAAAGATTATACCTTACCATTCAAACGTAGTGACGAAATTCATAAATGGTTAGAAGCAAATAATATTAAAGGTGATGAAATTTATTCTAATTTATATATTAGGGAAATGGCATATATTTCAATTGTTTTGGGTAAAAGACACTTTAAAGAAATTGATGATGCTTTAGTTTTAGTTAATGATTTGCTAAACAAAATTGATAAAAATTTATTGAGAACAACTGAAAACATAAAACCATCAATAAAAAAAATAAATGAATTAATATTTAGTTCACCTATGAAATATCGAAGAAAAATTATATTCAAAAAATTCAAACAAAATCTAATTAGTATAAGATGGTATAAACGTGAAAAAAGAGTAATTTTGTTTGGAAAGACTGTTTTAAAGGGGAAAACAAATGAATAATCCTTTGGTTTCTATAGTTTTACCTACATATAATGGTGAAGAATATATTTCTAGAGCAATTCAAAGTATTATAAACCAGACTTATACAAACTGGGAGTTGATTATTGTAAACGATTGCTCTACTGATAGCACGCTTGAAATTATCAATAATTTTTCTAAACAAGATTCAAGAATAAAAATTATAAATAATGATAAAAATATGAAATTGCCAGCATCATTAAATCGTGGTTTTAAAGAGGCTAATGGTGAGTATTATACTTGGACTTCTGACGACAATGAATATTATCCAGAAGCTATTGAAAAAATGGTTAATTTTTTAGATGAACATAGAGAGTATGGAATGGTTTATGCTATTTGTCAGTTATTAAATTGTCCCAAAGACCAAATTGATGTTTGGGGAGAAATTCCTGCAACAGTCGAAAATTTATTAGAATTTAGCGTTTGTGCGGCCTGTTTTTTATATAGAAAAACTGTTGCTGAAGAAGTTGGAGAATATGATACAAATACATTTTTAGCTGAAGATCATGATTATTGGCTAAGAATAAGATTAAAATATAAAATTGCAAATATAAATGAAGTTTTGTATAAATATAGACTGCATTCCAAGAGTTTAACTTCTTCAAACAAAAATAAAGCTAGATTATTAGGTATTAAACTTGGAGTAAAATATCAACCATTATTTTTGGATAAATGCTCTAATAATAAAAAGTATATAAGTAAGAAAATATATATTTGGTCAATTGGTATTAACCACGATTTTCAAACTTTAAATGAAGCTAAGAGAGAATGTAAAGTAAAAGATATATACAAAGAATTAAAGTATTTATATACTTTAGAACAAGATTTTGCAATATTAAAAATGATATGTTCGTTAGGCGTTGTCTATGTATTAAAAGCAATAAAGCTTTATTTAAAAGGAGGAAGATTTTCGTGAAAAATGTTTTAGTAGTGTTTGAGACAAGACCTATAAAATAATTTTATTAAAAAAGGGTTCTATTTCGTGATAAATCTCAATCAGACTACAAATTCAAAACTTTATGGAAGTGGGAAATCTTCATACAGGATATAAAAATTATACTAGAAAGGAATGTGTAAAACTATGAATCAAAGACTTGCCAAACTTTTAACGTTCTTTATACCTAATAAGTATAATAGAAGAGTTATAAGGAAATATTTAGAGGGAAATTCAAATATTATTCCAAGAACGGAGTCTAATGTTATCCCACTCAATTTATTGCGTAATGAATATGGTAGAAGAAAAGTTGCAATTTTAACTAATAAGTTATTAGATTGGGAAACCCTTGAACCTTGTTTTGGAGGTGGCGAAAGATATGCTTTAAATATTGCGACTTTGTTAAAACAATTTGGATTTGAAGTACATTTTTATCAGATGGGTAAAACAAATACAACCGGTGAATATTATGGATTCCCCGTAACTATAATTCCTTTACAAAAAGATTATAGCGAGTTTTCTTATCAAGTTGGGAATATTTTTTACGAGCTGTCTAAAAATTATGATCATATATATTACAATACGCCAGAACTTTGCTCTGGGAAAATGCGAAATGATGCAATTATGACTTGTCATGGAATATGGTTTGATCATGAGAATTATCCTGGTACAAAATTTAGATCTGCAAAATGGTTTAATCATTTATATAAAGTTTTTGCACAACCTAAAAAAATTGTAAGTGTTGATACAAATTCGATTAATACAATACGTACATTTTATCCAGATTTGACTGATAATATGACATATATTCCCAACTTTGTAGATAAAAATATTTTTAAACCTGATTTTTCCAAAAGAAATGAAGAACGATTAAGAATTTTATTCCCAAGAAGAAGCCAAATAAATCGTGGGAGTAGAATTTTAGGAGATATTCTTGAGAATATTCCTTATCAAGACATTGAGATATATTGGGTAGGAGAGGGTGATGCACAGGATACAGAAATAATAAAAAAATTATCCCAAAAAGATAAAAGGCTTCATTACTATTCCGTATCTTTTGAAGAAATGCCACAGTGGTATCAAAAATGTGATATAACAGTAATTCCAACTATTGCTTGTGAAGGCACAAGCTTATCAGCAATAGAAGCTCTAGCTTGTGGTAGCGCATTAGTCGTTACTAATATAGGAGGATTGTCAAATATTATTTTAGATGGTTACAATGGTATTTTATGTGAACCTAAGGCAAAAAATATAGCAAAAGCAATTAATGACCTAATTGAAAATCCTAAATTAAGACTAAAGTATCAACAAAATGCCTTGTATAGCTCAAATTGTTTTTCTTTGGATAATTGGAAAAGAAAATGGGTAGAAGTTTTGCTTGAAGAAGATTGGATTTCCGGAGAACAAGCTTTTGAGCAAGGATATATAAAACAAAACGAGATAAAAAAATATCGTAAAAATCGAATAGCAATTCTAACAAGAAATGCTATACATGGTGGAGTTGAATCTTTAATAAAACAAGAAGCAAAATATCTAAATGCAGATGTAATTGTTTGTGGAGGTGCCGATTGTAAAGAAACAACTCCGTTTAAATATACAAGAGCAGATGATAGATTAACCCTTTTGCACAAGTTATCTGATTATAAAGCTATACTTTATCATTGGGTTCCAGATTATGCTTTAGATGTCATTGAAGAATGTAAGATTCCTTGTGTTGAATTTGTTCATAGAGATGATGTTAATAATTGTAATAGACCAGTTGCAGACGCATATGTTACACATTCAAAGTTTTTAGTAGAATATGTTAAAAATAATACGCATAAAGATTGTATTGTTGTGCCACATCCAATAGATACCACAAAATTTGTTCCAGCTACTACAAAAGGTAATTATATTGGTGGAGTAACAACTTATTGGACAGGAAAAGGCATTGACGTGTTTATCAAGGCTTGGGCAAAGGTCAAAAATAAATTTCCAACAATCAAAGCTAGATTTTATGGTCAAGGTAATGATTTAGAATTGTTCAAAAAGTTATCTGATAAATATAATGCAGATGTTGAATTTTTACCACCTACAACAACAGTAAATGAAGTATTGAAAGATTACCAATGTATTGTTTCGCCATCAAGAATTGAAGGAATGCCAGTTGCAATTTTAGAAGCATTATCTATGAATATACCAGTTATTGCATCTAATTTGAGTGGAATGGTTGAATTCAATAAAACTGGAGAAGACAAAGGCTTTAAGAATTTAATTTATTTGACTGAAAGTGGAAATGTTGATGCTCTTGCTAATATGATAGATAATATTTTAACTAAAAAATCAGAGCGAATTTCAAGAGAGTATATCGAGAAGAATTTTAATCCGAAAACTCATTGTGAAATCATACAAAAAGTATTTTTAGACATTGAAAATAAATATTCCAAATAAATCAAATATTAGAGGGGAAATAATGACTAAACTTTTTTATAGCAAAAATGATGGATATAACAAAATAATTTCGATTATGGGAATAACATTGAAATTTAAAAATATTTCAAAACAGATTTCTATGCTATTTGAGGAACAAAAAGAAAATATTTCACTATTGCAGGATATAAATAGACAAAATTCTATTGTTGCATTGCAGAATTTTAATTACTTAGCGAATTTACAACGAGCTTGTGTACTACATCAAAAAACTTTTCAAAAATATAAGAATATAAATCAAGGAAAGGATGTTGTACTTATTGCTACGGGACCGAGTTTAATCGATTTTAAGCCAATTGGTGGTGCAATTAATGTTGGTGTAAATAAAGCTTTTCAATATAAAAAAGTAAAATTTGACTATTTATTTTTACAAGACTATTCGGGCATGACCCAAACATATATAGAAGATTTTTGTAACTATGATGCCAGGAAATTTCTTGGTTTTATTCCAGATTATATCTCTGGGGCTATGTCTTGTATCATTCCTGAAAAATATAGTAATTATCCAGATGTGGAAAGATATTATGTTGCCCACCCAACAGAAAAAAAGAATTTCACCTACGATATCGCAACTCAACCTTTAGGAGACGCATATTCCATAGCATTTCCTGCAATGCAATTTATTTTATGGACAAATCCTAAGCGAATATATTTAGTGGGTTGTGATTGTAATATGGGCGGTTATCATGATTCGGCAGATAAAAATAATCTTGCCGTTAATGAAGTAATTGATGGATGGAAACGTATGAAAGAATTTGCAGAGACTTATTATCCTGATACTGAAATTATATCAATTAATCCTGTAGGTCTTAAAGGAGTGTTCAAAGATGAATATCAATAAGCAAATTTATAATTTAATAAAAAAAATATTTTCAATAGAAAATAGTGCAAATAAAACTCATAAAGTTGTAATTATTTTAGGTATAAGATGTAAGTATAAAGTATTTAAATTATATTCAAAATTAAGAAATCAGATGATGAATAAAATTAAGTATGAATCTTCTTCATTGATAAAATCTACAGACAAGGTGCTTGTTATTGCTCCACACCCAGATGATGAAGTAATTGGATGTGGTGGTATTATTGCCAAATATTCATCACAAATTGATGTTTTATGTATCAATTCTTCTGGAGTTAAGTATGAATGGAATGTAGAATCTGCAGAAGAAATTGCTCAAATAAGATGTGATGAATTTTATAATGTTATGAAATTTGCTGGAATAAATAAATCTTATATCGCAAAAATATGGGGAATTCCTCCTATGTTTGAGGATATAAAGTCTAATATTAATAATTATCTAAAAAATATTAATCTAAAAGATTATGATGTCATTTTTATTCCCCATCAGTTTGATGGTCATAGAGAACATAGATTTGTTGGAAATTATCTAGTTAAAAAATTACTAAAAAAAAATGGATTTAAAAAAGACTTAAAAATTGTGAGGTATGAGGTTTGGGGAACTCTTCAAGCTCCTAATTATTATGAAGATATTACAAATTTCGTTGACAAAAAAAGAGAATTGATTGATTTGTATGTTTCAAGAAACAAAGCTCACTATGCAGACAGAATTTTAGCTTTGAATTATTATCGTGCAATTATCGCTTCTTTTAAAGATGTCAATAGTTTTGCAGAAGCTTTTTGTGTTCAAAGCATACAAGATTATTTAAGAGAAAAAGATGATAGGAGTTGGAGTAAAGAATGATAAGAATACCTGTTTTTTTAGCTAGTGATAATCAGTATGCACCATTTGTGGCAACTACAATGGCTTCTATATTGCTACATACAAATGAATATATTGAATTTTACATATTGGATTGTGGTATATCTCTTTTAAACATTATTCTGTGGAATTTTTAAAAATAAATTTAAAAGAGTATTTTGACAAATTCCCAGAGCTTAAGAATATTTCAAAGGCTATGTATGCAAGATATTTGATTCCTTTATTGAAACCAAATTTAAAAAAGGTAATTTATTCAGATATAGATGTAACTTTCGTAGGTGATATTAAGAACTTATATATGGAAAGTTTGGATGATAAAATTATTGGAGCAGTACCTTCGCAAAGAGGTAAGTTAAA
>ERZ1035001.1017-NODE-1017-length-11982-cov-21.230318_pt1 | contig 11982 bp, 8 predicted proteins | sample MGYA00520685_ERZ1035001 | MGnify/ENA primary metagenome ERZ1035001 (study PRJEB33766, sample SAMN09781749) | gut metagenome | biome: gut microbiome | host: Homo sapiens | place: Madagascar | study: EMG produced TPA metagenomics assembly of the PRJNA485056 data... | reverse complement strand
ACCCGCGGCCTGCGTATGCCCAAGTACGTTGACAAGACCAACGAGGCTGCCGTCAAGAAAATGATGCCCTACGGCGGCTGATCTGCCCGGGACATTTAAAGGTCAGTTACTACCTGTTATAGACAAAAGGAGATATAAAACATGGCTCGTATTAAAGGCGCTACCATGACGCACAAGCGTCGTGCTAAGACTCTCAAGCTCGCAAAGGGTTACTACGGTGCTAAGTCCAAGCACTTCCGCATGGCCAAGCAGGCCGTTATGAAGAGCGGCAACTACGCTTTCGTTGGCCGTAAGCAGAAGAAGCGCCAGTTCCGCAACCTGTGGATCACCCGCATCAACAACGCTGTTCGTGCTCAGGGTATGAACTACTCCACCTTCATGAACGGCCTGAAGAAGGCCGGCGTCGAGCTGAACCGCAAGATGCTGTCTGAGATGGCCATCCACGATCCCGCCAGCTTCAATGCGCTGGTCGAGACCGCCAAGAAGGCTCTGTAATAGCTTGCTAAAAAGACTCGCGCACACGCGCGAGTCCTTTTGTGTTTAAAGGGGAAAATGGCAAAAAAGCGGGCAACCAAGGAAAGCTCTCCCCTCATCCGGCCTGCGGGCCACCTTCTCCCCCAAGGGGAGAAGGCTTGAGGCTGTGGAGCCTTCCCCTTCGGGGGAAGGTGTCGGCGGCCCCGACCGCCGACGGATGAGGGACGGCCTTCCGGCAGACTGCCGTTTCTCTTTATTCACACAATTTAGTTGATTTTATACAAAAGGGGCGCTACAATGGAAACGATCACCAGCCGCGATAACGCCAAGATCAAATACGCCTGTGCTGTGCGCGATACCGAAAAGCAGCGTGCCGCCGACGGCGTGTTCTTTGCCGAAGGGCCAAAACTCTGCCTGGAACTGGCGAAAAGCTGCACGCCGCGCGTGGTGTATGCCACGGCGGCGGCGCTGGCCAAAACGCCGGAACTGGCAAGATTCGACCCCGCCGAGATCGCGCCCCATGTGGCGGAAAAGCTCAGCGGTACCAAGTCCAACCAGGGCGTGTTTGCGCTGTTTGAGACGCCCGTGCCGCCCGCTGACATTTTGAACACGGCCCGCCGCATCCTGGCGCTGGAGGGCGTGCAGGACCCCGGCAACGTGGGTACGCTGCTGCGCAGCGCCGCGGCCTTCGGCTTTGACGCCGTCGTGCTGGGACCGGGCTGCGCGTCGCCTTTGTCGCCCAAAACGCTGCGGTCCTCGATGGGCGCGGCCGGGCGGCTGCCGACGCTGCACACTGAGGATTTACCCGCGGCGCTGCAAAAACTGCGTGCCCGGGGCGTCACGACGCTGGCGACGGCGCTGTACCGTTCCCGCCCGCTGGACGAGGCCGGAAACGACTTCCCGGGCGGGCTGTGCGTCGTCATCGGCAGCGAGGGCCAGGGCCTGACGGATGCCACCGTCGAAGCCTGCGACATGGCCGTGCGCATCCCGATGACCGACCGTGTCGAGAGTTTGAACGCCGCCGTGGCGGGCAGCGTGCTGTTGTGGCATTTCAGGGGCGTGTAAGCAGACATCCGGAAGCTGCTGCGCGGCGGCCAGAGGACTGGCCGCCCTACGGGGCAACAGCGGGCGTAGGGCGGGCAGTCCTCTGCCCGCCGCTATGCAGCCGAGAGAATAAAAGGGGGCATCCACCATGGACAAAACACTGGCTTGGCTCTGGCTGGCGGATGCCGTCGGCTCGGGGTGCCAATATGCGCGGGAACTGCTGGACCTGTACCCGGACCCGGCGGAGCTGTACGATATCCTGCGTGTCGGGACTGAGGCCCCGCCCGCCTGTTTGAGCGCCCACGCGCTGGCACAGCTGCGGGATACGACGCCGTTTGACTATGAGGAACGGCTCGACCACTGCCTGTTGTCGGGCATCGATATCCTGACGCCCGACGAGGGCACCTACCCGGACCGCTTGCGTGATCTGCCCGATTTGCCGCTGGTACTTTACGTGACCGGCAGTGCTGCCTGCCTGAACGGCGGGCGGTACGCGGGCATGGTGGGCACCCGCCGCCCCAGCGCCTACGGGCGGCAGGCGGCCTTTGACCTGTCTCTGGCGATGGCACAGGCGGACGTGGTGCTGGTCAGCGGCATGGCGGACGGCCTGGACAGCGAAGCCCACCGCGCCGCCGTGCAGGCGGGGGTGCCCACCGTGGCGTTCCTGGGCACGGCCATCGATAAGACCTACCCCGCCGCCAACGCCAAGCTGCGCACCGCCATCGAAAAGGGCGGCGGTGCGGTCTGCAGCGAGTACCCGCCCGGCTACACAGGCCGCACGACCGGCACATTCTTGGCCCGCAATCGGCTGATTGCCGCCCAGAGCGAGGTGCTCTGCGTGGCCGAGGCCCGCACCCGCAGCGGTACGCTGAACACCGTGGGCCACGCTGAGCGGCTGGGCCGCCCGGTGCTGGCTGTGCCCGGCAGCATTTACAGTGCGTTGAGCGAGGGCACGAACGAACTGCTGTGTACCCACCGCGCCGAGCCGCTGTGCAAAGCCGCCGACGCGCTGAACATACTGGGGATTGGCGCAGAGACCGCCGACCCGGCACAGCAGCGGTTTGACCCCGCCGCCGTCAGCCCCGACGCGCAGGCAGTCTACGCCGTTTTGAAGCCCACGCCCCAGGGCATCGACGCCCTGTGTGCCGCCGCCCGCCTGCCCGCCGGCCGCGTGCTGGCGGCCTGTACGGAGCTGGAACTTATGGGCGGTGCACAGGCCCAGCCGGGACGCAGATATATTGCGCTATAAGATAATAGATAAAAGATAATAGATAATAAAAAAAGAGTGCGCGCAGCGCACAATTTTGAGCAGACCAACGGCCTGCGGTCCACAATATTTCTTATCTTTTATCTCTTATCTATTATCTAAAATACTTTTTCATTGAGGTAGCTTATGCCGAAATTAGTCATCGTGGAATCCCCTGCCAAGGCGAAAACCATTGGCAAGTATCTGGGCCGTGGCTATAAGGTCACAGCCAGCATGGGCCATGTGCGCGACCTGCCCGCCAGCACGCTGGGCATTGATGTCGAAAATGGCTATACACCGAAATATATCACCATCAAGGGCAAGCAGAAACTCGTCAAAGAGCTGAAGGCCGAAGCCAAAAAGTGCGACGGCGTGCTGCTGGCAACCGACCCGGACCGCGAGGGCGAGGCCATCAGCTGGCACCTGGCGAACATTCTGGGGCTGGATCCTGCCGCGCCCAACCGCGTGACCTTTGATGAAATCACCAAAAAAGGCGTCAAGGAGGGCATGGCCCACCCCCGCGCCATCAACATTGACCTGTTCAACGCCCAGCAGGCCCGGCGCGAGCTGGATCGCCTGGTGGGCTACAAGCTCAGCCCGTTTTTGTGGCGCAAGGTCCGCAAGGGCCTGTCCGCAGGCCGCGTGCAGAGTGTGGCTGTGCGCCTGATCCGCGACCGGGAAATTGAAATTGAGAATTTCAAGCCCGACGAGTATTGGAACATCGACGCGCTGCTCCACGCCCAGGGCGACAAGAGCGAGTTCACCGCCCGCCTGGCCGCCACCGCCGACGGCAAAAAGCTGACGGTGACGAACAAGGCCCAGGCCGACGGCATCCTGGCCGCGCTGGACGGCAAGGACTACACCATTACCAAAATTGAAAAAGGCAAGCGCCGCCGCCAGCCTGCGCCGCCCTTTATCACCTCGACTTTGCAGCAGGACGCCAGCCGCGCGTTTGGCTTCTCGGCCACCCGCACGATGCGCGCTGCCCAGACATTGTACGAAGGCGTGGACATCGCGGGCCACGGCACTATGGGCCTTATCACCTATATGCGTACTGACTCTCTGCGCATCGCCGCCGAGGCCCAGGCGGCGGCCAAGACCTTTATTGCGGACCGCTGGGGCGAGAATTACGTCTGCAAGACCGCCCGCAAGTGGAAGAGCCGTTCTGCCACCGCCGCCCAGGACGCCCACGAAGCCATTCGTCCGTCTATGCCGGAGCTGACACCCGACGAGGTCGAGCAGAGCATCAGCGGCGACACCGCCAAGCTTTACCGCCTGATTTGGAGCCGCTTTATGGCAAGCCAGATGGCCGACTGCATCCAGGATACGGTGTCCGCATCCATCACGGCGGGAAATTACCTGTTCCGCGCGTCGGGCTTCCGGGTCGCGTTCGACGGCTTCACCGCGCTGTACGAGGAATCCACTGACGACACGAAGAAGAAGGAAACGGCCCTGCCCCCGCTGGAAGAGGGCCAGAAACTGGCGCTGAAAAAACTGACGGCGGACCAGAAATTCACCCAGCCGCCGCCGCTCTACACCGAGGCAACGCTCATCCATGCGCTGGAGGAAAATGGCATCGGCCGCCCGTCCACCTACGCGCCCATCATCACGACCATCGTCGACCGCGGCTATGTGGAGAAGGACCAGAAAAAGCTGAAAACCACCCCGCTGGGCCAGGCCGTCAACACGGTCATGATGGAGCAGTTCCCGAATATCGTGGACGTGAAATTCAGCGCTGACATGGAGAAAAAGCTCGACGTTGTCGAAGCCGGTCAGGCCGATTGGGTCAAGACCATCGACGATTTCTACCAGGGATTTTCCAAGAGTCTGGAACAGGCCGAGAAGAACATGGAGGGCAAGCGCATCAAGGTCGAGGATATCCCGACCGATGAGATCTGCGAAAAATGCGGCCGCCCCATGGTCATCAAATCGGGCCGGTACGGCAAGTTTGTGGCGTGCTCGGGCTTCCCCGAGTGCCGCAACGCCCACCCGCTGGTCAAGGACACTGGCGGCCTGTGCCCACTGGACGGCGGCCATATGCTGGTGCGCAAGAGCGCCAAGGGCCGCGTGTACTACGGCTGCAGCAACTACCCCAAGTGCAACTATATGACCTGGGACGAGCCTGTGCCCGAAAAATGCCCCCAATGCGGCAGCACCCTGTTTAAAAAGAAGGGCCAGCTGTACTGCGCCAAAGAGGGCTGCGGGTTTGTGAAGGCGATTGAGAAAAAATGACCGCTTTAAAGCCTCCCCGCAAAGGGGAGCCTGAGAGAGGACAAGTATGCAACTTAACATTATCGGTGCCGGCCTGGCGGGGTGCGAGGCGGCGTTGTGGCTGGCGGACCGCGGCGTGCAGGTCGACCTGTACGAGCAGAAACCCACAAAATTTTCCCCCGCGCATAAAAGCGAGGGGTTTGCGGAACTCATCTGCTCTAACTCCTTGAAAGCCGAGCGCCCGGATTCCGCATCCGGCCTGCTCAAAATCGAGATGAAGATGATGGGCAGCCACCTGCTGGACGCCGCCGAGACCGCCCGCGTGGCGGCAGGCGGTGCGCTGGCCGTCGACCGCGATGTGTTTTCCACCGCCGTGACGGAAATGGTGGAAAAGCACCCGAACATCACGGTCCATCGCGAGGAAGTCACGGCTCTGGACGAGAGCGCCCCGGTGCTCGTCGCCAGCGGTCCGCTGACCGAGGGGGCGCTGGCCCAGGCTGTGGCGGCGCTGACCGGCGACCATCGGCTGAGTTTCTACGACGCCGTTGCGCCCATCGTGACCGCCGAGAGCCTGGACTATGACAAGGTCTTTGCTGCATCCCGCTATGGCCGCGGCGAGGCCGACTACCTCAACTGCCCCTTTAATAAGGAAGAGTATGAGAACTTCCACGCGGCGCTCATCGCCGCCGAGCGTGCGCCGCTCCACGACTTTGACGGAGACCTGACCGTCTACGAGGGCTGTATGCCGATTGAAGTCATGGCCGCCCGCGGCGCGGATACGATCCGCTTTGGGCCGCTGCGACCCGTCGGTCTGCGGGACCCGCGCACCGGCCACCGCCCCTGGGCCGCCGTGCAGCTGCGGGCAGAAAACACGGCCCGCACGCTCTACAACCTCGTCGGGTTCCAGACAAACTTAAAGTGGGGCGAGCAGAAGCGGGTGTTCAGCATGATCCCCGGCCTGGAACACGCCGAGTTTGTGCGCTATGGCGTCATGCACCGCAACACGTTTTTGGAAAGCCCCAAGGTGCTGACCAAGCAGCAATTCCTGGCTGACCACCCCAACGTGTTCTTTGCCGGGCAGATCACCGGCTTTGAGGGCTATATGGAGAGCGCGGCCAGCGGCCTGCTGGCGGCCCGCCAGATTTTGGCCCGCTTGCAAGGAGGCGAACTGCCGCCGCCCCCGGCGGCGACGATGTGCGGCGCACTGCTCGACTACATCACGACGCCGAACAAAGACTTCCAGCCGATGGGCGCGAACATGGGCATACTGCCCCGCACCGAGGAGATCAACGCTATCCGCGATAAGCGGGAGCGCTACATGGCGCTCTCGCAGAACGCCCAAGATGCCATGCGTGCATGGACGGAGGAATACAAATGAAAATTTTAGTGGATGCCATGGGCGGTGACAACGCCCCGCTGTGTGTATTGCAGGGGGCAAGCCAGGCGGCTGCAGAGTTCGGCGACGGCATGACTCTCACGCTGCTGGGCGAGGAAAAAGCCATCCGCGACTGCGCGGCAGAAAATAAAATCGACCTTGCACCGTTTGAAATCATCAACTGCACCGAGAACATCGATATGCACGACGACCCGGTCAAGGCTGTGCGCCACAAGAAGGATTCCAGCCTTGTGAAGGGCCTGACCATGCTGAAAAACGGAGAGGGCGATGCCTTTGTCTCCGCCGGTTCCACCGGTGCGCTGCACGTCGGCACCAGCCTCATCGTGCGCACCGTCAAGGGCGTCAAGCGCCCGGCACTGGCCACCCCGATGCCCGGCGCAAAGCAGAATTTCCTGCTGCTGGACTGCGGCGCGAACGTCGAGTGCCGCCCCGAAATGCTGAATGCTTTCGGCACGATGGGCAGCGTCTACGCGGAAAAGGTCATGGGCCGCACGGCGCCCAAAGTCGCACTGGTCAACAACGGCGCTGAGGACACCAAGGGCACCCCCACCTACCGCGAGGCGCACCAGCTGCTGAAGGCGAACCCCTGCATCCACTTTGCCGGCAACATCGAGCCGCGCTACATCATGGACGGCGAGGTGGACGTCGTGGTCTGCGACGGCTTTGTCGGCAATGTGGTCTTGAAATTGACCGAGGGCGTTGCCAAAACGCTGCTGGGGATGCTGAAAAAAATCTTCCTGCAGAACCTCATCACGAAGCTCAGCTACCTGGGCATCAAGGGCGGCCTGGGCGAACTGAAGCGGATGATGGACTCCGAGGAAGTCGGCGGCGCACCGCTGCTGGGCGCGGCCAAGCCGGTCATCAAGGCTCATGGTTCCAGCCACGCCAAGGGCATCAAGAACGCCATCCGCCAGGCCAAGCTCTGTGTAGCCAACGACCTGTGCGGCACGATGGAGAAGGCGCTGGGCGAGGTGGCCGCGCAGAAGAAAGAAGAAGCAGACGCTTAAAAGTAAAGCTGCCTTGTAGGGGCCGGGCATGCCCGGCCCGCAGCATAAAAATGATAACCCCTTCATGGGACAGCAAGGCAAGGTTGAGGGCCGGGCATGCCCGGCCCCTACGACCCCACAAAAGCCGGAAAGGTGATAATTATGGCTCACAAGCCGGAAGAATTGCAGGAAGTCCTGCACTATACATTCAAAAATCCTGCGCTGCTGCGCATTGCATTGACCCACACCAGCTTTGCCAATGAGAGCAAGGTCGCTACCACCCACAACGAGCGGCTGGAATTTCTGGGCGACAGCGTGCTGTCCGTCGTCGTGGCGGACTACCTGTTCCACCAGTCCGGCCGCCCCGAGGGCGAGTTGACCCGGATGCGCGCAAGCCTTGTCAGCGAGGACGCGCTGTTCCAGTTTGCCCAGGAGATCCACCTGGGCGAGTACCTACGCCTGGGCCACGGCGAGGATCTGGGCGGCGGCCGCAACCGGCCCAGCGTTGTGTCTGACGCGTTCGAGGCCGTCATTGCCGCACTGTATCTGGACGGCGGCATGGAGACCGCCCGCAACTTCATCCTGCCTTTCATCACCGAGGGCAAGACCGCCGAGGACGACTACAAGACCCGTTTGCAGGAGGTCGTGCAGCAGGACCCCAGCGCCGTGCTGAAATACGAAGTCACCGGCGAGACCGGCCCCGACCACGACAAGCAGTTCACCGTCTGCGTCTGGCGCAACGGCCGGCTTTTGGCCGAGGGCAAAGGCCGCAGCAAGAAAGCCGCCGAACAGCACGCCGCAAAGGTGGCGCTGGAAAAACTGCAGTAATATTGCCGTTTAATGATGCTCTGTAGGGGCCGGGCATGCCCGACCCGCGGCATAAAAATCGCAGCCCGTTTACGGGTATACAGGGCGGGGTTGAGGGCCGGGCATGCCCGGCCCCTACGACCAGACAGAATCGAAAGGTAACACTACTTCAATGCGCCTGAAAGAACTGGAAATCCAAGGCTTTAAGTCCTTCCCCGATAAGACGAAGATCTCGATCGGGCAGGGCATTACCGGCGTTGTCGGACCCAACGGCTCGGGCAAATCGAATATCTCCGACTCCATCCGCTGGGTGCTGGGCGAGACCAGCTCCAAACAGCTGCGCGGTTCGGGCAAGATGGAGGACGTCATCTTCGGCGGCACCCAGACCCGCGGTGCCATGGGCTATGCGTCGGTCGCACTGACCATCGACAACAGCGACCACGGCCTGGACATGGACGCCGACGAAGTCACCATCGGCCGCCGCTACTACCGGAGCGGCGAAAGTGAATACTCCATCAACGGCCAGAGCGTCCGCTTAAAGGACGTGTACGAGCTGCTGCTGGACACCGGCATTGGCCGTGACGGCTACGCCATCGTCGGCCAGGGCCGCATTGCCGAGATCGTTGGCGCAAAATCCGCAGAGCGCCGTGAAATTTTTGAGGAAGCCTCCGGCATCGCCAAATACCGCTACCGTAAAAATGAGGCCGAGCGCCGCCTGGACGCCGCCGAGGGCAACTTAGAGCGCCTGCGCGACATTTTGGGCGAACTGGAAAAGCGCGTCGGCCCGCTGAAGCGCGACAGCGAGAAGGCCCAGCAGTTTCTGGAATTGAGCGAGAAGCGCAAGAGTCTGGAAATTACGCTGTGGGTGGATGCCATCCGCCGCGCCAACGATACACTGCGCGACCAGCAGCGCAAGTACGAGGCCGCAGAGGCCGACTACGACCGTCTGAGCCGCCAGCTGGACGCCTTTGATGAAAAAAACGCGGATCTGCGCGAAGAAACGCAGCAGCTCATGTTGAAAGTCGAGCAGGCCAATGCCGATATCCGCGCCATTACCGAGGCCAACGCCGGCAGCGAGAGCGAGATCGCCGTCTTGAAAAACGAGAGCGAGCACAGCCGGTTCCGCATCGACGAGGCAAATACCGAGCTGGAACGCGCGGGCCAGGGCCGGGAAAGCATTGACCGCGAGGCCGCCGACCACCGCGCCGCCATCGACGCTTTAAAGGACGGCATGGCTGCGCTGGACACCCGCGTGGCCGAGCTGCGCGAGGCCCTGCACGCGCTGGAAGAAAAGGCCGCCGCAAGCGGCGAGCGCCGCGACGTCATTGACGCCGCCATGGCCCGCTTGCAGGACACCGCCACCGCCGCCAAGGTCCGCGCCGCGTCGGCCCAGTCGGCAGGGGAGGCCGCCGCCAACCGCCTGGCCGAAGCCAGGCAGCAGGCCGAGACTTTGCAGACCGACGCTGCTGCCACCGACGAGGAACGCCGCCGCGCCGAGCGCCGCTTCAAGGACGCCCAGGAGGCCGTGACCCGCAACGACAACATCAAGGCGGGCCTAAAACTCAAGCTCGACAGCCGCCGCCGCCAGCAGGCCGAAGCTGCCGACAACCTGCAAAAGGCTGACCGCGAGAAATCCGCCGCCGCCCAGCGCATCCATATTTTAGAGGATCTGGAGCGCAACATGGACGGCTACCAGCAGAGCGTCAAAGCCGTCATGCGTGCCGCAGGCGGCGGGCGTCTGCGGGGCATCATCGGCCCGGTGGCGGGCATCATCACCGTTGAAAAAGGCTATGAGACAGCCATCGAGACGGCCCTCGGCTTTGCGCTGCAAAACATCGTGGTCGAGGATCAGGGCTGTGCACGCGCCGCCATCGGCTTTTTGAAGGACGAGCGCGCAGGCCGCGCGACGTTTCTGCCGCTGGACACTGTGCAGGGCAGCCGCTTTACAGGCCGCCTGACCGGCACGGCGGAAGTCGCCGCCGATCTCGTTAAGACAAACCAAAAATATCAGCATATCGTCGACAATTTGCTGGGCCGCATCATCGTGGTCGAGGACCTGACCGAGGCCTCCGCCGTGGCGCGGAACCTCGGCTACCGCAACCGCATCGTCACGCTGGACGGCCAGGTCATCAACGCGGGCGGCTCCTTCACCGGCGGCTCCACGGCCCGCAGCGTCGGCGTGTTCAGCCGCAAACAGGAGCTGGACGAGCTGCGCACCCGGCTGAAAAAGCTGGAAGAAAAGCGCGCCGAAGCCGAAAAGGAACTGGCCGCCCGCAAGGCCGAGGTAGATAACCTCAGTGCCCAGCTGGCGGGTGCCGAGGGCGAGGGCATGAATGCCGCCACCGAACACGTCCGCGCCGGGCTGGAACTGGAACGCCTGACGAAAGCTGCCGCCCAGTACGAGGAGACGGCCCGCAACATCGAAGCCGAAATTGCGAACCAGCAGGCCGCCGTAACCCAGAACGAGACGGCCCGCGCTGCGGCAGAAAAGGCCCAGGCCGACGCCGAAGCCGAGATGGTCCGGTACACCGCAGAGCTGGCGGCTCTGGGGGAGAGCACTGGAAGTCTCACGGCAGAACGAGAAAAAATCACCGGCGAGCTCTCTGAAAAGCAGATGCAGCGACTGGCCGACGAGAAGGACATCAGCCTGCATGAGGCCGCTTTGGAGGGCTTGCAGAGCCGTACCGGCGAGGCCGAGGCCCGCGCCCGGGAACTGCACGCCGCCATCGACGCGGCCAAGGCGAAAATCGAGGCAAACACCTTGAAAATCGCCGAGATGGAGCGCACCCGCGGCGAAAACCAGCAGAGGATCGCAGCGGCGGAGGAAACCATCCGTTCCGCCAATGCGGCCCGCATGGAGAAGGAAGCCGCCATCGCCAAATTGGGCCAGGACAACCGTGCCCTGACCGACGAGCGAGAGCGGATGAGCGGCGAAATGGCCCGCCTGGCCGAGCGCCGCACCGCCGCCGAGACCGAGCTGAACGACACCAACAGCAAGCTGTGGGAGGAATACCAGCTGACCGAGAGCGAAGCCCGCAGCCAGTGTGTGCCCTTCGAGAGCCTGACCGAGCTGCGCCGCAGCGTGACTGAGGTGCGCGGCAAAATTCGCGGCTTGGGCAATGTCAACGTTGGCGCGATCGAGGAATACAAAGAGGTCAAGGAGCGCTATGACTTCCTGAAAGCCCAGGTCACCGACGTGGAAAAGGCCAAGAGCGAACTGACCAAGATGATCGCCGAGCTGTGCAGCGAGATGGAAGAGCTGTTCACGACGAGCTTCAAGCAGATCAACACCCACTTCCAGCAGATTTTCCGGGAACTGTTCGGCGGCGGCCACGCGCGGCTCTACCTGTCTGACGAGGCGAACGTGCTGGAATCCGGCATCGAGATCGAGGTCTCGCCCCCGGGCAAGGTCATCAAAAACCTGTCTGCCCTTTCGGGCGGCGAGCAGGCACTGGTCGCTATATCGATCTATTTTGCCATCCTCAACGTCAACCCCGCGCCGTTCTGCTTCCTGGATGAGATCGAGGCCGCACTGGACGACGTCAACGTCGCGCGGTACGCACAATACCTGCGCCGCATGACCGACCACACCCAGTTCATCGTCATCACCCACCGCCGCGGAACAATGGAAGCCGCCGATGTTTTGTACGGCGTCACCATGCAGGAAGACGGCGTATCGAAGATCCTGCGGCTGGATCTGGATAATGTCAGTGCGGATTTGATTACCTAAGGCAACACCGCACAATTCCCGCCTTACGGCTTAAGCACCGCTTCGGCGGCTGCGGCACGGCATCTGCGTTGCCAAAATGCTCGATAAT
>ERZ1035001.1013-NODE-1013-length-12006-cov-18.100661_pt1 | contig 12006 bp, 13 predicted proteins | sample MGYA00520685_ERZ1035001 | MGnify/ENA primary metagenome ERZ1035001 (study PRJEB33766, sample SAMN09781749) | gut metagenome | biome: gut microbiome | host: Homo sapiens | place: Madagascar | study: EMG produced TPA metagenomics assembly of the PRJNA485056 data... | reverse complement strand
AGCAAGAACATCGACGGCGACGTTTACACTTCCACCGTACATTCTTATACCTACGGCCGTGATTACGATATCACCCTCGCCAAGAAGTTCCTCTCCCCCGCTGACAAGGTGCTGATTCTGGACGACTTTCTTGCCAACGGCAAGGCCATGAAGGGCCTGCTGGATGTCTGCGCCCAAGCGGGTGCCACCGTGGGCGGCATCGGCATCTGCATTGAGAAGGGCTTCCAGCCGGGTGGTGCCGAGCTTCGCGCCGCCGGGTACAAACTGGCAAGTCTGGCGATCGTGGATACCATGAGCGACGATCAGCTGACCTTCCGTGAGCAGTAACTCGCTGCCTGTTCCTTTTTATTATGTAAAAAAATCCCCGGACCGTTGCAATCACGGCCCGGGGATTTTTATCTATTCAGCCTGTATCAGCGGCTTACTTACCCAAAGCGGCAAGGTAAGCAGCATTCTGCGCGGCAATCTGCTTCTGGAAGGCAGCAACGGCGGCGGCATAGTTTTCCTCACGCACATCGGCAGCAGCCTGCGCCTGTGCAGCAGAGGCATAGACCACAGGAGCGCTCTCGGTGGCCGCCACAGGGGCGATAGCCTCCGTACCGGGGACAAAGCCCTTCACGCCTTTAGCACCCTTGACAGATGTCGTAGTGTTGCTGCAGTGATCGCAGACATAGACATTGCCCTTGCGTGTCCAGTTGTGGTAGCCACACTCCGGGCAGGTGGTGTACTCAATACCCCAAGTACCGTCTGCAATCGCATGGATACGATCCCACTCAGCCATCTCAAAGGTGTACTCACCGGGAGCGGCGGTCGGGCGCGCAGCATTTTCCGGCGTGCTGGCGGCCAGCGTAGGAACGGAAACAGCGGCAACAGCGCAGGTAGCTGCAAGAGCAGCCACCATAGAACGAATAGCTTTTCTCATCGTAACTTACTCCTTTTGTACTGTTCTTCAAAAAGACAATCTCTTTTTGCAGTCGTATTATACACCTGCAATTGCAGCAAGTCAAGTACTATTCGTCATATTTCTTTATTATCTGTCAGATGAAAAGATAATGGAGTAGGGCGTTTCCCGCAAGAGTTCCAGCTGCCGTCAGAAGCAGCGCCGCCAGTAGCAGCCCGCCGGTCTTTTGTCTGGCTGCGGTTTCCTCCGGGGCAGATGTCAACACCCCCAGCAGCACCATAAAGACTGGAAACACCGCCGCCACACGGTTGTTAAACAGTGCCTGCACCAGATATGCGACCACGCAAAACAGCCAGCCGCGCTTTTGGTGTTCACGCGGCAGCAGCGCGCCGGCAGCACGCAGGGCAATTCCCAGAAAAATACCCCACGCCACAAGCCCGGCGATACCAGTGGTGAGCAACAGCTCAAGGTATTCGTTGTGGGCACCAATGGTATCCGTCAAATGATACGGCAGGCTTTCCTCCATCTGGGCCAAGGCTGTATGCACCGTACCCGGTCCCCTGCCGAATAAAATCTGCAGCGGGGTGCTCTGTCTGAAGCAGTACCAGACATCGACCCAGATTGCGCCGCGCCCGGTGGCCCAGCCGGGTCCGACCCTTAAAAAGTTATCCAGCCCGCCGAAGCTGACACCAAGGCAGTTGGCAAGAAACAGCAAGACGAAAGTCCCCACAGCAGCGGCCGTGCAGACAATCCGCTGCGCTGCCAAGCAAACCTGCCCGGGAGATTGCTTGTCTTTTCTTGCCAGCAGCAGTGCCATCAGCAGGCAGGCAGAAATCACAGCGACCGCAACTGCGGGCTGTGCAAGCGCGGCAAAAGGACGCTCGGTGCGCAGCAATGGGTGGCAAAGCGCGAGTAGCCCCATGATTAGCTGCGCCGCCGCCCAGCCTGCCGCCAAGACGGCATAACGGGCGATTTCCCGCGCTGTCAGCGGCACAAGCAGCAACAGCAGAAACGCCGCACCCGCAAGCCCCAGTGCCGTCAGTCCCGAATCCAGCGACGCCATGCCCAGAAAGCCGATTTCCGCACAGACAAAGGCGGGCCATCGCTCCTCCGCCCGGCCAGTGGCCGCAAAGCGGTGCATGGCCAGCGGCAGCCAAAGGCAGAGAAATGCACTCAGATAATCAGCATTGCCAATGGTCGAAAAAAACAGGTGATACTGGTTCGGGCTGATTTCTGTACGAAATCCCAGCGGATCCAGACCAAAATTATTAAGGATTCCCAGCAGCGTAACCCCTGCGCCGCTTATTATAAAAGGAAGAGGCAACACTTGCGCATCCTTCAGGAACACCGCAGTACCCATACAGCCGAGCAGTGCACCTGCGGTCAGCACAAAGCCGCCCAGATAGCCACCGCTGCCCCAGAGAGCCGCTGTACAGTCACCGGACAGAAGCGCCGAAATAAGTATAGTCCCAGCAGAAAACGCAGCTGCCCTCCCCTGCCGTTTCCAGCGGGTGGCATCCGCCTTTTCCGGCACTGTAGCGGCCAGCAGCAGCCCTGCCAAGATCGTAACACCGAGAAACGCCGATAGTTTTTCCTGTGCGATCTGCAGATATCCTGTTGTATACCACGGCAGCCAGATCAGCACAGCCGCCGCATACGCGGCCGCCGTGATTGCCGGCCACGGTATGCTTTTTAACATAGACAAGGCATTTTTATTGTTTTTCATGGCAGTCACCAATCAAAAAGCCGCCCGCGCAAACGCGCAGGCGGCCGGAATTATGCGGTTAGATTAGCCCTTGATGGCAGCAGCAACTTCAGCAGCGAAGTCCTCGTTGCGCTTCTCCAGGCCCTCGCCCTTGGTGAAGTGGGTGAAGGAAGCGATCTTGATGTCGCCGCCCAGAGCCTTCGCGGTGTCGGCAACGTACTTCTTGACGTCCATGCCGCCGTCCTTGATGAAGGCCTGGTCGACCAGGCAGGCTTCCTTGTAGAACTTGCCCAGCTTGCCGATGGCCATCTTCTCCTTGATAGCGTCGGGCTTGTTGGCAGTCTTGGGATCGTTGGCCATCTGAGCCAGAACGATCTCCTTCTCCTTGGCCAGAACGTCCTCGGGCACATCGGACTCGTTCAGGTAGCTGGGGTTAGCAGCAGCGACCTGCATGGCGATGTCCTTGCCGAAGGCAGCGAACTCGGGCTTGGCAGCGACGTCGTCAGAGGTCTCGAACTTGACGATGACGCCGTGGGTGCCGCCGCCATGGACATAGGCAGCGCAGTGGCCCTCATAGCGGGCAAAGCGGCGAACCTTGATGTTCTCCTTGATGACGAGGATCAGAGCCTTCAGGGCATCGTCAACCGTGCCGTCGCCCATCTTGCAGGCCATCAGGGCCTCAACATCGGCGGGGTTCTCGTCAGCAACAACCTTGGCCAGGTTCTTGGTGAACTCAACGAACTTGTCGTTCTTGGCAACGAAGTCGGTCTCGGCGTTGACCTCAACGACAACAGCGCAGTTGTCGAAAGCGACGGCGTACACCATGCCCTCGGCGGCGATACGGCCAGCCTTCTTGTTGGCGGCAGCCAGGCCCTGCTCACGCAGGATTTCGATAGCCTTCTCGAAGTCGCCGTCGGCCTGGGTCAGAGCCTTCTTGCACTCCATCATGCCGCAGTCGGTCTGCTTGCGCAGTTCCATAACGTCTTTTGCAGAAATAGCCATAGTTCTCAATGTCCTTTCTGAATTAGTTTGGGAAAAAATCAATCCTCTTTGGTCTCAGCGGCGGGAGCGTCCTGAACGCCCTGCTTGCCCTCCAGCACAGCGCTGGCCATGGCACCGGAGATCAGCTTGACAGCGCGGATAGCGTCGTCGTTGCCGGGGATGACGTAGTCGATCTCATCGGGATCGCAGTTGGTATCGACGATAGCAACAATGGGGATGTTCAGCTTGCGGGCCTCAGAAACAGCGATGCGCTCCTTGTGAGGATCGACGATGAACATAGCCTTCGGCAGAGCCTTCATGTTCTTGACGCCGCCCAGGTACTTGTCCAGCTTGGCCATCTCGAGCTCGAGCTTGACGACTTCCTTCTTGGGCAGCAGGTCGAACGTGCCGTCCTCCTGCATGGTCTTGAGCTGCTCCATACGGTCGATGCGCTTACGGATGGTGCGGAAGTTGGTCATCATGCCGCCCAGCCAGCGAGCGTTGACGTAGTGCATGCCGCAGCGGGTAGCCTCGTCACGGATGGACTCCTGAGCCTGCTTCTTGGTGCCGACGAACAGGATCTCGCCGCCCTGAGCAGCGGTGTCGCGGACGAAGTTGTAAGCCTCATCGAGCTTCTTCACGGTCTTCTGCAGGTCAATGATGTAGATACCATTGCGCTCGGTGAAGATGTACTTAGCCATCTTGGGGTTCCAGCGGCGGGTCTGGTGGCCGAAGTGGACACCGGCCTCGAGAAGCTGTTTCATAGATACGACTGCCATTGTTTGTTTCCTCCAAAAAATTTAGTTTTTACCCTCCGCACTGCGGGGTTTCTGTTTTCTAACCCTTTTGGCGTGTTACCGCAAAAAAGGCACAAAAAAACAGCGCAATGCGTGTGTATTGCCTTAGTATAGTACCATATCCCGGCGCAAATTGCAAGTGTTTTTTGAAAATTTCTCGTTGCAGGCACGTTTTTCGCCTATGCAAGCTGTTATGTGCAACAAAAAAGACCTGGCAGAAAATTCTGTCAGGTCTTTGTGGTGGAGAATACCGGGATCGAACCGGTGACCTCTTGCATGCCATGCAAGCGCTCTCCCAGCTGAGCTAATCCCCCATGCTGGCGTCGTCGTGAAGCACCCGCTCCTGACGACGCCATTTATTATAGCAAACCTTTTTCAGAATGTCAAGCGTTTTTCTGAATTTTTTCAAGGTTTTTTAGTCGTTGTTACGGCGGCCCAGCATTCGGACAATATACAGGAAGATGTTGATGAAATCGAGGTAAAGATTCAGTGCGCCGATAATGGACACTTTGTGCAGCATGGCTGCATCCCCGCCGAAGTAGGAGTAGTAATATTTCAGCATCTGGGTGTCATACGCCGTCAGGCCCATGAAAATCAGCAAACCGACGGCGCAGAGCAGCAGGTCCGCAATGCCGAAGTTCAGGCCGAACATACTCAGCAGACTGCCCATCAGTGCGCAGACGATCAGCGCGACCAAGCCGCCCATCAGCTTGGGACCCCAGCCGGTCAGGTCTCGGTCGGTGACATTGCCGTACACAGCCATGACGCCGAAGTAGACCGCACCGACGAGGAGCGCCAGGATCAGCGTGCCGTAGTCGTACACCAGGAAGATGGAGCTGAGGTTGATGCCGTTGAGCACCGCATAACCGAAGAAAAGTGCCGTCGCCGTGGAGGGCTGCAATTTTTGCACCCGGGCGGACAGGACAAACACCATGACCAGCTCTGCGATGGAGGTAAAGATGAACAGGCCGGAGTTGATAATCGGGAAAATCAATCCGGACGCAACCGCGCCAATGCCGACGCCGAACGTGACAAGCAGGCCTGCAAACATCCAGCCGAAGCTCTTGGACATAAACTCGGAAAGCGTACCAAAAGGGCTTTCCGCATACGAAATATTTGAATAATTGCGATTCATAGTTGCAATCTCCTTTCTTTATGATGTATTATACAGGTATTTGCACAGCAAATCATCACTAAATTGTGAAATTCCCAAAACAAAAGGTGCATTATGTCCAAAAAAGAGCCGTTTGGTATTTACATTCATATTCCCTACTGCAAGGCAAAATGCCGGTACTGCGATTTTTACTCGGCCCCAGGTGCACGCGGCGTGCCGCAGAGCTACGTGGACGCACTGCTGCGGGAGCTGGAGAGGAACACCCGCTGCCCCGATACTGTGTATTTCGGCGGCGGTACGCCCGGGCTGCTGTCGCCCGCACAGGTCGATGCTTTGATTCAAGCCGCTGCACCCTTGCCCGGCGCAGAAATCACCTTGGAGGCGAATCCCGACATCGTAACGTCCGAGACGCTGCGCGGGTTCAGGGCAGCGGGCGTAACACGCATCAGCTTTGGTGTGCAGAGTGCCGACGATGCCCAGCTGCGCCGCTTAGGCCGCACCCACACGGCCGCCGGGGCTGCGCAGGCGCTGGCTTGGGCGCGGGAGGCCGGGTTTGACGAGATCTGCGGCGACATTATGCTGGCACTGCCCGAGTACACGAACGCCGAGTTTGACCGCACGCTGGCGTTGCTGCGCGACGGCGGCTGCACGCATATCTCGGCCTATTTATTAAAGGTAGAACCGGGCACAGCCTTTTACCGCAGCCCGCCTGCAGGCCTGCCAGACGGCGATGCGGCGGCGGATTTTTACCTGTACGCCGTGCAGCAGTTGGAGGCTGCGGGCTACCGCCAATACGAAATCAGCAATTTTGCCCGCCCGGGCCACGAAGGGCGGCACAATTTGTTATATTGGAACTGCAACGACTACTGGGGCATCGGCCCGGCAGCCCACAGCTGCGTGGACAATGTGCGGCGGTTCTGGCCCGGGGATGTGCAGGGGTTTATTGACGGCACGATCCACGAGGAAATCGAGGGCGACTGCACAGTCGAGGATTATCTGCTGATGCAACTACGGCTGGTCAGCGGACTGGATATCGCCGAGTACGAGCGGCGCGGCGGGCGGTTCACGGCGGCGCAGCGGGCGTTCATGCGGCAGTGCGTGGGCCACGAGTATGCAGTGCTGGATGGCAATGTGTTCCGCCTGACCCCCGCCGGGATGGTGGTGCAGAACGCGATATTGGCGGAATTGATGTGACAGGAAAAGCACGCCCACGCGATAGTTTTTGCGCGGGCGTGCTTTTTTATACTTCTTTTACCGGCCAGCCCAGCAGGTCGGCAGCGGTGCGGTCATGGGTGACCAAAATCGTGGGCCGCGCCCCTGCCAGCCGCTTTGTGGCGGCGACAGCATCGGCGACAAGCTCGGCGTCCATGCCGGTGAAGGGTTCATCCAGCAGCAGCGTGGCAGCATCCTTGCAGAGCAGCGCCCGCAGCAGGGCGGCGCGGCGCTTCTGCCCGCCGGAGAGCCGTGCAGTGGGCAAGGCCAGCTCGGCATCGGTAAAGCCCAGGCCGCGCAGCTCCCGCTCTGCCTCCTGCGGTGTCAGACCATGGCCTGTCAGCGTCAGGTTCACGGCGGCGGTCAGCTGCGGGCAGAGGCGATCCTCCTGAAAGACGGCGGCGGGCGTTTTCACGCCTGTGACCGTGCCGGAGTCAGCCGTTTCCAACCCCAGCAGAATGCGCAGCAGCGTCGTTTTACCACAACCGGACCGCCCCATCAGCACCATAGGGCGGTCGACCGTCCAGCTGAAATTCTGCAAAACCGGCGTGGTGCCAAACTTCTTGCAGAGATTTTCTATCACAATGCTCATGTGCGCACCTCCCCGCAAAGGCGGGCTTTCACCGTGCGCAGGCCCCAGGCCGCTACGGCGGACAGCACCGCCGACAGCAGCACGATAACCAGCGTCCAGGCAAACACATCCGGTGTGGACAGCGTGATTTTGGCGCGGTAGAGCGCGTCGCCAACGCTGTGATCCGGCAGACCGATGACCTCCGCCGAGACGCCGCTCTTCCAGCACATGCCCATGGCGGCGATGCAGCTTTCGCAGAACGACGGGAAAACGCCCGGCAGCCAGATGTACCGCAGCCGTGCGGACAGCGGCAGACGGTAGACTTTCGCCATTTCCAGCAGCTTCGGGTCGGTGTCGGCGATGCCGCCCAGCACACCCGCGTAGACCACCGGCAGCACATGGGTAAAGCTGACAATGACCGAAAGGTTCGCGCTGCGCACCCAGAGCAGGGCCAGAATGACAAAGCTGGCGACAGGCATGGCGCGGATCAGCTGCATGGCCGGGTCAATGAACACCCGCACCCAATGCCAGCGCGCTCCCACCGCACCAAGAAGCAGGCCTCCCGCTGCTGCCAGCAGGAAGCCCGCCACTATGCGCAGCGCACTGAATACGATGCGCTGCCAGAACGCAGCCGTGGGTGCCAGCTGCGCCAGCGCCCCCAGCGTTTGCAAAGGCGTAGCCAGAAACAGCCCGCCGTGCCCCAGCCCCATGGCGGCAAACTGCCAAATCAGAATCCACACGAGGATAGCGGCGGCTTTTTGCCACAGCGGAGTTTGTAGGGGTCGATGCTCGCATCCGCCCCGGCAAGAGGGGATTAAATCAGATTTAGCCTGCATAGTAGAAGTCGTCGGCAGGCAGGGTGCCGCCCACACTGGCGGGGTCAGCGGCGTACAGAACGTTGAAGTACGTCTCGAGGTCGGTCTTCATCTCATCGCCGGTCTCAAAGACGATGTTGCACTGAGGCAGCGCCTTCTGGGCCAGAGCGGCCTTGGCAATGATGCCGTACTCCTCGCACAGGGTAGCGGTGCCTTCCAGGTCATTGTTTGCAGCCTCGACGCTGGCAGCATAGCCGTCCATGAAGGCAGCGAACGCCTCGGGGTCATTCTCGACGGCATCCTTGCGGACGACCAGAACGCCGGTGACGAGCTTGGAACCGGCCACCTTCTGCCATTCCTCGTTCATGTCCAGGGCAACGCGCAGGCCCTCGACCTGGGACAGAGCGCTGGTGACGAAGGGCTGGGGCAGCATGGCAATGGTCGCCTCACCGGCCTGGACTTTGCTCAGGGCCTCGGTGGCCTCGCTGCAATACTCGATGGTGACGTCGCTGTCGGGATCGATGCCGTTCTCGCTCAGGACATAGCGCAGGACGTACTCAGGCGTTGCGCCCTTGCCGGTGGTGACGATGGTCTGGCCTTTCAGGTCCTCGACCGAATTGACAGTCTCGCCGTTCTCGACGATGTAGAGCACGCCCAGCGTGTTGATGCAGGCGACTTCGACTGCACCGTTGGTCTTGTTATACAGGGTCGCAGCCAGGTTGGCGGGCACAGCGGCGGCGTCCAACTCGCCCTTGACCAGCAGCGGGACGATCTCGTCAGCTGCGCCGTACATCGTGAAATTGTAGTTCTCGGCAACCTCATCGGCCATCAGGTTGACCAGGCCCATCGTGGTGGGGCCTTTCAGACCGGCAATGCGCAGGGCAGCCTCGGCGGCATCGGTGTCGGCGGACTCGTCGGTGGCAGGCTCGGCCTCGACGGCGGATTCAGCGGCAGATTCCACGGTGGACTCGGCCATGGATTCCACAGCGGACTCGCTGACAGCGGCGGTAGCGCCGCAGCCAGCCAGAGATGCACAGAGAGCAAACGCCGTAACAGCGGCGAAAACACGTTTCAACTTCATAAAAATCTTATCCTCCTTGTTGCTTTTGCGGCCCTACTATACTATAATAAATGTGAATTGTCTGTTGCACTGGCAACAGGATACCCTTTTGTAACCACCCAAGGAGCCGTATGGACTACACACCCTACTACGAGACGATACGCCGCACCCGCCTTTTGCGCGGGATGACCGACGCCGAGCTGGACACGCTGATGACCTGCTTTGCGCCCCGGGTGCGCCGCTATGCCAAGGGCGAACTGCTGCTGATGGCCGGGTACGAGACGCGGGAAGTCGGCCTGGTGCTGGAAGGTTCCATCACCGCCAGCAAGCCGCTGGCCGACGGCAGCACGGTCGTTATCTCCCACATGGGGCCGGGAGGTGTGTTTGCTGATGTTTTGGCCGGTGGGCGCAGCCGCAGCCCGGTCAATGTAGCTGCTGCCGAGCCGTGCCTGGCGCTCTACCTGCCCTGCGAGGCGTTGCTGCGCCCCTGCGCCGCGCTGCACAGCGCCCATTTGAAGCTGCTGCAGAACTGGCTGGAAACCATCAGTGACAAATATTTTGCGCTGGACCGCCGTTTGGAGCTGATTTGCTGTAAGAGCCTGCGTGGGCGCATCTGTATGTGGCTGCTGGAACAGCGGGAGCGCTGCGGCGCGGACACCTTTACCACCAGCATGAACCGCACCGAGCTGGCTGCTTTTTTGAACTGCGACCGCAGTGCGCTTTCCCGCGAGCTGAGCCGTATGCAGGAGGAAGGGCTGATTGAGCTGTTCCGTGGCAGCTTTAAACTGCCGGATCCCGAGCGGCTGCGGGCCGCCTGCCCATAAGTACCCATAAAATAAACACATCGAGGTTATTTGTATGAACAACCGCACTGAACCGATTTTGTACATCGTCATCCCCTGCTACAACGAGCAGGAGGTTTTACCCATCACTGCGCCGATGTTTTTGCAGAAAATTAACGATCTGGCCGCGGCGGGCAAGATCAGCCCGGACAGCCGTGTGCTGTTTGTGAACGACGGCTCAAAGGATCGCACCTGGGAAATCATCAACGAATTGGCCACCAGTGACGAGCATTACGTCGGCATCTGCCAAAGCCGCAACCGCGGCCACCAGAACGCCGTGCTGGCGGGCTTGATGGAGGCAAAGAGCCGCTGCGACATCACCATTTCCATCGACTGCGACGGCCAGGACGACATCAACGCCATGGACGGCATGGTGGATGCCTACCGCGACGGTTGCGATATCGTCTACGGCGTGCGCAGCAAGCGGGATACCGACACGTTTTTCAAGCGTTTTACCGCCGAGAGTTTCTACAAAATCTTGAATGCCATGGGTGCGGAAGTTGTCTTTAACCACGCGGACTACCGCCTGATGAGCGCCCGCGCACTGGAAGAGTTTGCGAAATTCAAAGAGGTCAACCTGTTCCTGCGCGGCATGGTGCCGCTGGTGGGCTTTAAATCCACTTGCGTGACCTACGAACGCCACGAGCGCATTGCGGGCGAGAGCCACTATCCCCTGTCCAAAATGCTGGCGCTGGCTTTCGACGGCATCACGAGTTTGTCCATCAAGCCGATTCGGTTCATCACCGGCTTTGGCGTGTTTGTGGCGCTGGTCAGCTTCATCGGCGTGCTGTGGGCTGTCATTGAGGCCGCCATGGGCCTGACCGTTTCCGGCTGGGCATCGATGACGAGCATCATCTGCTTTGTGTCTGGCGTGCAGCTGATTTGCCTGGGCGTGATCGGTGAGTACATTGGCAAAATCTACCTGGAATCCAAGCACCGCCCGCGCTATATTATCAGCGAAACGACGCCGAATTTTGGTGAAGCCAAGGAGGATGCACAATGAGCCGCCAGGTATGGAAGGGGTCTACCCTGCTGAACCCGGAGCCGCCGGTGTTGGTCAGCTGCGGCAGCCCCGACAAGCCGAACCTTATCACCGTGGGCTGGACCGGCACCATCTGCACCCAGCCGCCGATGCTGTCCATCAGTGTGCGGCCCGAGCGGTACAGCCACCATTTAATTCAGGAAAGCGGCGAGTTTGTCGTGAACCTGCCCACCGAGAGCTTAGTCCGGGCCATCGACTGGTGCGGCGTCAAGAGCGGCCGCGACGTGGACAAGTTTGCCGCCATGCACCTGACCGCCGCCCCCGCCGCCAAGGTGGGCACGGTTTTGGTCGAGGAAAGCCCGGTGAATTTGGAGTGCAAGGTCACGCAGGTCATTTCTTTAGGCAGCCATGACTTGTTCTTGGCGGAGTGCGTCGCCGTAGATGTGGACGAGCGGCTGCTGGATGAAAGCGGGAAATTGTGCTTGAATAAGGCAAAGCTGATTGTGTACAGCCATGGAGATTACCTGGCGCTGGGGCGCAAACTGGGCAGCTTTGGATATAGTGTCAGGAAGAAGAAAAAGGCGATCAAAAAATAATAGGGGCAAATTCCATATCCGCCTCTCGGCTAGAAGGCCGCCGCGCTGTAAAGGCAAGGTCGCGGGCCGCACATGTGCGGCCCCTACAACTCTGCTAAAGCACAAATAAAAACACCGTTCACAGAGATTTTTCTCCGTGAACGGTGCTTCTTTTTTTACAATATTCCCTTACTCTTGAGGATGCCGACCAGCACTACGATGACCAGGGCGGCTACGCAGACGCCGATGAAGATGTCTATGTATTTTAGCGGAACCTTGCGGAATTTCTCGTAGAAATTCTCAAAGGCATTCAGCTGGCTGCGGTCGGGGCGGTCGGGTTTCTTTTCGGTCTCGGGAGTAGCCTTTTCTTCGCCCATAGGTTACTTCTTCGCCAGGTACTTGCGCAGGTCAAGGGCAACGGCGATGACGATGACAAGGCCCTGTGCAATGT
>ERZ1035001.1004-NODE-1004-length-12111-cov-6.650299_pt1 | contig 12111 bp, 8 predicted proteins | sample MGYA00520685_ERZ1035001 | MGnify/ENA primary metagenome ERZ1035001 (study PRJEB33766, sample SAMN09781749) | gut metagenome | biome: gut microbiome | host: Homo sapiens | place: Madagascar | study: EMG produced TPA metagenomics assembly of the PRJNA485056 data... | reverse complement strand
CGCCTATCGCGGGGCCCGACCTGAAGGGAGTAACGCCCAGGTCACTCCCACCGAAGCGAGACACATCGCGCTGTTAAAAAGAAGCGCATACTGTGCGGCGCTGGCCATGCCTAGCGGCAGCAGCAGCGCATAGAGCGACGCGGTAACCGCGATCCCCATCGCTCCCCCCAGCGAACTGCCCATTTTGTACACCCCAGAGGCTACCCCGACTTTGTTTTCTGGTGCGTTCATCACCGCCGTATCCGTTGACGGCGTAGCGTAACATCCCAGCCCCAGCCCAAATAAAATGTTACTGAGAAAGACGGTGATGATGTAGATCTCCTTGCTTAAAAACGTGCAGGAGATAAGCGTGATGCCCGTTGCGGTCAGCAGCGGCCCGGTCATCATCGGCAGGCGCGCGCCGTAGCGCTGAAGCAGCTTTTCCCCCACCCGGATCATCGCCAGCACGGTAATCAGATACCCCAACGTCATCATGCCGGTTTGCAGTGGTGACAGACGGTGGCCTTGTTGCAGCCAGATGCTGGCAATCATCATGGTACCAATGCAGCCGTTGAGCAAAAAGTTAGAGAATACCGAGGCGCTGTAGGCTCGGTTTTTAAACAGGGCAAAATCAATCAGCGCCGCATCACCCTTGCGTCGCCCGGTGAGCACGAAGCAGGCCGCTGCCAGCGCGGCGCTACCCAGCACCAGCAATGACAGGCCGCTGCTCCAGCCCCAACCGTGTCCTTTGCTGATAAACAGATTCAGCAGCACCAGCATAAGGACAAAACTCACCAGGCCGCTAGTATCCAGCTTATGGCGACGTGCGCCGTCGCTTCGGCTTTCCGGGGTACCGCGAATCAGCAGGAGTGCCACCGCCGCCACCAGCATGGAAAAAATAAAGATCCAGCGCCAGCCGAGCGAGGTGGCGATGGCACCGCCGACAAATGAGCTCAGGCCGCTGCCGCCCCATGAGCCGATGACCCAAAAGCTGATTGCCCGCTGGCGAGCGTTGCCTTGATACCAGGTTTTAATCAGCGCCAGCGTGGCGGGCATGATGCAGGCCGCTGACAGACCTTGTATCGCTCTCCCCAGCAAAAACAGAACGGGCTCCCACGATACGAAGAGTAAGGCACTGCCGATGATGCTCAGCATCAGGCCAATGTACGTCATGCGCACGCGGCCAAACTTATCGGCAAATCCCCCGCAGGCAACGACAAAACAGCCGCTGAATAGCGCACTGAGGCTGACCGCCAGCGTAAGAGTTTCAAGAGAGATTGCGAGGCTGTTTTTCATTGCCGGCACAACGTTAATCACAGACTGCGCAAATAACCAGAATGTCAGGACGCTCATCACAATACCGGCCAGCAGCCGATCGTTACCTGCGTAGGACGTTGTGTCTGTCAGTGGAACGGTACTCATCGTGCAGCCCTCAGATTGGCGCGAATCAGCGCAGATAGTGTTCGGTTAACGCAGTCCAGAGCGCCGCCCCGGTCAGCAGGAGCTTGTCGTTGAAGTCGTAGCCTGGGTTATGCACCATACAGCGGTCCGGCTCATCTCCGGCACCGAGGGTGAAGTAACAGCCGTTGGGGTTTTTCTCGAGCATGAATGCAAAATCTTCGCTTCCCATAAAGGCATTCACCGACGTGACGGCATCCTTACCGAACAGGTCTGTCGCGACCGTGCGCACCATGTCATTGGCCTGCGGGCTATTGCGCAACACCGGGCTGCCATTCACGTGACGAATCGTGGCCGTGGCGTTGAAGCTCTCAGCCTGCGCCACGGCAATGTCGTGGATCCGCTGCAGGACGGTTTGACGCACCACTTCATCCAGCGTGCGCACGGTCAGCTTCATTAATACCTTATCGTTGATAATATTCGGGGCATGTCCCGCCTGGATGCTGCCCACGGTCACGACGACCGGCTGGAATGGGGTGATATTCCTCGACACAATCGACTGCAGGGCGAGGGTGATGTGACAGGTAACCAGCGTGGCATCAACGGTGTGTTCCGGAACGGCGCCGTGTCCCCCTACGCCGTTCACTTCAATATGAATGGTGTCAGAGGAGGCCATCATGGCGCCATCGCGCAGGCCAATTTTCCCAAGCGGCTGGGAGGGCATGTTATGCAGGCCAAAAATATGGTCGCAGGGGAATTGTTCAAACAGGCCGTCTTCAACCATGACGCGCCCGCCATACAGCAGTTCTTCGGCTGGCTGAAAAATCAGATGCAGCGTGCCGCTAAAGTTGCGGGTACGGGCCAGATACTCTGCGGCATAAAGCAGGGTAGTGGTGTGCCCATCGTGTCCGCAGCCGTGAAATTTACCTTCAACCGTGCTGCTCCACGCTTTGCCGCTATTTTCCTGCATCGGCAGTGCGTCCATGTCGGCGCGCAGGCCCAGACGTTTGCTGCCGTTGCCCACCTTCAGGGTGCCGACCACGCCGGTTTTGGCCATTCCCCGATGGACCTCATAGCCCCATTGCTTCAGGAGTGCCGCGACGCGGTCGCTGGTTTTATGCTCCTCGAAGCCGATTTCAGGATGCCGGTGAAACTCGCGTCGTAATTCAGTGAACTGAGCCTCGGAGCCTCGCAGCGCGTCAACAATTGGATGTGTCATTTTTGTTATCCTTTTCCTGCCAAATGGTGTTAGTTTCGAGTTTATGTCGATCGCATTGCCGGAAAACGCCCTTTTTTGTTGTGAATCGACGCCTTTTTTCTGATTGTTTTTCATACGATTCAGTTATGACAAAAAAGAGGATGTCATTATTTGTCCTGGCAGGAGCAGCAAATGAAGCAGCGTAAAAGTGAGTTTGCGGTAACCGTTGAGGACATCCGACGCTATGCGCAGGATGAAGGTGATTCGCTGACGATACTCTGGGTGCTGGAGGGTGAGGGGGAGTTGCACGCCGACGCTGGGCCAGAAACGATGCAGACAAACGGTCTTGCGATAATAAACCGCCATCAGCGCTGGCGGTTCAGCAGCCGGAGCGCTAACGTCACCCTGCGTGTCACCCTCTCCGGGGGCTGGGTCATCCAGCTGTACGAAGACTTTTTTGCCCATGACTATGCGATTCCGGCGGAGCCCGGCGGGAGCTTGCCGCAGTGCGACGCGCTTCGGCACCTGCTGCGCCAGCTTCTGGTGGTGACGCTGGTGAACGATCCGCGCCGCTATCGGCTGGAGGCGAATCGCTGGCTGAGCGAGATCCTGTTGCTGCTAACCGGTCGCTTTCAGCAGCCCACCCGCCAGAAACCCCGGCACCAGCACGCGAACGTAAGCAAGCGCATCGCCCGTGTCCTGGAGCGGATCGACGCAAGCTACACCCGCCGCATTACGCTGACTGAAATCGCAGAGAGTGAGTACGTCTCAGAAGCGTGGCTCTCCCGTCTCTTTCGAAAAGAGACGGGAGTCAGTTTTATGCAGTACATTACCGCCCTGCGGCTGGAAAAAGCGGCTGACGCCCTGCGTCTCACCAGCCGTCCTCTGCATCAGATTGCGCTGGAGCACGGGTTTGCCAGCACGCGCATAATGACCGATCGCTTCCGGCGCTATCACAACATGTCTCCGGGCGAGTTTCGCAAGGCCGGGCGCCATCGCCCAGAGGCGTCCCGCCTGCGGGCGAGTGCGGACGAGCAGCGCTTTCCCGTTGCGGTGGATACGCTTTTCGGCCTGCTTAACGGCGCTGAGGCGCACGGCTGGGAACCCCCTCCGCTCGCCCACGCACCGCGTCAGGAGCGGATCCTGAATCTGGCGCAGCTTCACCCGATCTCGGCTTCGCTGCGCCGCACGCGGCTTGTTGTGACCCTGCGCGAGCTCGACGATTTGTTGCGGGAGGATGTTCGCCAGCATCTGGAGGCGCTTCATGAAGCGATCCCCATTGAGGGTATTGATATCGCGGAACCTTTTCTCAGCAGCCGTCTGTTCGCCACGGGGTGGGACGATCCCGAGATGGCCGGCTACGCCTGCTGGTACAATCTGCAGCAGGTGTTCAGCTGGGTGGCCAAAAAGGGCTGGACAGTGCTGCTGCACACGGGCGTCACCACCCGATGCGATCTGCTGACGCGTTTTTTGCAGCTATCGATTAACCGTTTTTCGCCCGACGTCACCGCAGGCTGGCACGCGGTTATGCACTGGTCTTCTCAGGCCAACGCGGAAACGCAGGAGCACGCCTGGCACACGCAGCGAGCGGTGCTCAAGTCGTACCTTCCGCAGGCGAAGTTTGGCGTATGGCATCGTTTCTTACCCGCGGGAACCGGGCCTGGCGGTGACGCGCTGTTCCAGTCAGCTATCCTGAACCAGGCTGATTTCCTCGCGTGTCCGGCCGATGCCAATGAGCTGCTCGATCTGGCGCAGCTGGATCCCGCGCATCTTTCCTCGTCTGAAAATTACCCTGTGCTAAAGGTCCGCCAGATCCTCGCCGCCCTTCGCCAGCGGCAGCGGACGCTGCCGGTATGGTTACTCTCATGGAATACCCTTACCGGCAACACGCGGGCGACCAACGGCTGGTTTTTCCGCGGCGCGCTGCTGATGCAAAACCTGCTCGGGCTTTCAGAACAGGTCTGGGTGGCGGGCTTCTGGCTAAATTCTGGTTTACAGGGGGAAGCGAGGGCGAACAACACCCTCGATACATCGAGCCTTGCGCTTCAATATAATCACGGCCTTCCACGGCCCATCTATTGGGTACTCTGGCTGTGGCAGCGTCTGCGGGGAGAGGTGCTCGTTAACGACAAGAGCGTGCTACTGCTGCGTCATGAAGGTGGCTACCAACTGCTGCTGCGCAACGTGGTGGTATTCAATCCGCTGTTGTCGAGTGAAGAGGCCTTTATTCAGCGTTTTCAGCATCACCACCACCTGCAGCTACAGGGAGCGTGCGGGAGATGGCGCATCAAGCGCCATCTATTCGATCGTCATAACGGCGCGCTTTACCCGCTGCTGGAAGGCGTTCGAAGCGAAAGCGGGCCTGACGAAGAGATGTGGAACTGGATTGCGCATAAAGCGCGTCCAACGCTTTCCGTACACGATGAACGGCTTTATGACGGCTGGCAAATCACGGAGTCGCTGGAAAGTAACGCGCTCGTTCTTTATGAACTCACGCCGTTAAACGCCTGCGAGGATGAGGACGATCACTCCCCGCGATAGATGCAGCCCGCGGTGCAGGTCTCTTTGATCATCACCGCGCTCAGCAGCGGTACCCGCGGTTTCATCTGATCCCAAATCCATTTTGCCAGCACTTCGCTGGTCGGGTTTTCAAGGCCCGGGATCTCATTCAGGTAATAGTGATCCAAACGATCGTAGGTCGGCTTAAACGCCGCCTTCAGCTCGGCAAAATCCATGATCCAACCGGTATGCGGATCAACTTCACCGGTGATCTCAAGACGCACCATGAACGAATGCCCGTGCAGACGGCCACATTTATGCCCTTCAGGGACATGCGGAAGGTGGTGGGCGGCTTCGAAGGTGAAATCTTTAAACAGTGTGGTGGACATGATCGCTCTCAGTAATGCGGAAAAAACCGCCGCATAGTACCGGAAAGCACAATTTTTAGCATTAACTAAAACGGCTCTGAGCGGCAACCGCCTCGCATTCAGGGTGTTTATTGCTATTTATTCTTTTATTTCATAAGGTTATTTAATCGGTTTTATCGCTAAGCATGACAACCAAAACAGGTTAGTCCATTTGGTTATTTATTATTTCCATCCCTTCTTTAATTGTTATTATCCTCGCCGTTAACCTTATCTTCAGTTTGGATTTATTCGCTTAAAGTCCGCTTGGCTACTGGAACATAACGACGCATGACAACACAGGCCCCACCTTCAAATTTGCTTCCCCTGAACCCGGAGCAACTGGCGCGCCTTCAGGCTGCCACCTCTGATTTTTCTCCCACTCAGCTTGCCTGGGTCTCCGGTTATTTCTGGGGAATGCTCAATCAGCAGCCTGGCGCTGTGGCGGGTGCTCCGGCCACGGCCGTTGAAATTCCGGCCATTACCCTCATTTCCGCCTCGCAGACGGGCAATGCCCGCCGCGTGGCCGAAGCGCTACGCGACGACCTGCTGGCCGCGAAACTGAACGTGAACCTGGTCAACGCCGGGGATTACAAATTTAAGCAAATCGCGTCGGAAAAACTGCTGGTGGTGGTTGCCTCTACGCAGGGTGAAGGTGAACCCGCTGAAGAAGCGGTGGCGCTGCATAAGTTCCTGTTCTCGAAAAAAGCGCCGAAGCTGGATGGCACGGCGTTTGCCGTCTTTGGCCTGGGCGATACTTCCTATGAATTCTTCTGCCAGTCCGGCAAAGACTTCGACAGCAAGCTGGCGGAGCTGGGCGCGGAGCGCCTGCTGGACCGCGTTGACGCGGATGTCGAATACCAGGCCGCCGCCGCCGAATGGCGCGCCCGCATCGTTGAGGTGCTAAAAGCGCGCGTGCCGAAAGAGACGTCGACGCAGGCCGCGTTCACCGCGACGGGTGCTGTTAACGACATCCACACCAGCCCGTACACCAAAGAGGCGCCGCTGACGGCGAGCCTGTCGGTGAACCAGAAAATTACCGGCCGCGATTCAGAAAAAGATGTGCGCCATATCGAAATCGATCTGGGCGACTCGGGCCTGCGCTATCAGCCTGGCGATGCGTTGGGCGTCTGGTATCAGAACGATCCGGCGCTGGTGAAAGAGCTGGTTGAGCTGCTGTGGCTGAAAGGCGACGAACCTGTCACCGTTGACGGTAAAACGCAGCCGCTTTCTGAAGCGTTGCAGTGGCATTTTGAGCTGACGGTGAACACCCCGAATATCGTCGAAAATTATGCCACGTTGACGCGCAGCGAATCCCTGCTGCCGCTGGTGGGCGACAAGGCGAAGCTGCAGCATTACGCCGCGACGACGCCGATTGTCGATATGGTGCGCTTCTCCCCGGCTCAACTGGATGCCGATGCGCTGATCGGCCTGCTGCGCCCACTCACTCCGCGCCTGTACTCCATCGCCTCTTCCCAGGCCGAGGTAGAGAGTGAAGTGCATATTACCGTCGGCGTGGTGCGTTACGATATCGAAGGCCGCGCCCGCACGGGTGGGGCATCAGGCTTCCTGGCGGATCGCGTGGACGAAGAGGGCGAAGTGCGCGTCTTTATCGAGCACAACGATAACTTCCGCCTGCCGGCAAACCCGGAAACGCCGGTCATTATGATTGGCCCGGGCACCGGCATTGCGCCGTTCCGTGCCTTCATGCAGCAGCGCGCGGCAGACGGCGCGCCGGGTAAAAACTGGCTGTTCTTTGGCAATCCGCACTTTACCGAAGATTTCCTCTACCAGGTCGAGTGGCAGCGCTATGTGAAAGAAGGCGTACTGACCCGCATCGATCTGGCCTGGTCCCGCGACCAGAAAGAAAAAGTATACGTACAAGACAAACTGCGCGAACAGGGTGCAGAGCTGTGGCGCTGGATCAATGACGGTGCCCACATTTATGTCTGCGGCGACGCCAATCGCATGGCGAAAGACGTTGAGCAGACTTTGCTGGAAGTGATTGCCGAATTCGGCGGTATGGATGCCGAAGCGGCGGACGAATTTTTAAGTGAGCTGCGCGTTGAGCGCCGTTATCAGCGAGATGTCTACTAATGAGCGAAAAACATCCAGGGCCACTGGTGGTCGAAGGTAAACTGACAGACGCCGAGCGCATGAAGCTGGAAAGCAACTATCTGCGTGGCACCATTGCTGAAGATCTGAATGACGGTCTCACCGGCGGTTTCAAAGGCGACAACTTCCTGCTGATCCGTTTCCACGGCATGTACCAGCAGGACGACCGCGACATCCGCGCCGAGCGTGCAGAGCAGAAGCTGGAGCCGCGTCACGCGATGCTGCTGCGCTGCCGTCTGCCGGGTGGGGTGATTACCACCAAACAGTGGCAGGCGATCGACAAGTTTGCCGGTGAAAACACGATCTACGGCAGCATCCGTCTGACTAACCGTCAGACTTTCCAGTTCCACGGCATTCTGAAGAAGAACGTCAAGCCGGTGCACCAGATGCTGCACTCCGTTGGGCTGGACGCGCTGGCGACCGCCAACGACATGAACCGTAACGTGCTCTGCACCTCGAATCCGTATGAGTCCGAGCTGCACGCCGAAGCGTACGAGTGGGCGAAGAAGATCTCCGAGCACCTGCTGCCGCGCACGCGCGCCTATGCAGAGATCTGGCTCGATCAGGAAAAAGTCGCCACCACCGACGAAGAGCCGATCCTCGGTCAGACCTACCTGCCGCGTAAGTTTAAAACTACGGTGGTGATCCCGCCGCAGAACGATATCGACCTGCACGCCAACGACATGAACTTCGTGGCGATTGCCGAAAACGGCAAGCTGGTGGGCTTTAACCTGCTGGTGGGCGGCGGCCTGTCCATCGAACACGGTAACAAGAAAACCTACGCCCGTACCGCCAGCGAGTTCGGCTTCCTGCCGCTGGAGCATACGCTGGCCGTGGCGGAAGCGGTGGTGACGACCCAGCGCGACTGGGGTAACCGTACCGACCGTAAAAACGCGAAAACCAAATACACCCTGGAGCGCGTGGGCGTGGAGACGTTCAAAGCGGAAGTGGAGCGTCGCGCGGGCATCAAGTTTGAGCCGATCCGCCCTTATGAATTCACCGGTCGCGGCGATCGCATTGGCTGGGTGAAGGGTATCGACAATAAATGGCACCTGACGCTGTTTATCGAAAACGGCCGTATTCTGGATTATCCGGGGCGTCCGCTGAAAACCGGTCTGCTGGAAATTGCGAAGATCCATAAGGGCGAGTTCCGCATTACGGCTAACCAGAACCTGATCATTGCCGGCGTGCCGGAAAGCCAGAAGGCGAAGATCGAGAAGCTGGCGCGCGAACATGGGTTGATGGATGCGGTGAAGCCGCAGCGCGAAAACTCAATGGCCTGCGTGTCGTTCCCGACCTGTCCGCTGGCGATGGCCGAAGCGGAACGTTTCCTGCCGTCGTTTACCGACAAAGTGGAAGCGATTCTGGAAAAACACGGCATTCCGGACGAGCATATTGTTATGCGCGTCACCGGGTGTCCGAACGGCTGCGGTCGTGCGATGCTGGCCGAGCTCGGACTGGTGGGGAAAGCGCCGGGTCGTTACAACCTGCACCTGGGCGGTAACCGAATCGGTACGCGCATCCCGCGTATGTTCCGCGAGAACATCACCGAGCCGGAAATTCTTGATTCCATCGACGAGCTTGTCGGGCGCTGGGCGAAAGAGCGCGAAGCGGGTGAAGGCTTCGGCGACTTTACGGTGCGTGCGGGCATCATTCGCCCGGTGCTCGATCCCGCCAGGGATTTCTGGGAGTAACATCCCGACGGTTTTACAGGTGTTGTAGGCCGGGCAAACGCAGTGCCGCCCGGCAAAACAGGCAAACGAGGTTCTTATGTCCGTACTCGATCTAAACGCCCTTAATGACCTGCCAAAAGTCGAACGCATTCTGGCGCTGGCAGAAACCAATGCCCACCTTGAAAAGCTGGACGCCGAAGCGCGCGTGGCATGGGCGCTGGAAAACCTGCCGGGAGAGTATGTGCTCTCGTCGAGCTTTGGTATTCAGGCGGCGGTCAGTCTGCATCTGGTGAATCAGATCCGTCCGGACATTCCGGTGATCCTCACCGACACCGGCTACCTGTTCCCGGAAACCTACCAGTTCATTGACGAGCTGACGGACAAGCTCGGGCTGAACCTCAAAGTTTACCGCGCGACGGAGAGCGCGGCCTGGCAGGAGGCGCGCTACGGCAAGCTGTGGGAGCAGGGCGTTGAGGGCATTGAGAAATACAATGAGATTAACAAAGTTGAGCCGATGAACCGGGCGCTGAAAGAGCTTAATGCGCAGACGTGGTTTGCGGGTCTGCGCCGCGAGCAGTCCGGTAGCCGGGCAACCTTACCGGTGCTGGCGGTGCAGCGCGGGGTCTTTAAAGTGCTGCCGATTATCGACTGGGATAACCGGACGGTGTATCAGTACCTGCAAAAGCACGGGCTGAAATACCATCCGCTGTGGGACCAGGGCTATCTGTCGGTGGGCGATACCCACACCACGCGTAAGTGGGAACCGGGAATGGCGGAAGAAGAGACGCGATTCTTCGGGCTGAAGCGCGAGTGCGGGTTGCACGAAGGGTGATAACCTTTTTGCCCGGTGGCGCTGCGCTTACCGGGCCTACAAAGGCTCGTTCCATATGTAGGCCCGGTAAGGCGTAGCCGCCACCGGGCTTAACGGCCTCAGGCTTTCCCCGCTTTCGCCAGCTCTTTCACCAGCGGCAGCATCACCTTCACCACATCACGACTGCGGTGCTCAATCCGCTGCGGCAGCGCGCGATCGATGTGCTGCTGATTGTCCAGCATCACGTTGTGCCAGCTCGTCCCGTCCGGGAAGGCCTTCGATTTAGCCCGCTGTTGGTAGCCATCTTTTTTGCCCAGCGCCCAGTTTGTCGCTTCCACGTACAGCACCGGAATGCCCGCCTTATCGAACACTTCCCCGTCGTTGCAGCAGCCTGTGCCTCGCGGATAATCCGGGTTACCGCCAGGGTTGCTGGTGGCATAAACACCATGGCTGCGGGCTATCGCCAGGGCCCGGTCGCGCGTCAGTTTCCGCACGGTACCCGGCGTACTCTGCCCGCTGTTGAAATAGAGCTTGTCGCCGACGATCAGGTTGTCGAGGTTAATCACCAGCAGCGTATTTTTCTTCTCCTCAGCGCTCATGCGCTTAAGGAGATTCTCAGCGCCGAGTTTGCCCTCTTCTTCACCGCTGGTGGCAACAAAACGAATGCCATATTGGGTGGGAATATCTTTCATCCGCTCGGCCAGTTCGAGCATCACGCCCAAGCCTGCGGCATTGTCGTCCATGCCCTGCAGCGTCAGCCCGCCAAGATTATTATCCGTATCGGCGTCACTCATCGGGGCGTAGGTATCAAGGTGCGCCATAATAATAATTTGCTCTTTTGCGGTGCCTTCGTGGGCCGCAATCACCGTACTGCCGGTCACGTTATGCCAGTTTTTCGTTTTATTTCGTGAGGTATAGACGTAGCGGCTGTGAAACGATCGGATATCGCTCTGATAACCCATGTCGGCAAACTGCTGGCGAAGATAGTCTGCGGAGAGCATTTCCGCAGGCGATCCGGTCATGCGACCGGGGAAAACGGTGGCAATATGCCGCGCCTGCATATTGGCGATTTCACCATAAGGTTGGTTTTTTGCCTGAGCGGGAAGAATAAAGCAAACGCCGAGCGCCAGGGCAGCAATACGGTGGCGCGTTGCGGAAAACATAGTGAGTCCTTAAAAACAGAGCAAAATAGTCACCCGCCTAGTATGAAACTGTGATCGTCCATACACAATTTGAATTGCTCTTAAATGCCCGAAATATCGCGTGTTAAGCACTTTTTGGTATTAGCATTTTCATCGCGTTATTCCATTGAGTAACTACTCATTCCAATTCGTAATTTCATTCGGTCTAAGCCGCCCCCTATAGTCCCTCTATTCCTCGTTGTTAGTGAGTTGTTGCTTGTGGACTATCTGCCCTTATTTGCTGCGATTAAAGAGAAACCGGTGCTGGTTGTTGGCACGGGTGAAATCGCCGATCGCAAAATTGCGTTTCTGCAGCGCGCAGGGGCGCAGGTGCAGGTCGTTGCAGAGGCAGATTTTCACGAGTCACAAATCGATAGCGTCGTGCTGGTGATTGCGGCGACCGAAGATCGTGACCTCAACCGGCGGATCTCCGACGCCGCTCAGGCCCGTTACCGCCTGGTGAACGTGGTAGACGACCAGCCTTTATGCTCGTTTATTTTCCCGTCGATCGTTGACCGCTCGCCGCTGCTGGTGGCGATCTCCTCCGGCGGGACCGCACCGGTGCTGGCACGCGTGCTGCGGGAAAAAATCGAAGCGCTGCTACCGACCAGCCTCGGGCGGATGGCTGAGAAAGCCAGTTACTGGCGCAACCATCTGAAAACGCGCCTGACCAGCGTGACGGAACGCCGTCGCTTCTGGGAGCGGGTGTTTCGCGGCCGCTTTGCCAGCCTGATGCATGCCGGTAATGAGACAGCGGCGCAGAAAATTCTTGAAGACGAACTGGATAACCCCGGCAGCACCGGCGGGGAGATCATTCTGGTGGGCGCGGGGCCGGGCGATGCCGGGCTTCTGA
>ERZ1035001.1001-NODE-1001-length-12124-cov-12.127931_pt1 | contig 12124 bp, 11 predicted proteins | sample MGYA00520685_ERZ1035001 | MGnify/ENA primary metagenome ERZ1035001 (study PRJEB33766, sample SAMN09781749) | gut metagenome | biome: gut microbiome | host: Homo sapiens | place: Madagascar | study: EMG produced TPA metagenomics assembly of the PRJNA485056 data... | reverse complement strand
CTTCTTATCCTTACCCAAGAAAAACATACCACAATGATCATTAAGACCTGCTTTAACAGGATATATTCTTAATCTATCATGTAAGTTTGCTAAATACCTTGGAGAAAAAAGAGCATAACCCACATAATGGCTTTTGGGACATTAGGCTATGTTCTTTAAGACTTCCAAAAATTTAGGGAGTTCTGAAAGAGGAAGGATACCTTCTTTCTCTATCTCTCCATAATTGACATCATATACTATTCTATCACAAAGAATAGATAAACAGGCATCTCCTTTGGAGGTCTTCCATTGCATTAATATATAGCCATTGGTATTTGGGAATATTGCTAATCCCTGAAGTAATGGTTCGCTGCAAGATGAAACAACCTTCTGAGAATAATCACATGCTTCTGATGATATGGAAGGGGAACCTGCGTAATCCCAATTTGCCGGCAAATCTCGAAGTTCAAGAATTCGCTTCTCAAGTCGTTGTCTTAACGAAAGACTTGGCTTCTTTTTCAAGTGTTGCTTCAATAATCGCAAAGCTTCTGCCATAGCATCAGTCACACTGATGTTATTCTGCTCTGCTATCGTTGCATAGCCTTGATATAATTTATTATCGAGTACCAATGTTGCCATAATCGTAATATTCTAATTATTGGCTTCAAATATAAGGGTTTTCTGTGAACCTACCAAATTTTTGGGGTGTTTTTTCAACTCCGCCCAATTAATTGTAGAGATCTACGGTGATATCGAATGGTGAATCGAAATCGTTCAGCATCGCATGCTTCGTATCTTTCTCGGAGAGATTGGCATGTTCGGTTGGGATCTTCCAATCAATACCAAGGCTATCATCGAGGATAGAGATACCTCCATCTGCCTCTGGATGATAGAAGTTATCACACTTGTATTGGAAGACGGCTGTTTCTGAGAGAACTGCGAAGCCATGGGCAAAGCCCTTAGGGATGAAGAACTGGACATGATTGTCTTCTGTCAGCTCTACAGCCACATGCTTGCCATAGGTTGGTGAGCCTTTGCGGATGTCTACTGCTACATCAAGCACTCTACCCTTTACGCAGCGAACTAACTTGCTCTGGGTATATGGTGGGCGCTGGAAGTGCAAGCCTCGCATGACACCATAACTACTCATTGACTCGTTATCTTGGCAGAAGTGAACACTGTGTCCCAAGATTGGGGCAACCTTCTCATCAAACTCTCGCTCGCTAAAGCTCTCGAAGAAGTAGCCACGAGCATCACGGAAGAGGCGTGGCTCTATAATGAGAACGCCTTCAATATCTGTTTTGATTATATTCATTGTTTTATCTTCTCATTAACTTTGCTGCAAATTCAAAGAAATCTGCAACATCATCAACGTATTCTTTTCAGCTGGGGCTTAAAATCGTCAGGAACTTGGAAAGACCTTGTTCTTGGTGCTATATTGCCTGTCTCGTACCATTTTGCGTGTATTTTACCATCTGCACCTGGTGTAAGTGGAATCTTATCCTTTTCGTTACTTAATCCCCAAACAGGAGATTCTTTACCTTCCATAAAACAAAGGCCTGAGTCATACCCCTTAGGGCTATCGACACATCCATACATATAATTTAAAAAGAGTAACTGACCTATTTGTTGCATACTTAAATAGGGGCGCTTAATATTGGCCGAAACAGTTTTTCTTGCAACTATATTTTGATGTATGTCTATCCATTTCTTTTCTGTTAGTGACTTCTTAATAGAGTACCAAGGTAACTTTCTACGACTAGTAATGCTAAACCCTGACAACCTCAAAGTTTTAATTCTCTTGTTGATACTTTTGGCGCCTCCAAACATTCTGACGGCAAGACTGACAGCCTCGCTGGAAAATGTTTTGGTACTTGCTATTTCTTTGGCTGTATCGACAATATCATCCTTGCACCATAAAGCATCACCTTGGTGATAATAATTATAGATTGCTTCCGAATCTTCTTTTGTATAAGAGAACGAATATAGATAGCCCCTTAATATACCTTTCTTTCCTACATGATAGGCATATCCTTTTTGTTTGCCAGGACGTTGAAATGGCTGAAGACCTATCACGTCAATCTTGTTAGAAAACACACCAAAAGGATACTTGGAATCTTCGCTTGCCTCATTAGACAATATCGCATAGATGTATCCTACATATTCCTTGTCCTCAGTCTTGGGCTTGTATGTATCCGTATCTTTGTCGTAATCACACATGGCAAAAAACATAGAGATATCAATATCAGAAGTGACATCCAACACATCTGTTTTCAATCCATAATGCTGTGCCAATCCAACATAATCAACAACATAGCCACACTCTTTGAAATGCCGAGTTACATCAAACTGCTCCAAGAACAGACGGAATTCAGCAATACGAACATGTTCTACGAAAATCTCCTCCTCTGTAAGTTCTTGACGATAAAGCGAAGGCAGACATGTTCCATGATATTTTCCTTGACCACGATACAGAACACCATAGTCTAATGATGTAGGAAGTAATATGAAGCCTTTCTTTCCTGCCAATTTGACTTGCTCGAATTGTCCTTCCTGAGGTATAAACTCAGGATGATGTTTATAAAAGTATGCTCGTGACTTTTCATACCATACCAGATCATCCTTCAATTCCTTGCACGAATCATAATGTCTTTCGGGTGGAACCACACAAATTGGATGAAATATAAAATCTTTCTCTTCCATAACTTTCGTTACATTTACTAATGTATTCTACTTGGAATTATCAGACTGCAGTCAATACATACCAGCATAAAGTCCAAAGTTCTTCGGTAATTGTATTTTCAGTTTAGGAACCTTACAGCAAGAACACTTAAAACTCTGCTACATAAGAATGCATACGCACCAGTGCTGAACGCATGTATAGTATCAAATACTTTATATAAGATTCACTTGCTATTAAAGATATCACATGATTCTGTGGCTTCTCTACCAAATATATCTTTAAAATCATTCATTGATTAAGGATTTCTATTTGTTTTTGAGAATCAACCGACATTATCATCTTTAATCCATTGTTCCACTATAGTAAATTTATCTTTCAAGTAAGATTTGAGATGAAATCTATCTACATAATAAAACAACATCAATAAAAATTTAGCTGTTTTTCTAATTTCATCTTCATCGAACATCTGAGCAAAATCTGCCATATTATAAGCAGCTTCTTCCGTATGACTTTCAGAGTTGAGAACCAAACGACTCATGAAATTCTGATAAAAATGCTTTTTCCCTTCAGGAACATTTTGCAAGAATTCTTCATCATGTAGCAATTTAACAAAACTCTTATTACTAATAAAAGAAGAATATGCTTCTTCTATCTTTCGCATCTTGTTACCTACAGACAAGATATCAGAAGAAGTATTGTTTGCTACAGCAAAAACATCATCCAAAAGCTTATTATATTCATTACGTTTATTATGGAACTTATTTAAATCATCAAGCTTACCATCTTTAAGTTCTTTGACTGAATATTGCCCATTTATATCATCGAAAACTTTTTGGATATTAAAGGCAGTCATCAAATCATGGGTCATAATCAAAAGTTTGGTATTAGTATTTCCTTTCAGCATTTCATTAATTTGCCATCTAAGAAAACTCATCATACCTACCTTATTTTCTTTATCAAAGCTTGTAATAGGATCATCAAGCACAACTAACAATTCATCAGAATAACGATTTTCTTGCTCGCGGTTCTCAAAGACCTTACCAAAGAAATAACACAAGGCTATAGCATTACGTTCACCAGTTGATATATCCTTCGGTTTCACATCACGTCCATTTGATTTTAGCACGTATGTTCCAGCATGATTTTGTAAGACCAAACGGTTTTTGTCGAAAAAGATATAAGATAAAGCCTCATTAATGAAATCCAAAGCTATTGTCACTTGTGCTTTTTTAGAATGTATTTCAGCCTTCTCTATAGACAAACTTTGTAATTGACTCTCAACTTCATTCAACGCTTTAGAGTTTTTATCGCCCAATTCCGATTGAAGTCTATACCAGGAAAAATCTTTGCGCAGTCTAAATGCATAGATTATCTTGTTCAGATGTATCAGTTCTTTTCTTAGCCCAAATCTACGCTCAACCTCCTTGTTATAATCACTTATTGCTACATTTATCTTATCTATTGTTTTGGAATATTTATCTTGTGCCTCTTTCAGATCATACCATTGCAAATAAGTTCGAATACCATACACATTCTTCTTTCTGTCCTCCAGTGCTTCCTTTAACTTAGAATATACAATTAACATTTCTTGGCTAGCGGCATCAAACATGCTAACAATGTCTTCTCCAATTACTTCCTTTACTATGTCTGTCAACTCTATTGCTTTCCACTGGGCTAAAACATATATTACAGATTGCAACTGTTGTTTATAATGCTCTGTTTCTTCATTAAAGAAATGACGTACTTTGGAAAATAGTTCATTCTTCTCATAAGAAGCTATCGGACGAAGACAAAGAGGACAAACCGTCATCTCGTCATTATCAAAAATAGGATGAACCTGCTCTAAATAGCTTCCATGCTCAGAATGTATCAGTTCTATTATCTTCTTATCCCTATCACTCAAGCAAGGTTCTTCCAAACGCTTTTCATACAGCACCTGTAAAGCGTCAACATTGTTCGTACAAACATTACTGCTCAACAGTTCTATCTTGACGCCTCCTTTTTTTACTTTTTGATAGATTTCATATTTTTTATTAAATTCTCTTTCAGCCTCACTATATTTTGATAAGTTTGTTGGTATTTTCATCAATTCTTCTATCACATCGACCGTCACAGAAGATTTTATGGAATTACCTTTAATTCTTTTATCATAATCTGCCCATCCTTCATCGGCACTCAGTTTTTTCTTGATTTCATTAAAATGCCACAAAGGAGATATTGTATCTTTTTGATCTTCAAACTGTTTTTGTTTATCAGACAAGTTCTGCTTTTTAGCAGATAACTGCTTGAGCTCAGTTTCTATTTCCTTTAACCTGTCATCCAACCCTACTTGATGTCCCAACATTACTATGGAAGACAAACCTTCCCTCTCTATCTTAAAATTAGAAGAAACAAAATCCTCATCGAAGACAAATATTCTTTGAAAAGAATCACACTCCGGGATGGTTTTAGCAGAATAAGCATTGTTTTCCTCTTCCTTACCAAGACATTTGATACATTTGGCTATAGTGGATTTACCACTTCCATTACGCCCATAAAGAAGGTTCATACGATTAGGTATGAGTTCTAAAGGCGTATCTGTCAAAAATGGTCCTCCTTTAATTATTATCGATTTTATCTGTTCAAACATAAAAGTCTACTTTTAAAATCATCACTGTTTGAAAGGCAATCGACCTGCTATATAATGATTCCATCTGTTTAGCAAATCTATTCCTTTCTGTATTTCTTCATCCGTATAAAATGCGCCTAAATAATACTTCTTGTCATCGTCTTTTTGAGTTGTTAAAGAGAATTCATAATCACGACAAGAAAAGCCTTGATTACACAATTCCTGAAAGTCTTTTATATTGATATTTTGTAAATATCGGTTATTCTCCAAACTCAAAGCAAGTAATTCTGGACGCAAATTATTCAAAATACAATATTTTTCCATCAATTTCTTTAATTTAGGATGATGCAGACCATTATAAAAGAGCATCACCAACTCATAACGAGAAAGAGTGGCTCTTAAAAATGTAGCATACTTATACTGTTCCTCCTTACCAAGCCAAACATTTCCATCTATAAACTTCAATATTGTATAGAGATGCCTATAATAATGGTCTAATGTCGTGGTTGTATAATTCTCTATAAAATTCAAACCTTTTTGATAAAGCACACCAAAGAGACCATTTACTTTTTGTGGCTCGAAAGATGTACCAATATCATACTCACATTTACAAAATATATAAAAGAAGAGGTTGCGTCCCTTAAACTCATCTGCCGCAATTACTTCTTTAGCCAACCTGCCTGGCTCAGAAGGATTGTCTTCCCAAATATTGTTCTTATGCCAATCTTTAGCATATAAATCATTGACTATACTTTGCTGGAGTTCCATCATATTGAAAAAAGTATTCTCAAATCGCTGTAATCTTAACGTTTCATTCTGAGTTGAAAACTCCTCCCTTTGTGCCTCCAGTTCTTGGCGTTGCATTCCAAGTTCATAGCGTTGCAACACAAAGGTTACAATCATACCAGCAAAAGCAAAAGCCGAAATCAAGGCATTGACTGCGCCAAAGCTATCACCAAACAAAGCTGGTGCACAATCATTTTTACCCACAGGGAAGAAATGCGAAGATATATACTTGGTTAACATATATCCACCTCCCCAAAGGAGAAGACAAATGACAATAGCTCCAATCCACCAAACTTTTCCATTGGGTTCTTTCATCTTAACGTTCGTCTTTAAAATACAACGTGTAATAATTCAAACCTGAATCTTCATCTTTTCCTCTAACAATATAACCTTCTCCCCCAAATATGGTAACATCAAAATTAGAGTCTAGATGAATGGTTGTTTTTGGAAATGCAGTTTTTGCCTGTCCTAATTTTGACTCCAAAGATAATGTTTGTTGAGGCAGCTGGTATATATCTTCCTGCGAACGAGCATAATCTATAAACTTTTTACCATACTCATCACCATAAACATCTATCGCAAATTCCTCTAAAGAAATACTCTCCTTAGTACGCATAAGTGTTTTTATTTTGGAAACAAGCAAAGCTTTGTCCTTTTTGTTCATCCCAACAGCTTGAGTTTTCAAAAAATTACCACAAACTTTCAACAAAGTTTTAGTCTGATGAAAAGCTGTTTGATATGGTTCTAATTGCAAAAAATCATTTACCCAATATTTAAAATCACCAACCTTATGACTTTTATTAAAACAAGAAACAACATATCCTTTGTCTAATTCTGTATTTAGAATTAAACATCCTTTATCAGCCTTGCGCAATGAAAAGGTCTCTACTGTTTCAACTTCAAATCCATCATTAATAGATTTGAGCATCACATTTTTTTCTTTTTTTTCTGTCTTCAACAATACGATAGCAGAAAACAATTGCTTATTGTAAGAAACATCTTCCAAATATAATGCCCATAATTCCCCAGGTAAGACTTTGGTAGAGTTGCCTTGTTCATACAAAGCCTTTGCTATGTAAACCGATTGTTTCAACAATGCTTCTGGGGTATCAAAAACTTGTTGAGCATAAGAAAAAATCTTATTTTCTGACGCTTTTATATTTTTAAACGAGTACAATTCCTTCATGTCAAAAGCAGAAGAAACGAGGGCGGCAAGATCTTTTTTGACTGGAGCGAAATTCAAACATTCGTTTGAAATTTTCACCCCTTCACCATTAAACTTATTACCGACAAAATGAAGTACCACATTTTTTATTTTACCAAACTTAATCATTTTTTGTATATTTCTTTATTATACGACTTGGAATCAAAGCTTCACCATCCAAGAACTGATGACATGTTTTAAAATAAGAAAATCCATTTTCACCTTCCCAATAACTTTTAGGAGCATGTTCTACAAGAATGACTTGGTAGTCTTCTTTTTTGCTATTCACCACATAATCCATAAAGTCATTGATAACTCTAAAGGCATCTTTTAGCTTATCCTCATCATTGCTATTTACCTCGGCATTTCCTACATAATAAGGAATACTTGGCTGATCAATAAACAAGAACTGAAAGACATTTGAATCCACATAATCTATAAGATACCTATGCAGACCTAGGAAAAAACATAGATGCATGAACATATAGTTAGATTGACTTCCAACAACATCATAGTCATAACCTTCATCCCTACCTCTCAACTGCAAACGCTGACACTCTCTATTATATTTTGTCTTACACCCCTCGTAAAACTCCATATAATTAAAATTGTCATATATACATTGAAACTCATCTTCCAATTTCTGCCATTTCTCATAATCAGCCTGTTCCCTTTCATCAATAAGCGTAGCGAGTTCCTCAAAGCGCTTAACCTTCTCATCATAATCATCTATACTGTACACCTTATCCTTTGGTTCCTCCTTCATATCCAAATGGCTAAGTTTTTCTTCTATAACACCAATTGCCCGATAAGACTGAGCCTGCTGGTATACAGCTTGTTTTAATACAGAATTTTGCTTAATCAATTCTTGTTTTTCTGTAATTTTTCGCTTCACCTCAGCTATCTGCTCTTCAAACTTAAATGTATCCAAAACATTTTGTTTTCTTTCTTCCACAATTTGCGATAATGCCTTCCCCAAAGATCTCATAATATAATCTGTCCACATTGTAAAGATGCCATCCTCTTTCATTCTTTGAAGATACTCTATAGGCTTCAATGCATCTTGCATTTTATCCAACGTACCCAAATATTGCTCATACTGGGCCTTTGCAGATACCAAGTTATGCAAATAGATAGAATCTTCCATCAAGCTACGTTTGATTTGGTCGATATCATTATCGGATTCCTCCTCGTTTTTTGACACGGCGACCTTAGCCATTTCAACTCGTTTACGCAAAAGAGCAACCTGCTCATTCAAATCCTTTCCATTTAAGTCACTAACATCAAACCCATTACCTTTCAACAATGCAATACAAGATTCTACGAGATCTTGAACATTTTGCAATCGCTTTTTTTGATTATCGTGTTTTTTGATTTCTGCTCCCAATTTCTTTTGTTCACTTTTTAGCTCTTCCGTATTCAGTCCCTTAGGAGTAATAACATTGTCAACCAACATTTCTCGAAACTCGGACTTGCCAAAATATTTAGTATCAAAGAAATTAATATTTAGATAATCATAAGGAGAAGTAATGATGTTTTCAGTAAGCATATTGAAGATAAAGTTGCTTCTGAACCTAAACTCCTTACCTTCATTGTGATAACCTAGGACACTATTCAAGTATTTCCGTCCACCTTGAATTTGATAGTTGGTACTAGAAGGATAAAAGTCATCTTCAAATTTTCCCTTTTGAATGTACACATCGCTTGTTATAGTTTCCAAATCAGGACGTTTTCGTGCAATAGCATAAGTTTCCCCATTTGCATTAAATTCCAAACCATACCATTTAGAGAACTGATTGATAACAGGTTCCACAATGTTTGACTTTTCGGAAAGCAAACAGTAATTGATGATTGCTATAATATTACTTTTACCAGTTGAGGAATTACCTGTTATCACATTTACTTTATTGGGGTAAAAGGATAATACTTGCGGCTCATCCACTGGCTCAAACCATATTATTAATCTAGATACATTAAATTTCATAGCTCTATGTTTAATTGTCTGTATAAATCAGATAACTTCATCCGTACTGCTTCTTGATAAAGCTGGAAAAACACTCGAACCAATCGTTCCAGTCTTAAACATTCCCCAACATCTAGTATTCTTGTATTAACATCCAATAGCACTATACTTTCACTTTCCAAAGAAACGAGATGCAAATCTAACAACACAGACACTCCGTTTATCAAGATAGGTAAAGCATCACGATATTGGTCGTTAAAATTCAGCAGTTTATTTTTCCTAATTTGAAGAACATTCACCAAAGCAAAATGCCTGTTTTCCACCAAATTGCAGACTGATTCATCTAGTACCAAAGGTAATAAAGCCGCAGCCACAGCAACATTCATCCTCATGGTTCTCTTTAATACACCATGTATCAAACTTGCAACTAAGGCTTCATTATTATATATATGATAATCTAATTCCATTACATATTCTCCCTATTCCAATCAGCACGCCAATATACACGAGGGGTAAGTTCATTAGATAGTGCCAGCATCCACCCTGAAGAGAAATGTGGCTTTATCTGAATTCCATTGTAATTGACATCAGTTTTCATTGACTGAGAAAAGCATGAATACCCGCAAGATTTCATTGTTTTTTCATCATTACCTTCTGCCGTATTAAGCATTTCATGATTAGCATCAACATATATACCCTGCCATGTTTTTATTACCTTCCGCTCTATTTCTTCACGAAGGCTATCAGCCATTTCATGGCTTGTAACACAATAAGCATTAATACTATTCACATAACACCAATAGTAGCCCATATATAGAGTAATGCTTAAACTATCAGATATACCAATTGACTCCAATTGCTTTACCATCGTCATTTGGCGATAATCGATAGGCAACTCCCTGCCATCTTTATCCTCTATAGGTTCAAATGGCTTTATCGTCAGTTTTTGTATATCTGACTGAAACTCATATAGAAAATCCTCAACCCTCATCTGAAAGATTCCCTCTTTATGCTGTTCTTTCTTTACCCATAGTTTTCCTATAATAGAAAACAGCACATCATCCGCCAACACAGGGAATGCATATTTATCCATAAATCTATTAAACATCGCACCAATTGGGTTATCTATCTGCCTCACCTCTATCTTTGATATAAGTTTCATTACATTCTTGCGCTCTTCTAGCAATTTCCCTACTGCCTCTCGACAAGTTTTCATGTTTTGAAATTGTTTCAAACAACCAACAATATCTTCATAATCAGCCTCACCATGTCTCACTTTGTCTATGACATTTAAAAAATCATGGGCAGGAAACATATTAACTATTAAGATGCATCTTATATCACGAGTTGGTTTACCTTCTGCCTCTAGCAATTTAATGAAATCTAACCAATTGATAATTGTTTTCCAAATATCTTCATTGGAATTTGTCATTCTCTTCCCCTCTAAAAAAGAGTGCTTTACTTGTATCAAGTCAATTTTCCAAGAACCATGATCTATAACAATATCATCTTTATCCTCATATTTGACAATATCCACTAAATCACTTTCAAAAAGAAATTTGACAAAAAGAGCAAATTGATAGTCAAAACCATTTTGTTGCCAAAATGCACTATGTCTTTTTATAAAATCCTCGGATGTCATGATAATCTTAGTTTATTCACAGATAACGTTTATAAAGTAAACGTTTCATCGCATTATAGTCTTCTTTTTTTCGGAAAAGAGAAGACTATATTGAATTCATTCATGATTGCAGTTCTGCAACAACTAGCTTATTCAAAGTCAGCAACATCTGTTCTATCTTGCGACACTTCACCTTATTATAACAGAAGTCTATATCATCGAGAAGGTCATACGCCTGGTCTTCGGGTATATCACCACCATAACCGCCAGCGACTATCGTTATGGAGGCTAGCTTGCGAGCATCTAAATTGATACGGAAATCATACGTACTTCGAAGGATTATAAGAAGGGTTTTATATATGACGTTGCAATAGTGCAGCAGATCTTTGAAGACTTCTGATTCCGTCAAGTAGGCTTCGAGCATCTCTTCCTGATATTGGCGGAGAAGCAATAAGTACTTATCCTTGCCTACCTTACCTTTTATGTTTTGGGGCATCCCCCAGAACAAGGCATGGGATAGGACGATTTTATCTTCAGAAGGGTGGTAATAGAAGAGGTCGTCTTCAGGGCTATTACTCTTAGCCCAATGCTCTTCTAACTTACCGAGCATTTCCTTTCGAAAGGAATTTCTATCTTCTTTATTCATAATTATCTTAGTATTGTATTTTTTCGACTCCCCTGTCCCCCTCTTGCGAAGAGGGGGTCCTTACCCTATACCCAAGCCCTAAATCCCTACCATAGGGATTAGGGATGTAACCGCCCTCCGGTGCTCGGAACCGCTATGCTTTATGGTTGGCGGGGCATCAAAGCCCTCGCCAGGTTGTGCGGGATGGGACTGCTTTGCTATAACTTACTATAACATTTTACTCAGATAACTCATAGTTTTTTAATGCAACAAGTTCATTCTACAGCTCAACTTTCTTCAACAATTTCCAATAAATTTCTACTTATCGTAAGCGTGGCACCACTGATATACTTAATCTCGCTGCCAATGACGGCTTTCTTTCCATTATAGCTCTGCACGTATGCTTCCACACCTTTCATGCTGCCCGACACCACTCGCACTTTGATACCTTTTTTCAAAGGAACAGGGGCAGCAGTGACAGGCTCTTCATCATTCTCAACAAAATATCGATAGTTGGCAATAACCTGGTCGGGAATTTGATATATTTTCCTTTGACCAGGCATCGTCAGCATCTTATAGACATCCGAACGGAAGCGAATATTGTCAAGTTGTCTCGGAGAAACATTGCAAAAGATGAAAGTGGAAAGAAATAGCT
>ERZ1035001.989-NODE-989-length-12214-cov-4.701867_pt1 | contig 12214 bp, 8 predicted proteins | sample MGYA00520685_ERZ1035001 | MGnify/ENA primary metagenome ERZ1035001 (study PRJEB33766, sample SAMN09781749) | gut metagenome | biome: gut microbiome | host: Homo sapiens | place: Madagascar | study: EMG produced TPA metagenomics assembly of the PRJNA485056 data set... | reverse complement strand
CGGCCTTAACGGCTTGCGTACCGGCAATCCGCCCGAACGTGATGGTTTCGGAAATGGAGTTGCCGCCCAAGCGGTTCTTGCCGTGCACGCCGCCCGTCACTTCACCGGCGGCAAAGAGTCCTTTGATTGGCTGCCCCTTCGTGTTGATGACGCGGGTTTTGCCGGCAATCGTTAAACCGCCCATGTAATAGTGGATCGCCGGCGTGATTTCAATGGCGTAGTACTTGGGCTTGTCCACTTTCGGGAAGCCGTCCGGACGATGAAATTCCGGCTCTTTGCCGTTTTCAGCATAACGGTTGTAGTCGGTCATTGTTTTTTCGAGGTTGTCCGGATCAATACCGGCTGCCGCGGCAAGTTCGCTGATCGAAAATCTCATAGGCAACGCCGCCCGTCTGTTTGCTCACCGCAGCACTTGTGACGTCGCGCGTCGTGAGTTCGCTGATAAAGCGCTTGTCTTCCTTATTGACGAACACGGCACGAGCGCCGCGCACTGTTTCGGAGACAATCACGGGAGAGCCCACCAGCAGCGTCAGGTTAAGCTCGATTTCCTTGGCATCGGTCACCGAAGCGCCGATTTTCTTCGCAAGCACCATGCCGTCACCCTGACTGCCGGGCTGGTTTGATGTTTTCACGTCAGCACTGATGTCGGGGCGCAGACTCTGTACGCGTTTGGCGTTAGCGCCGATGCCGCCCGTTGCGAGCACAACGGCCTTGGCATTGATCTGATAAAGCCCTGAGTGTTTGCCTTTGACGAGTACGCCGGTCACGGCACCGGTTTTGTCTGTGATGAGCTTCACAGAATTTCCCGCATTCCTCCCGGGGCTCAAGCCCCAGGCTTCCTGCGGGATATTCTGTGAAAGCCGTCAGGCTCAACTCCACGGACAAGCACTGCACCGCGAATCTTTTGCGTCTGGGATTATGCCCGAGCGGGGTGGCAACACCCCCATCGGGGGCGTCTCAGGGCCAGCAAAAGAACCTTCCGGATCCGGGAGTGCTTGAGCATAGCCCAACCGAAACTTCCGGACTTAGGACTAAGCGGGTAGGGCGCTGCGTAACCCGTTAGAATGCCCGACTCAAAAATTCATCTTCTTTGCCGGCTTTTTTCCTACGACCATGCAGAATCTTCTTGACCTCGTCAACAGCCTCAATCCCATGCAGCGCTCCGCGGTGGAACTGCCTGCTGAGCACGCGCTCATTCTGGCGGGGGCGGGGTCCGGCAAAACGCGGGTTCTCACAACGCGCATTGCCTGGATTATCGCCAAAGGGATGGCTCGCCCAGCGCAGATTCTCGCGGTCACGTTTACCAATAAAGCCGCGCGCGAAATGCGCGACCGTCTGGCAGGGATGGTCAACGCCGACATGCGCAGCATGTGGGTGGGGACTTTTCACGGGATTGCGCACAAGCTTCTGCGGCTTCACTCCGAAGACGCGGGACTGCCCTCAACCTTTCAGATCATTGATTCCTCGGATCAGTTGTCGCTTGTGAAGCGCCTCATGAAGGAGCAGGGCGTTGATACGGAAACAAACGATGCCAAGAGCTGGCAGGCCCGCATCAACCGCTTTAAGGAAGCGGGGCTGCGTGCCAAGGACGTTGCCGCCGAAGAAGAACCCTTGGGAGGTCAGGGCTTTTACCGCCTCTACGAGAACCGCTGCCAGAAAGAGGGGCTTGTGGATTTTGCCGAACTTCTTTTAAGGAGTACGGAGCTTCTGGAGCGCAACGCCGTTTTGCGCGAGCACTACGCCGACCGCTTCCGCTTTGTGCTCGTCGATGAGTTTCAGGACACCAATGCCCTGCAGTTTCGCTGGATTAAGGCGATTGTGTCGCCCGCGAGCACCACAAATTCGCTTTTTTGCGTGGGCGACGATGATCAGTCGATTTACGCCTTCCGCGGTGCGCGCGTGGGCAATATGGCCGACTTTGTAAACGACTACCACGTTAAGCACCTTGTGAAGCTCGAGCAGAACTACCGCTCGACCTCGCACATTCTCGATGCCGCCAACGCCGTCATTGCCAACAACGCCCAGCGCATGGGCAAAAACCTCTGGACAGAGGCCGGCAAAGGGGAACTGATCGGCATTTACGGCGCTGACGATGACCGTGAGGAAGCCAGAAGCCTCACGCAGGACATTCTCACGCTGCACCGCTCGGGCACCCCCTGGCGTGACTGCGCGGTCCTTTACCGCAACAACGCCCAGTCCCGCATCATCGAACAGTATTTCACCGCCAACTCCATCCCCTACCGCATCTACGGGGGCCTGCGCTTTTTTGACCGTCAGGAAGTCAAGGACGTCACCGCTTACCTGCGGCTTTTAAGTAACCCCGAAGACACGTCCGTTCTGCGTGTCATCAATCAGCCGCCGCGCGGGATCGGTGCAACGACGATTGAGCGCATTACGGCGCACGCCAACGAGCGCGGCGTCACGCTTTGGGAAGCAATGCACGACTGGCAGGCAGAGGACACGGCGACCGTGAAGCGTGCCGCAGGCTTTATGAAGATTGTGGCCGACATGAAGGAAGCCTGCGAGGGGCTGCCCTTACCGGAAGTGATCTCGAAAGTCATGGAAATGTCGGGCCTTAAGACCTATTACGAATCAAAGCCCGACCACGATATCCGGCTTGAGAACATGGGCGAAATGGTGAACGCTGCCACCGGTTTTTGCCGCGAAAACGGCATTGACGAGGAGCAGCCTGCGTTTGAAGCGGGGATTGACAACGGCATGACGCCCCTGGACGGATTTTTGGCGCAGGCTGCGCTGGAAGCCGATGATAAAAACGAAGAGGGGGTGAGCGACTCCGTTCAAATGATGACGGTGCATGCATCCAAAGGCCTGGAGTTTCCGAACGTCTGGCTCTGCGGCCTTGAGGACGGCCTTTTCCCGCACCACGCCAGGGACGAAGCTGAAGAAGACAAGGCAATCAGCGAGGAGCGGCGGCTGATGTACGTCGCGATGACCCGTGCGCAGAAGCGCTTGAGGATCAGCTGGTGCGCGCAGCGCATGCTCTACGGCGACATCAAGTATCAGGACCGCTCGCAGTTTATTGATGAGATTCCCGAAGAACACGTCCGGGAACTCAAAGCCCCGAAAAAGGACGATGACGCGGGGGACTATCGCGGAGGCTACGGCGGCAGCCGTTACGGCAGTTACGGTAACGGCGGCTACAGCCGCGGCTACGGCAACAACGGCTATTCCCGCGGCGGTTACGCAGGCCGCGACAACAGTTACGGCGCCCGCTCTTCGGGTTACGGTCAGAAGACGGAGCGAAGCTCGGGCTGGCAGGGCGGAAAACTCGGCCGCGCGAGCGACTACCTCGCGGCAAGCCGCGCCTCGGGCGCCGGGTTCTCTTCGGACGCCTCAATTGCCGCCCGCAAGGAAAGCACTTCCAACGAGTGGGGCCTCTCCGTGGGAGACAAGGTGCATCACACCAAGTTCGGTGACGGTGTGATCGTTTCGATGGCCAACGTCGCCAAACGCGATCAGACCCGTGCGCAGATTAAGTTCACCAATCCCGCCTACGGCACGAAGGAACTGCTGCTTGCGTTTGCCAATCTCACGAAACTCTGAGAAAAACAAAGCGCAGCAAAAAGCCCTGCACGAGCTGTTTTCTTCAGAAGAAAGCACTTCGTGCAGGGCTTTTTTGATGCCTGAAGCCTCAAGGCCTCAGGCATGGGAATGCCGTTACGCCGGATTACTTGATGCGGCTGCGGTATTCGCCCGTGCGGGTATCGATTTCGATCTTGTCGCCGGTGTTCACGAACGCCGGAACATCGAGCACATAACCCGTGGCGAGCTTGGCGGGCTTCATGACCTTACCGGAGGTATCACCCTTAACGGCGGGTTCGGTGTAAACCACTTCACGCACAACCATCGTGGGGAGTTCGATACCGATCACGCGGCCTTCGTAGAACACGGCTTCAGCGGTGAGACCGTCTTCGAGGTACTTCTTGGCTTCTTCCATCGTGTCGGCGTCGACTTCGTACTGGTTGTACTCTTCGTCCATCCAGACATAGTGCGGATCAGCAAAGTAGGAGTAGGTGACGGGCTTGCGTTCGAGGATGATGTCTTCGAACTTGTCGTCAGCACGGTAGACGGTTTCCGTCACGGCGCTGTTCAACAGGTTCTTCATCTTCATCTTGACGGTGGAAGCTCCGCGGCCGCCCTTGGAATATTCGGCCTTGAGCACAACCATGGGATCCTTGCCGACCATGAACACATTGCCGGCACGCAGTTCCTGCGCGGTTTTCATTTTGAGTCTTTCCTTGAATTGGACTGGATTGAATCGGCAGTCGGGGCACGTGTAACGGCATCCGCGTGAAGCGGCCCGACCGAGGCAAAAATTTTTCGTTAACTCAGCATTTTATCTGTTTCAGGGCCTTTTGCGCAATATACTCGGGCGCTGTGGTGAGGCATGAAAGGTACGTGCGCCAGGCCTGTGCGGCCTTCTGCATCGCCGGAAAACGGTCTCGGTATGCACTCCAGGCCGCGGGCGTGAGAATCCTCCCGTTTAAGCCCGCTTCAAGGCCGGACCAGATCCGGGCGTCGTCCTCAGCCATGCCCCGGGTGTAGAGCTTCGTGAAGGCCGCAAGTTTCACAAGGTGCGTGTCTTCCGTCTGCGGGTAGAGCATCCATAAAAGAGGGGTGCCCGCAAGCTGCACACGCACGGTGGAATCTTCGCCTCTTACGAGCGCGCAGTCGCACGCCAAAAGCGGCTTATCAAATTCGCACTGCGGGAGCATTGGCAGGCGCACAGTGGTCACGTGCGCCGGATTTCCGGCAGCGGCGAGAGCTGCAGCGAGCTTTTCGGACGCAGCCCCCGGCGCAAGAAGTATCTGTAAGGGGCGCTTGTCGGAAGCAAAGGCCCCGGCAAGTGCGTCAACAGCCTCTGTGGGGTAGGTAAAGAAAAAGAGCGTGAAGGGCGCGGCGGGATCGGCTCCGGACGATTCAAGAAACGCCGTCTTGCCGCCTGCGGCCTCAAAAGCCTTTCGGGCCTCACTGATGTCGGCTTCGCGCACGATGCCGCCCGTTTTTTCGGTAAATCCCGGAAAAACAAAGGTCTTTGGGTAACCGAAACGGGGGTGGCGGCTCACAAGGCCGTTGGACTCCTCGGCGTAGGTTTCCGCTGTGAGATAGTCCAGGGCAAAGACCGCCGTGGGCTTCATGTCAAAGCGATGCGAAAGCGCTTCTTCCACGCCGTCAGGCAGCCTGCAGCTGAAGGCTTCCACCGTGACGTCGGGGAGGTTCGTGGCCTTCGAAAAGAAGCGTTCCGCAGCCGCATTCCAGCGCATGACGCGGATACCGAGGGCCGTACACGCGTCGCCCGCGGCATCGACCTCGGGCACAAAAGCCGCGAGCGTCTCGGGCTTATCAATAATGAGCGTCACGCACCAGCCGTATTCACGCTTTAAACTGCGCGCAAGCCGCCAGGCTACGCCCGCATCGCCGAAATTGTCGATGACGCGGCACCAGATGCCGGCGGTAACAGGGTTTTGTGTCAGGTTTTCCATGGTTTGGTTGACCAAAGCGGCAGTTGGGATTTTTGGTGCGGGATTATGCAGCAGATCAGCATAAACGACTATAAGGAACAGTTGGCGGGACTGCCGGGACTGCCCGGCGTCTACCGTTATTTTGATAAGGACGGCAACTGCCTTTATGTCGGCAAGGCCCGCGACTTAAAGCGCCGCGTCTCCTCGTACTTTCAGAAAAATGACCTCAGCCCGCGCATCGCCATCATGGTGCAGCAGATAGCAGCCTTTGAGACAACCGTTGTGCGAAGCGAAGCCGAAGCGTTTCTGCTGGAAAACAACCTCATCAAAACCCTCAATCCCAAGTACAACATTCTCTTTCGGGACGACAAGAGTTATCCGTATCTGAGAATTTCCGCAGACACCTTCCCGCGGGTGAGTTACTACCGCGGGAGCGTGGACCGCAAAAGCCGCTTTTTCGGGCCGTACCCCAATTCCGGCGCCGTGCGGGAAGCAATCGGCGTGCTGCAAAAAGTCTTTCGTCTGAGAGTCTGCGAAAACAATGTCTTTAAAAACCGGTCGCGTCCGTGCCTCATGGGTCAGATGGACCGGTGCTCCTGCCCCTGTACGGGCGAAATCACGCCTGAAGAATACAAAGGTGACGTCGAAAACGCCTGCCGCTTCTTAAAGGGCGAGACCGATGACGTCATGCAGGGACTTCGTGACCGCATGATGGCCGCAAGCGATAAGCTGCACTACGAGGAAGCGGCTGTGATCCGCGACCGCATCGCGGCACTTAACGACGTGATGCATCAGCAGGCTGTGGAAACAACGGGCGCGGACACTGACGCCGACATCATTGCGGTGGCGGTGACGCAAGGCGAAGCCTGCGTAAACCTTGCCATGGTCCGCGGCGGCCGGCATTTGGGGGATCACGCCGTTTACCCCGAGATCTCACGCGGCACAGGTAAGGAATTGGCAGCCTCAGACGTTCTCGAAGCCTTTGTTGCACAGCACTACGCCGGAGGTCAGGTTCCTGAGACCGTGATCAGTTCGGATGCAGCGGACCCGAGGGCGCTGCAGGAGACGCTGACGGAACTTGCGGGCCGGCGCATTCAGTTTGTGCATGAGCCGCAGTCCGTGCGGCGCCGCTGGCTTGAGATGGCGCAGCAAAACGCAAAGCTTGCGCTTGAGCGGCACATGGCCGAAGCCGGCGGCGAGAAAAAGAGGGTGGCCGCGATGATTGAGGCACTCGGACTTACGCTTGACGAAGAGCAGCGCGCCAACCTTCAGATTGAGTGCTTTGATATTTCGCACACCGCCGGTGAAGCAACGCAGGCCTCCTGCGTCGTTTTCCGGGGACTTGCGATGGACGGCAGCCGCTACCGGCGCTTTAACATCACCGGGATTACGCCCGGGGACGACTACGCCGCGATGAAGCAGGTGTTAACGCGAAGGTATCTCCCGGCAGCCAGAGGCGAAGCGCCGCTTCCCACTGTGGTGCTTGTTGACGGCGGCCGCGGTCAGGTGCATATGGCCAAGGACGTCTTCACTGAGCTCGGGCTTCCCATTTCCGTGATCGTGGGTGTGGCCAAAGGCGAAGGCCGAAAGACGGGGCTTGAGACGCTTATCTTTGCCGACGGCCGTCCTCCCTTGGTTTTGGGCAGTGAAAGCCCGGCATTGATGCTCATTGCCATGATCCGCGATGAAGCGCACCGTTTTGCCATCACCGGGATGCGCGCCAAGCGCAGCAAAACCCGGCAGACAAGTCGTCTTGAAGACATCGACGGGATCGGCGTGAAGCGCCGGCAGAAAATCCTCACGCACTTTGGGGGCCTTAAAGGTGTACGTAATGCGAGCGTGGAGGATATCGCTAAAATAGACGGCATTTCGCGAGCGCTCGCGCAAAAGATTTACGCACAACTTCACGGTGTTGACGGTGTCAGTTCAACCTAAGCCTTTTAACATTCCGATGGCCCTTACCTGGGCCCGGATTGCTTTCATTCCGCTCATTGTCGGCGTGTTTTATGTCCCCGACGCCCTGGTGAGTCCGCACATGAAAAATGTGCTCGCCTGCATCATGTTCATCATTGCGGCGATCACCGACGCCCTAGACGGCTACATTGCCCGCAACTACAACATGGCTACGATGATGGGGGCGTTTCTCGATTCGGTTGCCGATAAGCTCGTGGTGTGTTCCGCGATTGTTGTGCTGCTTGCTTTTGACCGCGTTGACATGATTGTGGCTTTGATCATCGTCGGGCGCGAAATTGCCGTGACGGCCTTAAGAGAATGGATGGCCAAGATCGGCGCGGCCGCGACCGTGAAGGTCAACTGGTTCGGAAAGATCAAGACCATCGCGCAGATGACCGCGATTCCGATGCTCCTTTTCTTTGATCCCTTCTTCGGGATTGATATTTACCTTGTGGGGACGGTGCTTATCTGGGTTGCCGCCGTTCTCACCGTCTACTCGATGTTTGTTTATATGTCGGCTGCGTGGCCGCATATCGAGGGCGGGGACGCAAAGTAAGTTTGTCCCGCGCCTGTTGGTAAAAAACGGCTGGTTCCTTTCGGACTCAGCCGTTTTTTGACGCTTCTGATTAACCGAGGCTCTTTGCTTTTTCCGTGAGTTCGTAGAGTTTGTTCATCGCGTCCCGCGGCGAGAGGCTGTCGATGTCGATTGCCGCGACTTCATCCACAAACGCCGTGACGGCGGGGTCGACGGCGGGCATCTCTTCGGTAAAGTCTTCCTCGGTGTCTGCGCCCTCAGTTGCTGCGGCAAAAAGGTCAAGCTGCGGACCCGTGTCTTCCTTGGCACGTTCTTCAAGTTTTTTAAGAAGCGTTTTGGCGCGCCGGATGACGCGCGCGGGGATACCCGCAAGCGAGGCGACCGCAATGCCGTAACTCTGGCTTGCCGGGCCGTCTTTGACGTCGTGCAGAAAGACGATCCCTTTTGATGTGTTTTCCGCAGAGACGTGAACGTTGACGGCCTCGCGGCACTTTTGCGCGAGTTGCGTGAGCTCAAAGTAGTGCGTGGCAAAGAGTGTCCAGCTCCTGGTGCCTTCGGCAAGTTCTTCGGCAATCGCGCCCGCAAGACTTAAGCCGTCAAAGGTTGACGTGCCGCGGCCGATTTCATCCATCAGAACGAGGGACTCTTCGGTTGCCTGCATGAGAATCGACGCGGCTTCGGTCATCTCCACCATAAAGGTGGACCGGCCGCGGGCGAGGTCGTCTGAGGCGCCGATTCGGGTGAGGATCTTGTCGACCGGTCCGATCTGGCTGGCGGCTGCGGGCACAAAGCTTCCCGCGTACGCAAGAAGCACAATGAGTGCCACAGAACGCATGTAGGTGGATTTTCCGCCCATGTTGGGGCCGGTAATGATGAGAAGCCGGCGTCCCGGAACGAGTGAACAGTTGTTCGGGATATAGCCGTCAATCATCTTCTCAACGACCGGGTGGCGCGCTCCGGTGATGTCAATCCCGGGAGCGCTCATCAACTGCGGTCGTGTCCAGCGCATCTCAAACGCATGACGGGCAAACCCCAGAAGAACGTCTAAGGCGGCGGCTGCGTGCGCAGCGGCAAGCAGCACCTCCACCCAGCCGTGCATGTAGGTGACAAGCTCATCCCAAAGCGCGCGCTCAATCTGAGAAGCCCGCTCTTTGGCGGAAATCCGCTGATCCTCGTACTGCTTTAATTCCGGCGTGATGTAGCGCTCGGTGTTTTTAAGCGTCTGACGCCTGCGGAAATCCGCGGGAACATTTTCGCTCTGGCCCTTGGGGACCTCGATGAAGTAGCCGCTTACGCGGTTATAGTCGATGCGAAGCGTCGCGATGCCGGTACGCTCTTTTTCGCGCGCTTCCATCGCCAGAAGCAGGTCTCCGGCGTGATCCCTCATGCTTCTTAACTGCGTGAGTTCCGGATCGGCTTCCGAGCGGATGACGTCGCCTTCTCTTAAGAATGTTGCCGGCTCATCAAGAAGCATCGCCTTGAGTTTTTCGTAAAGCGCATCGTCCAGCTCAAGCGCCTTGGCAAGTTCGGCAAAAATCGGGGCCTGAAGCGCTGAAACGACGGCTTTGAGGGTTTTCAGGGACGGCAGATAGTCTCTCAGAGCCGCGGCTTCCTTCGGGCGGATGCTTTTGAGCGCAATGCGCCCGGCGGTCCGCTCAATGTCGGGCATTGCGCAGAGCAGAGCCTTCAGAGGCTCGAGCGCATCGAGGTTGACCATGAGTTCGGCTACGGCCTCGTGACGCTTTTTCGCTGTCGTCGTGTCGCGCGAGGGTGTGGTGAGCCAGTTTTTTAACTCACGGCTTCCCATGCTCGAAAAACAGTTGTCCATGACGGAAAAAAGCGTCGGACCGTTGTCATTACGGAGGCTCTCGGTGATTTCGAGGTTTCTGCGGCTTGCGGCATCCAAAACGATGAAGTTGGATTCCTTCTGCAGTTCCAGCGGCGCAATGTAGGGCAGGCTCTCGCACTGGGTGTTGGCAACGTAACTTAAAAGGGCGTTGCAGGCTGAGAGTACGGCAGGCTCATTTTCAATGCCCCAGGCTTCGAGGTTATTCAACCCGAACTGCTTCTTTAAAAGCTCCCTGCCGCGCTCGGCGTCAAAGTACCAGGCGGGCATTTCGTTCACGGCCGTCTCTGCTGCCGCACCCTGCACGGTTGCTCTGAGCTCTGCGGGCACTAGAATTTCCGAGGGCGTGATGCGCGCAAGTTCCGTCGCAAGATTCTGCGGCGCAATGCTTGCGGCGCAAAAGCGGCCGTTGGTGAGCGTAAGCCACACAAGTCCGAGGTTAGCCGTCGCCGACCGGCCGATTCTTGCCACCGCAAGCAGTACGGAATCAGACTTTTCGGACAAAAGCGCGTTATCGGTGAGCGTCCCGGGCGTGACAATCCGCACGATCTTGCGGTCCATCGTGGCTTTGCCGGGTTCGTTGGGGTCGCCGATTTGCTCGCAGATTGCCACCGAGACGCCGAGTTTTACGAGGCGCGCGAGGTACTGCTCCAGCGTTGCCGCGGGGATTCCGGCCATCGGAATGGGCTTGCCCTGAAAGGTGCCCCTTTTTGTGAGCGTCAGGCCGATCAAGCGGTTGATTTTCACCGCATCGTCAAAAAACGTTTCGTAGAAGTCACCGATCCGGTAGAGAAGCATCACGCCCGGATGCTTGTCCCTCAGAATCAGATACTGCCGCATGGCGGGGGTGTGCTCGCTGTAGGGCTCTTTGGAATCGGTCTCAGCCTGAGGGCGTGTGGCTTCAGTCATCGGTGTAAACAACTCTTAAGTTCGGCAGAAGGCCCTGAAAGACCGGATCTGCCGCATCGGGACGGAATTCATGCAAAAAAGCCGCAGCGGTTCGTGAAAATTGCTGCGGCATTTTTCGGGAAAATTGTTGAATTGGCCTTAAGCCTTGGGTGTACCGAAGTCACCCACCTTGGCAATCAAAGGCGCAAAGATCTTGGGCGTTCCGCAGCAGATGCAGCCGTCGGCGAGGAAGTTCTCACCGCCCTTAAGGTCCGTGACGAGGCCGCCTGCTTCAAGAACGATGAGGGCTCCGGCGCAGATGTCCCAGCTTTTGAGGTTGGCTTCCCAGTAGGCGTCCAAGCGACCGCTTGCGACCCAGCAGAGATCGAGCGCTGCCGAACCCGCACGGCGCAACCCCGCGGCGTCGCGTGCGACCTTCTCAAACTTTGACATAAAGCCCGTGTAGTCGTCGTTGCGGCGGAAGGGGAACCCCGTGCCGATGAGGCTCTTACTGAATTCACTGCGGCCGGAGACGCGGATGCGGGAGTCGTTCATAAAGGCGCCCTGGCTTTTTTCCGCGTAAAAGAGTTCGTTGCGGGTGGGGTCGTACACGACGCCCACGGCGAGTTTGCCGCGGTAGGTCATGCCGATGGAGACGGCGTACTGCGGAAAACCGTGCAGGAAATTCGTGGTGCCGTCCAAGGGATCGATGTACCAGACAGACTCAGCGTCGGAATGCTGCTTGAAGTCACCTTCCTCGGCGATGATGCCGTCATTGGGGAAGTAATGGCTGATGGTGCGGCAGATTTCTTCCTGGCAGTCGGTGTCCACACGGCTAAAGAAGTCAAACTGTGTCTTTTCGTGCACTTCGAGCGTGTCAACGCGCAGACTTTCCCGGCTGATGATCTTGCCGGCGTTTAAAGCAGCCTTGATGGCTGTCTGAAGCTGAGGAGTGGCCATTTTCTCTCAAAGAATGTCGGAAACGGGGGTGTTGTGTCGCAGGGCTTTTCCGCGTTGATTGGTAAACGGGAAAAGACTGTGCTCAACGTAAAAGCAAAATATCTTTTAATTGTAACGGCTTGATGCACGCGCGTCAGACCTCGTCTGAGAAAAAATTTGCCGCCCGAAGGCGGCAAAGGAAAAAAGGCTTACCAGTGCGGCAAAACGTCGGCCGGTCAGTGATCGGACTTGATCCCGGCGCCGCAGAGCGTAATGACGACGTCGCCCTTGGGGTTAAAGGCCTTCTTGTAGGCGTCCCAGGCGGCAAAGTTTGCGGCAGTGGTGTGCTCGATGTAGTAGCCCTTTTTGGCCATCGCGGCACGCGCTTCAAGGATTTTGTCTTCAGGCGCCGTGATCACGTGAATGTTGTGTTTTTTCACCATCGCGAGAATCTCGCGGTCGCGCAGGGGCTTGCCGATCGAGATCCCTTCGGCAATCGTGGGGCTCACGGTTACCGTGGTGTCGGCGTGGTCAAGCCCCTTGTCGACTGCGGATTTCAGGGGCTGACAC
>ERZ1035001.988-NODE-988-length-12214-cov-33.755901_pt1 | contig 12214 bp, 7 predicted proteins | sample MGYA00520685_ERZ1035001 | MGnify/ENA primary metagenome ERZ1035001 (study PRJEB33766, sample SAMN09781749) | gut metagenome | biome: gut microbiome | host: Homo sapiens | place: Madagascar | study: EMG produced TPA metagenomics assembly of the PRJNA485056 data set... | reverse complement strand
GATATATCCAGATAGAGATGCTGCCTTTCAGTCTTTCTGAATTCTTTATCTGGAATCACAGGAATCTTTCGGAAGTATCGGAAATGAAAGATAGCGCATCAGACCTCTCGCTTATAGCAGACTATCTGCACCATGGTGGCTATCCAGAGACAGTAGCAGCAAGAAGTCTGACCCAAAACTATCTCTCCACACTCTTTGATTCCATCATTTGGAAAGACATTGCCAAGCGCCATAAAGTACGCAATGTGGAGGATTTGAACAACCTGGCCATGTATCTGGTTTCTAACTTCTGCAATCCTTTCAGTGCCAACGAACTGGCAGAAGCGCTGGGATTTTCAAGCGTAGCAACCACCAAGAAGTTTATGGGATATTTAAGAGAACCCTATCTCTTGTATTATCTGCCACGTTACAACAACAAGTTGAAAGTGATGAAGAAAGCTCCACAGAAAGTTTATGTAGTTGACAATGGTTTTGTAGAAGCCAAGGCTTTTAATGTGAGTGAGAACTTAGGCAGACTATTGGAGAATCAGGTTTTTATAGAGTTGGTTCGCAGAGGATATCATGCAGAGACATCACTTTTCTATTATCGCTCCCGTAATGACAAGGAGACTGATTTTGTTACAAGGCAGGGTGCTCATGTAGAAAGTCTTATACAAGTATGTTATGACCTCTCTTCCGAACGAACACTCAAGCGGGAGATAGATAGCATCATAGAATGTGCGGGAGAACTCAAATGCTCCAATCTGATCATTGTCACGATGAATGAGGAAAGAGTAATTGAGAAAAATGGATATAAGGTCAAGGTTTTGCCTATATATAAGTTTTAATGAGCGACAACACTGCGGATGCTGATTCGCGGTGGGTTTCCTTGATATTTGATGTTACAAAACGTTAAATATTGCCTATTCAAAGACATTTTCTACATAAAAATGCAAAAAGAACGAAAGTTTTGTGTATATTTGCCCCCACTTAAACAAAATTAAAAACCACGAAGGACAGACCAGCATCTCGTAAAGACCTGTTATGATCAGCCCTCACTGGTTCAAATTTTACCTATCTATAATATAACAATTTTGCAGTCCTAATAAAAAGGGGCTCTAAAAACTCTAAACTTTATGATATGAAGAACGAGAAGAAAAAACAGAAGGAGAATTTAAGGCTTCTCAGAAGCTATTCTCTGTGTGCGTGTATGTTCTTTTTGGGTGGAATCGCTTTTCCTATGCCTTCAAATGCATCTACTGCAACTGAACTGGCTACCCAGCAGAAAGGCAAGCAGATTTCGGGTACCGTAACCGATAGCCATGGTGTGCCTGTAATTGGTGCAACCGTGCTCGAAGTGGGTACAACCAATGCTGCCATCACCGATCTGGACGGTCATTTCACTCTGAATGTACGTCCGGGTGTAAAACTCAAGATTTCCTATATCGGTTTCAAAGACATCCTCGTAACCGTAGGCTCTACCAATGAGTACAACATCGAACTGAAGGAAGATACCGAAGCTATCGAAGAAATCGTTGTTGTAGGTTATGGTACCCAGAAGAAAGTAAACCTCACAGGTGCCATTGCCACCATTTCATCAGATAAGCTGGTCAACCGTACCAGCGCCAACGTAACCAACATGCTGGCTGGTCAGATGCCAGGTGTTACCGTTATCCAGAACAGCGGTCAGCCGGGTGCTGACGGCGGTCTGCTGCGTGTCCGTGGTCTCGGAACCATGGGTAACGCCAGTGCTATGGTTGTCATCGACGGTGTGGAATCTACCATGAGCAGCGTGGATCCTAACGATATCGAGAACATCTCTATCCTGAAGGATGCTGCGGCTTCTGCCATCTATGGTGTGCGTGCTGCAAATGGTGTTATCCTGATTACCACCAAGAAGGGTTCACGTGGCAGAGCCATCGTTTCCTATGACGGATACGTAGGTTGGCAGAGTGCAACCCGAATGCCTAAGTTCCTCGATTCTTACGACTATGCAACCCTGATGAACGAAGCATACAGAAACGACGGTCTGAACGAGCCTTACAGTCAGGATGCCCTGAAGAAATTCAAGGATGGTTCTGACCCGGATCATTATGCCAACTCCGACTGGTTGGGTACCTTGCTGAGCGAGAACGGCCTCTTCCACAACCATCACCTGAGCATCAAGGGCGGTAGCGACAAGATTACCTACTCTCTGGCTTTCAACTACCACGACAAGGACGGTTTGATAGAGAATACCAACTACAACAAGTTCAATGTACGTGCCAACCTGGAGGCTTACATCAACAAGCGCCTGAAGGTTACTACCAACATGGCAGTATATCGCAGCGTGATGACTGCTCCAGCAGAAGGCATCGACAACCTGATGCACTACGCATTCCGCGAGACTCCGGTTACTCCTATCCAGTTCAAGAACGGCAACTATGCCCTGTTCAAGAACGAGCATAACTCTGTAGCGTCTGCCCGAAACGGCGGAACCAGCAAGCAGATCAACAACAACTTCCAGGGTAGTCTGGGTATGGACTTGGATATCATCGACGGCTTGAAATTGCGTGGTATTGCTGCCACCACATTCAACCTGCTGGATAATCCAACCCATTTATATACCCAGAGTTTCTACACAGCAGATTCTGATACTCCTGTCAAGACAACCCAGAACCAGCTGACCGAGTATGATGCCAAGAAGGTGGAACTGAACCTCCAGGCATACTTGGACTACAACAAGACCTTCGGTAAGCATACCGTAGGCGCATTGCTGGGTTACTCTCAGATTTACAACCAGATGCGCTACCTGCAGGCATCACGAAAGAACCTGCCTAACTCAAATACACTCGACCAGATCAATGCCGGTGAGGTGACCACTCAGACCACTTACGGTACAGAGACAGAATACTCTCTGCGTTCCGTATTCGGCCGTTTGAACTATTCATACGATGACCGTTACCTGTTCGAGGCAAACCTGCGCTATGACGGAACTTCCCGTTTCCCAAAGAACAAGCGCTTCGGTGCCTTCCCATCATTCTCTGTAGGATGGAGAATCTCAGAGGAATCCTGGTTTAATGTTTCTTGGGTAGATAACCTGAAGCTCCGCGGTTCATGGGGTCTCCTGGGTAACCAGGACACAGTTAGTTCTAACTATCCTTACCAGACCACCTACGAGTATGGCTACGACTACAGCTTCGGCAACACCCTGTATCCAGGTATCTCCATCGCCAGCACCATGGCCAACCGAGACCTGACCTGGGAGAAGACCAGCCAGTATGACTTCGGTATCGATGCCACCTTCCTGGGCAACAAGCTGACCTTCGGCTTCGACTATTTCCATAAGGAAACCCGCGACATTCTCCTGAAGCTTCCTATCCCTTATACCCTGGGTGTAGGTGCTCCTATGCAGAATGCCGGAAAGGTTCGCAACTCCGGTTTCGAAGTGCAGGTAGGTCATAACAACCGCATCGGCGACTGGACTTACAATGTAGGCGCCAACTTCAGCCGTGTATCTACCAAGATTCTCGATCTGAAGGGTGGTGACACTCCAGGACAGTCGGTAGGCGACCCATTGTGGGTTTACTATGGCTACGTATGCGATGGCATCTTCAAGGATGAAGCCGACGTAAAGGCTCATGTTCCTCAGGCTACCGGTACTCCAAAACCAGGTGATTTGAAGTATCGCGACCTGGATGGTTCAGGCTCAGTAGATAGCCGCGACCGTAAGGTATTGGGTTCTTACTTCCCAAAGATCAACTTCGGTCTGAACTTCTCTGTTCAGTACAAGGACTTCGATATGAGTGCCTTGCTCCAGGGTGCAGCCGACGTAAAGGGAATGCCAGTGGCAGAAATCAGATATGCATTCTACAATGGCGGTAAGGTGAACGAGATTCACATGAACCGCTGGACCGAGAGCAATCCTAATCCGAATGCCGCTTACCCACGCTTGTCAATGAAGGATTCTCAGAACCGAGTAACTTCCAGCTTCTGGGTTCAGGATGCATCTTATGCCAAGTTGAGAAACCTGCAGGTGGGTTATACCCTTCCTAAGCAGCTGACTTCTAAATATGGCATTAGCCGATTGAGAATATACAGTAGTATCGACAACCTGTTTACCATCACCAGCTTCGACGGCGTAGATCCAGAGGCTGTATCAGGTAACTACTATCCTCTTACAAGAAATTATTCATTCGGAGTTAATGTAACCTTTTAAAAACGAGTAGATTATGAAATTGAAATATCATTTTTTGAGTGGACTGATCCTTGCCTGCGGTCTGGGATTGAGTTCTTGCAACGATAGCTTCCTGGAGAGGAACCCAAAAGACCAGCTGTCTGACGTATCTTTCTGGAAGACTGCGGATGATGCAAACAAATATGCAACAGGCATCTACCTCTATCTGATAGAGCCGGAGAACCATACTATCATGACCGACTGCTATACCGACAATGCCATCCCGGTTCACGTAGGTGCTGAGCAGGGAGTCTTGTCAGCCGGTACAGCCGTATCGAGCAACCCTCACTTCCTGCAGCTCTGGCAGGCAGCTTACGAGACCATCCGCCGCTGCCAGATATTCTACGAGCACATCGGAGAAGTTTCCATGAACGAGAAGGCAAAGGCACAGCTTACTGCCGAGGTGCAGTTCCTTGAGGCTTTCGCTTACCACAACCTGTGGAAGTATATGGGCGGCGTGCCTATCCTGGATCATCCGCTGCAGTTGAACGAGCCACTTCCAGCCCGCAGTTCTGCTGAAGAGACCTACGAATATGTTGTGAAGCTGCTGGACAAGGCGGCTCCTAATCTGCCGGAAATCCGTACTGCTGCCGACCATGGTAAGGCTAGCGCCGGTGCTTGCTATGCCCTGAAGGCCCGTATGGCTTTCTACAACCACAAGTATGATGTGGCTGAAGCTGCTGCTGAGCAGGTGATGCAGACCGGCAAGTTTGGTCTGTACCCTAACTACGGCGACCTGTTCCAGCCTGTAGCAGAAACCTGCAACGAGATTCTCTTCGACCGCGAGTATGTCGAGAATCCTAAGAATGGCAACGAGGGTAGCGTGATTGGTCTGTTCTTCTCGCCATGCGACTTCGGTGGTTGGGAGGCTTTGTCTCCTACCCAGGATATGGTGGATGCTTATCCATGTACCGATGGCAAGTCTATCGCAGAGTCTCCACTCTACAACCCAGCCAAGCCATTCGAGAACCGCGATCCACGATTGGCTTACTCTATCTTCTGGCCAGGAACCACCTGCGGTCCGATGACCTTTAATAATAAGTATATGGGTGACGGTAGTCATACCCGTACCGGATACAGCATGCGCAAGTACATCAATCCAGACAACTATGGAATCCAGAATTATGACTGGACCAACTTCATCTACATCCGCTATGCTGAGGTGCTGCTCACTTATGCCGAGGCTCGCAATGAGAACCTTTCTGCTCCAGATGCCAAGGTTTATAATGCAGTGAACCAGATTCGCAAGCGTGTGAACCTTCCTGGTTTGAAAGAGGGCCTCAGCAAGGATCAGATGCGCGATGCCATCCGCCTGGAGCGCCGTCTGGAACTGGCATTCGAGGGAATCCATCTCTTCGACACCCGCAGCTACAGAACTACGGAGAAGGATGTTACCAAGCCTGTTTATGGCATCGATCCTGACGGAAAGAAGATTCTGATAGAGACTCGCAAGTTCAATCCTAACCGCGATTACCTGTGGGCTATTCCTCTGAAGGAAATCGACTTGTCACAGGGTGCCTTGAAGCAGAATCCTGGATGGGATTAATTTTTAGTTATTAAATAAGAAGCCTTCTATCATCGATTGCAACGGCAATCTGACGATAGAAGGCTTTATTCTTACCTCGTTTCTACGAAGCGGTATTTTACGAGAGAGAGTTTCACATTTTCCTCAGTGTATATCTCCAGAACTTGCTACTTCCTCAAAGAATTGGCTGTCAGTTCCAGAAGGCTCTGCAGATATTCATCGTCTGTATCCTTCTTCATCTTATTCAGCGAAGTGGCGCAGAATTTCTTCTCGTCAGCATTCAGCAACTTGCCGTATCCCTTACAGAGCTTGACTATTTTGTTGGCAATACCCGTCTGGAGGGTACGCCGAGTCACCTGATTTCCGAGATAAGGGTATAAATCCTTGGCATTCTTAAAGGCAGCACGAAGCGTATTAAGTTGCATCATAAACTCTGCCGCATCCTTTGGCGGAGTCATCTCCAAGTCATAACTGCGAGCCAGATTCCTGTTATACCTGATGCTGCCTAGGGAAACAAGAGAATCCAAACCTTGAACAGCATTCATCTTATAAGATAATGACACCTTATAAGCTTGCGGATCCTTGGAGTAGAACTTATAGACACTGCCCAATACCATATCATCCTTTCCCGGATACCATACCAAGGCATAAACATATCGCATGGTAGAATCCTTGCTGTCGCGGAAATACTGCAGGTTATAGTTGCGGTCCTTGTGAGTACCAAACTCGTAGGTCATGGAATTGTTATTGCCATATCCCACCCGATTCGTCTCAATGCTGGCAGAACCCGCTTTCTTGGTAAAACTAATATAAGCGAGGCGACTATTGCTCAATAAAGCCTTTTGAAAGGTATCCACCATTTTCTGCTTTCTCTCAGGAATAGCGAACTCAAATCCCTTCATCATACCTATATTATAGGTATTCATCGAGGAAGAAGTAACGAGGTCGTCTTGCGACAAATCCTGTACGAATTTATCAAAAGCCTGGTCGATGTTCGGTATAGGCTTCTGGGCATGGCAAGCCGAAGAGAGCATCATCAGGCAAGCCACAAATGCTAATTTAAAAGTTGTTTTCATATTCTTCTTCTTTTTAATTGTTTCTTGTTAATAAACCTCCTGGTCATCACTCACATGGTCCTCATCATGCACATTCTCCTCACTTTCGAACGAGGCACTGGCGACATCGGCATTGAGCGACTGGGTCTGAAGAGCATCAATGAGATAGAGTTTGAAGAACATTTCGTTCTGCTGTGCCTCCATCTCCCGGAGATGCTCATCGGCAAGCTTTTCCGGCTCTGGCAACAAAGAATCGGTGGCTATACTCTGGGCTATCCAAAGCTTTGGAGGAGCAGGAGCAAACAGATGCTGACGATATTTCCTCTGCTTGTGCTTCCTTGTTTTGGGAGATACGGAATCACCCGACTTTTTTATCTTTTCAGGCATAGAGAGATCGGCATTTGTCGATTTCTCCTCGTGGACAACAGCAGAATCTGTATCCTCCGGAGTCGTTCTGCCATCGAGTTGAGCCATCTTCGAATCGTCCCGATGCCCTGTCTGTTGACCTATCCGAGGAATGGCAATCACAAAGAGCAGGGCGATGGATGCAGCCATACCTATCGGCAACCATAGGCGACGCATTCGTGCCTTAGCCTTTGGATGAGCATCTTCTATATGATTCTCTGCCTCATAGTCGAGAGGCATTCCCTCATCGAAATATCCAAACATCAGCTGATATTCCTTCAAGTCATCGCTCACATCGGGATGCAGCCGAAACCACTCCCCTAGCAGAGTCTCCTCTTCCAGAGAAGTCTCACCAGCCATAAACCGGTCGAGCAACAGTCGTATGTCCTTTTCTTTTTCGTTCATATCCAGTTTCCTCCTTTATTGATTATACCTATTTATATATAAGGGCTATCGACATCTTTTTCTGATTTCCTGCAACATCTGCTTTCTTGCCCTCGAAAGCAAGACAGATACAGATTCAGGGGTGATGCCCACGATTTGCGCTATTTCCTCAGAGCTTTTCTTCTCTACCTGTCGCAGATAAAGCACCTGATATTGGTTGGAGGGCAGCGCCTTGAGGCGTTTTTGCAGCCACAGCTCATTCTCCGAGTTTTCCACTTCCACATCGGGCGGTGCATAGTGGCTAGGCGACTTATCGAAAGGCTGGGCATCTATCGAAATCATCTTCCGCTTGCGAAAGAAGTCGATGCAAAGATGCTTGGCGATGCAACCCATCGAACCTTTGGCATGAGCAGCAGACTGAATATCATCCTTGATGGCCCAGAACTTGAGTATCGCATCCTGTGCGATGTCCTCAGCCTCATCGCAGCCAACGCCATAACCTTGACTGATCTGCAAGGCTATCTGCCGCAACTGCGGAACGATATGGATGAATTCATTCTCTGTCATTTGCTCTCTTTTGTTTTATTTGTTCAAAACTACAACATAAACGGAAAAGAAGTGTTTTTCTTAATGGGATTAACCTATATTAACAAGGAAGCCTGGCAATGACGGTTGCCAGGCTTTCTTATTTTATAAAACTGCTTATTACTTATCCAATACACTTAAATTCTGATAGAACCAGACATTCATCTGGTTGGCACCACGATGATTCCAGGCATAGTAAGGAATCAGGGTGAGCTTCTGGTTCTTGACAGAAACGGTGCCGTCAGTAGCCTGGTCGAGCACCTGAGAAGAGGTCTGGATAGCCTTTACTGAGAAGGCTGGAACGCCCTTGGTCTCTGTGTTCTCGATGCTGTAGTTATCTACCAGCGAGAAAGCAGGCTTCTTGGCCATAACGGCACGGAGCACTGGCTCGTTCTGATTATCCACAGCCTCAGCGCAATATACCAATGGTCCACGCTCTACGGCAACCTTGCCCTTATCATCTGCCACCTTGTCATTAGCAACCACAGTACGAACCGGCATATCGAAGTGGATGCGGATTACATCGCCCTTCTTGATGTTCTTGACAGGGAGATAACCCTTGTTGGCATCGAGATCAGCCTCTACAGCCTTGCCGTTTACGGTTACTGTGTAAGCAGGCTTCTCTGCATCGCTATACTTGTAAAGATCGCTAGGCACCACCTGATTGCGAACCCATCCAGGAATACGAACCAGGAGATTGGCATTCTTCACACCGCTCTTCTTCACAGCAATTTTGATGTCGCCATTCCAAGGATACTCGGTAGTCTCCTCCAGAACCACATCCTTGCCATTCACCTTGATGGTAGATGTATTACCGGCAAAGAGATTCACATAGATATTGTTGTCCTTCACGCCATAGAGATAACCTGGAACAGAAGGGATGAAGCGGCACAAGTTACTCGGGCAGCAGGCACATCCGAACCAAGGCTGGCGGGTGGTGTTGCCATCGGCATTAAACTTATACTTGCCGTCGCTAGACAATGGGTTTGGATAGAAGAATCTGCCGCCATCCATACTCATACCCGAGATGACACCATTATATAAGGTACGCTCCATGCAGTCGATATACTTGCTCTCGCCGTGAAGCAGGAACATACGTTCGAAGAGGTAAACCATAGAGATGGCTGCACAGGTCTCGTTGTAGGCTGTCATATTTGGCAACTCATAGTTATCACCGAAAGCCTCACCTGCATGGCGGGCACCTACACCACCTGTAAGATAGTATTTCTTGCCAACGATGTTCTCGAAGATTCGGTCGATGACCTGCATGTATTCGGAATCCTTGGTCAGGGCAGCCACATCGGCAATACCGGCATACATATAGCCGGCACGAACCGCATGACCTACCGCCTCTTTCTGCTCCAGGATAGGAGCCTGGCTCTGAGAATATGGGTTGCGGATATGGGTCTTGCCACGATAGTCGAGCAGATACTTAGCCTCATCCAGATACTTCTTCTCACCGGTCAGGGTATAGAGACGAGCCAAAGCCATCTCTGCAATCTGATGTCCCGGAACGATGGTAGCCTGTCCTGGATTAGGTCCCACCTCCTTTACCACACAATCGGCATAGCGCTTGGCGATGTTCAGGAACTTGGTGCTACCCGTAGCCTGATAGTGAGCACAGGCTGCATCTACCATGTGACCGAGGTTGTAAAGCTCGTGGCTCAAATCCTCATCCTTCACCCAACGCTTATTTCCCGACCATCCGTGTGGATGCTTTGGATTGATAGTACGAGCGGTATAGAGATAGCCATCTGGCTCCTGTGCCGCACCTACCACATCGAGCACGCTGTCGATGTAAGCCTTCAACTTCTTGTCAGGATAAGTCTGGAGGATGTAGCTGGCACCTTCGATTGTCTTATAAACATCGGTATCATCGAAAGAGAATCCCATGAACTTGCTTACATCCCACTCCTTGGTATCCAAGCCCGGGTGGTTAGGATGCTGCAGGGTATAGGCAGCCATCTCGAAATTCTTGTAACGATGCTCGCTCTCACACTTGCTGAAAGCCAATGGCACGGTTACCTCTCGGGCAGCCTTCAGTCGGGCACCCCAGAAGGTGTTCTGTGAAATCTTCACACTGGTGAATGGTACTTGAGTGAATGGATAGCCATTGCCCAATGTCTTCTGCTTCTGCGCCATCGTAGGCATAGCTACGGCTGCAGAAAGCAATACTGCAGAAATAAATCTCTTCATATTGATAGGTTTAAAATTTATTATTGTTATATGATTTGCGGTGCAAAGATAACAATAATTTTCGAATATAGTGTATATCAAACAATAAAAGATAGGCACTAATCGTTCAAAAACCATTTAGCACTGATAAAAACAGAGTCATTTCGTTCAAATGACCACCTTTTTGGGAACAAAATTTGCAAAAATACACTTTACTTCCCATTTTTCAGAATATTATTGTATCTTTGCACGCATAAAAAACAAAGAATCACATAGAACAATGGAAAAAGCAAAACAGATTCCTTACCGTGCCATCGCCCTGGATTTGGATGGCACCCTGACCAACCACGAGAAGGTGGTCACCCCAAAAACTCGTGAAGCTCTCCTCAAGGCTGCCAGCGAGGGAGCCGTCATCATCCTTGCATCCGGTCGCCCTACATACGGCATCGAGCCGGTGGCAGAATGCCTGGAACTGCAGAAGCGAGGGGGCTATATCCTTTCCTATAATGGTGGAAATATCGTGAACGCCCAGACCGGCGAGAAACTCTTCACCCAGTTTCTGCCAGATGAGGTAATCCCTGTATTATATAAGTACGCGCGAGAGAAGAACCATGCCCTGCTGGGATACGCCGGCAATGAAATCATCACCGAGATGCCAGACGATCAGTATGTGAAGGAGGAGTCGCGCATCAACAAGATGAACATCCGCAAGGTAGCGAATCTGCTCGAAGCACTGGAGCCTCATCCTACCAAGCTCCTCATGACGGGCGACCCATCGGATATGCTCAAGGCTGAACAGGAACTGCTGGATATGGTGGGCGATAAGATGGACGTCTTCCGCTCAGCCCCATTCTTCCTCGAACTGGTGCCTAAGGGAATCGACAAGGCGCAGTCGCTGAGAAAACTCCTGGCGAAGATCAATCTCACCCCTGCCGATATGATAGCCTTCGGCGACGGCTACAACGACCTAAGCATGCTGAAACTTGCCGGCATGGGAGTCGCCATGGCGAATGCCGCCCCGGAAGTAAGAGCCGATGCCGACTACATCACCCTCTCGAATGAGGAAGATGGCGTAGCTGCGGCACTGGAGCACTTCGGCATGTAGCAGGCCATCGCCCCCACATACTTACTCCAACCACTAAGGAAACTTGAGGGGAATAACAAAAATTAAATTGAAATATTTTGTGTTTTCTTCCTTTTAGAGTACCTTTGCAGTCAAAAATCACTCAGGAACTATCATCCTGACAGATAACAGAATTAAAGCATATCAACGATTATGTTACAACTTGACGATTTCTACAAGGCCCGCTTCGTGCTGAGCCACGTGATTAGAAAAACTGAGCTGGTTCACACACCGAGAATCAACCCAGATAGTGATGTTTATCTGAAACCGGAATGCCTCCAGAAGACGGGGTCGTTCAAGATTCGAGGTGCATACTATAAGATTTCCCAACTCTCTCAGGAAGAGAAGGAGAAGGGTGTGATTGCCTGTTCGGCAGGCAACCACGCACAGGGTGTGGCTCTCGGCGCTACCGCCATGGGAGTGAAGAGCCTCATCTGTCTGCCCGAAGGTGCCCCTATCTCCAAGGTAGAGGCTACCAAGCGTCTGGGTGCAGAGGTCTGCCTGGTTCCAGGAGTCTATGATGACGCTTACCAGAAAGCGCTGCAGCTGAGGGATGAGCACGGCTATACCTTCGTGCATCCTTTCGATGACGAAAAGGTGATTGCCGGACAGGGAACCATCGGACTGGAAATCCTCGACCAACTGCCTGATGTGGAAGCTGTGGTAGTACCGGTAGGTGGCGGCGGACTGATTTCGGGAGTCGCTTTCGCCATCAAGTCGCTCAATCCTAACGTCAAGGTCTATGGAGTCCAGGCAGAGGGAGCAGC
>ERZ1035001.987-NODE-987-length-12217-cov-6.090939_pt1 | contig 12217 bp, 7 predicted proteins | sample MGYA00520685_ERZ1035001 | MGnify/ENA primary metagenome ERZ1035001 (study PRJEB33766, sample SAMN09781749) | gut metagenome | biome: gut microbiome | host: Homo sapiens | place: Madagascar | study: EMG produced TPA metagenomics assembly of the PRJNA485056 data set... | reverse complement strand
GCGTCGACCGGTTCCGCGGTTTGGTAAAACCGCGGAACAAAAAAGCGCCCCCTCCCGCGCACGGAACGGAAGGGGGCTAAAGGTAGGAGTCTACCGGTGGGTTTACCCCACCGGACAGACGATGACCAGGTGATCCTTTACAGGATCGTCAAGGTTTCCGTGGGGTACCCGTTGGGTACTTAGATCAACACGCAGGCGACGGTCAGGATGATGGCGCAGACGACGGAGAGAGCGACGATGAGCTTAAGGGCAAACTTGAGCCAGGTCGTCCACTCGATCTTGGCCAGGGCGAGACCGCCCATGATGGCGCCGGAGGTCGGGGTGAACAGGTTCACGACACCGATGGCGGCGGAGAAGATCATGACCATGACCTCAGGCGAGAAGCCGAGCTTAACAGCCAGCGGTCCCATGATGGGCATGGAGACGGTAGCCATACCAGAGGTCGAGGGGATCAGGAAGGACAGGCCGAAGTAGACCAGGAAGCTCATGGGAGCGAAGATCACGCCGGACAGGCCAGCCAGAGCATTGGCGGCAGCGTCGAGGACGTAGACGTCGAGGCCGGTGTTAGCCATGAGGACGGAGATACCACGAGCAAGGGCGATGACGAGAACAACGGACATCATGTCGGCAGCGCCGGTGATGAAGGTGTTGACGATCTGCTTCTCGGACAGGCCACCGATGATACCGATCAGGACGGCCATGAGGAAGAACCAGGTGGAAGCCTCGTCGAAGTACCACTGACCAATGGGCAGGCCGGTGATCAGGGCAGACCAGCCCTGGACGACGGTGTTACCGTCGGCGTCGTAGACAGCGCCGGCGTCGAAGAAGTTGGCGACGCCCTCGTTAAGGTCGGCCAGCGGAATGAAGCCGACGATCATGACGACGAAGGTGAAGGCGAAGGCGATCAGAACACCCTTCTGACGACCGGTGAGCTTGACCTCCTTGTGGACCTCGGAAGCAGCCTTGCCGTGAGCCTCTTCGGCGTCCTTAAGCTCCTGCATCGACAGGATGGTGGAGCCCTTGTCGGCCTTGACCTTCTTGGCGTAGCTCATCACGAAGACGATGGACATGGCGGTGGTAACAATCCACAGGACGGCACCGAGGCCGATGATGATGGACTGATTCACGGCAATGTCAACGCCGGTCAGAGCGTCGACGGCAGCGCCGACGGCGAACGGGTTAACCGTGGAGCCCAGGCAGCCGCAGCCAGCGCCGAGCAGGACGGTAGCGGCACCGACCATGGGGTCGAAGCCAGCGGCCATCATGGTAGCGGCGAGCAGGGCGTAGAAGGGAACAGTCTCCTCGCACATACCATAGGTGGTACCACCGAGGGAGAAGATGAGCATCAGCACGGGAATGAGCATAATCTCGTTGCCCTTAAGCTTCTGCACCAGAACGGCGATGCCGTTGTCCAGGGCGCCGGTCTCGGTCATCATGCCGAGGAAGCCGCCCAGGATCATAACGAAGAGGCAGACGGGCAGAGCGTCAGCGAAGCCCAGGATCGGGGCGGTGCAGAAATCGCTCAGACGGGCGGCAGTAACCGCGCCGCCGGACGTGCCGGAGACGATAACGGTAATTACTGCGACAATTGCCAGCAGAGCAAGAAGAATGGTGAACGATGAAGGCATACCGCGCTTTTTCTTAGCGGTCTCAGTCATAGTTCTCATCCCCCCTTCATAAATCATTTACTGATCTCGCCCGAAGCGGCTCTTCCGTGCCGTGCCTGCCGCTTGATGCGAGATTATTACCAGATAAAACCGCTCGGGGTGTGCAGCAATACACCCCGAGCGAGATGCTAGATGCTCTTACTTGAGCGTGGCGTACATGACAGCCTTGATGGTGTGCATGCGGTTCTCAGCCTCGTCGAAGACCTTGGAAGCGGGGCTCTCGAAGACCTCGTCGGTGACCTCCTGCTCGGTGATGCCGAACTGCTCGCACTTCTCGGCGCCAATGGTGGTGTTGGTGTCGTGGAAGCTGGGCAGGCAGTGCAGGAAGATGGCACCCGGGTTGGCCATAGCCATGACCTCGGAGGTGACACGATACGGGGTGAGCTGAGCGATGCGCTCGGCCCAGACCTCGTCAGGCTCGCCCATGGAGACCCACACGTCGGTGTAGATAACGTCGGCACCGGTGACGCCGTCCTTGACGTCGGTGGTCAGCTTGATGCTGCAGCCGTTGGCCTCGGCGATGGGCTTGCAGGCCTCGATGACGTCGTCAGCGGGCATGCACTCCTCGGGGCCGCAGGCCACGAAGTTCATGCCGAGCTTGGAGCAAACGACCATGAGAGAGCGAGCAACGTTGTTCTTGCAGTCACCCATGAAGACGAGGGTCTTGCCCTTGATGTCGTAATTGAAGTTCTCCTGGACGGTCAGGATGTCGGCGAGCATCTGGGTGGGGTGCCACTCGGTGGTCAGGCCATTCCATACGGGCACGCCAGACTTAGCAGCGAGCTCCTCGACGTCGTCCTGGGCAAAGCCACGGAACTCGATGCCGTCATACATGCGGCCGAGAACGCGGGCGGTGTCCTCGATGGACTCCTTCTTGCCCATCTGGGACGAACCGGGATCGAGGTAGGTGACGCCCATGCCAAGATCCATGCCGCCGACCTCGAAGGCGCAGCGGGTACGAGTGGAGGTCTTCTGGAAGAGCAGAACGATGTTCTTGCCCTCGAGATAACGGTGCGGAACGCCAGCGCGCTTCATGTCCTTGAAGTTCTTGGAGAGCTTGAGCAGGTACTCGATCTCCTCGGTGGTGAGGTCGAGGAGCTTGAGGAAGCTACGGCCGGAGAGGTTAACACCCATGGTTCAAATCCTTTCGAAAAAATGAATTACGTAAATAGTAGCGGTGCCCGTTTGACGGGCGAAACCGGTGCGGTTGTAGGGGGACCGCACCGGAAACGGAAAGACTTAGAGGTCCTCGCGCCAGAAGGGCATGCTCATGCAGCGCGGGCCGCCGCGGCCGCGGGAGAGCTCGGCGGAGGGCACGACGAGAAGGTCCAGGCCCTCCTTGTACAGCACGTCGTTGGTGACGGTGTTGCGCGCGTAGACGCAGATCTTGCCGGGCTCGACGCACAGGGTGTTGGAGCCGTCGTTCCACTGCTCGCGGGAGGCCGCGATCGGGTCGCCGCCGCCGCAGGGGATCAGCTTGACCTGGTCGACGCCGGTGGCGTCCTCCAGGACGTGCTCGAGGGTGTCCTCGATCAGGCGGATGTTCACGTCGCCCGGGTTCTTGCCGGCGGTCAGCTCGTAGACGCGCAGGGTGCCCATGATGGCGGGGTGGATCGTGAACTTATCGACGTCGATCTGGGTGAAGACCGTGTCGAGGTGCATGAAGGCGCGCGAGACGGGGATGTCGAAGGCCAGGATGCGCTCGACCTTGGAGTCGGAGTTCCAGAAGATGTTCTGGGCCATGACGTCGATAGCGGCGGCCTGGGTGCGCTGGGAGATGCCGACGGCGAGGGTCTTCTCGTTGATGTTCAGCACGTCGCCGCCCTCGGTGTGGAACTGGCAGTCGCGGCGGAAGTACAGGGAGACGTCCTTGTAGTCGGGGTGGTACTTGAAGACGTACTTGCCGTACAGGGTCTCGCGGTTGCGGGTGACCGAGTACATGCGGTTGAGGTTGACGCCCTCGCCGACGACCGCGAACGGGTCGCGGGTGAAGTAGAGGTTGGGCATCGGGTCGATGATCAGGTCGGACTCGGACTCGGAGTTGACCAGGGAGTCGAGGGTCGTGGACGCCGTGAGGGGCATGTCGATCTCGGCCTTGGTCATGCCGGCCATGGTCTTCTTGACGAACTCGAGGTTGTCCTCGATGGAGTCCAGCTTCTCGCGGACGATCTGCGGCATCTGCTGGCCGCGGATGCCTGCCTCGGCGATGTACTGGTCGGTGAACTCGGCGCGGGCGCCGGGGACCTGGTCGAACACCTCTGCGACGAGGTTCTCGAGGTAGAGGACCTCCACGCCCTGGTCCCTCAGGATCTGGGCGAAGGTGTCGTGCTCCTGCTGTGCGACCTCCAGGAACGGGACGTCGTCGAACAGGAGTCGCTCGAGCTCGTCGGGCGGCAGGTTGAGGAGCTCGTCGCCGGGACGGTGCAGGCAGACCTTCCTGAGCTTGCCGATCTCGGAAGGCACGTGCAGACCTTTCGTCATGGCCTCCTACCTTTCTTTCGGGCCCCTGTCAGGGCCGATTCGTTAGCGCCCCTCCGTGTGAGGCGTTATTGCTGACGACATATTTATATCCAAAATCAGTCCATACTTCCACCTCGCCCCCGAACGGTTTTATATGAGGGGTGAACGGCATACACATATACTTCACGCATGGCACACTTTGATTTAATAAAGTTTATTTACGTGCTAAAACGCGTTTTCAATCCAAATAGCAAATGGAACTTAACTTTATTAAACCACCCTCAAATTGCATATTTCTAATAAAGCTATGAATAGAATTAGCGATTCATGCCGCGTCTCAACCATTTTCATTTTTATTCAGAAAAAAGTTTGTCCTATTCATTTCTGGTAAACAAATTACCGTTTACCAGACGCTTGATACCGTTCACCGGAAGCTCAGTATAAGGCCCAGCGGATACCGGCTCGCTTTACGGCCCCATTTGTAACAACTTGACTTCTCGGTATAGAAAAACGAACCCGCTTCCCCTAGGGAAACGGGTCCGTTTTCGATTATCTTCGGCCAATTTGGATAAGGCCCTCGAAGATCGTCGGAATCCTAGCGATCGAACTCCGCCAGTGCCTCGCCCAAAAGCCTCAGGCCCTCGCGAAGAACGTCTTCGCTCGCGCAGTAGCCCAGGCGTGCGCCGCAGGGAAGCTCAAAGCGGCTACCGGGGACCAGCAGCACTCCCCTCTCGGCCAACAGGCGCTTACAGAATTCCTCGTCATCCTCGGGAATATCCAGCTGGATAAACGAGGTGGATATTCCCTGCGGGGCCGTCCAGGAAACGCGATGCTGCGTATCGATCCAAGCCTGCGCGATATCGCGGTTGCCAAACACGATCTTGCGATTGCGCTCGAGAATCTTATCCTTGTGCTCAAGCACACAGGTCGCCAGGGCATCGTTGAACACGCCGCCGCAGATCATGGTGTAATCGCGATAAGTGCGGATACGGTTGGATACCTCTTCATCTGCCACGACCCAGCCCACGCGGGCCGCAGGCGTCGAATAGGTCTTGGACACCGAGTTGGTGACGATGGCCTTCTCGTACACGTCGACCATCGACATAAAGGAGTCAGTGTTTTCGAGCGGCAGATACACCTCATCGCACAACACGTAGGCGCCCACCAAACGGGCGATCTCGGCAATCTGGCCGAGCATATCGGCATCGAGCACCGTACCGATGGGGTTCGATGCGTTGTTGATGCAGATGAGCTTGGTGTTGGGGCGCACCAAGCGCTTGAGCTGCTCGATATCGGGCTTCCAGCCGAGTTCCTCGCGAAGCTCCCAATACTCGACCTCGGCGCCCAGCGTGCGCGGGATCTCGTAGAGCGGCGCGTATGCGGGCCACTCGGCGATAACATGGTCGCCGGGCTCGACCACAGCCATGATGGCGTTGAGGTTAGCGCCCGTGCAGCCGTTGGTCTGCAGGATATGGTCGGGATTGACCTCACGACGATAGAGCTTGGCGACCTCGGCCTTAAACTCCGGCGAACCCTCGATCCAGCCGTAGTTCATCTTCTCGCGGTCCAGGCGCTCGTAGAACGTGGCGCCGTCCTGCTCATCGAGCGCGCGCAGCTCGCCCATGGTGAGCGACGAGATCGTCGACTGGGCGATGTCCCACGTGGCGCTCTTCTCCCAAACGTTGAGCCATTCCTCAACGCCAATCGTCTTAATGTCCATGGCAAGCTCCTTACAAAAGCAGTCATCCAACCGTGTTGACGTTCCTCATACAAGATTGGGGCGGCGCGAAAACCCGCACCGCCCCAATGGGAGACATCTAACGTCAGCTAGATGTATGTATTAAGACCTATACGGGTCCTAGAAGACCTTAGAGGTCCTCGCGCCAGAAGGGCATGCTCATGCAGCGCGGGCCGCCGCGGCCGCGGGAGAGCTCGGCGGAGGGCACGACGAGAAGGTCCAGGCCCTCCTTGTACAGCACGTCGTTGGTGACGGTGTTGCGCGCGTAGACGCAGATCTTGCCGGGCTCGACGCACAGGGTGTTGGAGCCGTCGTTCCACTGCTCGCGGGAGGCCGCGATCGGGTCGCCGCCGCCGCAGGGGATCAGCTTGACCTGGTCGACGCCGGTGGCGTCCTCCAGGACGTGCTCGAGGGTGTCCTCGATCAGGCGGATGTTCACGTCGCCCGGGTTCTTGCCGGCGGTCAGCTCGTAGACGCGCAGGGTGCCCATGATGGCGGGGTGGATCGTGAACTTATCGACGTCGATCTGGGTGAAGACCGTGTCGAGGTGCATGAAGGCGCGCGAGACGGGGATGTCGAAGGCCAGGATGCGCTCGACCTTGGAGTCGGAGTTCCAGAAGATGTTCTGGGCCATGACGTCGATAGCGGCGGCCTGGGTGCGCTGGGAGATGCCGACGGCGAGGGTCTTCTCGTTGATGTTCAGCACGTCGCCGCCCTCGGTGTGGAACTGGCAGTCGCGGCGGAAGTACAGGGAGACGTCCTTGTAGTCGGGGTGGTACTTGAAGACGTACTTGCCGTACAGGGTCTCGCGGTTGCGGGTGACCGAGTACATGCGGTTGAGGTTGACGCCCTCGCCGACGACCGCGAACGGGTCGCGGGTGAAGTAGAGGTTGGGCATCGGGTCGATGATCAGGTCGGACTCGGACTCGGAGTTGACCAGGGAGTCGAGGGTCGTGGACGCCGTGAGGGGCATGTCGATCTCGGCCTTGGTCATGCCGGCCATGGTCTTCTTGACGAACTCGAGGTTGTCCTCGATGGAGTCCAGCTTCTCGCGGACGATCTGCGGCATCTGCTGGCCGCGGATGCCTGCCTCGGCGATGTACTGGTCGGTGAACTCGGCGCGGGCGCCGGGGACCTGGTCGAACACCTCTGCGACGAGGTTCTCGAGGTAGAGGACCTCCACGCCCTGGTCCCTCAGGATCTGGGCGAAGGTGTCGTGCTCCTGCTGTGCGACCTCCAGGAACGGGACGTCGTCGAACAGGAGTCGCTCGAGCTCGTCGGGCGGCAGGTTGAGGAGCTCGTCGCCGGGACGGTGCAGGCAGACCTTCCTGAGCTTGCCGATCTCGGAAGGCACGTGCAGACCTTTCGTCATGGCCTCCTACCTTTCTTTCGGGCCTTACTGGCCGAATGTATCAGCGCCCCTCCATATGAGACGCTGCTTGCTGACAGCTCTAGTTATATCCAAAAATCACCCGCAATTCCACCTCGCCCCCGAACGGTCAACAAAGTGCGATGAACGGTATATCGCATGTGATTCCCCCATGATGCACTTCGGTTCTCTAAAGCAAGTTTTCAAAGGTAATCGTTCTTTTTTCTAAGGAATTAAGCCAGTTTGCACAAATATTTTCATGTTCAGGAATTGCATAGCTAAAACTGTTTTCTGCATATATATGTCATTTGTCCATGATTCGATTTGGAATCAATTATATTCAGCTCGCAATCATTCTTATTCATATATCCTCACCAGTTGAGTATGGATATAGATTGTTTTCAAAGCGATTCGGGTAGTTTGTTGCATGCCTTGGCAGCGTAAGAAGTAGGTAAAGATACCGTTCACGCGATACGTCCGTGCCATAGGTCGACTAAATTGAGACAATAGTGAATAGTGTTAGGCAACCGTCCCCTGCGGGGACTGAACGGACAGATGCATATGCCGAGCAAAATCGAAAAAAAGCAAGCCGCCGCAAAGCTGCGCAAACCGCCGCGCGACTTCTCGTACACGCAGAACCGAGAGCTCAGCTGGCTGCGCTTTGACAACCGTGTGCTTGACGAAGCCTTCGACGAGACCGTCCCGCTGTTCGAGCGTCTAAAGTTCGTGTCGATTTTCGAGTCTAACCTCGACGAGTTTCTCATGGTGCGCGTGGGCGGTCTGTCCGATCTGGCAGAGCTCAAAAAACAGCCTGTCGACAACAAGAGCAATATGACCGCCTCCGAACAGGTCGATGCTGTCATGACCGAAATGCCCGGGCTCCTTACCCGATGGGAGTCCATCTTTAAGAGCATCGAGGGCAAACTCGACGCCCTGGGCGTTCACCGCGCCCGCATCGATTCGCTTACGCCCGAGGAGCGCACCTTTGTAACCCGTTACTTCCAGGCCTACGTGTCGCCGGTCATCTCACCGCTGGTGATTGACCCGCGCCACCCCTTCCCCAACCTGCGCAACGGCGCACTCTACCTGGCCTGCGGCCTGGACGGCGTCACCGACGAGGAGAGCCTGCTGGGCCTAATCGAGATTCCCGCCTCGATGAACCGCGTGGTCGAGATCCCCTCGCCCGCCGGCACCTACTCCTACATTCTGCTCGAGGACGTCATCCTCGCCTGCCTGGACAGCTGCTTTGGCTCCTATAAGCCGCTCGACCGCGCGCTCATCCGCGTCACCCGCAACGCCGACATCGATCCGGACGGCGAGGGCGTCGAGGAGGAAGAGGACTACCGCCAGCACATGAAGCGCATCCTCAAGAAGCGCCTGCGTCTGCAGCCGGTAGTGCTCGCGGTCTCGGGGTCGCTCGAGAAGGCGACGCTCAAGACCATCCGCAAGGCGCTCGAGCTTTCGCGCCGCTCTGTCTTTACCTGCGATATCCCGCTCGACCTGGGCTACGTCTTTGGCATTGAGAGTAAGATTCCCGAGCACCTGCGCAACGAGCTGCTCTTTACGCCGTTTAAGCCGCAGTCCAACCCCAACATCGACATGACCCGCTCCATCCGCGAGCAGGTGCTGCAGCACGACAAGCTGCTCTTTTATCCCTATGAGGCCATGAACCCGTTCTTGGACCTGGTGCACGAGGCCGCCTACGACCCCGAGTGCATCTCGCTTCGCATCACGCTCTACCGCGTGGCCAAGCAGAGCCGCCTGTGCGAGTCGCTGATCGATGCCGCCGAGAACGGCAAAGAGGTCACGGTGCTCATGGAGCTCCGCGCGCGCTTTGACGAGCAGAACAACATCGAGTGGGCCGAGCGCCTGGAAGAGGCCGGCTGCACCGTCATCTACGGCTCCGAGGGCTTTAAGTGCCACTCCAAGATCTGCCAGCTCACCTATCGCGAGGGCATGGCGCTAACGCGCCTAACGCTGCTGGGCACCGGCAACTTTAACGAGAAGACGGCCAAACTCTACAGCGACTTTATGCTCATGACCGCCCACCCCGGTATCGGCGAGGACGCCAACCTGTTCTTCCGCAACCTGTCGCTGGGCAATCTGCGCGGCGATTACCGCTTCCTGGGCGTGGCGCCGGTCGGTCTCAAGCCGCTCATCATGCGCGGCCTGGACCGCGAGATCCAGCGCGCCCTCGCTGGCGAGCCCGCCCGCGTGTTCTTTAAGCTCAACTCGCTCACCGACCGCGAGGTCATCGACAAGATCGCCGAGGCATCGTGCGCAGGAGTCCGCGTGGACATGATCATCCGCGGCATCTCGTGCCTCAAGCCGGGAGTTCCTGGCAAGACCGAGAACGTGCATGTCCGTTCTATCGTCGGACGCTTTTTGGAGCATGCCCGTGTTTACGCTTTTGGCGTGGACTCGGACATGATTTACCTGAGCTCGGCCGACATGATGACGCGCAACACCGAGCACCGCGTGGAGATCGCCTTCCCCGTGCTCGACCCCACCTGCCGCGCCCTGGTGCACGAGTACATGGGTATGCAGCTGCGCGACAACGTGAAAGCCCGCAGCCTGACAAGTGACGGCACCTGGGTTCCCGTGGAGCGTACAGGGGGTGAGAAACCCTTCAACTCGCAGGAAGCCCTGCTGGAGCGTGCCTACCGCAACGCCGAGGCCGCCGCGCAGCAGCGCGCACAGGAGAAGGAATGTGTGGCCGAGAAGGCTATTCAGGCTGGGCACGAAGCAATTATCGAGCCTGCTTCCGAGCCGGAAGCTGCCGTCGCCTCCCCCGCGGCAGAGCCCGAGCCCGTTGCTGAGCCGCAGACTACGGTGGAAGCTGCGCCGGAGCCCGAACCCGCACCTGCCCCCGAGCCGCAGCCAGCAGCGCCCGAGGTCCAGAAGGTCCAGGCGACCGTCATTGAGCCCGAGCCCGCACCTCAGCCCGAGCCGAAGGCGGCTAATCCCGCGTCCGAGACGAGTGCCCGTCGAGAGAAGCCCGCTGACAAGACCAAGGCCATTGAGCGCCATCGTCCCGGTCGCGTGCGCATGGGTCTGGGCCTGATCGGTCTAGGCCTTAAGACGCTCATTACCGGCAAGACCAAATAGACGTTTGTAGAAGCGCCCCGCATTTGAGGAAAGCCTCGGATTCGGGGCGCTTTTCCCTGCTACCATGGTGCGGACAACTACGCGAATGACAGGCAGGAATATGAAGCTCACCATAGAATCGATGACGTACGGCGCCGACGGGCTGGCGCACGCCGACAACGGCAAGGCCGTCTTTGTCCAGGGCGCCGTGGCAGGCGACACCGTCGAGGCAGAGATCGTGCAGGACGGCAAGTCGTTTATGCGCGCCCGCACCACCGAGATTCTGGAGCCGAGCCCCGATCGCATCCAGCCTCCCTGCCCCTTCGTGGGTATTTGCGGTGGCTGCTCGTGGGGCAATCTCTCGCGCACCGCGCAGCTCGCCGCCAAGGAGCAAAACCTGCGCTCCACGCTCGAGCGCATCGGCAAGTTCGCTCCTGAGCAGGTCGATGAGTTGGTACAGCCCATCCGCCACACCAAGGACGACTGGGGCTACCGCAATAAAATCGAGCTGGAGCCGACCGTCGTCAACGGTCGCGTGCGCCTTGGCATGCACGGTGTCGACCCCAGCAAAATCGTGACCGTCGATGCGTGCCCGCTGTTCGATAAGCGTTTTCCCAAGGCGCTCAAATCGGTCGTCGGCGCGCTCAACTATCTGAGCGGTAGCCACGACCTGGGCCTCGAGCGCGTGGGCATTCGCGCATCGCGCCGCACCAAAGCGCTCGAGGTCGCACTCTGGACGCCCACAGGCTCTTTTCCGCGCTCGCAGGTCTCCCGCGTGCTGGCGGACGCCGCTCATCCCACGAGCATCGTGCGTGTGATGAGCAAGGGCGAAAAGAAGGCCCGCCGTGTCTCCAAAGTCGAGATGCTCGCCGGCGAGGGCTCGTGGACCGAGAATATCGCCGAAGGCCAGATGCGCTTATCTGCCCCGTCGTTTTTCCAGGTCAATACCAAGGGCGCCGAGATTTTGATTGAGCTCGTTATGGACGCCCTCGACCCGCAGGAAGACGAGCTGGCCGTGGACCTGTACTGCGGCGCCGGCACCTTTACCCTGCCGCTCGCCCGCCGCTGCGATTTTGTCGCCGCCGTCGAGGCCTACGGCCCGGCCGTGCGCGACCTGCGCCGTAACCTGGAGATCAACAAGCTTGATAACGTCGACGTCATTGGCGGAGACGCGGTGCGCGAGTTCCCCGACCAGGACGCCGATGTCCTGGTGGTCGACCCACCGCGTGCGGGCCTGGCCCCCGAGGCGATCGACCTTATCGCCAGCACAAGTGCCCGCGACGTGGCTTACGTGAGCTGCGATCCGGCCACCCTGGCGCGTGACCTCAAGCGCTTCGTCGAGGAGGGCACCTTCTCCCCCGTCAAGATCACGCCGGTCGACCTATTCCCGCAAACCTTCCACTGCGAAACCGTCGTCCACCTCAGGCGCAACTAAACTAATCTGTTTTAGGGGCCGGGGGTTCAGCAATCATCGAGTGGTGAATGATTGCTGAACCCCCGGCCTATTTCATTACTGGTGGTTGACGGGGGCTCCGCAGTTTTGGCAGAAGGATGCATTTGCTTCCAACATTGATCCGCACTGAGCGCAAAAATGAGCGAGCTCAACTGGCTGAGCATCATCGACCATGGTTGACACCTGCTGCGCCGGCGGGACCTGCTGCACGGGAGGCATTTGCTGGTACGAATTGGACTGCGGAGGCTGAGGCTTATTCGACGATTCCTTGTTCAAGATAACAGCAAAGGCGACAGCCGCGACACCACCAAATACAACGAGCAAAACGAGAAGATCGAATACACTAATCATTGCACATCAGCTCCTCATGTAGCGAAAGATGACGGATGCCGAGATTTTATCGCCGCGCCGCAAGCCCCTCCTAGTGCGCAATACCCATCCAC
>ERZ1035001.985-NODE-985-length-12224-cov-19.703920_pt1 | contig 12224 bp, 6 predicted proteins | sample MGYA00520685_ERZ1035001 | MGnify/ENA primary metagenome ERZ1035001 (study PRJEB33766, sample SAMN09781749) | gut metagenome | biome: gut microbiome | host: Homo sapiens | place: Madagascar | study: EMG produced TPA metagenomics assembly of the PRJNA485056 data set... | reverse complement strand
CTGCACAGATTGGCAGACGCAGCATTGCGGGAAAACCGCGGGCCGGGCATGCCCGGCCCCTACAATCTGACAAGGAGGTGCAGTCAACCCATGATCCCCCAGGAATACATACAGGAAGTCGTGCGGCGCAATGATATTGAAGAGATCATCGGCCAGTATGTGCAGCTGCGCCGCCGCGGGCGCACCGCCACCGGACTGTGCCCCTTCCATAACGAAAAAACGCCGTCCTTCGTCGTTTACCCGGACACCCAGAGCTTTTACTGCTTCGGCTGCGGCGCAGCGGGCGACGTCATCAGCTTTGTGCGCAAGTACAATAACCTCGGCTATGTCGAGGCCGTCAAACAGCTGGCCTCCCGCGCCGGAATGCCCCTGCCCGAGGAGGACGACCGCGAATCCCGCGCCCGCCAGCGTCTGCTGGAAATCAACCGCTGCGCCGCGCGGTATTTCTACGAGAACCTCAACGCCAAAACGCCGGAGGCCGCCATGGCCCGCCGCTACTGGAAAGAGAAGCGCGGCCTGTCCGACGCGGCCATCCGCCGCTTCGGCCTGGGCTATGCGCCCGATGATTTCGTCGGCCTGCTGCACTATTTAAAGCACCTTGGCTTCTCGGAAAGCGAACTCGAAACTTCCGGCCTTGTCAAGCGCAGCGCCAAGGGCAATCTCTACGATATCTTCCGCCACCGCGTCATGGTACCCATCATCGATGTGCGCGGGGCTATCATCGCCTTTGGCGGCCGCGTGCTGGATGATTCTAAGCCCAAGTACATCAACAGCCCGGAGACGATGGTTTACCACAAATCCCGCACGCTGTTTGCGCTGAACGTCGCAAAAAAATCCAAGTCCAAGCGCTACATCCTCTGCGAAGGCTACATGGACGTTATCTCAATGCACGAGGCCGGGTTCGACACGGCGGTCTGTGCCTGCGGAACGGCCCTGACAGCCGAGCAGGCCAAGCTGCTGAGCGAATACGCCGACGAGGTCGTATTGAGTTACGACTCCGACGAGGCGGGCCAGAAAGCCACCGAGCGCAGCCTGGGCATCATGGCCAATACGCCGATGAAAGTCAGCGTGTTAAGCTACCAGGGCGCGAAGGACCCCGACGAGTTCATCAAAAAATATGGCCGTGAGCGGTTTGAAATGCTCTTGAACGGCACGGCCAATCCCACCGAGTTCCAGCTGAAAAAGGCAAAATCCAAGTACGACCTGCGCAGCGACGATGGGCGGTTGAGCTACATCCGCGAGGCTATCGACATCCTGACCGAACGCGGCGTCAGCCCCACGGCACGGGATGTCTACGCCGGGCGGCTGGCCGACGAGACCGGCGTCTCCAAACAGGCCATCGTATCCCAGATGCAGGGCGCGGTGCGCACCGCCGAGCGCCGCAATTACCGCAAGGAACAGCGCGATTTATCCAAAGAGGGCATTGCCGCTGATATCCGTGTGCCCTATACCAGCGGCGGCGAGTCTGCCCTGGGCGCGGCCAGTGCGGCCCGGCAGCTGGCCGCGGCCCTGCTGCAAAAGCCGGAGGAAGTGCCCTACGTGCGCAGCCGCCTGGATATGGAGATGGTGCTTGACCCTGAAATGAAAACGGTGCTGAACGCCATCTTCCGCTGTGCGGACGAGCAGCTGCCGCTGAACCTGACGACCTTGCAGCAGATGCTGGACGACAAAGCCTTCGGGCAGATTGCCCTGGCTCAGGCGCAGAACCACGGTACGCCCCTGCAAAGACAGGATATTGATATGTACCTGGACCGTATGCAGACCGCCAAGCCCGCCAGCGAAAAGGTCAAGCAGATGGATGCTGACCAGTTCGCAAACTTCTTTGCCGATATCGGCAAGCGCAAGGGTGCCCACCAGCCGACGCCCGATGAATAACGCCATCCCACATCGTTGTTGAACAATATAAAACCAAAAGGAGAACCTACTTATGGCAGAAAAGAAAGACCCCATCCGCAATCTGATCGACAGCGGCCGCCGTGCAGGCAAGCTGACCAGCACCGAAATCAGCGACGCTATGGAAGAAGCCGGCAACGTCCTGGAAGTCGAAGCGATGGAAAAGCTCTATGAGGAGCTGGAAAGCAACGGCATTGAGGTCATCGACGACACCCCCGTCGAGGTGGACGACACCGTTGCCGCCCCGGATGACGGCGCCGACGATTACGAGGACGGCCTGACCGCCGACGGCATCACCATCGACGACCCCGTCAAAGTTTACTTAAAGGAGATCGGCCGCGTGCCGCTGCTGACCCCCGAGGAAGAAACCGAGTTGGCGCTGAAGATTCAGGCCGGCGGCCCCGAGGGCGAGAAGGCCAAGCAGCGTTTGAGCGAGGCCAACCTGCGTCTGGTCGTTTCCATCGCCAAGCGCTATGTCGGCCGCGGCATGCAGTTCCTGGATCTCATCCAGGAGGGCAACCTGGGTCTGATCAAGGCTGTGGAAAAGTTTGACCACACCAAGGGCTTCAAGTTCTCTACCTATGCAACGTGGTGGATCCGCCAGGCCATCACCCGTGCCATCGCTGACCAGGCCCGCACCATCCGCATCCCGGTCCACATGGTCGAAACTATCAACAAGGTCAAGAAGGTGTCCAGCCAGCTGCTGCACGAGTGCGGCCACGACCCCAGCGCCGAGGAAATTGCCGAGCGCCTGGATATGCCGGTCGATAAGGTCCGCGAGATCATGCGCGTAGCCCAGGAGCCGGTCAGCCTGGAAACCCCCATCGGCGAGGAGGAGGACAGCCACCTGGGTGACTTCATCCCCGACGACGACGCCCCGGTCCCCGCCGAGGCCGCCAGCCAGACCCTGCTGAAAGAGCAGTTGGCCGATGTGCTCAAGACCCTGACCCCGCGTGAGGAAAAGGTCCTGCGCCTGCGCTTCGGCCTGGAGGATGGCCGCCCCCGCACACTGGAAGAGGTCGGCAAGGAGTTCAACGTCACCCGTGAGCGTATCCGCCAGATCGAGGCCAAGGCCCTGCGCAAGCTGCGCCACCCCAGCCGCAGCAAAAAACTGCGTGACTTCCTGGATTAAGCCCCCAATTGCGGTATTTGGGCCTGAATGTGGCCATTCATACATCAAAAACGACGTTTCATCCGAAAAGGGTGGCAAACTCCACCCTGATGATGTAGAATCATGACAGAAAGTTCTTCAAGGAAAGGCTGCAGGCAGCACCCCCAACAAGGCGCTGCCCGCTGAAAATCAAGGAGGAAAATAGTATGATTTGTGTACATTGCGGACGCGATATCCCCAACGGAACGAAGTTCTGCCCCTTCTGCGGCCAGCCGGTCGCCGCTGACCAGCCCGCCGGTCAGCCTGCGTTCAACATCCAGCCCGGCGCAAGCGTGCAGCCGCCGCAGCAGCCCCCGGTCATGGGCGCACAGCAGCCCATGGGCGGCCAGCCCGCAGCGGCCACCGCAACGGTGACGCCCAAAGCACCCATCGACCCCAAGAAGCTGGCTGTGCCGGTCGCTGTGGCGGCTGTCGTGGTTGTGGGCGGTGTGCTGATTGCCACCCATAAGCCCACCGTCAACCTGAACAAGTACATCACCCTGTCTGCCGAGGGCTACAACTCCATCGGCACGCTGGATGTCGAGTTCGACACCGACAAGCTGGAAAAGGATTACGGCAAAAAGATTGCCAAGAACTTCCAGAAGGCGATGAAGAACCACGAGGAGGACACCTACGGCCTCAGCAACCTGGCCGGTTCCCTGTATGAGGGCAGCGAGACGAGCCTGTTTGTGACCTACTGCGCTGACGGCAGCGCCGACAAGACCCGCAACCTGAGCAACGGCGATGTTGTCACCTACACTTGGGACGGTGTCAACGAGCAGACCAAGAAGGAAGCCGAGGAAATGTTCGGCGTCAAGATCAAGTGCAGCGACGTGACCTACAAGGTCTCCGGCCTGACTGCTGTGAATACCTTTGATGCTTTCGACGGCGTAGAGGTCGAGTTCAACGGCATCTCCCCGGACGGCAGCGCCACGGTCAACACCCTGCCCACCGCCGAGGCCGCCAAGGGCTTGTACTACACGCTGGACGAGCAGTATAACCTCGCCAACGGCGACACCGTCACCGTGACCGTACACAGCAACCGCGATGATTTCAGCGACTGCATCGAGAAGTACGGCGCTATCCCCGCCGCCACTGAAAAGACCTACACGGTGGAAGGACTGAAGGAATACATCACGAGCACGGACGGACTGACCGACTCCGTGTTGGTTAGCTTGCAGAACCAGGCAGAAGATGTTCTGAAAGCCTATGCTGCAAATAGCTTTGGTGATGGTGAAACCTTCAAGGGCATGAGCTACCTGGGTAACTATATCCTGACGAAGAAGAACCGTGATAGCTGGGGCGACGAAAACATGATTATCCTTGCTTATCAGGTGACAGTCCACGATAATTATACGAGCGACAACACCGGTGCCAGCTATGACGGCGATAATTCTTACTACTGGTATATTAGCTTTAAGAATGTTAGCAAAAATGCTGACGGCAGTATCGCAACTGGTCTGGATGATTATAATACGCCCAGCGACCAAATTGTGATTGATTCTGGTGCGCAGATGTATAAGTTTAGCGACAGCACATGGAGCTGGTACTACCACGGCTATAACACGCTGGACGACCTGTACAGCGTCGCCGTTACCCAGAATGTTGAGGACTACAACCATCAGGACAATGTCGGCTGATAACGGCCTGACACCAATCTGAAACCAACAGCCCCGCCTGCCCGGCGGGGCTGTTTTGCTGCCATGGGGTTGCATTTTGTGCTTGTATGTGATACACTTGCTCACGTGCAAAAAAACTATAATGCGGAGGGAAATAGGAAAAATCATGAAAGAAAAAAACAGAAGCAGCTTCTCCGGTAAACTCGGCTTTGTGCTGTCGGCGGCCGGGGCATCGGTGGGACTGGGCAATATCTGGCGGTTCCCGTACCTGGCGGCTAAATACGGCGGCGGTATTTTCCTGCTGATTTATATTGTGCTGGCGCTCACCTTCGGCTACACGATGATTATGGCTGAGACCGCCCTGGGCCGCATGACCCACAAAAGCCCGGTCAGCGCCTACGGCAGCTTTGCCAAGCCGGGCAAGAAAAACGGCTTTCTCGGCTTTGGCGGCTGGATCAACGCCATTATCCCGGTCTTGATCGTGCCGTACTACTCGGTCATCGGCGGCTGGGTCATCAAGTATCTGTTTGAGTATCTGCGCGGCAACGCCCAGGGCCTTGCACAGGGTGACTATTTCAGCGCCTTCATTGCGGACGGAGCCTCGGCGGAGATTTGCTTTCTGCTGTTTGCACTCTTCACGCTGGGCATCATCTTTGCAGGCGTACGCAACGGCGTCGAGCGCGTCTCCAGGATCATGATGCCGGTGCTGGTGGTGCTGTCGGTCATTATCGCGGTCTACTCGATCACACGGCCCGGCGCGCTGGCGGGCGTGGCCTACTTCCTGGTGCCCAACCCGGACAACTTCTCCTGGATGACCGTGGTCACGGCCATGGGCCAGATGTTCTACTCGCTGTCCATCGCCATGGGCATTTTGGTCACGTTCGGTTCTTACATGAAAAAGGACGTCTCGATCGAGGAATCCACCGAACACGTCGAGATTTTTGACACGATCATCGCCATCATGGCGGGCCTTATGATCATCCCGGCGGTGTTTGCTTTCTCCGGCGGCGACCCGGACACCTTACAGGCAGGCCCGGCGTTAATGTTCATTACCATCCCCAAGGTGTTTGCCAGCATGGGGCTGGGCACGGTCGTCGGTGTGCTGTTCTTCCTGCTCGTACTGTTCGCGGCGGTCACAAGCTCGATTGCCCTGACCGAGAGCGCTGTCTCGACCTTTGAAGATGAACTGGGCTGGGGCCGCAAAAAATCCACGGTGCTTGTCGGCGTCATCATGGTGGCGCTGGGTACGCTGTCCAGCCTGGGCTATGGCCCACTGGCGGGCGTGACCATCATCGGAATGCAGTTCCTTGACTTCTTCGACTTCCTGACCAACTCGGTCATGATGCCGATTGCGGCCATTGCTACCTGCCTGCTTGTCTCTCGCGTCATTGGCGTGGAGAAAATCGAGCAGGAGGTCGAGATGGACGGTCAGCCCTTCCGCCGCAAGAGGATTTTTGCCTTCATGATCCGCTGGCTCTGCCCAATTTTTGCCGCCATCATCCTGGCCAGCTCGGTAGCCAACGCGTTTGGAATCATTAAGATGTGACAACAAAAAAGCCTTCCCCCACAGGGGAAGGCTTTTCTTGTTGTAGGGGTCGGCGTCCTCGGCGCCCCGGGAACGTTTCCGCAGCCGCTTACTTTTGTGCCGGGCTGTACCGCAAAACTTTCTCCGAAAAATTTTTGCTGAAAAACTGCACGAACGGTCCCAGCCCAAACGCACAGATCAGTGTGCCCAGACCAATTAGACCGCCCGACACAAATGTGATGACCGCGCACAGCGCGTCGGTGAAAACACGGCAGCCGAAGTAGGGGACAGGGAGGCGGTCAGCCATCATCAGCGAGAGCGCGTCATAGGGCGCAACGCCTAAATCGGCCGTCTGGTACAGCGAACACCCAAACGCCACCACCAGCACACCCACGGCCACCCAGACCAGCTGTACAGGGAGTGTGTCCGCCGTGCCAAACACCCGGACAAGCGCGTCGTTCGTGAACGTCACAATAAACCCGATGCAAAAGCTGTTGATGATGGTGCCCAGCCCGATGTACCGCCGCCCCCAAATCAGCTGCGGTATAAACAGGAACAGGTTCATGAACACATTCTCGATGCTGAACGGCAGACCGACCAACTCCGCCAGCCGCAGGTTCAGTGCACTGATGGAGTCGTTCCCCAGGTGCGAAAACTTGAACACCGCAATGCCGATGCCGATAATGACCACGCCTGCAAGCATACCCAGGATGCGGCGCAGGCTGATTTTCTGACCGAGAATATTCATGTGCAAAACTTCCTTTTCTGTATCGTCCGACTTGAAGCCTCTCCGCAAGGGGAGCCTTATGGAGTTATTTATAATAACTATCCTGTAAAACGCACCCTTTTGTCAAGGGTAAACCTGTTTAAAATATCACACCTAACCTTGTGAAAACTGCCGAAACGGGCAGGTATAACCGCTGCGCCGGATTTGTCAAGTGTGGGGAAACGGTGCAAAATCAGCAAATTGCTGAAATTTTGTTACACTGGCCCGGGCGTTCGACACAAAGAAAAAACTTCATAAAAAAGCCGAAAAAACCTTGACAGCAAGCCTTTTACCCTGTATACTAATACAGTATCACAAAAATGGAATAGAGCGCCCTAAAGGGATTTTGCGAAATCTGCAAAATCGAAAAGTTTGTGAAAAACGACGAATATGCCGCATTTTCACAGTATGCTTTCGGGTCGCTTTCGCCAACTTTGTCAATCTATGGAATAGGAGTGGTCGCGTTTTATGGTAAAGGTCAAGCCCGTACAAAACGGCAGAACGACCCGCATGAGCTTTTCCCGCATCAACGAAGTGATTGGTATGCCCAATCTGATCGAGATCCAGAAAAACTCTTACAACTGGTTCCTGGAGGAAGGCCTGCACGAGGTTTTCCACGACATTGCCGCGATCGAGGACTACACCGGCAACCTGGTGCTGGAGTTCGTTGATTATCGGCTGGACAAGAACCCCAAATATTCTATTAAAGAATGTAAAGAGCGGGATGCCACGTATGCGGCACCCCTGTACGTCACTGCCCGTTTGTTCAACAAGCAGACCGGTGAGGTGAAGGAGCAGGAGATTTTCATGGGCGACTTCCCGCTCATGACCGATGCCGGCACCTTTATTTCCAACGGTGCAGAGCGTGCGATCGTCTCTCAGCTGGTCCGTTCTCCCGGTGTTTTCTATGGCTCCAGCAAGGACCGTACCGGCAAGGACCTGTTTACCGCCACCATGAACCCCAACCGCGGCGCATGGCTGGAGTATGAGACGGATTCCTCCGATGTGTACTATGTCCGCATCGATAAGAACCGCAAGCTGCCGGTCACCACGCTGCTGCGTGCCCTGGGCCTGTCCACCGACGAGCAGATCAAGCAGTTCTTCGGCGACTCTGAGCCGAAGATCAACGCCTCTCTCGAGAAGGACATCACCCACAACACCGAGGAAGGCCTGCTGGAGGTTTACCGCAAGCTGCGCCCCGGCGAGCCCCCGACGGTCGAGAACTCCCGCGCCCATCTGAACAACCTGTTCTTCGACCCGCGCCGCTACGACCTGGCTCGTTTCGGCCGCTACAAGATGAACAACAAGCTCAGCCTGACCCGCCGCATTGCCGGCTACAAGGCTGCTGAGGATATCATCGCCCCCCTGACCGGCGAGCTGCTGGCCGCCAAGGGCGAGAAGATCAACATGGCCAAGGCTGAGGAAATCGACAACGCCGGTGTCACCCGCGTCGTCATCCTGGTCGAGAAAAAGGGCGAGGAGCCGCGTCCGTTCATCGTTATTTCCAACGGCTGCGTCAACGCCCAGAATTTCTTCAGCTTTGACGTTGAGGCCGAGGCCGGTGTCAACGAGCGTGCCAACTTCGCCGAGATCCGCAAGATCCTCGACACCACCTCCGACGTGGAAGAGCAGAAGGAGCTGCTGCGCCAGAACCACGATGTTCTGATCAGCCGCACCGTCACCGTCGATGACATCTTCGCTTCCGTCAACTACCTGCTGGGCCTGGATCACGGCATCGGCACCACCGATGAGATCGACCACCTGGGCAACCGCCGCGTCCGCAGCGTCGGTGAGCTGCTGCAGAACCAGTTCCGCATCGGCTTCTCCCGCATGGAGCGCGTCATCCGTGAGCGCATGACCCTGCAGAACCAGGAGAACGGCGAAATCACCCCGCAAAGCCTGGTCAACATCCGCCCGGTCGTCGCCGCCATCAAGGAGTTCATCGGTTCCAGCCCGCTGTCCCAGTTCATGGACCAGAACAACCCCCTGGCCGAGCTGACCCACAAGCGTCGTCTGTCCGCTCTGGGCCCCGGCGGTCTGTCCCGTGACCGCGCAGGCTTCGAGGTCCGCGACGTTCACTACACCCACTATGGCCGTCTGTGCCCCATCGAGACGCCTGAAGGCCCGAACATCGGTCTGATCTCCTACCTGGCTACCTACGCCAAGATCAACAAGTACGGCTTTGTCGAGGCCCCCTACCGCAAGGTGGACAAGGCTACCGGCACCGTCACCGATGAAGTTATCTATATGACCGCCGACGAGGAGGACGAGTACATCGTCGCCCAGGCCAACGAGCCGCTGGACGAGAACAACCATTTCGTCCGTACCCGCGTTTCCGGCCGTCACCGCAACGATATCCAGGAGTTCGACGCTTCTCAGGTCGATTTCATGGACGTTTCTCCCCGCATGATGGTTTCCGTCGCTACGGCCTGCATTCCGTTCCTGGAGAATGATGACTGTAACCGTGCTCTGATGGGCTCCAACATGCAGCGCCAGGCCGTGCCTCTGATGGTCACCCAGCAGCCGCTGGTCGCCACCGGCATGGAGTACAAGGCTGCCACCGACTCTGGTGTCTGCGTCTTGGCCGCCCACGACGGCACGGTTGAGTATGTGGATGCTGAAAAGGTCGTTGTCCGCTGCGCAGACGGCTCTGCCGATACCTACGAACTCATCAAGTTCATGCGCTCCAACCAGGGCAACTGCAACAACCAGCGCCCCATCGTCAATGTCGGCGATGCCGTCAAGACCGGCGATGTGCTGGCCGATGGCCCCGCCACCCGCAACGGTGAGATCAGCCTTGGCAAGAACGCTCTGGTCGGCTTCATGACCTGGGAGGGCTACAACTACGAGGACGCCGTTCTGCTGAACGAGAAGCTCGTCCGCGAGGATGTTTATACCTCCATCCATATCGAAGAGTACGAAACCGAGGCCCGCGACACCAAGCTCGGACCTGAGGAAATCACCCGCGATATCCCGAACGTCGGCGACGACGCTCTGAAAGATCTGGACGACCGCGGCATCATCCGCATCGGTGCTGAGGTCAAGACCGGCGACATCCTCGTCGGCAAGGTCACCCCGAAGGGCGAGACCGAGCTGACCGCCGAGGAACGCCTGCTGCGCGCCATCTTCGGCGAGAAGGCCCGCGAAGTCCGTGACACCTCCCTGCGCGTGCCCCACGGCGCCTACGGCATCGTTGTTGACGTCAAGGTCTTTACCCCCGAGAACAGCGACGAACTGCAGCCTGGCGTGCGTATGTGCGTGCGCTGCTACATCGCCCAGAAGCGTAAGATCAGCGTCGGCGATAAGATGGCAGGCCGTCACGGCAACAAGGGTGTTGTTTCCCGCATTCTGCCGCAGGAGGATATGCCCTTCCTGCCCGACGGCACCCCGCTGGACATCGTGCTGAACCCCCTGGGCGTTCCTTCCCGTATGAACATCGGTCAGGTGCTGGAAGTCAACCTGGGCTATGTCGCCAAGGCGCTGGGCTGGAAGGTCCAGACCCCCGTTTTCGACGGCGCACACGAGTCCGACCTGCGTGACTGCTTCGCCGAGGCCCGCGAAAAGTGGCATGGCGAGAACGCCCCCGAGTACCCGACCCACCTCGACCGCTTGATGGGCGAGAAGGGCCACGTCATCGACTTCTCCAAGATCGACCTGACCGACGACGGTAAGACCACTGTTTACGACGGCCGTACCGGCGAGCAGTTCCCCAACAAGGTCACGGTAGGCTATATGTACTACCTCAAGCTGCATCACCTGGTTGACGATAAGATTCACGCACGTTCCACCGGCCCCTACTCCATGGTCACCCAGCAGCCTCTGGGCGGCAAGGCACAGTTCGGCGGCCAGCGCTTCGGCGAGATGGAAGTCTGGGCGCTGGAAGCCTACGGCGCCGCTTACACCCTGCAGGAGATCCTGACCATCAAGTCCGACGACGTCGTGGGCCGTGTCAAGACCTACGAGGCCATCGTCAAGGGCGAGCCGATCCCGCGCCCCGGTATCCCCGAGAGCTTCCGCGTTATGCTCAAAGAGCTGCAGAGCCTGGGCCTGGATATCGTTGTGCAGGATAAGGAAGGCAACGCCGTCGATATGCGTCAAGAGTTTGACGATGATGACAGCAGCTTTGAGAACAATGACTACGACCTGGGCGACAACGTCATGGTCGAAAGTGAGCTGCAGGACGATTACAGCGTCAAGGATGCCGACGAAGGCTTTGACGATGATCTGGACGAGGATGCAGGCCCCACGGCTGACGACCTCGCTGCGATCGAGTCTGATTCCTTCGACGACTGATTGAGAGTGTATCGTGTGTCATATTGAATTTGAGAGGGTTCGCTGAATGGAAAATAAAGAATTCGATTCTATTAAGATCGGCCTTGCCTCCCCGGACCAGATCCGTGCCTGGAGCTACGGCGAGGTCACCAAGCCCGAAACCATCAACTACCGCACCCTGAAGCCGGAGCGCGACGGCCTGTACTGCGAGCGCATTTTTGGACCTACCAAGGACTGGGAGTGCCACTGCGGCAAGTACAAGCGCATCCGTTACAAGGGCAAGATCTGCGACAAGTGCGGCGTTGAAGTCACCCGCGCCAAGGTCCGCCGTGAGCGCATGGGCCACATTGAGCTGGCTGCACCAGTTTCCCACATCTGGTATTTCAAGGGTATTCCCAGCCGCATCGGCCTGATGCTGGACATCAGCCCCCGCCAGCTGGACAAGGTGCTGTATTTCGCCAACTACATTGTCACCGACCCCGGTTTCACGCCGCTGGAGAAAAAGCAGCTGCTGACCGAGCGCGAGTACAAGGAAATGCGCGAAAAGTACGAGGATACGTTTGAAGCCGGCATGGGTGCTGAAGCCATCCAGAAGCTGTTGGCTGAGATCGACCTCGACAAACTGAGCAAAGAACTGCGCGAAGAGTTGGAGCATGCCAACGGCCAGAAGCGCGTCCGTCTGCTGAAGCGCTTGGAGTGCGTTGAGAGCTTCCTCGAGAGCAACCAGCGCCCCGAGTGGATGATCATGACGGTCATCCCGGTCATCCCGCCGGATCTGCGCCCCCTGCTGCAGCTGGACGGCGGCCGTTTTGCGACCTCCGACCTGAACGATCTGTACCGCCGCGTCATCAACCGCAACAACCGCCTGAAGCGCCTGCTGGAACTCGGTGCGCCTGACATCATTGTCCGCAACGAGAAGCGTATGCTGCAGGAGGCTGTGGACGCCCTGATCGACAACGGCCGCCGCGGCCGCCCGGTCACCGGTGCCAACAACCGTGC
>ERZ1035001.981-NODE-981-length-12271-cov-5.276113_pt1 | contig 12271 bp, 8 predicted proteins | sample MGYA00520685_ERZ1035001 | MGnify/ENA primary metagenome ERZ1035001 (study PRJEB33766, sample SAMN09781749) | gut metagenome | biome: gut microbiome | host: Homo sapiens | place: Madagascar | study: EMG produced TPA metagenomics assembly of the PRJNA485056 data set... | reverse complement strand
GAAGACGGAGAGATTATTTCCTTGAGTAAATAACATTTGATTTGGATAGTGGAATGAGGGTGTGTCAAAATGGGAGTTATAGGAAGTTCTATTTTGACACACCTACGCTTCATTTAATGAAAGGCATAAAGAATAAAAAGATTTCTATTTTTTGACATTGACGGTACGCTCGTGAGTTTCACAAACCACAAGATTCCAGAGTCTGCCATATATGGATTGACGCTTGCGAAAGAAAAGGGGGCCGGCATATACATTGCGACAGGACGCCCATACGGGCTTATAAACAATATTGAAGAAATAAAACACTTGGTCGATGGCTATATATCGGTCATTAGAAAAATGACAAGAAGCTTTTTCTAATGACCGATTTGGAATAAAATAATGAGTCGCTTTGAAAGCGATAAATTCTCTTACTGTATCTTGCTTAATATACCATCATTAGTATCTTAGAATATAGATTTAATGTAGCCAATAAGTTCTGTATTGTTGCAATTAGGAACCTCAAGAGATCTGCCTCCCTTCAAGCCATGCATACACAGCTCTTTTTCAGAAAGCTTTGTGCCTTCATATTCTTCAAGAAGTTCAAGTTTATAGGTAATATCATTAGGTGGTGTTTCTACCCAAAACGCTTTGTCTTCACGTTCGCAATTCTCTGCGGTCACCACCATCTTGAAGCGTACACAACGCTCATCAGACATAAAAAGATACACAATGTCTCCGATAGAAAAACGTGCTCTTCCCATTCTCCAGCTGATAAATCCAAGACTGTGGATTGCGTCAGCATGTCTACACCTTTTTTTGTTGGCAAAGGCAAGCCAAGTGCGATTTAGTGTCATGCCTATAGGATATTTCATAATCAGTTGTTTTGATTTACAAATATACTTTATTTTAATGATTCGTACAAATATTCATCTGATATCTTTCATAAAGAAAAAAATGTGTATCTTTGACATCTGATAAACATTAAAGTATATATGACGATGACATTACAGGAAGCAATAATGCTAAGACATAGCGTACGCAGGTACATACACAAGCCGCTGTCGGCAGAAATCGTTGAGACGTTACGGAAGAAGATTGAGGAGTGTAACGCTGAGGGCGGACTGCACATTCAGCTTGTTACTAACGAGACGCGAGCTTTCACAGGACTCTTCTCGTACGGCAAATTCTCTGGTGTGGAGAACTATATAGTGATGGTAGGCAAGAAGGCTGACGACCTTGACGAACGTGTGGGCTATTACGGGGAACAACTTGTACTGCTGGCGCAGACGCTTGGACTGAATACTTGCTGGGCAGGACTGAGCTATCGCAGAGTGGATGAGGCTTACAGTGTTGGTGATGACGAAAAACTGACGTGTATGATAGCCTTGGGATATGGAGCTACGCAAGGACATAAGCGCAAGAGCAAGACAGCAGAGCAAGTGAGCAACATCAGCAGCGACTCGCCCGAATGGTTTCGCAATGGTGTGGAAGCCGTGCTGATGGCACCAACAGCCATCAATCAGCAGAAATTCTCGTTCACTTTATTGCCTAACGAACAAGACACAGAAGACAAACCAAAGGTTCTCGCCAAGCGAGGTTTCTCAATGGTGGGATATACTAAAATGGATATAGGCATAGCCAGACTGCACTTCGAGATTGGTGCAGGAACGGAAAACTTCGATTGGGCGTAACGTCCTTTTTATATAAAGAGAACAATTATGAAGACACTTCCATACATAGTATTCAGCTTTATCATGCTTTGCGCATTGTGCACCAGCATCAACAGCTATAACAGAACGGAGAATATGATAGCGCAGGACGTAAATAGGGCTTTGGAGCAAGTCCTGGCGAAGATGCCTGACAATGTGGTAACCACAGACACCATACGCTGTTATCGTAACTATTTGACCATTGCCGAGCTGAAGGATACAGCAGGCATTGCCATGCGTACTGTTCGTAGGGACGGACGTTGGGAGACGAAGATGGTGGCAGAGGCCAACTATGGCTTTGCTGCGACATTCATGATGTCTGACCAGAAGGCTTCCGGCTCTCTTATGTTTGTCGGTATGATGTGGCTGTTGGGTAGTCTGTGGTATGTGAAGCGGAAAAGGCCAGAACTGGTGGCGCAAGGTTTGTCGTACGGAGGTATAGTACTCAATGGCGACAAGTTTATGACGCTTTCGGGCGAGCAGATCCGTCTTACACCAATGCAACATTCCCTGCTCGAGATGTTTATGCTGACGGACACGCATACACTCTCAAAACAGGAGATTTGTGACCGTCTATGGCCGAAGAAACCTGACGCCAGCGATACGCTCTACACTCTTGTACGACGCATTAAGCCAATCATCGAAGCTCATAGCAGTCTGAAGATAGAGTCGGACAGAGGCAAGAGCTATAGTCTGAAACTCAAATAGATAGGATGGTTGTCAGCCAATTGTCAGGGAAATGTCAGACAGATAAATTGGCTTTCTTACAAGGAGAATATATATTTGCACCGAAAATCAAAAAAATGGTGCAAATGAAACGATTGATTACACTTTCCATTATTCTTTCTTCCACATTCTGTGCTTATGCTCAGGATGTGGAGAAGACTATCACGCTCGACGAAGTGACAGTAAAAGCAGCCAAGGTTGTGAACAAGGCAGACGGTATGATAATTTATCCTACCGATGCTCAGAAGCAAGCTTCTAACAATGGCTACAGCATTCTTGAGAAACTCACACTTGCCAATCTTCGTATCGACAACATCAGACATTCTATTACTGCCATCGACAATAGGGGAGGAGTTCAGATTAGAATAAATGGTATCGTGGTTGGCAAACCGGATATGTTGGCTCTCAATCCAAAGGACATCTCCAAGATAGACTTCATCAACAATCCCGGCGTTCGTTATGGTGACGGCATAGCCTATGTCATAAATATCGTAACACGCAGGAACGGGAGCGGATATACCGTTGGCATGGACCTTACCTCGGCGCTTACCACGTTGCAGGGCGATGACATGGTTTATGGTAAATGGAACAAGGGCAAGAGCGAATTATCGTTTTCGTATGACGTGAGCGGGTATAAAACCAAAGGCGAAAAGAGCAAGCAGTCGGCAGATTACACCTTGACAGATGGTAGTATCTATACAATAGAACGAAACGATGTGGAGTCGCTTCGTAAATCCATATCGCATGATGCAAAACTTACCTATAACTGGTCAGACTCAACGGCAACAGTCTTTCAGGTATCATTGAACGGAGCATTCAACAACACTCCCGACAATTATACTGTTAAGGATATTGTGGACGGCACTCGCCAATATAAAGCAACAAGTAGAGCGAAAGACAAGAGCTATTCGCCCGTATTGGATATCTATTTCTTCCGTCAGCTCACGCCATGTCAGTCTGTTACCGCAAATGCTGTATCCACGTATATCTCCACACAGACAAGCAGTTATTATGACGAGGGCACACCTTATAAATATAATGTGGATGGCAAGACGGCTTCTCTGCTTACAGAGGTAATCTACGAGAATCGACTGAAGCCCTTCATTTTCTCTACAGGCTTGAATAACAGTTATAAGTACATCAAGAACAACTATCTTGGTGATGCTTCCTCTTTTACCAAGACCAACAACAACCGCCTATATGCCTTTGCCGAAATCAAGGGCATGCTCCAGCCTTTTAGCTACACATTAGGAACTGGCGCAAGTTACATTCATTACACTCAGAACGGACACAGATACAACTTCTGGACTTTCCATCCAAAGGCATCTCTGACATATCAGATTAGTAATAGCATGCAGCTGAGCTATACTTTTGGGATGCAGGACAGAGTCTCGCGCATAGCCATGACGAGTGATGCTACGATTCGCACAAACAGTATGGAATGGACCGTAGGCAATCCTGACCTGAAACCTTCGCACGATATTGAGCATCGCCTACATGTTTCATACAACACAAGTCGCTTGCAGACCTTCGTTGAAGGTTATTATAAACAATGTCTAAAACCGAACATGGCTCACTATGAGCGAACTGACGGCAATAAGTTTCTTTATACCCAAATAAACCAAAAGGAGATAGACGCGCTGGATGTCTATGCATATGCAAGCTATTGGCTCTTGCCCGAAAAGCTCCAAATTGCCGCCAATGGAGGTCTGTACAGATGCTTCAATTTCGGTAACGACTATACGCATTGTTACACCTCGTGGTATTATGCAGGCAGCATCACGGCTTATCTCGGCAATTTTACGTTGCAAGGATACATAGACAACGGCAACAGATTCTTGGAAGGCGAATTGAAGGGCTACAACGGAGCCTACTCGGTTTTGAAGGTATCCTACGTATGGCGCAACTGGCAGTTTGCATTATCCTGGGCTAATCCCTTCGACAACAACTACAAGGCATACGAAAACGAATTGCTCAACCGTGACATATATAAGCATACCATCGGCTATTCCAAAGGCAACGGCAACCAAATATCCCTGAACCTATCCTGGCGTCTAAGCCGAGGCAGCAAGCATAAGTCAGCAGAAAAGAGAATTAACCTGCGCGACACGGATAATGGTATTATCAAATAAAAATACAAAAAACGACAATAGAGACAATGTAGACAACTCAATAGCGGTTGTCAGTCATTGTCTCTATTGTCGTTTTTATGTTATTGAGAGTTGGAATTTCATAACCCTCAACTCTCAATTCTTAATTTTCAACTCGGATTAGTATTCTCCCCAAGCCTTGATGTCGATATCCTCAATCTTCGTTGTGCAGAATGCATAGATAAATGCACTTGCAAGACGAGCATTGGTGATAAGAGGCACGTTGAGGTCGATAGCGGCACGACGAATCTTGTAGCCGTTGGTAAGCTCTGAGCTTGTGAGGTTCTTCGGGATGTTGACAACCATGTCGATAGTATGGTTGTGCAACAAGTCGAGAGCCTTAGGCTCTTCACCCTCCTCTGATGGCCAAAGCACATGAGTGTTCTCAATGCCATTCTCTGTAAGGAACTTGCTTGTACCACCTGTAGCATACAGTTTGTAACCATTCTCAAGAAGCATCTTGGCTGCGTCGAGCATTGCAACCTTCTGCTTTGCACCACCTGTAGAAAGAAGGATGTTCTTCTTCGGAATGCGGTGACCTACAGAGAGCATACTCTTAAGCAATGCTGTGTTGGTGTCGTCGCCCAAGCAACCTACCTCACCGGTAGAGCTCATGTCAACACCAAGCACTGGGTCGGCCTTCTGCAAACGGTTGAATGAGAACTGTGAAGCCTTGATACCTACGTAGTCGAGGTCGAAGAGGTTCTTGCTCGGCTTCTCTACCGGCAGACCAAGCATTACACGAGTAGCAAGCTCGATAAGGTTGATCTTCAGAACCTTGCTCACGAATGGGAACGAACGTGATGCACGCAAGTTACACTCGATAACGAGGATATCGTTGTCGCGAGCCATGAACTGGATGTTGAACGGACCGTTGATGTGAAGCTCCTTGGCAATCTGACGACCTACACGCTTACAGCGGCGAACTGTCTCAACATAGAGTTTCTGCGGCGGGAACTGGATTGTAGCATCACCTGAGTGTACACCGGCAAACTCGATATGCTCAGAGATAGCGTATGCGATAACCTCACCATTTTTGGCAACGGCATCCATCTCAATCTCCTTGGCATGCTCGATGAACTTGCTCACAACTACAGGGTGGTCCTCGCTAACATTGGCAGCCAACTGCAGGAATCGCTTAAGCTCGTCCTCGTTAGAGCAAACGTTCATGGCAGCACCTGAGAGTACGTACGACGGACGTACTAGTACCGGGAATCCTACACGCTCAATGAAGCGGTCGATGTCCTCCATGCTTGTAAGTGCGCTCCACTCTGGCTGGTTAATGCCATTGTTGGTAAGCATCTGCGAGAACTTTGCGCGGTCCTCAGCGTTGTCAATGTCTTGAGCCTTGGTACCGAGAATGGGCACGTGCTGCTCGTCGAGGAGCATAGCAAGGTTGTTAGGTATCTGGCCACCAGTAGACACGATTACACCATGAGGAGTCTCAAGGTCGATGATGTCCATCACGCGCTCGAATGTAAGCTCGTCGAAATAGAGACGGTCGCACATATCATAGTCGGTAGACACTGTCTCTGGGTTGTAGTTGATCATTACCGAACGATAGCCCTCCTTGCGGATTGTGTTAAGAGCCTGAACACCACACCAATCGAACTCTACAGACGAACCGATACGGTAAGCGCCCGAACCAAGAACGATGATAGAACGCTTGTCGTTCTCGAATGTGATGTCGTTCTTCACACCAGCGTATGTAACGTACAGATAGTTGGTCTGTGCTGGATACTCGGCAGCGAGGGTGTCAATCTGCTTAACAACTGGAAGAATGCCATAGTTCTTACGACGTGAACGAACTACAAGCGATGCCTTACGCATTGACTTAAGCTCGTCCTCAAGACCTACGGCACGTGCAATCTGGAAGTCGGTAAAACCGTATACCTTTGCTGTGCGGAGGAGTTCCTTGTCGAGAGTATTGATGTTGCACTTCTTCATAGCCTCATCGATGTCGATGATGTGTTGGAGCTTGTCAAGGAACCACTTGTCAATCTTGGTAAGATCGTGTATCTGGTCTACGGTATAGCCCTTGTGCATAGCCTTAGAGATAACAAACACACGCTTGTCGGTAGGCTCGCGCAGAGCTGCGTCGATGTCTTCAATCTCAAGTTCCTTGTTCTCAACGAAGCCGTGCATGCCCTGACCAATCATACGCAGACCCTTCTGAATAGCCTCCTCAAAGTTGCGACCGATAGCCATAACCTCACCTACAGACTTCATTGACGAACCAAGCTCCTTGTCTACACCACGGAACTTAGAGAGGTCCCAACGTGGAATCTTGCAGACTACGTAGTCGAGAGCCGGCTCGAAGAATGCGCTGGTGGTCTTTGTTACAGAGTTCTTCAACTCGAACAAGCCGTAGCCCATACCGAGCTTAGCAGCAACGAAGGCGAGAGGATAACCAGTAGCCTTAGAAGCAAGAGCTGACGAACGGCTCAGACGAGCGTTCACCTCGATAACACGATAATCCTCCGACTGTGGGTCGAAAGCATACTGCACGTTACACTCACCTACGATACCGATGTGACGGATAATCTTGATGGCAAGGGCGCGGAGCTTGTGATACTCTGAATTGGTGAGAGTCTGTGACGGAGCGATAACAATCGACTCACCGGTGTGGATGCCCAGAGGGTCGAAGTTCTCCATGTTACATACGGTGATACAGTTGTCGTAGCGGTCGCGCACTACCTCATACTCTATCTCCTTCCATCCCTTCAAACTCTTCTCTACCAATACCTGCGGTGAGAATGAGAATGCCTTCTCGGCGAGCTTAACGAGTTCCTCCTCGTTGTCAGCAAAACCAGAACCAAGTCCACCGAGAGCGTAAGCGGCACGGATAATAACAGGGTAGCCCAGTTCGGCAGCAGCCTTACATGTCTGCTCCATTGTCTCGCAAGCCTCGCTCTTGATAGTCTTGACATTAATTTCATCGAGCTTCTGAACGAAGAGCTCACGATCCTCAGTGTCCATGATAGCCTGAACAGGAGTACCAAGCACCTTTACGTTGTACTTCTCGAGAATACCTTGGCGGTAAAGCTCAACACCACAGTTTAGAGCAGTCTGTCCACCAAACGAGAGAAGGATGCCATCAGGACGCTCCTTCTTGATAACCTCCTCTACAAAGTAAGGCTGAACGGGAAGGAAATAAATCTGATCGGCAACACCCTCAGATGTCTGCACAGTTGCGATGTTAGGGTTGATGAGCACAGTCTTCACACCCTCCTCACGCAGAGCCTTCAGAGCCTGTGAGCCAGAATAGTCGAACTCGCCCGCTTCGCCAATCTTCAAGGCACCCGAACCGAGCAACAATACTTTCTTTATATTTTCGTCTTTCATTTATTCTAATGCTTAATTGATTAATGTTTTATGTCTAAATGGCCGATGCCATAAACATACAAACTTAAACATTTGGATTTTTCACTTTTCGTTCTTCTCTTTTCACTTACTTCATTGCTTCCACAAACTTGTCGAACATGAACTCGGTGTCTACCGGACCTGAGCATGCCTCCGGGTGGAACTGACTTGAGAACCAAGGCTTTGACTTATGGCGAATACCCTCGTTAGAACCGTCGTTCATATTTACGAACAATTCCTCCCAGTCAGCACCAAGTGTCTTAGCGTCAACAGCATAACCGTGGTTCTGTGATGTAACGAAGCACTTCTCGGTGCCAACCATACGAACTGGCTGGTTGTGCGAACGATGACCATACTTGAGCTTATAGATGTGAGCACCTGCAGCCTTAGCAAGCAGCTGGTTGCCCATACAGATACCACAGATAGGCTTGTCGGAAAGGCTCATCTGCTTCTGGATAATCTTAACGGCAGCCTCACACATGTCAGGGTCGCCAGGACCGTTGGCAAGGAAGAGTCCGTCAAACTCCATGTCGGTATAGTCGTAGTTCCAAGGCACACGAATAACCTCACAACCGCGGTTGATAAGACAACGTATGATGTTGGCCTTAACGCCACAGTCTACGAGAACAACCTTCTTGTCAGCACCCTCATTGTAGCGTACAATCTCCTTGCAGCTAACCTTATCTACGAAGTTAACTCCAGCATACTCGGCGGTTGGGATATTCTCAGGTTCGTCGTCGAAGATAATCTTACCCATCATAACACCATGCTCGCGCAACACCTTTGTAAGTTCACGGGTGTCGATACCTGTAATACCAGGTACGTGCTCGCGCTTGAGCCATTCGGCAAGACTTTCAACAGCGTTCCAGTGGCAATACTCCTCACTATAGTCAGCCACAATGATAGCCGAAGCGTAAATTTTGTCACTCTCCATGAACGTTGGTAATCCGTTCTCCTCAAAAGAGAAAGGAGGCACGCCATAGTTTCCTACAAGCGGATAGGTCAGAGTCATGAGCTGTCCGGCATAAGAAGGGTCGGTCAACGACTCAGGATATCCCATCATCGCTGTGTTGAAAACGACCTCTCCAGCCACTGGTGCTTCATAACCGAATGACTTACCATGGAACTTGGTTCCGTCTTCCAATACTAAAGTTACATTTCTCATAGTTCTATATCTTCTCTTTGTTTGTCTTGAATATTTTAGTTTCTTCTTTCCCCTTGTTTGTTATAGTTGGACTTATACCCTCCTACACTTATTCGCGCACAGACGCCCTGAAAGCGCAAAAGTGTAATCGTGGTATATACTTTTGCCCTTCCAGGGCGCGTGTTGCTAACGTGTTGCCAACACAGGCTGCGACAGATCTGTCGTACCACTTATGTTTACATTAGCTTCTCCATATAGTTGACGAAAGCCTGGTTGCAGAGTTTTGTTCCGCCTGGTGTTGGATATTTGCCAGTAAAATACCAGTCGCCTTTATGGTTTGGTATAGCCTCATGCAGCCCATCAATAGATTGGTATACCAGTTCAACTGGTGTTTCCAGTTCGTCTGGGCGCAACATTTCTACTATCTTTTGGTTTATCTCGTCTATTGTGAACGGCTTGTATACGTCGCGTACACAGTTACGCATCAACTGCTTCGGCTTAAGCAGCTCAAGCTTGCACGACTCGTACACTCGCTTAAGCAAGTCTTGCATGCCTCGTTCCTTTATCAGCTCCATTGTTGCACGGAATACGCAGAACTCCTCAAGGCGTGGCATATCTATGCCATAATAGTCTGGATAGCGTATCTGCGGAGCCGACGACACGATGACTATCTTCTTAGGATGCAGACGGTCGAGTATACGCAAGATACTCTCCTTGAGCGTTGTGCCTCTAACTATAGAGTCGTCTATCACCACAAGGTTGTCTACGTAAGGTTCAATGCATCCGTATGTTATGTCGTACACATGTGAGGCAAGGTCGTTGCGCGAATTGCCCTCAGTGATGAATGTACGCAGTTTGATGTCTTTTATTGCCACCTTCTCCGAGCGTACAAGCGTGTCGAGTATTGCATGCAATTCCTCGTCTGTAGGTTTATGGTCGAGTTGTTGTATCTTCTCAACCTTCAGTCGGTTGCTGTACTTCTTAAATCCCGAGAGCATACCATAGTATGCCACCTCAGCCGTGTTTGGTATGAAGGAGAATACGGTGTGGTCGATGTCGTTATCTACAGCCTTCAGTATCTTTGGCACAAGTAGCTCGCCCAGCTGTTTGCGCTCGCTATATATATCACGGTCAGAACCTCGGCTGAAGTAAATACGCTCGAAAGAACAAGCCGAGTCGCCTCGCTGTTGAAGTATCTGTTCCATTCTAACCTTGCCTTGTCTACTTACGAGCAAAGCATATCCAGGTTGCAATTCCTGAATATCCTCACACTCGAGATCGAATGTAGTCTGTAGAACAGGACGCTCAGATGCCACTGCAACAAACTCATCATTGGCATAATAGAATGCAGGACGAATGCCCCATGGGTCGCGCATAGAGAACATCTCTCCCGAACCGGTAAGTCCGCACATTACATATCCACCATCAAAATCAGGCATTGATGTCTTTAGAACATTAGCCATATCCATGTGCTCGTCTATATAATGTGTCAGTTCCATACCGTCAAGACCTTGAGCTTTGGCTTCAACAAAGTTGCGTTCAGCCTCGCGGTCTAGTCGGTGACCCATCAGCTCGAGCAATGTATATCCATCGCTGTAAATACGCGGGAACATGCCTCGCGTCAGCATCTTCTGGAATATCTCGTCGATATTCGTCATATTGAAGTTGCCGCAGATACATAGATTCTTGGCCTGCCAGTTGTTTCGGCGTAAGAAAGGATGCACGTATGAAAGTCCCTTCTTTCCAGTCGTGGAATAGCGCAAGTGTCCCATGTACAGCTCGCCAGCAAACGGCAAGTGTTCCTTAGCAAAGTCGGCATCGGCAAGCAACTCAGGTGAGAGGCAAGCAAATTCCTTCTGTACACGTCCGAATATCTCGGTTATCGCATCCTTGCCCTCAGCTCTTTCACGAAACATATACTCCGTACCTGGCTGTCCGTCGAGCTTCACGCAAGCCATACCTGCACCTTCCTGTCCTCTGTTGTGCTGCTTCTCCATCATCAGATAGAGCTTGTTAAGACCGAACATCCAAGTGCCGTACTTTTCTTGATAGTATTCCAATGGCTTGAGCAATCTGATCATTGCCACGCCACACTCATGCTTTAATGGTTCCACGATTATTATCCTTAAATGGTTATATATATACTTTTATCTATGTCTTTCTATAAAAGATTTGAAAAATGACGTTTTGTCGTCTGTTTGCCTTAACACTTAGTGTATAGGTAAAAATTAAGCGTTAGGTTCTTTACCCAACGCTTATTTGAGTGCCATAAGGCACTAATTTCTAACAATATTAACAACCAATGCAGCTACAGACGTCAAGATGCTCACGAATGAGAACCACAACGTCGTAGACTGACCAATAGCGGAGTTCTTAGCCTTCACGCTGTTTGGCTCTACATAAATATAATCGTTTTGCTGTACATAATAGTACGGCGAGTTGATGATATTGGCATCATTGAGATTAAGGCGATGAGCCTCTTTCTGACCATCAGCATTCTCACGTATAAGAAGCACATTGTCACGACGTCCATAGATAGTAAGGTCGCCTGCCTGGGCAAGAGCCTCAAGCACACTCATCTTCTCTGTAGATACGGGAACAACCTTAGGCGATGTCACTTCGCCAGCAACCGTTACACGATAGCTCGACATTGACACTGTTACAACAGGGTTTTCTGATTCGGCAAGATAGGGCTTAACCTTCGACTTGATAAGGTCCTCACACTGATCTTTTGTAAGACCGGCAACATGTACTGTTCCTACAACAGGAAAATCTATATCGCCGTCATTGTTTACAAGATACTGTAAGAGTGAACCAGTTGTACTACCTAAACGTCCGTCAGTGCCAAGTGTGTTCTGAATAGAGAGGTTAAACGGCTTTGATGTAGAAGGATCGGAAGTAACAACGGTTATAGTCAAAAGGTCCTTAGGCATAATGCGTGCATCATAGAGACCTTTTGATGCTGTGAGACTTGTAGAATCAATGTTCTGGAAATAAGCAACCTGCTTGGCTGACGAACAAGCGTCGAGCAGCAATACTATTGTCATTAAGACAAAAGGGATCAACAATTTCTTCATATTAATACGTTGCAACATAATTGTGATTGGTTGTGCAAAAATACTACATATTTCTGATACTGGCAAAGTTTTACGACATTTATTTTATTGTAGTGCCAAATTATTAATATATATAATATG
>ERZ1035001.979-NODE-979-length-12282-cov-4.717756_pt1 | contig 12282 bp, 9 predicted proteins | sample MGYA00520685_ERZ1035001 | MGnify/ENA primary metagenome ERZ1035001 (study PRJEB33766, sample SAMN09781749) | gut metagenome | biome: gut microbiome | host: Homo sapiens | place: Madagascar | study: EMG produced TPA metagenomics assembly of the PRJNA485056 data set... | reverse complement strand
CAGGACCAGGGGCTGAATTTGACCGATATCGTGGAAAACTTACGCAACAGGCATAAGTAAAAACAGCCTAACTGATAGTATCCATTGCGCCCGTATAGCGCAATTAGCTGTGAGTTTGAGAGCCTTCATTTCACAACATCTGTAGCTGAAATAGGCTCTCCCTCGATTAAAGAAAATTATAAAATAGTTTAATTGCGCTCTTATTTACCTCATAACCCGGCACGTGGTGCATCAAAAAATACTGGATATTTTTACTAATAGATATAAACCTTCTAATTGAGCATTCATCTCCACGATTTGGTTAGATAGCAATGCAATTTATAATCTTTATCAGTAGTGGATTTATTTACCAATTCTTACATTTTAAGAAAGACGAACCAACGAGATACTTACTTTTTTAACCACCACCACAGGAAACATCCAGAGAAATGAGAAATAGAGGAGCGCGGAATATTTACCCCAGGCAGGTAAACTTAAACCAAAAACTCAGTCACCACGTTAGTTTATTTTAGAAATAAGTTTTTTTAAGTAACGATAGAGTGGATAATCAATAAATCGCGCATATAAATAGGCGATAAATATAGCAGCCATAGCTGACATTGATATTGATGTCCATACATTCTTTTCATCGAATATAAATCCTGAAACAATAATCAATTCATGTAACAAATAGAGAGGAAAACTTATGTAGCCTAAAAAAAGAAACAAATTTGAAGTGAATATTTTCTTTATTATTTTCTCATCTGCTAGATAATCGATGAATAATACAGGTATAAAAACCATAAATAGAAAGTAATCGAGGCGACTATGATTCATTGCGTATACACCAATAATACTGGCAACCACAGCTACAGTAATAAAAAGAGATGTAAAACGCTCTTTAATAATACTCAAAAAAGGTGAAGTTTGAGTAATAGAAAAACACAAGGACCCAACTAACATTGAAAGGACAGCGGTAAGAAAAGATGGCGGTATCCCAGACGAAAACTTGCTCCACATGAACACGAAAATCACAGAGGCAATAACGGTCCGGGTAAAGATGTTTAATTTGATGAAGATTAGAGGAATCAATAGAGAGCACCAAAACTCTATACTAATACTCCACGAAGGTTCATTAATCAATTGGAAGTCGTTCCAATACATACCATGAAGAAATAATAAATTCTTTGTAATCGTGAGCGTAGAGAATACGTCACCACTGGAAACATAGTAGCCATGTTTAGCATTATAGTAATATATTAATACCATTAGCAGGGTAGAGATAAGATGCAAGGGCCAGAGACGTGCAAAACGAGTTAGTAAATATTTAAAAAAACTCCCAGAAGAATGCGCGTAAGTAAGAACAAAACCACTCATAATAAAAAAATAAACCACACACAAGTAAGCCCCACTAAATGGCCTTATCGACGTCCAACCAACAAAACTGCCAATCATATGGCTAAGCATGACCATAATAGCCAAGATACCACGAATTCCATCGAGGGCATTAAATCTAATCACATTCAATTGGCATTCCTTTAATACAATGAGTTTATTATTAGTAATGGAGATGGATTTCAAACAAGAAAAGAACACAAAAATTTGTTATTATAGCAAGATGGAACTACGTACTACATCTTTATAATTTAAAGAGTTGAATGTTAGAAGCCTAAGATTAACAGAACACCTCGGTCATGTTCAAGAAACAACCGACCAAAATAGTACGCACTACAAAAATAGTAGGATATCGAGTACTTTTTTAAAGCTTACTTTCGATACAAATTGAGAGCAATTTTTTTTAAAATAGTTTTACCATTTCTAAAAGGTTTGGTTATTTTCCAAGATAGTGATGACCTCAGCAATTTGATTTGCTGAGTTGTTTCTTTTAAGTTACTCTCAGCTTTCGCCAAAGTTTGCTGTAGGTTATAAATATTTCTGTCTAAACTCAAATTCAACTGTTCAAGTTGCGTGATATTAATAGTTTGTATTTTTATACTTTCAGAAAGTTCTGCAATCTGCAAGTTGAGGTCTTTAATCTCATTATCTTTATTTAAAGCTAAATGTTCAAGTTTATCAACTTTGAACTGCAAATTTTCTGCACTCATGTGCGATTGTTCAAGTTCATGCAGAATCCTATCCTTCAACGAAAAAATGTATTCTTCTGCCGATTGATTAATTATGCGAAGATATGCAGATTTAATAAAGTCATCGTAAAAGCCATCTTCATCGATATTCAATGAAATTATGAAAGATTTCACATCATTTAAGAGTAAATTAAATGATGGCCCCGAAATTGTATTTAAATTCCACTCAAGAAAAACAACAGCATAATTATTGAAATCCCTACCCCTGGTAGTAAGTAAATTATTACTTTCTATAAAAGTATGTAATGCAGTTAGAGCGTCCAGAGCACAATGCCAAGAGTTCTCCCTGGTTGATGAAAGCGACTCTGCGCGGTTAATTGTATGAGAGATCAAGATCTCATCAACCAGTGATATCCGATCCGCTGATAATATAAAACAACATACGAAATACAGATCGTTTGTTGTTCTCAATGTTTGAAACTCCAGGCCCATTGATAAGATAGCTTCACGCCTGAATAGTTTATCCCATGGCCACCAGATGAAGGCTCTAAAAAAATCGTTAGCTATTTCCTGCGAGGAGAAAACATTTTTCTTAGGCAATAAATCCTCACGTATGGACAAAGGCATCGGAGAATAAGTATTCGTGCTTAAATCAACTGACTGACAGCGGCAGATGACAACATCACTTTTGAGAGTTGTAGCCCTGTCAGACATAATCTTTAACATATCTTTAGCGACATAATCATCATCATCAAGGAAAATAACATACTCACCAATAGCTTTGCGTAGACCAATATTACGGGATTCACCTCCCCCCACATTAAGTGGATTATTTATAATGCGTACTCGTGAATCCTCACTGGCTATTTGGGTTATAACATCCAACGTATTATCAGTTGAGTTATCATTAACAATGATAATTTCAATATCTTTTAAAGATTGCGATAAAATTGTATCAAGAGTACCGGAAATATACTTCGCAGCATTATAAACAGGAATGATAACTGAAACAATAACATTCAGTGGTTCATCAGACATTCAATCACCTTAAAAATTTGAGGCTTATAACCTTGAATCGTAAATAATGAGTCTGCAATATAGTCATACAATATATAATATGGTTTTATAGGAATCGCTTAATTTTAATAATATGGCGAGTTTTTATATTATCAATGAACTACATCATGATAAGCTTTTAAGGTCTTACTAATTATCATCCTGCTAGAAAACTTCTCCTGAACACGTTGTCTTCCTTTGATTCCCATCTCTACCCGTATTTTGGGGTTAGTTAATAGAAACCCAAGTTTTTCCGCCAGTTCCTCAGGAGTATTACTTTTAACTATAATCCCATTATCGTTATCTATTATCAGACTGTCGCAACCGCCAACATCGTACGCAATACAGGCTCTCCCAACTGATGAAGCTTCAAGTAAGATGCGCGGAACGCCTTCAGAATAACTCGAAGGTAGAGCAACTATATTCGATTTTTGGATCAAATCGTAGACATCTGAACTTTTTCCCAACCAATTGATTAAACCTTCACTATGCCATTGTTGTATATCAGAAAGCGAAATTGAATCTTTATCGTTTTCAACTAAAATACCAGCAACATTTAGCGTAAAATGAATATCTCTAGACTTGAGGATTTTCTTGGCTTTGATTAGATCTCCAAGCCCCTTACTCCACAGCATTCGACTGGCAAATAGAACAACTGGTATCTCGCGTTCCTGTTCAAGAGAGTATTTATAAATTTCAGGATTAATACCGGCACCATCTATAACAATAGTCTGATGGTAGTTAATTCCTACAAAACCAACTAGTTTTTCTCTATCCTTGTTGTGCTCAAACATAAATATACTGCGCTTATTATTTGCAATATATTTATACGCCATAACGGTAATATACCGCAATAACTTAAGTATACAAGTCCCACCAGAAAATATACGTCCTAAACCGACAAAACTCACGATCACTGGACGTTCATCATACCTCGACAAAATACCGCCAATTAAACAAGGCTTAATAGTAATACAATGTAAAATATCAGGATTTACTTTTTTAATTATCTTTCTAGATGCCAAAAAGGCCCGCAAGAAAGTTAAAACATTAAATGACTGAGCTTCAAGTGGGATATTATGGCACTTAAAGCCGAATGTTTTAAATTTATTCAGCACGTTATCATCGACAAAATGACTGATGATGTGAATCTCATAACCTTCATCTCTGGCGGCCATCGCACGATCAATCCAGTGCAAATCAAAATACCAATCTGAATTTATGAAATAACACAGTTTTTTCATTGCTATATCCACTTAATGGTTCTTACCGCTGATACCTTTTACGCCGTGGATTACACCACGGAAAATATATTTTAAATATAAAATTTTATTGCGTTGCCACGGTAATATTGCTATATATTTTATCAAACGCAAAAGGATTGAGAGACTACTAAACACCTTTAATCCCGGAAGTATTCTCGTAGCTAAAAGCAGATTTCGGCAAAGATAATAAGCCTTCCATTCTGGATAAATAGACTTCCCCTCAATGCTCACATCATGGAAAAAGATGATCTCTGGAGAATAACGAATATGTTCATTAGATAATGTTAATTGGTAACCGAAATAAAGATCGTCGAAATATAAAAAAAGCTCGTCATGAATACTGTCTATATGATTTGATAGTAAGCTCTGACTAATTATCATACCGACGAAAGAAACCGTTTGAACACTGCAAGGCTGATCATAATCTGGAGTGAAATCATCATTATTTTTGATATATTGCAAGGTTTCAATAAACGATGTAGGCACTTTCGAAAAAGGTATATTCATAGGGCAAGGCTTCCCATGGATATTCTTAACCAAGGCGGCGAATACCCGGCAATTATCTCTATCTAAAAGAGAGAATTTATCAAGAGCATCACTTTCTGGCCAGGCATCATCGTCATAAAAGAAAATCCAGTCAGTATCAACATTGTTACAAAGGTATCGACTACCAGCTTTAAACCCACCAGCACCACCAGTGTTAGATGGCAAATTAAGTATAATTACACGTGGGTCTCTAATTGTATCTAACCAAAGTTGGGTCCCATCCGTGGACCCATTGTTAACGATTATAATTGTTGCAAAATCTAATTTTACAGTGTTGGCTAAAGTTATTTTTAATTTTTCCAACCGATTAAACGTGACTATTAATGCAGAACATTTCATCGCACAGAGACCGCAAATACAGGCATACATTCATTACAACTGATTGACGATAAATATTTATCCGCCGTAATTAAAGCCTCTGCAATAGTCACATCCATATCAAGATAGCGATAAGTCCCAAGACGGCCAACAAAGGTTATATTCTTTTCATTTTCAGCCAGCGATAAATATTTATCGAGTAACGCCATCTCCCCCATCTGACGAATAGGATAATAAGGTATATCCTGCTCCCCACATTCACGGCTGTACTCCTTGTAACACACCGATCCTTCGTGAGTTTCCCAAGGTGAAAAGTATTTATGCTCCGTAATACGAGTAAAGGGAATATCAATCGAGCAGTAATTCATTACTGCACAGCCTTGGAAATCCCCCTGCCACGTAAATTTTTCAAAGTCCAGGGTTCGGTAGCCAAGTCGACCATACTGATAAGAATAAAACGCATCCAATGGCCCGCTGTAAAATACGTGATCGTATTTTTCTTTATCTTCAGGATTAAAAGACTGCTGAAGCTCAATGATAATATTTTCATGATTGATTATTGACTCAATCATTTTCGTATAACCAAGTTTCGGCATGCCCTGAAACTTATGGTTAAAATAATTATCATCATAGTTAAAACGGACTGGCAAACGCTTAAGGATCGATGCCGGAAGCTGTGCTGGTTCCATACCCCATTGCTTAATAGTATACCCTTTGAAGAACGCCTCATACAGTTCCTTACCAATAAAACGAAGGGCCTGTTCTTCAAAGGTTTTCGGATTAACGATGGAACTGTCCCCTTTTTCAGCAATAAGCGCACGTGCCTCCTCTGGAGAGCATGTTTTCGCAAAAAACTGATTAATCGTATGCAGGTTAATAGGCAGAGAGTAAACTTGCCCATTAACGGTTGCTTTAACACGATTCACATATGGCATCATCTCTGCGTGTTGGTTAACATAATTCCATACCTTTTCATTATCGGTATGAAAAATATGTGGGCCATAGACGTGGACCATAACATCTGTTTGCGGGTCGCGTGCATCATAAGAGTTTCCGCCAATATGGTCACGCTGATCGATGATTTTGATATGATGACCTTGTTCCGCAAGCTGGCGCGCGATAACTGCTCCAGAAAAACCTGCTCCAACGATTAAAATATTTTTACTGTTCATAATATAACTCCAGAGTTCTTATCCAAGAATTGTGCGTCTAAATTTATAATAGTATTTGGTTATTATATTTCGCCTTGGTGAACCTACAGGAGCATATTTATTGAGATAAGGCATTAACATTTTTTTGACTTTTGTTTGGAATAGAATTGGGGGTTGAGACACAGCTTGCGCTGGGCTTGATAAATTTATTATTGATAACTGACGAGAGTAAACCTCTTTTTCCCATGGGGTATTGATGATGTTTTCCAGAAAATCATCATAAAAGTCAACTCTATCCGTATTCCACGGTTTGTTTTCACCAGCATAGTGAATCATACATGGTGCTTGCCTGGCCTTCAAAAATCGCATGTATGTAGCGAACTTGAGATTTGGGAAAAAATCATCCGTGTTGCCATTACCATGATAAACATTCCATTCCAGCGGTAAAAATTCAACCCGGCCATAGAACACTTTATTCATAATATCCTGATCCAGGAACCAGTATTTCTTCTCTTTGAGCGCTTTAATGAGCTCAGAGAAGGTATCCTCTTTTACCATTTGGGCGATGTTAAAGAGGATTATTCCCGCCTGAAAATACTCGTCTGGATTACTCATTTTGAGCGTTTTTTCCAGGTACTCGCCAGCAGGCATCACGCCATCATCAGATTCCGACATGGCACCAAACTTGACAAAGCCTTCCATGACGATATCTTTAACTGCAGCAACAAGATGGTTACCGAGATCGACACTAAGTAAATTAGCCAGATCGGCCTTCACCACAGTATCGGAATCGATAAATATCACTTTGTCATATTCACGGAAAAGCTGCGGTATGAACAAGCGAGCATAGGTTGATGCACTAAAATGTGCACGCGTATGCACACCATTCATTTCAGTAAATGCATTCACATCAAAAAACCTGAGTGAAACATTCTTATGCGCCGAAACAAGATGGTTTAAGCGCCTCTTATTAAGATTGCTAACCTTGTTTTCGAGTACAACAATATCATAATTAGTATTATTATCCGAGTGCCGGACAATTGAGTTTATTAGGGCACCTCCACTGATGGCATAATTGTCATCAAAACTAATTACTATTGGCGCAGCATTTGAAAAAACTGGATTTAACTTTCCGTTGAATGTCTCATTTGTAACAAAAGTTCGCTGCAGTTCTTTTACCTTAAGAGCACGATTTTGTTGTTGCCTAATAATATAAATGTTAAAAAGACGTTCTGCAATATGTCCAATAACTCGTTTTTCCTGCGAGTTGTAATTGCTCATAGAGATGCGACTTTCAAGAATAGCCAAAATCTCAAACAACCATTCTGAATAGTCTATGAACATGTCTTTACCCATCACAAACATGTTCGTATAATAACCATCTGTTGCATTGTTAAATTCTTGAATAGCTGTTTTATAATCTGGATATAGCTCTTCAACTATTTCAAGTGCAGTCAGATAATCCTGTAAATGTAAAAATTCTCCATTTTTATAATGTTCGAGATTATTTTTACTGCCCGCAGAAGTAACTGACCATTTTTTAGGTAATATCAGATCAAAACCTAAAATACACTTCTGTATCTCAGCATCCGTTAGCCCAAATTGGTTTTCATACTCTACATCGATAACAGGTGAATTAACTACCCCCCAATTATCCTCCGAAAAATTCTGATTTTGAGAGAAATTCAGATGACGGCGATAATGCATAAAACCGACATAATCGGCAAGAGATTCATTTTTCCAAACCCAATAATGTGCAGTTAATTCGCAGTAGAACGGATTCTTAAAAGAAATATTATCTCCTGTATCATCACCAATAGAGCCAATGTCATTATAAGAGTTGGCTTTGCCTACGTGCAGCGGTTTTATAATAGAAGCACTAAGAAATGCGCTCGGCTTATGATGACAGGTATAGATCTTAATACTATTCATTTAATTACCAGATTTAGGCCATTGCTTGTTTATAAAGTTCGATGATTCTTTCAGCTGAACCGATTTCCTTGAGACGGTGATTTTCGATCCAAACAACCCTATCGCATATTTTTTCTACATCACTCATATTATGACTAACAAATAATATTGTCACACCACGATTTTTAAACTCTTTAATAGTCTTAATGCATTTTGCTTGAAAGGAAATATCTCCAACTGCAAGTACTTCATCGATAATTAAAATGTCAGGGTCAACTTGGCTAATAACAGAAAAACCAAGCTTTGCTAGCATACCACTGGAATATACACGAATCGGCTCATCTATGAATTCGCCTAATTCAGAAAATTCTATAATTTGCTCCATTCGCTGTTGTACTTCTTTTCGACGTAATCCGAGAAGTGTAGCATTGAGAACAATGTTTTCACGGCCAGTTAATTCCGGGTGAAATCCTCCGCCTAGCTCGAGCATGGACGCTACGCGTCCATGGGTTGTGACCGTACCCTTAGTTGGTTTAATTACCCCTGCGACCAAGCCGAGCGATGTACTTTTCCCAGCGCCGTTACGTCCAATCAGTGCAACAGCTTCCCCTTTTCCAACAGTAAAAGAAATATCCTCTATTGCCAGATATTTTCGTCCTTTTAATAACTGCAAGGCTCTTCTTGGATGAAATACAAGATCTTTTATACCAGATCCAATGTGATGGTACAATGGGTATTCTTTTGTAACATGACTAAAATTAATTACTGGTTCCATCACAATATCTCTGCAAATCGATATTTCAATTTATTGAAAATGCCCAAACCAAGAATCGCCAGGATAATTCCAGTGATGTAAAGTATTAAGATATATTCGTAATTTATCACACCATTCATGAATAAATCCCGCCAACTTAGAATCATACTTGCCAGTGGATTGTAGGTGATTACCCAACTATAGGTTTCTGGAATCATATCTGAGGCATATAAAATTGGTGTACAATAGAACATCAACATAATACCCAGACTAACAAAACGTTCCAAATCACGAAAGAATAAATTTAAAGTCGAGAATATTATAGATACACCAAAAGTGAATATTACTTGTCCTATCGCAATTAATGGAATCCCCCATACCCAAGACAAAGAAGGAGTCATGCCATAGATAAAAAGAAATGCGATAATAACTGGGATGGTACAAAGAAAATGTAACCCTTCCATCATTACATTACTTAATGGAATAACAGACCGAGGAAATACCGTTTTCTTAATTATCTGCGCGTTCGCAATAAATGAAAATAGAGAGTTGGTCGCCGAACTAGCAAACCATTGCCATGGGAAAAGTCCGGTAATCAAAAAGAGTGTGTAGTTAGGGATTTGAACTCTCATGATTAGCTTAAAAATAAAATAATAAATCATTGCAAATAGCAATGGATTGGCTATTGACCATAAATATCCAAATACGCTACTTTTATACCGGACCTTCAAATCCTTATTCGTTATCACGTATAATAAATCAAACAAATATCCTAGATTGTACTTCATTTTTTTACTCATATATTATTCTGCAATATTTCCGCACATTAGCCTAACCATACCAGACGCAACCTACCAGCAATACATAGCTTACTCCCCCTGAAGCTAACAACTCCTTGCTGCAGGCCAACTCAACTTGTATATCACTGCTATTCTTAAGTTTTTATCACTAACAGCACAGCACCTGTTCTAGATGCCTGAGTGCTATACAGCACCGAATTTAAACGAGTAAAATCAGATGGTTACATTGAAAACCGCTAAAAAAAACCACGCTACCGCCCATGGCTATCGCTACCAAATCGCGCAGTACTTCAATCAACTTTAGTACTCTCCCCCACCTAAGGACACATGGCAGTATTTATGGCATCATGGCATCAGAGCAATATAAAAATCTAAGCATTTATGTACCAGATACCACTCTCATGATTTTGTTCGGTCATTAACATAAGGACTTTCTCATTTTGACTACGACTCATCGATCGCTGATGATGAACGCCAATCACCAGATTGGTCGCTATGCATAAAATGGTCGCGATGACAAGTAAATGCAGATAGATGTTGGCTTTCGTTCATGTCATTTACCGTTCGTATGCCACGCTTCAACCAAAAAATTTGGCTAGATAAATATTACAGCAGCGTATTATAACGCCGCGATTCAGGATTAAAAGCGAAAAACTCCTGTATGCTGGAACCAGGGCTAAGGTGTCAATTTTTTTAACATAATCATCGAGTTATCTTTGGATGCATCTCTCTTCAATGTCTACAATGTATATGCTTGTGATTGTTATGTTACAAAATTAGAGCTTCTTATGCTTGCACTCATGTATATCAGAGTTAACCATCATCATCTGTATATGATCAGCTTTTTACTATATACAGCTACTTTTGTGAAAGTTTCATGTGCGCCTCAAATGATAATAAACATCATTTACATACTACGAGTTATCCTTAAGGCCATCATTTCTGAAAAAAGTAAAATTAAGTGATTCACCGGCTAAGCGAGTGTAAAATTGTTAGTTATGTAAAATTGAAAGTTAGACTCTGAAGGTAAGAATGAAATTTTTGATCACTGGAGCAGCAGGTTTCATCGGTTTCCATGTTAGTAAGCGTCTTCTTGAGACTGGCCATACCGTTATCGGTATCGACAACATGAATGACTATTATGATGTTAACCTTAAGCAAGCGCGCCTGAATATTTTAGACTCACCGTTTTTCAGTTTTGTCAAGCTGGATATAGCGGATCGAGAAGGTATGGAGAAACTTTTTTCTACTGAAAAGTTTGATCGCGTTGTTCACCTCGCCGCGCAAGCAGGTGTCCGTTACTCGCTGGATAACCCACATGCCTATGCTGACGCTAACCTGATGGGGTTCCTGAATATCCTCGAAGGTTGTCGTCATACTAAAGTTGAGCATCTGGTCTACGCATCATCCAGTTCTGTTTATGGCTTAAACCGTAAGATGCCGTTCTCAACTGACGACTCGGTGGATCATCCGGTATCGCTTTACGCGGCGACTAAAAAAGCCAACGAGTTGATGGCACATACTTATGCGCACCTGTATGATATTCCGACAACCGGGCTACGTTTCTTTACCGTCTATGGTCCCTGGGGGCGCCCGGACATGGCATTGTTCAAATTTACGAAAGCCATGCTCGAAGGTCAAAGTATCGACGTCTACAACTACGGAAAAATGAAGCGAGACTTCACCTATATTGATGACATCGTCGAAGCTATTGTTCGTATTCAGGATGTCATTCCGCAGCCAGATCCAAACTGGACGGTTGAAGCTGGCTCACCGGCAACCAGTTCTGCTCCGTATCGGGTATATAATATTGGCAATAGCTCCCCCGTTGAATTAATGGACTACATTACCGCCCTTGAAGAGGCTATGGGCATGGAAGCGAAGAAAAATATGATGCCAATGCAACCGGGCGATGTACTGGAGACAAGCGCTGAAACGCAGCCGCTGTATGATCTGGTTGGTTTCAGACCGCAAACTACGGTCAAACAAGGCGTGAAGAACTTTGTGGATTGGTATAAAGAATACTATACCGGTTGTTAGTTTCGCTAACTTGGTTGCACCACAATCGACAGATTGTGGTGCAACAGTGCAATCTCGTAATAAGAGAAACTTTATTCTACTACAAACCATACCGATAGTCTTTTATATGCTTCTGTCAAGATACAGAGCATAAATATTATATAATCAGCTCCAACAATAGCATTTAATTTTTTATTAAACTGCACAATAAATTTTATGGGATTTTTCCTAAAAAAAGATATGTTTATTTCTGCATGCTCCCTTCATTAAGGGACGTCAAAGTGACTAAACTAATTTCATCACATTAAATTTGGTAGCTGTTATGGAAAATTTATTTTTCTTAGTTTTAACTGCCATAATACTCGCGATCGCTATATTGTCCTTGCTCTCATATATAAA